>JACZCZ010104051.1_pt1 | contig 18066 bp, 23 predicted proteins | sample 8641811 | NCBI WGS metagenome assembly JACZCZ01 (sample SAMN15324610, study PRJNA640507) | soil metagenome | isolation source: intercropping peanut in the first line | place: China: Luxin town, Laibin City, Guangxi Province | collected 2019-07-25 | depth 10cm m | reverse complement strand
CTGGCCCACTGCTTCACCCACCTGGCCGACACCGCCGACCGCATCGTCGCGGCGGTGACGGCCTGACGGGTTTCCGCCCGTGGCATAGTTCCGCTTGGGGGAAGGATCGGGTCAGCGCAGGTGCCTTGAAGGGAGGGGTAGGGCATGTCATCGAACGAAACTCTGAGCTTCACAGAACTTGATCGCCGTCTTCGGAAGATGCCCGACGGTCCGGCCGGCATGCTCAACACGCCAAAGAGCTTCCGCATCGCCGACGTCGTCGGCTTTGTCGCGGCGGTGTTTATGCTGATTCCGTTTGTCTTGGTGCACTTCATGAACCCTGGCAAATGGATGATCACGTGGGCTCAGATCGGCTTCTCGGTGTTCTTGCTTGCATTGCTGCCCGGCATCGTCCGTTCCCATGGCGTGCTGGGCTGGACGCTGTGGACGTGGCGTGCGGATCTGAATAATCAACTGGATCACGACCTGCCGCAGTTCCGCGCCCTCCTGACATGGCTGAGCGAGCGACCCATGGCGGTCCTGGAAGAGCATCAGCGCGTGGCGCGGCTGTCGCTCGGGCAGATGTCCGCAAAGATCGGCATGTTCACCGGTGGGTTGGAACGGCTGGGCGTGTTGCCCGTGTTGGTGTCCGCGTATCTGTTCTTCCGCAACTGGCACGAGCTGATGGACATGCCCTACTGGCAACTCATCATTGGCTTCGGCTTGATCCTGTTCTACTTCGCCATGATGGTTGCCAACCTCAAGCGCATCCGCCTGCAGCTCTATGAGGTCCTTTTCACCGAGGCATTGGCGATGAAATCGCGAAGCGCCTCCTCGCCTTGACGACGTAAGTAGAATGACGACTATCCACACGGCACAGGGGGCTGCCTTGAAGATTCGACTGATCGCACTGGTAAGCGCGTTGATGCTTTCCGCGTGTGCAACGACACCGATGGACCATGCGAGGGCCGTGCCAGTGCCGGCTGATCGGTTGGTGGGGTTCCAGAAGCCGATTGAGGGCCCCGCGGGCACGCTGGTACTCACGCGTGACAAGGGATTCCTGGGTTCCGGCTGCTACTACGGCTTCTTCATCGACAACACGCTGGCGGCGCGGATCGATAACTCCGAGACGGCGACGTTCATCGTGCCAACAGGCGAGCTGGTGCTGCGAGCGGGCAGGGACCCGGAAGGCAAAGCGCTGTGCGGGTTGGGCAAAGAGGAGTGGACCCAGCGAGAGACCATCATCCGCGACGGTGAGAAGAAGTACTTCCGACTGTCGATTGATCCCAATGGGAAGACGGACATCCAGCGAGCCGATCCGGCATCCCCCTGAGACCCCACCCCACGCCCGAGATGGCTCTCCAAGCCCCATCTCTCTCACATTGAGCTCCATCGATCGAGCTCCGAGCCCCATCGATGGAGCTCGGAATCCCAAGCGCCGAGCACTTGTGCTCCATCGATGGCATTCAGAGCTCCATCGATCACAGTCCGAATCCCATCGATGGCACATTGAGCGCGATCTCTCTCACATTGAGAGCCATCGATCGCTTTCCGAGCCCCATTGATCGCGCTCGGAGAGCCATACCCTGGCTCTCCGAAGGCCATCCGCAAGGCTCCGAGCCTCGCACCTCACATTCCGAGCTCCATCGATGGAGCGCCGAGCGTGATCGTTGGCATTCCGAATGCCATCTCGCGCTGCCGCCGCCCTGCATTTGTGAGAGGTAATGCCCGCGCGCGCACGCTAGTCTGCGGGCGTCGGCGATGAACGCCGACGTTTCTTCTCACCATGATCAAGGAAGTGACCATGACCCAGAACCGCATCTCGCTGCATCTCAGCGCAGACGACCTGACCGCCATCGAAGGCGCCATCGACACCCTGGAACACCGCCTCAACGGCCTGATCGGCCTGACCCCCGACGAACGCCGCGAACTGACCAAGATGGGCGACAAGTCCGAAGCCTTCTGCCGTCAGGCCGTCGTCACCCTGGGCAAACACCCGGACGTGCTGCCGCGCAACTTCAACGTGGACGAGTACCGCGCCGACCTGATCGCCCTCGACGCCCTGCGCCCCGTCATGGCCCGCCTGCAGCGCGTCTACGACCGCCTGATCGACAGCGAAATGGCCCTGGGTAGCGACCTGATGGTGGCCTCGCTGGAAGGCTATGCCCACTTGAAGGTGGCCGGCAAAGGCGACGGCCTGGACACCCTGCGCCAAGCCCTGGGTACGCGCTTCGATCGCAGGCGCAGGACCGACGCCGAGGCTGCGCCGGCGGAGTGACGCGTAGGCTGTTCGGAAAACAACGAGCCCCGCTTCGGCGGGGCTCTTCTTTTTGTGGAGAGGAAGGTCAGCCAGCGGACATCGCTACATCTGATAGTCCGGTGTCATGCAGCGGGAGGCGAAGTCCGGGTAATGCCGGACCAACTCCCGTCGGAATGCGCGTTCGTGACGCTTCGCTTCCTTCAGCTGCCAGGGTTGCAGCTTCAGCCAGTCCGGGTCGGTGTCGTCTTTAACGCCACGGTAGTGCAGCCCGTAGAAGCGATAAGGCTGGCCCTTCAACGCGGTACGCATGTCCGTCTGTTTGGACCACGTGTCGTCCACCAGGACGATGTTCTGGTAGAAGCCCTCGATCTTCAGGTGCTGGAACAAGTACAGCAGCATGTCCCCTTTGTTGCCGCCCTCGGTCATGAAGATGCCATTGGCATAGGTCACGAGATTGCGGTTGCGCTTGTTGGGTGCATCAGGATGCCGGAATGCCGTGCCATGCCGCATCTCGACGGGCGTGCCGGGCACGTTGTGCAGGGGCTTGTAATCCGCCTCCAGGAGCTCGCGCTCGGTAGCGCTCCGGTAATTCGGCGAGCGCGACGTCAGCATCATCTTGTCGTACGTCATCCCATTCAGCAGCGCAGGTCCCGCCGCCTCTTCCGTCGCCTTCTGGCTCGCGGCCTGGTAGTTCAATGCCAGCACGTCCGACATGCACTTGAAGGTGGGGTCGTCCTTTCGCCAGTTGTACCAAAGGTCGCTTCCATAGAAAGCCGGATGGTCGGCCGTCAGCAAGGTGTCGTCGATATCGAAGATGACAAGGGTCTGTCCCTTGGGGAGGCCGGCGAGAAAAGGCTCTACTTGGCTGAGGCTCTTGATCGGCGTGATCTCGTCGTTCGGATCGCTGTCGACCAGGGGTGCGGGGAGGCTCGTGTTTGTTTGGTTGACGGTGGTGCAGGCGGAAAGGATGAAGCAGGCGAACAGCAGAGCGTATGACCTCATGGCAACGTCCTCTGGCTTCCTGTTGACGGTGGTGTACCGATCGACTTCCCGGCGTCGATCTCACCACGCACAACGCCGCCGTCCGATCCTGTCGGCCATCAATCCGTGGGTTAATGCATGTACCTGACGGGCGGCGATGCTCGGGATGCGAGTGGGGTAGGGACAGCGGGCGCCCACCTTCCAGGGATACACTCACCCCGGGCCGCGCGCTGTCGGCCGCGGCCCATTCTTCGCCCACTCAAGGAAAGGGGACTTCCATGCGCAAGACCGCACTCGTGATCACCCTGCTGCTGGCCAGCAGCGCCGCATTGGCAGACAGCTACACCTTCGGCAACCGCGTCGTCACCGATGGCGACAGCATCGGCAAGCTGGTCGAAGTGGCCGGCAAACCGGACTTGGTGACGCCGATCCAGAACGACTACGGCGGCCAGATCGGCGAGAAGTGGACCTACTTCCGCGACGGCAAGACGCTCGTGTTCACGATCAACCCCAGCGGCAAGATCCTCAGCATCACCGAGTCGCGCTGATACCGATCGCGTAGGGTGGGCTTCAGCCCACCTTTCGTCCGTCGCATGGCGACCCAGATGGTGGGCCAAGGCCCACCCTATGTGCTACGAGACGCCCGCCGCCTGTGTCGGTCTTATGTAGCATGAAGGCTCACCCACACCGTTCGGAGGCGTCATGACGATCTTTGCAAGAGTCCTGATGCTGTGCCTGGCGATGGCCCTCGCGCCTGCCGTCAAGGCCACCGCACAACTGTCCGACCTGTTGATCGTGAAGGGCAAGGAATTCGCCCTCAACACCAATCCGCTGGAAGCCGCGCTTCAGAAGAAGCAGTGGACACCGCCCGCGAATGCGGTGATCACGTCGGCCAACTGGCGGGGCTACCTCGCGACGTGGGAGATCAGGGACGACAAGCTGTTCCTGAAGGACGTCACCATCACCGTCAGCGATCCCAAGGAAGAGCGCGGCATGACCCGCAAGCGCATCACCGGTGACCTGTACCCCGGCGCTGCCGAGGTCTTCGCCGACTGGTACACCGGCGCACTGATCGTCCCCGATGGCGAGATGACGCGCTATGTGCACATGGGGTACGGCTCGTCCTTCGACCATTACCAGGTGTTCCGCGTGCACGCCGGCAAGGTCGTCGAACACCTCTCGATGACCGGCGCCGAGTTCGAGGCCTACAAGGAAAGGAAGTTCGCTGCCTTCCGCAAGACCGACGCCTACGTAAAGGCGTACGCCGATTTCCGCAAGGAAGCGCCCGATCTCAGCAAGGCGCATGCCGAAGATTTCATCCGGTCGTACTTCGCCGAAACCTATCTGTCGCAGTAGTGCACGCGCGATAAACTAGGTGCCACGACATTCCCTATCTTTACAAGGAAACCTCATGGCCTTCACCACCACCGCCTCCGGCCTGCAGTTCGAAGACACCGTCGTCGGCAGCGGCGCCGAAGCCAAGCCCGGCCGCAACGTCGTCGTGCACTACACCGGCTGGCTGTACGAGAACGGCCAGCAGGGCGCCAAGTTCGATTCCAGCAAGGACCGCGACGAACCCTTCATCTTTGCCCTCGGCGAAGGCATGGTCATCCAGGGCTGGGACGAAGGCGTGCAGGGCATGAAGGTAGGCGGCCAGCGCACCCTCATCATCCCCGCCACGCTGGGCTACGGTGCCCGCGGCGCCGGCGGCGTCATCCCGCCGAACGCCACCCTGAAGTTCGACGTCGAACTGCTGGGCGCCTGAGTCTCGCCGTCGCGTACCGCTAGGGGTGGGCTTCGGCCCACCTTTGGCCCGTCGCGGTGCGATCCGGTTGGTGGGCCAAGGTCCACCCTACGGCGCTCGAAGTAGGTGGCGGCGCGGCCGGATGCGGGGCCCCAAGCCAAGGCGCGATCGCATCCGCCCACCGATGACTTCCAGCACGCTCCACCCGGTGCACGGTGCGCGCACAGTCCCTCGCGAATCCCGGAGGTGCACGACGATGAAACGCTGGCTGATCCTGTTCGCCTGTCTGCTGGGCCTGCCCGCCGCGGCGTATGCAGGCGATGCGCATACCGTGACCTCGCCCGCGGTGCCGGATGCGACCTTCCATGTGGACGGCGCCCTCACCGCACTGCCGGCGTTGCGCTTCCCGATCCGCGACCAGACCGATGCCGAGCGGCGCCTGTTCGTGGAAACGAAGGACGGTACGGTCGCGCGCATGCTGGTGCTGCAGTTCGAGACGGTGCAGCCCGGTTCGGATTTCCGCTTCCGGTTCCCGCCCAGGCCGCCGCGCGACTTCGGGCCGCACGTCTATCGCTTCGGCAGCTACGCCTACGACGACGCGATCGCCGCCGCGCGCGAACCCGCGCTGGAAGCCGCACGCACCCGCGCTGCGCTGGAGGCGAACGGATTGCGCCCGCCGCGCTACTGGCATGTCGTGCGCCTGGCCCGCGTCGCCGACGCGGACGGCCGCCACGAAGCCATCGTTTTCTACCTGGAGAACGCCGACGCGCGTTACCCCGACGGCCTCACCGACGTGGACGAAGACGGCGACGGCCGCTTGCCCGCCGACGAGACCGACCGGCTTTGGCAGGCGCTGACGCAAGCGCTCGAAGTGCGTCCCGCGGCGGTCGAGTAGCGCGTTCGCTACCGGCTTCACGCAGGCGGCGGTAGGCTGGCGCTCTCCCTCCACGAGGCGCCGCCATGGAACCCACCGTCCATCCCTTCTCCGCCCTGTTCGCCCAGTTGGGCCTGCCCGACGACAACGCGAGCATCCAGCAGTTCATCGCCACCCATTCCCCGCTGCCGGATGACGTGCGCCTGGAAGAGGCCCCGTTCTGGTCGCCCGCGCAAGCGCAACTGCTGCGCGAAGAGCGCCTCGACGACGCCGACTGGGCGATGGTGGTGGACCGCTTGAACGTGGCGCTGCACGGCAGCGCTTCGTAACGCTGCGTAGCCCGGGTGAGCGCAGCACACCCGAGGATTCCACACGCGCACGCCTTCCTTGTCCCCGGGTTCGGCCGTTGGCCGTACCCGGGCTACGTTGGGCAAAGGTCTCCGGCCCCCTCCGGAAGCGGCGCTATTGCGCGCTCCGTGCCTCCGCCAACTGCGCTTCCAGTTCCGCGATGCGCCGGTCGCGCTCCTGCAGCGCCTGCTGCACGTCCTCGGCCTCGAAACGTACGGGGATGTACTTGGGGCAGTTCCAGTCGAAGGCTTCGACATGGATCCGCATCTCGCGCTCGGTGCGCCCGGTATCCGCGGATTCGTACACCGACAGGCGGCCCAGCAACTTCATGCGATGCCGGTGCGCATAGTCCATCAGGATCATCGCCACGCGATCGTCTCTGGCGAGATTGCCCACACTGATGAACTGACGGTTCCCCGGCAGGTCCTTGAACGACAGCGTCCGCGCATCGAGTACCTGCAGGAACCCGGGGCTTCCGCCGCGGTGTTGCACGTATGGCCAGCCGGTCTCGGAGACGGTCGCCATGTAGAAACTGCGCTGCGCGCGGATGAAGGCGACCTCATCCGGCCCAAATTCGGCATTGCGGACCTCGTCGCCGGATTCGAACGCCCGCGCGTACTGCGCACGGCTGCCGTCGCGGGCCTGTATCTCGCGGACGGCGGGGGTGAAGGCGATGTTCGCGAACGCGTGTCTCATCTCGTTCTCCTGGCCTGTGTGCCCACCCCGCAGGCGGGGTCGAGCCAAGCGATACCCTTCATGGGCGAATCCTGTGCACCGTGGGCCGGGGCACCCACGCCCGCCGTCACTGCGCCGTATGCACCTGCGCCGGCCCACCGGTGATCCGTCCCCGTGTCTTCGCGGTTTCGCCGAGGTAAGCCAGCGCGAACTGGGTGAACTTGACGCTGTGCTGCGCCGATTCGCCCATCGTCGCCAGCGTGTCCTGGGGGGTGTGGATGTAGGGGAAGCTGCCGTTCGGGCCACCGGCCTCGAACATCATCGCGGCGGGATACCCGGCGTTCGTCCATGAAGCGTGGTCGGAGCAGGCGTAACCGCAGGCGGTATTGCTGCGCGTCAGTCCCATCGGCGCCAGGTAGGTATCGAACAGGGTGATGAAGAAGTTCTTCAGCGCGGTGTTGGAGTAGTCGGTGATCAACTTCATGTCGGTGACCGCGCCGAACTTGTAGTTGGTCATGTCCACCTGCAGCACGCTGACCACGTTGACGCCGCTGGCGCGGAAGGATTGCGCAATGGCGTTGGACCCGCGCAGGCCGACCTCTTCCGCCGCATAGCCCATGAACTTCACCGTGCGCCGCGGCTTCCAGCCGTCGGCCAGCGCGATGCGCAGGGTTTCGGTGAGCGTGGCGATGCCGGAAGCATCGTCGTCGGCGCCGGGCGCCAGCTGGTTCGGGTCATTCGGCGTGTTGCCGTTGATCGAATCCAGGTGCGCGCCCAGCACCACGACTTCATTGGGCAGGTCCCAGCCGCGGATGGTGAGGATGACCGAAGGCTGCGTGCTGCAATTGCTGCAGGCGGTGAACAACTCGGTGGTGACGTCGTCGCGGCCGGCGGCGAGCGACTGCCAGTGCGTGCGGATCCACTCGGCCGAGGTCCTGCCATGGGTGCTGGCGAAGTAGCGGTTGCGGTAGCTCGAGAGGTGGTTGATGGTGTCGTAGATCCGCTGCTCCTCCACCTGAGGCAGCCAGCGGTTGACCGTGTCCTGGTTGTCGAGCGTGTAGGCGGCGAGCAACGTCTTCGCCATCGCGTCCTTCGCCCGGCCCTCGGCGACGAAGGCCTCGGCCTGGACGCGGGTAGGGAACGCGAAGTACCCGCCGCAGCGGTGTTCGTTGACGTGCACATAGCGGCTGATCTCGCCGAGCCGGTCGGCACGGGTTTCGGAAATCAGTACCGGCATGCCGCTGCTGTCGCGCCGCGCGACCGCGTTGCGGGCCATGCCGCGGATGCCCTGGTACGTCTCGCGCGAGGTCACGATGTACACCGGTGCGAACGGGTCGTCGGGGGACGATGTCGCCGTCGTGGCGACCGGGACGGCCGTCCTGTCCACCCGGGCGCGACGCAGGGAGGGCGTTTCTCCGGTCGCGGCCACGTGCGACGCGGCGGCCGCGCGCGTGGCGGTCGATGGCACGGATCGCGGGGTGTCCGAACGTACCAGCACGAGGGCGGCCAGCAGGGAGAGCAGGAGTGTCGTGGGGCCGAGCAGGGGCGGTTTCATCGTGGCATCTCCTGGACGACGGACGCCACGCTATCATTTTCCCACCGGCGACACGCGGCCCGTATCGGGCGCCGGAACGGTTCTAGGCGCCTTCTCCCCGCTCCGCCAGCCAGGCTGCATACGGGGTGTTCTTCACCAGGTGCCGGTTGAAATCCTTCGCGCCGTCGGTCCACCAGACGGGGCCGCGTTCGCCGAGCGCGACCTTGGCGGCGTCGACCGCCTCGCGTGCCGCCCGAAGCGCGTGGGCATCTCCGGAGTGGAGCGCGGTCTTCACTGCCCGTCGCGCTTGCATCAGCTGCTGGACGAGCGCCTCGCGCTCGGCATCGGTCAGGTGCGGATTGGCGGCCCGCCACAGGCGGCCCCGCACGACGAGGTAACGGCCGTCCGGCGTACGCCGGGGAGCCACGGCGTTACTTCGCGCCAACGCCATCGACCTTCAGTACGGCGCGGTAATCGCTCGGCGACACCTTGCCGTCGGTGCGCGGCCGCGGCTCCAACGCCTCCAGCCACAGCGTGCGTGCCCCGGTGCGGTCCGCGTCTTGCGGGCGCTGTTCTCCACCGCCGCGCCACGGCAACGAGACCACGTGCGGTTCAATGCCTGGGCCCGACACCCACACGAACACCTGCGCTTCTCCCGCCCACACGCAGGTGACGTCCGACGGGCATCGGCTGTCGCGGTAGCCCACGAACTGGACGGAAAGCCCGTCCACGGTGGCTTCCTGCTGCCATGCGAGCGTGACCGACCGGTCCGCGGGGGCGGGATCGTTGCGTGCCGCCGACGTCGGCGTGCAGGCGGTGAGCAGCGCGAGCACCGCAGTGAGGCAGAGAGGGAATCGGGTCATGGCGCGTCCGCGAGGATGAGGGACCGACGCATAGGAGAAACCCGTCGGCATGAACGCAGCGTCATCTATGTCGAGACGCGCCCAGGGCACGCAAGGGCTAGCCGTCGAGCAACTCCTGCAGATATTCATCGGACTGGTCGATGCGGAACTCGCACCACATCGGCAGGTGGTCGGACATCTGGTAGGTCCGCCAATCGCGGAAGGTCTTCGCGTTGGCGTCGCCGAACGGGGCTGCGTAGGCGGGTTCGTCGTGTTCCAGGCGATAGACGTAGTCGAAGAAGTCGAATACGCCGGCCTTGCCCGTCGCCGTCATGCGGTTGAGGTCTTTCAGGTAGGCGATCTGGTCGTAGTGCTTGTCGTGCTTGACGTTCGAGCCCGGGATTTCCTGCAGGCCTTCCGGCACCTTGAAGCCCGCCGAGGTAAGCGCCTCGAAGGTCACGTCGTCCCGATTGAAGATGTTGAAGTCGCCCAGCGCGATCAGGTTCTCGCGGAACTCCTCGTATCCCTCCGGGACGTAGACCGGGCCGCTCTGAAGGTCGACGGCATGCTTCTTCAGTGTGTTGGCGAGGTTCTTGATCTCCGCGAGCCGTTGCGGATCCACCGCCACGCCCTTTCCGTAATAGATGTGCACGGTGCACAGGTTGAGCTGGGACCAGCCTGCCTTGAAGCCGCACAGATAGGGGCTTCGCGCGAACTGCACCACCGGCGTGGCCTTCTTCGACGAAGGGAGCACGACTTCGGCCGCCAATCCCGAGAAGGTCACCTTGCGCTTGTCGTACAGGAAGGCCATGCGCTCGGCATTGCCCGACTGTCCCAGCGTCACGTCGGTGACGACGTAGTCCCACGAGGTGCCGAGCAGGCGACGGACCATCTGCAGCCCGTACAGGCTGGTCTTGATCTCCTGCAGCGCGATCAGGTCGAAGCGTTGGAGGATCTCGGCGATGAAGTAGTAGGCGTCCGCGCTCCGCGGGCCGTACTTGCCGCTGTCGAACTCGCGGATGTTCCAGGTAGCGAGCAGCAGGGTGTCCGTTGCGCTGCGCGCGGGAATCCCCTGTTCGATGAAGCCGGCCCGCAGGCGCTGCAGGCCCTGCACGATGCGCTTGCGGTCGGCCTTCTTGTAGGTGGCGTCCTTCAACCCGGCGTAGTACGGCATGCAGCGCTCCTGTCCTGGGGTTTACTGCGGATTCCATCCGTTGCAGCACGGCGTCCGTACCGACAACGCCGCGCAATGCGCGCGTCGGCCAGCAGAACGCAGGGAAATGCGTGTAGCTGATGAACGGTCATGGGTCACGACCGCCTTCCCTGGCGGTCGCGATACCAGCAGCGACGGCTCACGCCTTCGTCGCGCCGCCGGGCAGGTCGCGGTCCGACGTGATGGACAGTCCATCCGGCAGTTCGATGGCGTCGAACTGCGCCTGCACCGTCTGCAGCAGCGCTTTCTGCCGGCCTTCGGACAAGGTCTGCGCGAGCGCGTCGATGGTGGCCAGCACCTGCAGGTCGTGCGCGAGTTCCGGGCGGATGCCTTCGCCGCCGAACCACGGCGGCTCGCGACGCGGCGGGAGCTCGAAGAACCGCTCGACCCAGACGATGATGGGGATGCGGATCCACTTCAGGCAGATCTTGGTGATGGGATGGCGAAGAATGCAGATGTAGCGCCATGCGATGATCATGGTGACCTCCGATGTCGGGCGGGATGTGCCCATCCGGAATGACGCGTCGCGTGTGGTGGACCGGCTAGCTGGAGCCGCCGTCTGTCGGCAGTGGCGCGACGCACGGTGTCCAGCGGGGCTCGCTTCCGCGACGAGGTAGGCGGGCTAGATGCTTGGCCGCGGGTGCGGCGACGGACGGTAAGTCCGGCTGGGCAGGATTGGATTAGCGTGGCTTGCAGGCCAGCATCGCTGGCGCTGTCGTCGAACAGGGAGGTGAGCGATGGTGACCTTGCCCTTGCGGATCCGCCGCGCACGCGCCGTGGCGCGCATTACCCAATCCGAACTCGCTCGGCGCCTGGACGTGAAGCGCAGCGCGGTCAGCCAGTGGGAGAGCGCCCACGGCACTACGCCGAACGTGGCCCACCTGATCCGGATCGCCGTGGAGACCGGCGTCGCCTTCGAGTGGCTGGCGACGGGACGCGGCCCGGTGCGCCTGGACCACGAACTGCCGGACGAAGCGGTGGTGTTGAAGGATTTCGCGCAGGACGCACTGGAGAGCCGCGGCCTGCAGGCGCTCAGCCGTCTGTCGCGGCCGAAGAAGCAGGTGGCCGTGACGATCATCGAGTTGCTGAGCGGCGTCATCGCGCCAACGGGCGAGGATGTCCGGATGCCGTAGCGGCAATCGCGTCAGATGGTCGCCGATGCCGCTTGCGCCAGCTTCTCACAACGCCGCGCCAAGCGCTCGGCCAACGCCAGCGTCGCGGGCGAGGCGCCCGCGGGATGATGCAGCGCCAGCCAGACGTGCGGCGCTGTCGGCGCGCCGTCACGTGGGCCAAGGATGCGATGCGCGGGCAAGGCGGCGCGGCGAGGCAGCAGGCTCAGTCCCAGCCCGTCCGCGACCGCGGCCTGCAGGCTGGCCAGCTGCGGACTCACGTAGGCGACATGCCAGCGGCGTCGTTGCGCATCGAGCCAGCCGAAGAGTTCTTCGCGATAGAGGCCGCCTTCGGGGAACACGGCCACCGGCACGGAAGATCGCGAAAGGCAGGGATGGCGGCGGCTGTCCAGCCACACGAGCGGCTCGCGCCAGACGTGCACGGCGCGTGCATGGCGCTGCTTCGCGAGGACGAGGTCGTGCTCGCCGCGCTCGTATGCGGCCAGCAACTGCGGCCCCAGGCCGGTCGTGACTTCCAGCCGCAGGCCGCTGCCCCATTGGCGTGCGAAGGCCGCGAGTACGGGAGTCAGCAGGCGCCCGCCGAAATCCTCCGGTACGCCCAGGCGCACCGTTTCCTGCGACGGCGTTCCGTCCATCGCCGCGCGTGCCTCCGCGCCCAGCGCGAGCAGTCGCCGCGCGTAGCCGAACAGGCGTTCGCCGGCCTCGGTGGTGGTAGGACGCGTGCCGCTGCGATCCACCAGGGGATGGCCGACCTCTTCCTCCAGCCGGCGCAGATGCTGGCTGACCGTCGACTGCGTGAGGTGCAGGGACTGCGATGCGCGCGTGAAGCCACCGTGTTCGATGACCGCGACGAACGAGCGCAACAGGATCGGGTCGTACATGGTCATCGCATATCCCACTGGCTGCCATGAAGGTATTTAATTTTACGATGGCCCGGGATGCCGCTAGGCTGCCGGCATGACCGGATCCGTCCGGGGAATCCACGATGCCGATGTCCGGGAGAGCGCGATGACGATGATGACGCAGGCCAGGGCGGCGGCTGCGAGGGCCCGTGTCCTCCTTGCACTCGGCGTGTGGTGCCTGGCGCCGACGGTCCATGCGCAGGTGAACGATACGAGCGTCGACCTGCTCGTGCGCGATGTCACCGTGATCGATGTCGTCGACGGTGCGCGCCTGCCGCATCGTGACCTGGTGGTCGATGACGGGCGCATCGTCGCGATCGTGGCCACCGGCGAGGCGCGCGTGGGCAAGGCGAGGGAGATGGTCGAAGGCCGCGGCCTGTTCGCCATTCCCGGCCTGTGGGACATGCATGTGCACTTCGGTGGCGGTGCGGCGCTGATCGAGGAGAATCGCGCGCTGTTGCCGCTGTACGTGGCGCACGGCATCACCGGGGTGCGCGATGCCGCCGGCGACCTGAGCGACAGCGTGTTGGCCTGGCGCGAGGCAGTGGCTGCCGGCCGCGAACTGGGGCCATGCATCTTCACGTCGGGACCGAAGATCGAGGGAAAGGATTCGATCTGGCCAGGCGATCTCGAAGTCGAGGACGAAGTCGGGCTGGATGCCGCGCTGGACAGCCTGGTCGCGCGGAAGGTGGACTTCATCAAGATCACCGACAACACGCTGAGTCCGTCGCTGTTCATGACGGCGCTGAAGAAGGTGCGTGACCGCGGCCTGGCCAGTTCCGCGCACATTCCGATGGCGGTGTCCGTGGCGGATGCGAGCGCAGCCGGGCTCGGGTCCATCGAGCACATCGCTTACGCCTACAAGGCCGGCGCGCCCGACGAGGCGGAACTCAGCCGCGCCTTCGCCGCGGGATCGCTGGACGCGCGTGCGGTGTGGTCGGGCGCGGAAGCCAGTTTCACGCCCGACCGTGCGCTGGCCGCGTACCGCCGGCTCGCCGCCAACGGTACCGCGGTCACGCCCACGCTAAACGGCAGCCGCGTGGTGGCCTATCTGGACGAGGACGACCACGTCGGTGACGACTACCTGCAGTACATCGGACCTGGCCTGCAGGCGACCTACGCATGGCGCATCGAGCGCGCGGCGAAGGACGACGCCGCGGCGATCGCGTTGCGACATGCGCGCTTCGAGCGGCAGGCCGCGATCCTGCCGCTGCTGCAATCCGCGGGCGTGCGCATCCTGGCCGGCACCGATGCGGGCTTCCTCAACTCCTTCAACTATCCGGGCGTGGGCCTGCACGACGAGCTGGATCTCTTCGTCCGTTACGGCCTGACCCCGTTGCAGGCGCTGCAGGCTGCCACGATCAATGGTGCGCGGTTCCTGGGGCAGGACGATACCCATGGCGCGCTGGTGCCCGGCAAGGCGGCGGACATCGTGTTGCTGCGCGCCGATCCGGTGGTGGACATCAAGGCCGTGCGCGCGATCGACACGGTGATCCTGCAGGGCAAGGTGCACGACCGTGCTGCGCTCGATGCGATGCTCGAGGATGTACGCACGCGCGTGGCGGCCATGCGGACCGCACCCTGACCACGGGCGCGTGCGCGAGACGCTGACACGACGCACACAACCGACGGGCTAGGCTGGGATCCCCTGCAACAGGAATCCCTATGTCCCAGAGCACTCGCGAAGAGGTCATCCTACAACTGGATCGCGTGGACACCGCGCTGGAAGCGCCCGAGGCCGACAAGGTGGCCATCCTGCGCGAGGCGGTGGACTGGCTGGCGGATCATCCGCCGAAGAATGCCGCCGACGCGTTGTACTACCGCGATCGCCTCGACGTCATCCGCGGGCGCCACGGCGCCACGTGAGCGCCCTCAGGCCTGGTACTGCTTCTCTTCGATGAAACGCGAGCCGGCCAAGCGGTTGATGGTGTTCTTCACCTGGATGCGGTCACCGTTGTGACGGGCGACAGAGCGCGCGAGTTCGACGAACTCGGCATCGAAGGCCTGCGCGGCTTCCTTCGCCCGCAGTGCGTCCTGCACGTCCCACATGCGTTCGTTGATCGCGCGGAGGTCGGCCATCAATGCCGACAGTTCAGCCTGCTGCTCCACGAGGGGCGCCCACAGCGCCTCCAGGCCCTCCTTCTCCACCTGCACGTGCGCCCGCTTGCCGGCGTCGTCGATGCGCTCGGCCTTGATCGCGAGGATGGACAGCTTGTCGGCGAGTTCGCCGATGGAGACGGGGATCTGGATGGTGTTCATGTGGGCATTCTAGCGCCGTGCTTCGTGCGCGGGCAGCGCATGGCATGATGCGGTCCCGCACCCGACCCGGCCGTAGGCCCTCCCGCATGCTGCAGCGAATCCTCGTCGCGTTGCTCGTTCTCGGCCTGTGCCCACTGGCGATGGCCGCGCCGTCGCAGGTGCGCATCACCCACGAAGATGGCCGTTACCTGCTGCGCGTCGACGGGCAGCCCTTCCGCATCAAGGGCGCCGGCATGGCCGGTGCGGGGCCGGCGGCGCTGGCCGCGCGCGGCGGAAATTCCTTCCGCACCTGGGACACCGGCACCGACGTGGCCGAGGTGCGGGCCATGCTGGACGAGGCGCAGCGCCACGGGCTGAAGATCGCGATGGGCATCGCGGTGGGCAACGAGCGGCACGGGTTCGATTACGACGATGATGCTGCAGTCGCCGCGCAGCTCGCGCGCATCCGCGAGGAGGTGAACCTGTACAAGGATCATCCGGCGGTGCTGATGTGGGTGGTGGGCAACGAACTGAACCTGCACTACAGCAATCCGAAGGTATGGAATGCGGTGGGTGCGATCACCGACATGATCCATCGCGAAGACCCCAACCACCCGGTGATGACGACGCTGGCGGGCTTCGACAAGCGGCTGATCGACCTGCTGAAAGTGCGCGCGCCGTCACTGGACCTGATCGGCATCCAGCTCTATGGCGACATCGGCGCATTGCCGGAAAAACTCAGCACCAGTGGATGGACGGGTCCGTACGTCGTCACCGAGTGGGGCCCCACCGGCCACTGGGAAAGTCCGCTGACGTCGTGGAAAGCACCGGTGGAGGACGACGCCACGCGCAAGGCGCAGCTGTTGCAGCAACGCTACGAGCAGGTGATCGCCGCGGACACGACGCAGGGCCTGGGGTCGTACGTGTTCCTGTGGGGGAACAAGCAGGAGCGCACGCCGACGTGGTACGGCCTGTTCCTGCCGGGCGGCGAGAGCACACCGGCGGTGGATGCGATGGAGTACGTGTGGACCGGCGCCTGGCCTTCCAACCGTGCGCCGTCGGTGGCGCCGTTGCGCCTGGACGGACGCGTGGCCACCGAGAGCGTGACACTCCAGGCGGGCAAGCCCTACGCCGCGAAGATCGCGGCGCAGGACGCGGACGGCGACGCACTGGAGTATCGCTGGACCGTGTTGCACGAAAGCACGGCGACCAGCATCGGCGGCGACCGCGAGGACGTTCCGCCGGCGGTGGAGATCCCGCTGCACGGAGACGGCAAGGGCGGGCTGCGCTTCGACGCGCCCAAGGCGCCGGGCGCGTACCGTTTGTTCGTCGAAGTGCTGGACGGTCGCGGGCATGCGGCCTACGCCAATCTGCCGTTCCGGGTGGAAGGTCGCTGACGCTGCATTGCGCGCGCTGCCGGACTGCGGTGGAATAGCGCCACGCGCCCGGGGGGGCGCCTTCAAGGGGATCACATGCGGAAGTGGATGATGGGCCTGCTGCTGCAGGCCGGCGTGGTGGTGGCTGCGTTTGCCCAGGAGCAGGTGCCGTCGCCACCGGCACCGCCGGAGACGGGCAACCTGGTCGTGGAGATCAAGCCGTTCACCAGCGAACAGGAACTGCCGGCCAAGGCGGCCGAACAGTTGAAGAGCGGCGGACTGGAGTGGGGCGTCCGCGACGGCAAGATGGTGTTCTCGATGGTGGGCAAGCAGTTCATCGACTTTCCGCTCAACCACATGACGCGTTACGGCCAGCAGGAAGGCCTGTCGCTACCGGCCGGCGAATACCGGGTGACCGGCATCGGCTTGGAGATGCACACCAGTTTCAGCGTCAAGAAGGTGCTGGAGCGCGGTGCGTTCTTCAACGAAGACGTGGTCGTGTTCCGTATCGAACCCGGCAAGACCACCACGGTGTCGATCAACCCCATCATCCGCAAGGACGCGATCTTCGGCAGCACCTTCTACGTGCCCACGCTGATGGCGAGCGTGCGCAACGAGGTGGGCGAGACACCGCCGGTGGCGTTGAACGTGCGCGGCCCCACGTCGATCGCCTGGCCGCAGTACACCGGGCCGCTGAAATTCGTCGCGAAGTGATCGGTTGCCAGCAGATGCCGCGATGAATGTGCTGAAGACCGGTTTCTTCGTCGCGGTGGCCGCCCTGGCCGTCCTGGCGGCACGCGAATACGTGCCCCGGGACGCCGTCCAGGCGTTGACCACGCGTGTCACGGGCGGACCTGCCGACGCCGCCAGCGCCGCCAGCCGGCATGGGTTTGTCGATATCCCCTTGCCGGATGGCCAGTCCGGGCATCACGTGGTGATCTTCGCGCCGGCGAATTGTCCGTCGGATGCGGCGCAGCGCGCGGAAGCGCTGGCGCGCCGGCTCGACGATGCCGGCATCCCGTACACGCGGTCGCAGAGTGCGAACTTCAGCACGCTGTCTTCCCAGGACGACGCCAATCGGGTGATGTCGGTGATGAACGGGCCGATCCCGGTGGTCTTTGTCCGCAAGCGGGCCCGCGCGAATCCGGACGCCGAGGCCGTGGTGGCCGAATATCGCGGCGGCTGACCCCGCAGCGTTCCACCCGCAGGGTCGATCTTGGCTGTTGCGCTGCAGCATAATGGTGGGATGGATGTCGCACCTCCCTCTGCTGCCTTTCCTTCCGTCGCCGACGCGCTGACGCCCCGCCAGATCGGCCTGATCCTGTTCGCGCTGACGCTCGGGGGCTTCGCCATCGGCACCAGCGAGTTCGCCAGCATGGGGCTGATGCCCAACATGGTGGCGTCGTTGGGCGTGACCGAGCCGCAGGTGGGCCACCTGATCAGCGCCTACGCATTGGGTGTCGTCGTCGGTGCGCCGCTGTTGGCGATCCTCGGTGCGGGCTGGAAGCGCAAGACGCTGCTGCTCGCGCTGATGGGCTTCTACGTGCTGGGCAACCTGGCCAGCGCGCTCGGCCCCACCTACGAAAGCCTGCTGGTGTTCCGCTTCATCGCGGGCCTGCCGCATGGCGCCTATTTCGGCGTGGCCGCGTTGACGGCGGTGGCGATCAGTCCGCCTAACAAGCGCGGCCGCGCGATCAGCCTGGTGATGCTGGGCCTGACACTGGCCATCCTGATCGGTAATCCGTTGGCGACCTGGCTGGGCCAGGTGATCGACTGGCGCTGGGTATTCGCCTTCGTCGCGTTGATTGCGCTGGTGACCGCCACGCTGCTGGCGATCTGGTTGCCTGCAGGCATCGACGGCGCCAAGGCGCACCCGCTGGACGAACTGCGCGCGTTCAACCGCGTGCAGGTGTGGCAGGCACTGGGCATCGGCGCGATCGGTTTCGCCGGCATGTTCTGCGTCTTCAGCT
>JACZCZ010059541.1_pt1 | contig 18078 bp, 13 predicted proteins | sample 8641811 | NCBI WGS metagenome assembly JACZCZ01 (sample SAMN15324610, study PRJNA640507) | soil metagenome | isolation source: intercropping peanut in the first line | place: China: Luxin town, Laibin City, Guangxi Province | collected 2019-07-25 | depth 10cm m | reverse complement strand
TGCGCGGTGTTGAAGTCCGAGTAGTCGAACTCGCGCCACCACAGGTTGTAGCCGAGCGACATGCCTTCGTCGGTGAAGAACGGGTTGGTGTAGGAGAACGAATAGCGCTGCAGGTAGTCGCTGCGCTGTGCCTCAACGGCGACGCGGTTGCCGCCGCCCAGGAAGTTGTTCTGAGACAACTGGATCGACGTGGTCAGGCCGGAGAGCTGCGAGTAGCCCAAGCCGAACACGAAGCTGCCCGAGGTGGTTTCCTTCACGGTGTACACCACGTCCACCTGGTCGGTGGTGCCTGGGACCGGCGTGGTTTCGACGTCGACCGTCTCGAAATAGCCAAGGCGGCGCAGACGCACGCGCGAACGGTCCACGGCCACCTGCGAGAACCAGCTGCCTTCGAACTGGCGCATTTCGCGGCGCATCACTTCATCGGACGTGCGCGTGTTGCCCTTGAAGACGATGCGGCGCACGTTGACGCGCGGTCCCGGGATCACCTGCAGGTTGATCGCGACGGTACGGTTCTCGCGATCGATCGTCGGGATCGGGTTCACCTGCGCGAATGCGTGGCCGATGTTGCCCAGCGTCGCGGTGATCGAGTCGGACGTCATCTCGAGCAGGATGCGCGAGAACGTCTGCTCCGGCTTCACGATCACCAGCTTCTCGATCTCTTCCTTGGGGAGCACCGTGTCGCCGGTGACCTTGACCTCGGAGATCTTGTACTGCTCGCCCTCGGTGATGCCGGCGGTGATGAACATGTCGCGCTTGTCGGGACTGATCGACACCTGGGTGGAGTCGATGTTGAAGTCGACGTAACCGCGATCCAGGTAGTACGAGTTCAGGCGCTCCATGTCGCCCGACAGCTTTTCCTTGGAGTACTGGTCGTCGCGGCGGTACCAGGACAGCCAGCTGGATTCCTTGGATTCCCAGTTCTCGAGCAAGTCCTCGGTTTCGAACTTCTCGGCGCCGACGACGTTGACGTGCTTGATCTTCGCCGCCTTGCCTTCCTTCACCGCGATCGTCACGTCGACGCGGTTACGGTCGAGCGGGCTGACGGTCGGCGTGATCTCGACGTTGTACTTGCCGCGGTTGTTGTACTGGCGCACCAGTTCCTGCGTCACGCGGTCCAGGCTCAGCCGGTCGAAGGTCTCGCCTTCCGCCAAGCCGATGTCCTTCAGGCCCGACATCAGGTCTTCAGTCTTGATGTCCTTGTTGCCCGTGAGCGTCAGCTTGTTGATGGCAGGGCGCTCGGTGACCGTCACGACCAGAATGTCGCCCTGACGGTCGAGCTTCACGTCTTCGAAGAAGCCCGTCTTGTAGAGGGCGCGGATGGATTCGGAGACGCCGGAGGGCGTGACCTGTTCGCCGCGCTCGATCGGCAGGTAGGTCAGCACGGTGCCGGCCGAAATGCGCTGCAAGCCGTCGATGCGGATGTCGGTGGCGGTGAACGTGTCGCTGCTCAGCGGTGCGGCCGCCGCGGGCGCGGGGGCGGTTTCCGTCGTCTGGGCCAGTGCCGGCATGGCGATGGCCGAGGCCAGGGCGAGGGCAAGCAGGCGGCGGGAGGGCAGTCGCGTCATCATCACTTCCGATTGGGGTAGTTCCTGCGGTGCAGGAGTGGGACGCAGGGCTGCGTCCCCGGGGCTTGCCGGCTGGGGGCGACCCTTGGAGCGGGCCAGCCCGAGAAAGTTCAGGGGCATCAGGTCACCAGACGCAGGATGTCGTTGTAGAACGCCAACCCCATCAGGCCTGCCAGCGCGGCCAGGCCCACGTATTGTCCAGCCACCATGTGGCGCTCGCTCAAGGGACTGCCCTTGACCAACTCGATAAGGTAATACAGGAGGTGCCCGCCGTCCAAGACGGGGATTGGCAGCAGGTTGATGATCGCCAGGCTCAGCGACATGGCCGCCAAGAACCAGAGGAACCAGTCAGGGCCGCGCTTGGCCGAAACATTGGCCACTTGGGCGATGGTGATCGGGCCGGAAACATTCTTCAGGGAGGCGTCGCCGGTCAGCATGCGACGGATCATGCCCAGGGAGTCCGACGTCAGCTTGCCTGTCTCGCGCAGCGCGGCCGGGACGGCGGCCAGCGGCCCGTAGTGCAGCGTCGCGTCGTAGCCTGGCGCCTGCGCGGTCTCCGGCGGAGCCAGACCCAGGCCCCAGTAGTCCTGGCCATTGTCAGGGCGCTTCATCCGGCGCGGCCCGAGTTCGAAAGCCAGTCGCTCCCCCGCACGATCGACTTCGATCATCGCCGGGCCGCCCCGCTTGCCCAGGGCGTCCACCTGTGTGGCGATGTCGTTGAAGCCATGCACCGGTTGCCCGTCGACGGCAGTGACCACATCGCCCGGCTGCAGGACACCGTCGGCCGGCGTGCCGGGACCGACTTTCCCGATCGTCGCGGAAATGATCCAGTGACGCCACGTCAGCCCGGCGAGGCCGATGACGTTCTCCTGGTCGAAGTCGGCTGGCAGCCTGGACAGGGCGAGGCGACGATTGGCCATCGAACCGGAGGCAGTCTCGACCTGGACGGATACATCGACCCGATCGATGGCCGCCTTCGTCAGCACGATGGAAGCATCGGTCCATGTGTCGATCGCGCGATCGCCGATGCTGACGATCCGGTCGCCACGCTGCAGGCCCGCATCGGCGGCGATGCCGTCCACGCTGCCAAGCGTGGCCGAGTAGTCCTGTTTGCCCAGCACGAACATCGCCCACAGCAGGGCGATGCACAGCACCACATTGGCCAGGGGGCCGGCGGCGACCACCGCGATCCGCTGCCAGACCGACTTCCGGTTGAAGGCCTGGTCCAGCTGAGCTGCGGGGACGTGGCCCTCGGCTTCGTCCAGCATCTTGACGTAACCGCCCAGCGGGATCGCGGCGACCGCGAACTCTGTGCCATGGCGATCGCGGCGGGACCACAGCGGCTTGCCGAAGCCCACGGAGAAGCGCAGTACCTTCACGCCGCAGCGGCGCGCCACCCAGTAGTGGCCGAACTCGTGGAAGGTCACCAGGATGCCCAGCGCCACGATCATCCACCAGACGGAGCCCAACAGGTCGCTCATCGGTTCTCGGCGCTCATGGGGGAGAGGTGGCCTGCGAGGTTGCGTTCGGTGAGTCGTCGGGCCTGCGCGTCCGCTTCCAGCAGCGCCTCCAGCGAATCGGCCGGCGTTGCAGGCAGCGCGGCGAGGGCGTCCTCGACCAGCGCGGGGATGGATAGGAAACCGATGTGGCCCTGAAGAAAGGCTGAAACCGCGACTTCGTTCGCAGCATTTAGCACGGCTGGCGCGGTGCCGCCGGCCTCCATGGCCTCCCAGGCCAGCCGAAGGCAGGGGAACGCGTCGGTGTCGGGCGCTTCGAAGTCCAGTCGCGGGTGCTGCAACAGGTCGAGGCCCTGGACGCCGGAAGCGATCCGCTCGGGCCAGCCGAGACCCACGGCCAGCGAGGTTCGCATGTCGGGCAAGCCGAGCTGGGCGAGTGTGGAACCATCAACGAATTCGACCAGCGAGTGCACCAGGCTCTGTGGGTGCACAAGCACGTCGAGGCGTTCGCGGCCCACGCCAAAAAGGTGATGCGCCTCGATCAGTTCAAGGCCCTTGTTCATCAAGGTGGCCGAATCAACCGAGATCTTGGGGCCCATCGACCACTTCGGATGGGCGACCGCCTGCGCGCGCGTAACCTGCGCGAGGTCTGCCCGGCTGCGTCCGCGGAACGGGCCGCCGGACGCCGTCAGCACGATGCGCTTGACCTCGGCCTGAGCCTGTCGTGAACGCAGGCACTGGAAGATGGCGTTGTGCTCGCTGTCGATCGGGATGATTTCGGCGCCAGCGGCATCCGCTGCGGCGGTCACCAGCTCGCCGGCAAGCACCAGCGACTCCTTGTTGGCCAGCAGCAGCCGCTTGCCCGCGCGCGCGGCGGCGAGCGTCGAAGACAGGCCAGCCGCTCCGACGATCGCGGCAACGACGGTGTCGCAAGCGGCATCGGCGACGAGCGCGTCGAGCGGTGCGTCGCCCGCGTGTGGCAGCGTGGGAAGGCCAGCGGCGGCGAGGCCATCGCGCAGGCGTGCGTAGAGCGCGGCGTCCGCGATCACGGCATGGTCGGGCCGATGGGCCACGCACAGCGCGACCAAGGCATCCACGTTATGACCCGCGGCCAGCACACTGGCGCGATAACGATCCGGATGGCGCGCGATGACGTCCAGCGCCGAAGCGCCGATCGAGCCCGTCGCGCCAAGGACCGCCACATTGCGGGGTGCGTGCGCGGCCATGCTCAGAATCCGAAGACTTCCTTGCCGAGCACGAAGATGGGCAGCGCGGCCAGGACGCCGTCGATGCGGTCGAGCACGCCGCCGTGGCCGGGGATCAGGTCGCCGGAATCCTTCGCGCCCACATGCCGCTTCAGCAGGCTTTCGAACAGGTCGCCGACCACCGAAAACAGCACCGTGAAGATGGCGACGAGCAGCACGCCCGGCAGTTGGGAGACGCCCGCACCTGCGATGAGGGCACCTACGCCCGCGACCAGCAGGCCCGCGGCCAGGCCGCCAAGCAGACCTTCAAGCGTCTTGTTCGGGCTGATGCGCGGCGCCAGCTTGCGCCCTGCGAACCAACGCCCGCCGAAATGGCGACCCGCGAAGTAGGCGCCGCTGTCGGCGGCCCAGACGATCGCCAGCGCGATGAACAACCAGATGTGCCCGTTGGGCTCCGACGAATGGATCAGTCCCAGGGCGCACCAGGCCGGCACGACGGCGAGCGTGCCGGCGGCCAGCTTGAATACGCGCGCCCACGTCTCGTGGTCGGAGGCGAAATGGAAGAAGCGCAGCCACAACAGTGCGAGCAGCCACCAGACGGCGCCGGCCAGCGCCATGAGGCGCAGCGGCACCAGGTCCGTGGACCCGCGCGAGGCCCAGACCAATAGCACCATCAGCAGCAGGTTGGCGGTCAGCAGTACCGTTCGCTGCAGGGTGTCGTCGATCTCGGCGAGCTTGAACCACTCCCACAGGCCGACCAGGAAAACCAGGGCCGCCAGCATGACCAGCCAGGACGTCGGCAGCAGCAGGATCGCGCCGATGGCGAACGGGGCCATGACGAGCGCGGCGATGACGCGGGTGCGGGTGGCGCTCATGCGGGGCTCGCTTTCATGCGGGGCTGTCCTCTGTGGCGCCATCGGCCACCTGGGCGCTGGTCAGGCCGAAGCGGCGCTCGCGACCGGAGAAGTCGTCCAGGGCGCGCTGCAGCAAGGCGGCATCCAGGTCCGGCCAGAGCACGTCGGTGAACCAGAGTTCGGTGTAGGCCAGCTGCCACAACAGGAAATTGCTGATCCTGTGGTCGCCGCCGGTGCGGATGAAGAGATCGGGCGCCGGCAGGTCCGCCAGGGCCACATGCCGGCCAAGGGTGGCCTCGTCGATGTCCTGCGGCCGCAGGCGGCCTGCGGCGACCTCTTCGGCCAGCGCGCGTGCCGCCTGGGCGATGTCCTGACGTCCGCCGTAGCTGGCAGCGATCACCAGGTGCAAACGAGTGTTGCCCTGGGTCAGCGTTTCGGCCGCTTCCATGCGTGCACGGATGTCGGTGGAGAAACGCGTGCGGTCACCGATGAAGCGCACGCGAACCTGGCGACGGTGGAGTTCCTCCACTTCGCGGTCCAGCGCATTGAGGAACAGCTTCATCAGCGCGCCGACTTCTTCTTCCGGACGGCCCCAGTTTTCGCTCGAGAACGCGAACAGCGTCAGCGCGCCGATGCCGCGTTCCAGGCAGAAATCGATGCAGACGTTCACCGCGCGGGCACCGGCGCGATGGCCGATCACCCGCGGGCGGCGGCGGCGTTCGGCCCAGCGCCCGTTGCCGTCCATGATGACGGCCAGGTGGCGGGGCACGGACGGGGATACGGCAGGGGACATGGCAGTCCTCAGACCGCCATCAATTCCTGTTCCTTGGCCTTGACGACGTCATCGACGTCCTTGATGGACTTGTCGGTGAGCTTCTGGATCTCGTCTTCGGTCCGGCGCTCTTCGTCCTCGGTGATCTGCTTGTCCTTCAGGAGGTCCTTGACCTGCTGGTTGGCATCGCGGCGGATGTTGCGGATCGCGACCTTGGCGTCTTCGCCTTCGCCGTGGACCACTTTCGAGAGCTCTTTGCGGCGCTCTTCGGTGAGGGCCGGCAGGTTCAGGCGGATGGTGGTGCCGGCAGTGTTCGGGGTCAGGCCCAGGTCGGAGGCCAGGATGGCCTTCTCGACCGCACCGACCATCTGCTTCTCCCAAGGGGTGATCGTCAGCGAGCGCGAATCGGAGATGGTCACCGTGGCGACCTGGCTCAGCGGCATGTCCGAACCGTAGTAATTGACCTTCAGGTGCTCGACCAGGGCCGTGGAGGCGCGACCGGTGCGGACCTTGACCAGCGTGTGGCGGAGCGCCTCGATGCTCTTGGTCATGCGCGCCTGCGCGTCTTTCTTGATGTCGTTGAGCATCGCCCTTTCCGTTGCAAAGCCTGTAAACGACGGATTATAGGGCGATTCGACGCCGTTGCCGACCGCCCCGTGCCCGCTCAGTGGGAATGATGCGGCGCGGCATCGTGCAGGTCGTGGCCGCAGGCCCCGCCCCGTTCGATCTGCAGCGTCGCGTGGTTGATCCCGAAGCGGTCGTCCAGCGCGTGCACGGTGGCGTCGATGAAGGTGTCGTGATCGTCCTCGCGAGCCCGCACGAGGTGTGCGGTCAGGGCGATCTCGTTGGCGCCGAGCGACCAGATGTGCAGGTGGTGGACGGCCGAGACGCCGGGCTGTTCGCGCAAGAACGCGCCGACCTCTTCGGGATCGACGCTGCCGGGAACTGCGTCCATGGCCGCGTCGAAGCTGTCGCGCAGCAGCGCCCAGGAGCCAACGGCGACGACCAGCGCGATCAGCAGGGCCGTGGCCGGGTCCAGCCATGCCCAGCCGAGCGTCGCCATGCCGACGCCGGCCAGCACCGCTGCCAGCGAGACGGCCGCATCAGCCATCAGGTGCAGGAAGGCGCCGCGCTTGTTCAGGTCGTGCGCATGCCCGTCGCGCACCAGCCAAGCGGCGCCGAGGTTGACCACGATGCCAAGCGCTGCGACCACGATCACGGGCGTGGCGGGAATCTCGGGCGGCGCACTGAAACGGCGCATCGCTTCCCAGCCCAATGCGCCGGAGAACACCACCAGCAGCAAGGCATTGGCCAACGGAGAGAGGAGGGTGGCGCGCCGCCAGCCGTACGTGTGGCGTCCCCGGGGCGGGCGCCGTGCCAAGGCGGCCGCGCTCCACGCCAACGCCAGGCCCAGCACGTCACCGAGGTTGTGCACGGCGTCAGACAGCAGGGCCAGCGAATTGGTGTAGAAGCCGTATCCCGCTTCGATGGCGGTGTAGGCGAGGTTGATCAGCGTGACCCACGCGAAGGCGCGCGTGGCCGATGTATGGGGGGGGGCGTGCGCCCCGTGCCCGTGGTGATGTGCGTGTCCCATGGCGGACTAGGGTGCCTGCGAGCCTCGGCGAACACTATTACAGAGATGATCGCGCTCCACGTACCGCGCGCTCTCAGGAAAGCCCGGCTACCGGGGCGGCTCCCTGTCCGTCAGCTGCGGCCCTTCACCAGCGTGCCGACATGCTCGCCGCGCAAGATGCGCATCAGGTTGCCGGGCACCGACAGGTCATAGATGCGCAGCGGCACGTCGCTGTCGCGGCACAGGGCGAAGGCCGCCGTGTCCATCACCTGCAGGTCGCGTGCGATGACATCGTCGTAGGTCAGCTGGTCGTAGCGGACGGCATCGGCGTGCTTGCTGGGATCCTTGTCGTAGACGCCGTCCACCTTGGTGGCCTTCAGCAGCAGGTCCGCACCGATCTCGATCGCACGCAGCGCGGCGCCGGAGTCGGTGGTGAAGAACGGATTGCCCGTGCCGGCGGCGAAGATCGCGATGCGGCCCTTTTCCAGATGGCGGATGGCGCGGCGACGGATGTAGTCCTCGCACACGTCGTTGATCTTGATGGCGCTCATCACGCGGCATTTCGCACCGAGCTTTTCCAGCGCGTCCTGCATGGCCAGCGCATTGATCACGGTCGCCAGCATGCCCATCTGGTCGCCGGTGACCCGGTCCATGCCACCGGCGGCCAGGCCGGCGCCCCGGAAAATGTTGCCGCCGCCGATCACCAGGCCCACTTCGGCGCCAGCGTCGCGCGCCTCGATGATCTCGCGGGCGATCCGGGTGATCACGGCCGGGTCGATGCCGTAGTCCTCGGCCCCCATCAGCGCTTCGCCGGACAGTTTGAGCAGGATGCGGCGATAGGCAAGGGGTGCGGTCATGGGGGTCTCGGCGTGGGGGCAAACAGCGTAATTCTATCCGAGCGTTGCGTAGTGCGTCAGTCGCCGGGCTCGTAGATCGCGTACAACTTGCGTGCTGGCTCCAGGACTTCCCAGGTGCCGCTGAAGCCGGCGGGCACCACAAAGCTCTGGCCCGCTTCCCATACGGTCTCTGCGCCATCATCGCCACGCAGTCTCAGTCTGCCCGCAAGCAAATGGCAGAACTCGTGCTCGGTGTAGTGGACGCGCCACGCTCCGGCATCGGCTTCCCAGACGCCACAGTGGAAGCGCGCATCCGGAGACGAGAACGCATTGGCGACCGCCTGCGTGGGGTGGCCCGACAACAGGCGGTCGGCGGTGATGGTTTCGCGCGGCGCGCCGGCCAATGCGTGTGGGACGGGCAGTATCTCGGGCATGGCGTGGCCTCGGGGGGTGCGGCTTATGATGGCGTTCCCGTCAGGCGACCATCAAGGCATCGACATGAGCGTGCGTACGTTGCAGGAATTCATCGCTTCTTCCAGGGAAAAGGATGCCAGTGCGGACGCCTTCGAGCTGGAAAGCCCGCACCTGCTCGAAGTGCGCCTGGACGGATGGGTCTGGGCCAAGGCCGGGGCGATGGTGGCGCGCAAGGGTGCGGTCAAGTTCACCCGGCAGGGCATGCTGGAACAGGGCCTCGGCAATCTGCTGAAGAAGGCCGTGAGCGGTGAGGGCATGCAGCTGATGAAGATCGAGGGGCAGGGGCGTGTCTACCTCGCCGATGCCGGCAAGAAGATCACGCTGCTGCGCCTGGCAGGCGAATCGATCTTCGTCAACGGGAACGACGTCCTGGCGGTGGAGTCGGGCATCGAGAGCCGCATCACCATGATGCGCAAGGTGGCCGGCATGCTGTCCGGCGGCCTGTTCAACGTACGCCTGAGCGGGCATGGCATCGTCGCGATCACCTCCCATTACGAGCCGCTGACACTGCCGGTGAATGCGCAGACCGGTCCGGTGTTTACCGACCCCAACGCCACCGTGGCGTGGTCGGGGGGCCTGACGCCCGAAATCGTCACCGACATCTCGCTGGGCACGCTGCTGGGACGAGGGTCTGGGGAAAGCGTGCAGCTCAGGTTTGCGGGCGACGGCTGGGTGGTGGTGCAACCCTACGAAGAAGTCGTGTACCAGCCGAGGCAATAAGCGTCCGGCGTTTCGCTCTGTTCCGGGGTCGCCCGCGGGTGCACCGAAGGGCTTCGATGGCGGTGGCGGAGACCCCTTGCACAGCCGCCCACGCGACCCGTAATGGCGTGTCGAAGCTGCGCGGGGGCGAATTCTGTTACCGCTATTACGTTTCTTGGCGTCCGAAAAATGCCCCTCAGGGGGGGCAAAACTACACGGCATTTTGTGATGGATTTGGCAATATTACTTGAGTGTTGCGTAACCTAATTCCAACATTTGATTAACCTGCTATTAAGGCCCGTGGCTGGCCTGAAGGGCGCGCCGCACATTCTCGGAGAGGGCGGGCCCGTCCGGACGCTCATGTGAATCAACCTGCAGCAGGGAGTCGCACAGTGTCCAAGCGTACGTTCAATCGAACACTCAAACGCAGCGCCCTTACCGTGGCGCTCGGTGTCTGCTTCAATTCTTCGATTTATGCCCAATCCAACACCTCGGGTGCGGTCTTCGGCCAGGCCACGGCGGGCGAGAAGGTCCTGGTCCAGAACCCGGCCACCGGCTTCAGCCGCGAAATAGCGATCGGCGCCGACGGCACCTACCGTGTATCCGCGCTGTCGCCCGGCACGTACCGCGTGACACTGCAGCGCGCAGACGGCACGACGACGACGCGCGAAGTCGCGGTCAACGTCGGTACCGGTACGGCCGTCAATTTCGCTGCGGAGAGTTCCGGCAGCGGCGCCACCACGCTGGGTACGGTCACCGTCACCGGCTCACAGTTGGTCAATCCGATCGACGTGTCGTCGGTCGAGTCCACCACCATCCTGACCTCAGAGCAGCTCGCCCGGATTCCCGTGCCGCGAGACACCACCTCGGTAGCGCTGCTGGCCCCGGGTACCGTGCGCGGCGATGGCGCCTTCGGCAATCTCGCGTCGTTCGGCGGCTCGTCGGTTGCCGAGAACCAGTACTACATCAACGGCTTCAACATCACCAATTCGTTCCGGAGCCTCAACTTCTCCAAGGTCCCGTTCGAGGCGATCGCCGAGCAGCAGATCAAGACCGGTGGCTACGGTGCCGAATTCGGCCGCTCGCTGGGTGGCGTGGTCAACCAGATCACCAAGCGGGGTACCAACGAGTTCAAGGCGGGCGCCAACGTGTTCTGGTCGCCGAAATCGCTGCGTTCGGACGTGGACGACTACAAGTTCTCCAATCCGCTGGTGCCGGGCGATTACGGCAACGTGGCCGAAAACAACAGCAAGGATTCGCAGGAAGAACTGATCGGCGCAGTGTGGGCAGGTGGTGCGCTGGTGAAGGACACCCTTTTCGCGTACGGCCTGTTGTCCTATGGCAAGACCGACACCGATGCCTGGGGCAACATGGATGCGGTCACCAATCGCAACGGTTCCATCAAGAACCCGACCTGGCTGGCCAAGTTCGACTGGAACATCAACGACAGCAACAAGCTGGAGTTGACCGCATTCTCCGACAAGCAGGAAAGCGAGACCCGGGTTTACAACAACACCCCGGGTGAAGTGGATCGCACCAACTACGTCGGCACGGTGGTTGACGAACAGGGTGGCAACAACTACGTCCTGAAATACACCGGCTACCTCACCGACACCTTCACCCTCACCGCGCTTTACGGCCATGGCGAGTTCAAGCGCAGCCAGTATTTGAAGAATCCCGACGGCTCGAGGGTCAGCTACAACGGCGATATCACCACGGCCTACACGACGGATATCAACGGTACCACCACCCTGGGCGGCTGCCCGGCCATCATCGACGTGCGTCCTGGCTATCGCAAGGAGATCACGGGCGCCTACGGCAGCCTGTGCCATCTCACCGACGGCGCGTTGCTGCAGGCGTCGAACAACAAGGACACCCGCGACCAGTACCGCATCGACGCGGAGTGGATCCTCGGCTCGCACCAGTTGCGCTTCGGCGTGGACGTGGACAACTACGAGTCGGTGGCGGGCGAAGCCAACGTGGGTGGCTGGCTGTGGCGCTACTCGACGAACAACGGTCCCGACGGGCGGCCGAACACCGGTGACGAGTTCGATGTGGTTCGCCGCCAGACCACGGCGCGAGGCACCACCATCGAGGTGAAGCAGCGCGCCTATTACCTCGAGGATTCGTGGAGGATCACCGACAACTTCCTGGCGTACCTCGGCGCGCGCTGGGATACCTTCGAGAACCTGGGCTCCGACGGACGCGCCTTCGTCAAGATCGACAACCAGTTCGGCCCCCGCCTGGGTTTCTCGTGGGATGCCAAGGGCGACTCTTCCCTGAAGGTCTACGGTAATGCCGGTCGCTATGCGTTGCCGTTGACGCCGAGTGTCGCGGTGCGTGGCTCCAGCGCCTCCATCTACCAGCGCTCCAACAACAACCGCTTCTCGGGCGTCGATCCGGTGACCGGTGCGCCGATCCTGATCAATCCGCTGAATCCGCTGAACCTGATCAACGGCGAAGACGGCCAGGCGCATGATCCGAACACGATCGCCAGCAAGAACCTGGATCCGATGTACCAGGATGAATTCATCCTGGGCTTCCAGACCACGCTGACCGACCACCTCAACGTCGGTGCACGCGGCATCTACCGCAAGTTGAAGGCCGCCATCGACGACAACTGCGACTACACCGCCATCACCGACCTGGCCGATGCCGATGGACTCGACTACACCGTGCCGAACCCCGGCTTCCCGTATTGCCGCTTGTTCAACCCGGGCGAAGATGCGGTGCTGGTCACCGACCTGAACGGCGACGGCGTCTACACCACGTACACGGTGGAGGGCGACCGCCTGAGCCCGCCCGCCAAGCGTTCGTACAAGGCGCTGGAACTGTTCCTGGACGGCAGCTGGGACAAGTTCTTCTTCCAGGCCTCGTATACGCTCGGCTACAACAAGGGCAATACCGAAGGCGGCGTGAAGTCCGACATCGGCCAGGGCGATACCAACACCACGCAGGACTTCGACTACCGCGAACTGACGGTCGATACCTACGGCTACCTGCCCAACGATCGCCGCCATGCGTTGAAGGTGTTCGGCAATTACGACTTCAACGATGAATGGTCTTTGGGTGCGAACCTGATCGTCCAGACCGGACGTCCGATCAACTGCCTCGGTGTGCTGGATACGAATCCGGCCGAGCCCGTCGGCCCCGTTAGCAACTATGCTCCGCATCCCTACGGTTCTGGCTTCATGCGATGCAGCAACTCGGAGGATGGTGCACAGTTCGACTCGACCGTGAGCGCCGTGCCGCGAGGTACGGCGGGGCGTCTGCCGACGACCACGAGCCTGGACCTGAATGTCGCCTTCCGGCCCTCGTTCGCACAGGGCCTGCAGTTCAAGGTGGACGTGTTCAACGTGTTCAATTCGCAGAAGGTCACGGCGGTGAGCGAAGTGGCGGAGGATTCGGCGACGGGCAACCCCCTGAGCACCTACCTGCTGCCGCGTTCCTACCAGGCGCCGCGCTCGGTCCGCTTCATGGTCCAGTACGACTTCTGATCCGGAGTTCGTTCGAACAAGAACGACGATCCATGCTCTCTTCTCGGCCGCCTTCGGGCGGCCTTTTTCTTGCGCGTCCATGCGTACAGCGATCTGCTTGCGGATATGCTTGAGCCAACTTCCTCCCGATGGCGACCATGAACGAAGCACTGCAGCGCCACTGGAACGAGGCGAGCCGCCATGAGGCGGCAGCGGACCAGACGGCGGCCCGCGCGTGCTATGAGGCGATGCTGGCGATCGAGCCCAAGCTGGTGGCGCCCCACCTGCGACTTTCACGGCTTGCGCAGATCGCGGATCGTTATGTCGACGCCCGCCGCCATGCACTGCAGGCCGCCGCGATATGCACCGAAACGCAGGACGCAAGAAGCGTGGGCTTCGTAAGCCTGCGATTGCTGGCGTTTGCCGAGGACGGCGAGATCGTTCGCCTGATTGGATCCATGGACTGGTCCAATCGCGACGTCCTGCAGCAGGCGGCGGTGCTAGCGCAGCACCTTTGGTTGGTCAATCAGCACGACTTGGCGCTTGAGTTCCTGACGCATGCCGCGGCGCGCGTCAAACCGAACGCCCTCCTGTGCTACACGCGCGCCAACGTACTCAGGTCGTTGGGCAAGCTGGATGAAGCTACCGAGCATTACGAATACGCCTTGCGGCTCAGTCCGAACGACGCTTACGTCCATCGAACGCTGGCGTACCACCAAACCTCCCGTCCCCCGGGTACTCGCTTGCCGAGGGTCGCTGCGGCGCGCGCGCAGCATGCCGACGGCTCCCCCGAAAGCGCCCAACTGCTGTACGCCTTGTTCAAGGAGCTCGATGCGGCGGATCAGACGGCCTCCGCGTGGGACGCGTTGAAGGAAGGCGCTGCCATGGTTCGTCGTACGCTGCGGCATGATCGGGACGAGGAGGCGCGGGGCTTCGAAAGGCTGCTGCGCCAGGACCCATGGGCGGTGTCGTCGCCGTCGGCGGCCGGATCGGCCGGCGCCGTTCCTATCTTCATCGTTGGCTTGCCGAGGACGGGCACGACGGTACTGGATCGGGTGCTGGACAATCATCCCGAGGTGGTGTCGCTGGGCGAACGCAACGACCTGGATGCTGCCGTGAGTGAGATCTCCGACCATTTCTACAAGGGTGGCCTGAAAGAGTCGCGCTGGGAGAAAGTGCAAGGGGCCGATCCGGCCCGGATCGGCGCGCGCTATCTGGAACGCTTGGCGCCGATGGTGGCGGGGCGCCGTTATTTCATCGACAAGAATCCACAGAATTTCTTCAATGTCGGGCTGATACTGCGGGCGCTTCCGCAGGCGCGCATCCTCTGTGTTCGGCGCGACCCCATGGATGCATGCTTCTCGAACCTGAAGGAACTGTTCGAGGGCGGCGCCTACCCGTACAGCTACGCCCTTGAGGACTTGGCCGCCCATCATCGGGGATTCGAAAGACTGATGGCGCACTGGAAGCAACGCGCACCTGGAGTGGTGCATATCCTGGATTACGAAGCCATGGTGCAGGCCGGAGACGATGCGCTGCGCGATGTACTCGCGTTCTGCGGGCTATCGGCGGTCGACGGAATGCTCGACATCACCGCGAACGCGTCGCCGGTGTCGACGGCGAGCAGTTCGCAGGTTCGGTCGCCCATACACGGTCGCGGCATCGGTGCATGGAAACGATATGCGCCGCAGTTGGAGCCTCTGCGGCTGATGTTGGCTGCACAAAGGACCGGCAATGCAGGTTGAGTCGATTTCCAGTCGCGTGGCCGGATTGACGGCGCGGGCACAGGCTCATGCCGTAGCCAAGGACTTCAGGCAGGCGATCGATTGCTACCTGCAGGCCCGGGAGCTTTCGCCCAGCGATCCGGACATTCTGTTGCAGTTGTCCTACATCGAGTCGCTCGCGGGGAACTATCGGGCTGCGCATGGCTATGTGCTGCAGGCCAGCAAGCTTCACACGGAGCGCCCCGACGTCTTGAAGGAGTTGTTGGCGCGATTGCGCACCTTCAACGAGATCCCGGCAATGCTGGCATGCATCGAACGCATGTTGCCCATCTCCCGTATCCCGATCCCCTCGCTGATCACCATCGCTGCGCAACTGACCTACGCCGGATTGCCGCAGAGGGCGATCGTCTTCCTTGACGAAGCGCGGCGAGGGGATCCCGACTATCCGCCGACACTGTTGGCGAGGGCCCATGTGCTGATGTTCCTGGGGCGCTTCGCCGAAGCTGCGGATGACATCGCACGTTCGCTCGCGCGGGCGCCGCAGATCGCGCAGGCCTATTGGTTGCAATCCCAGGTCCGCAAAACAAGTGCCGGGGAGAACCGCCTTGCGCAAATCAAGGCGCAACTTCAGGCGCCCCAACGGACCGCACAGGACCGTGCATTGCTGGCCTTCGCGCTACACAAGGAGCTGGACGATCTCGGCCGGCACGACGAGGCGTGGGACGCACTTCGGGACGGGTGTGCCAGCAAGCGCTCGTCGCTGCGCTACGACGCGGCGAGGTCGCGGGACGTGTTCGAGCGATTGCTGCGTTTCGAGCCCGGCACTTTCCCCATTGCGGAATCGTCGGAAGTCCAGGCCACTCCCGTCTTCATCGTGGGCATGCATCGTTCCGGCACCACGTTGATCGAGCAGCTGCTCGACGGGCATTCCGAAGTGCGTGGTCTGGGTGAGCTCTACGATTTCACCAGCGCGATGCGCCATGCCACCGATCATCATTGCGCCGGCGTGATAGATCCGGACATTGTCGAGCGTGCAGCGGCCGTTGACCTGTCCTTGGTGGGGAGGCGTTACCTGGAGGGCATGGCTTGGCGTCTGTCGGGCGAACGCTACTTCACCGACAAGCTGCCCTCGAACTTCCTCAACGCGGGGTTCATCTGCGAAGCCTTGCCGCAGGCGAAGATCCTGCACATGGTCCGCGATCCCATGGAAACCTGCTTCTCCAACCTGCGCGAACTGTTCTCCGATGCCAATCCCTACAGCTACGACCAACTCGAGCTCGCCGATTTCTACCAGCAATACCGCAGGTTGATGGCTCACTGGCATGTCCGTTATCCGGGACGGATTTTGGACGTGGACTACGCGCAGCTCACGCGGGATCCCGAGCAGGTCGTCCGGCGGGTCTGCGATTTCATCGGCGTTGCGTTCGAGCCCGGGATGCTGGGCATGCAGTCGCGGACGCGCGGCATCGTCACGGCCAGCGCCGTGCAGGTGCGCGATCGCATCCAGGTGCAGGAGATCCCGAAATGGCGCGCTTACGAACGGCACCTCATGCCGCTGCGCGAACGGCTCGGCAGGGGCTGAGCAATCACCGCGCCGCCTGAAGCGTGGTCGGCTCGCCCGATGCACGCGCCTCAGGGTCCGACCGCACCCACGGAGACGCGATTGCGCCCTTCGCGCTTGGCGCCGTAGAGCGCTTCGTCCGCCGCGCGCAGCAGGTCGTCGACGTGGCGGAACTGCTCCAGCGTGCCCTGCGTGGCCAATCCGGCCGAGAAGGTCACGTGCAGCGGCTGCCCGCTGACTTCGGCCATGGCCGCGCCGGAGACCTCCGACAGGATGCGGCGCACGACCAGGGCCGCGGCTTCCTCTCCGATGCCCGGGAGCACCACCAGGAATTCCTCGCCGCCGTAGCGGGCCACGATGTCGCTGCTGCGCACCCGCCGCATCAGCACCTTGGCGAAGTTGCGCAGGACTTCGTCGCCGACCAGGTGGCCCCAGCGGTCGTTCACCTGCTTGAAATCATCGAGGTCGATGAAGGCGATCGACAGCGGCCAGCCGTGGCGCGTGGCGGCCTCGAACTCCTTCTCCAGCACTTCTTCCAATTGACTGCGGTTGTAGGCGCCCGTCAACGGGTCGCGGCGCACCTCCTCGGCGAGACGGCGCGCGCGGTCTTCGTGTTCGTCGGCTTCCTTCCGCGCGCGCGCGGCTTCCTGGATCTCGCGCAGGTTGCGCACCACCAGCAGTTCTCGCGCCTGGTCCAAGAGTGCCTGGATGCGCGCGGGCGGCGCGGACGGCACGTCGAACATCGCACAGACCTCGGGCAGGGCGGCCACCATCTCCTCGGTGAGGGTCAGGAACGCGGCGTAATCCAGCCCCAAGCGGGTGGCCGCGTGCAACGCCGCATCACGGTGCGCGGCTTCGGTGCGGACGGCATCGTCGGCCGCCAGCCAGATATCGGCGATGTGTCCCGACACCGCGACGCAGGCGTTGAAGCCGGTGTCGGAGGCGGGGTGCTCGCTCTCGATGATCGCTTCGCGCAACAGCGCAGGCAGGTTCCATTGCCGTGCCAGCCAGCCACCGACCGTAGCATGGTCACAGCCCAGCCAGTCGCGCTCGGCGGCGAGCAGCGCGGCGTTGTCCTCGGCGTTTTCGACCAGGCGGGCATAGTCCTCGCCCAGCACTTCCAGCAGGGCGAGCATGCCGATGTCCTGCAGCAGGCCGGCCAGCATCAGTTCTTCCGCCTTGCGGATGCCGGCATGCTGGCCCAGCAGGCGGCTGGCCAGTGCGGCCACCACGCTGCGACGCCAGACGCGCGCCTGCGCGGCCGGATGGCTGCCGCTGCCGCAGCGCGCCAGCGAGAAACCGAGTGCCAGCGTCAACGTGGCGTTGAGGCCCAGCACCGTCAGCGCCTGCGACAGGTTCTCCACGCGCCGGCGGCTCGCGTACAGCGGTGAGTTCGCGATGCGCAGCATGCGGGCGCTCAACGCAGCATCCAGGCCGATCGCGTCGGCCGCCGTCGCCATCACCACCTCGGGGTCCTGCGCGAGCTCGATGATGCGCAATGCCACGCCCGGGGGGCTCGGCAGGTTGCGGCAGTTCAGGAGCTGGGCTTCGAGTTCGGGACGCATCCGGGTGCGCACTGCGTTGAGAGAGGTCGCCGGCAGCATGCCAGCAAAGCGTGACGAAGTGTCACCTTTGTAACCAGTTTCGGCGCAGGAAAGACAAACTTTAGCGGCGCGCGACGAGCGGTCGCGACAAACGGTCGCGACAAGCGGAGAGCACGCGATCCGGAAACAAGAAAGCCGCGGTTCCCCGCGGCTTTCCTGCATACGACAGGTTTGGCGATGGCTTACGCCAGGCCGGCCTGCTTCATCACTTCGGCGGCGTAATCTTCCACCACCTTCTCGATGCCTTCGCCGACCACCAGGCGCTGGAAGCCGAT
>JACZCZ010203401.1_pt1 | contig 18083 bp, 14 predicted proteins | sample 8641811 | NCBI WGS metagenome assembly JACZCZ01 (sample SAMN15324610, study PRJNA640507) | soil metagenome | isolation source: intercropping peanut in the first line | place: China: Luxin town, Laibin City, Guangxi Province | collected 2019-07-25 | depth 10cm m | reverse complement strand
GCAGGTCCTGCGGCACCTTGGCGTAGCCGTAGCCGGGCAGGTCGACCAGGTAGCGCTCGGGCTGGACCTGGAAGAACACCAGCTGCTGCGTGCGGCCAGGGGTCTTGGAGACCCGCGCCAACCGGTTGTGGTTGACCAGCGCATTGAGGGCGCTGGACTTGCCGGCATTGGAACGGCCGGCGAAGGCCACTTCGAAGCCACCATCCTCCGGCAACTGGCGCGGGGTGTGGGCGGAGAGCAGGTAAGTGGCGGAATTCAGGGGGTTCGACATGGCGATAGGATCGCACGGCGGCGGGCCGGATACCGTTTGAATTGACCGCGAGCGGCCGCCGCGACGATAATTCGCGGGTTTCGCGGCCCCTCCGGGCGTCGCCATCAGTCAAAGGTTTCGGAGCTTTAGCATGCGCCACGCTCGCGTTATGGGACTTGCCGGATTGGCCGTACTGGCCGTGGGCGCAGTCGCTTTTGCACAGACCACGGTGGTCCCCGTGCCGGACAATGCCCCGGTCGAGACCGCGCCGCTGGACATCAATCTCGCCAAGACCACCTGGGGCGACGCCAAGGCCGGCCAGACGAAGGCGGCCGCCTGCGCGGCCTGCCACGGCGCCGACGGCAACCCCAGCGACCCGCAGTACCCCCGCCTCGCCGGCCAGAGCGAGCGCTACATCGCCCAGCAGCTGGCGCTGTTCGCCTCGGGCGAGCGCAACACCGGCATGGCGATGGTGATGGCGCCGTTCGCCCAGACCCTCAACGCGCAGGACATGCGCGACGTGGGCGCCTACTTCGCCACCCAGAAGTCGGGCGCCGGCCTGGCCGACGACAGCGTCATCGCCGACGGCACCTACCAGGGCATGAAGTTCTACGAAGTCGGCCAGCAGCTGTACCGCAACGGCGACGCCAAGCGCGGCGTACCGGCCTGCCTGGCCTGCCATGGCCCGACCGGTGCCGGCAACCCGGGCCCGGCCTACCCGCATATCGGCGGCCAGATGCAGGACTACACCGTGCGTCGCCTGACCGAGTACAAGGCCGGCACCACCACGATCAAGGACCCGGCCCACTTCAACATCATGGCCCAGGTCGCCGGCCCGCTGACTGAGCAGGAAATCCAGGCGCTCGCCAGCTACCTGCAAGGCCTGCACGCCCGCGCCGACGACGTCGCCGCCGCCAAGGCCGGCAAGTAATCCCGGACTTCCGCCGCCCGCTGCGGCCGGAAGTGCAAGCTCCTGTTCATCGCGCCGGCCCCACCATGGCCGGCGTTTCTTTTTCCGCGCCCCGCCACGCGCCGGGGCCCGCACGAAGCTGGAGAGTCCCGATGGCGTCCCGTCTGCTGCCTGTCCTGATCACCCTCCTGCTGGCCCTGATGCCCGCCGTCGCCCTGGCTGCGCCGCCGGCTCCCGCACCGCTGGTCGAGGGCCAGGACTACGTGGTGATCGAGAACGGCGCCCCCTACGCCCCGCTCAACGGGAAAGTCGAGGTGGTGGAGGTGTTCGGCTACACCTGCGTCCACTGCGCCCACTTCGAACCCACGCTCGCGGCGTGGAAGAAGACCCTGCCCAAGGACGTGCGCCTGACTCCGGTGCCGGCGGCTTTCGGCGGCTACTGGATCCCGTATGCCCGCGCCTTCTTCGCCGCGCGCCAGCTCGGTGTGCAGGAACGCACCCATCAAGCGATCTTCGATGCCTTGCACAAGACCGGCGCACTGCCCATACAGAATGCATCGGCCGATGAAATCGCCGCGTTCTACGCCACCCAAGGCGTGGACAGGGCGAAGTTCAGCGCCGCGCTGCGCGGCGAACAGGTCGACCAGCAGCTCGAACGCGCCCGCGCGTGGGCGATGGCCGCCGACATCGACGGCACCCCGACCATGATCGTCAACGGCAAGTACCGCGTGATCGGTGGGCGCACCTACACCGACATGCTGAAGATCGTGGATCGCCTGGTGGCACGCGAGCGCACCCGCAAGTGATGACGCCGTCATGGCAGCCCCACCGGGGCCCATGCAGAATGTGAAGTTCCCGCCCTTCGTGGCAGCCCTCTTTCCCGATACCTTGGAGTCCGCGCGATGAAATCCCGCCACGTCCTGATGTTGTCCCTGCTGTTGCCGATCCTGGCGGCCTGCGGACCCAAGCCCTCCACCGATACCTCGCCGACTGGCGACGCCGCTGCTCCTGCCGCGCCGGCCGCCGAAGCCGCTCCGGCCACGGACGCCGCACCGGCGCCGGCCGATGCCAGTACGCCTGCAGGTACGCCGGTCGCCGTCGCCGACGACGCCGCTGCCGCTGCGCCAAACACCAACCCGATCGTTCCGCCGCAAGGCCCCGCCCCGGTTGCGGGCACCGACTACGAAGAGATCGCCAACGCCCAGCCGTATGCGCCGCTTAATGGTCAGGTCGAAGTGACCGAAGTCTTCGGCTATGTCTGCCCTGCCTGCGGTGCGTTCGCACCCCGCATGGCGGCATGGAAGGCCAAGCAGCCGGCCGATGTGCGCATCAGCTACGTGCCGGTCGCGTTCGGCAAGGCGTGGGAGCCCTATGCCAAGGCGTACTACGCGGCGGAAGCGAAAGGCCTGGTCGACAAGACCCACGACGCCGTGTTCGCGGCCATCCACGTGCAGCGCACGCTGCCCGGCGAAGGCAAGCCGCCGGCCGAGCCGGCGCACATCGCGAAGTTCTACGCCAGCTACGGCGCGAACCCACAGGAGTTCGTGGCGCTGATGAACAGCTTCGGCACCAACGCCAAGATGGGTCGCGGCATGCAACTGGCGCAGAAGTGGGGCGTGACCAGCACCCCGACCATCGTCGTCAACGGCAAGTACCGCGTGACCGGTGGCCGCTCCTGGGACGACGTGCTGCGCATCACCGACCACCTGGTCGCGATGGAACGCGCCAAGCGCTGAGCCCCACGGAAGCCCCCACTTCCATGACCGGATCCGTTTCTCCCGCCGCGCGCCGGCTGCGCGTGCTGAGCGCCAACATCCAGGCAGGCTCCAGCACGCGCCGCTACAGCGACTACGTGACCCGCAGTTGGTCCCATGCGCTGCCGGCCGGCAACAAGCGCGGCAGCCTGGACCTGATCGCGCAGCTGGCCGGCGAGCACGACATCGTCGGCCTGCAGGAAGCGGACCCCGGCAGCCTGCGCTCGGGCTTCACCAACCAGACGCACTACCTGGCCGAGCGCGCCGGCTTCGACTACTGGACGCACCAGCCCAACCGCAACGTGGCGCGCGTGGCCGGCAGTGCGAACGGACTGCTGAGCAAACTCGAGCCGGTGGAAGTGACCGACCACAGCCTGCCCGGCCGTATCAGCGGCCGCGGCGTGCTGATGGCGCGTTTCGGCGACGGCGACGAAGGGCTCACCGTCGCCGTCGCGCACCTGTCGCTCGGCGCCAACTCGCGGCGCTCGCAGCTGGCCTTCATCGGCGAACTGTTGTCGGGCCATCCGCACGCGGTGCTGATGGGCGATTTCAATTGCATGCCCGACACGCCGGAAATGGAGCTTCTGTACAAGCGCACGCGCCTGCGCCCGCCGGCGGTATGCGTACCCACGTTCCCGAGCTGGCGCCCACAGCGTGCCATCGACCACATCCTGGTCAGCGATGGCCTGCAGGCGGACAACGCGCGGGCGATGCCGGCCGCCAACTCCGACCACCTCGCGCTGGCGATGGACATCGACGTGCCGGATATCGCACTGCGCTGAGCACGACCGGCGCCATGACAAGAAAGCCGGCCCTGCGGCCGGCTTTCCCTTTTTCATCCGCCGCCGTCCGTCAGAAGCGGTAGTCGGCGCTTACATACCAGAAGGCACCCGGCAGGTCATAAGTACCCGCGTCGTAGCCATTGAGCGAACACGTCACGCACACCGGCGGCTCCTTGCCGAAGACATTGTTCGCGCCCAGCGACAACTTCAGGCCGGCCATCGCGAAGGCATCCTTCCAGCCGAACTGCACGTCGTTGTACGTCGTGGATCCCAGCGTATTGACGCCCTCGTCGTTGAGGCAACCCGGCACGGCGGAAATGACGGCGTTGCCGCAGTCTTCCTTGACCGCACTGATGTAGCGCACGTTCCAGGTCGCGTCGAAGTTGCCGCGCTTCCAGCCCAGTTGCAGGTTGCCCTGCCAGCGCGGGATGGCACTGTCGGAGACTTCCCAGCCCACCTGGCGTTGCGAACGGTTGCCGTCGATATCCACCGCGTCGTAGTTGAAGACGGTCGTGGCCTGCAGCGCCGCGGTCATCACGCCCCATCCCCAGTCCGGGCTCGTCCAATTGACCTTCACGTCCACGCCATCGGTCTCGATGGTCGCCAGGTTGTCCAGGAAATTCTCCGGCGGGTTGAGGTTGCCGCTGCTGCCGCGGGTGAACGGCGAGCAGAGTGCCGGGTCCTCGCCGCCGGCCGCGAGGCATGCATTGAGCAGGGCCTGGATATCGCGCGGCGCGATCGCGTCGTCGATCTTGTGGTGGTAGTAGCTCAGTTCGAAGTCCAGCTTGTCCGACCACGACAGGCCTTCCGCCCAGCCGGGGCTGTACACCATGCCCACCGTGTAGCTGTCGGACTTCTCGGGCGAGAGATCCGGATTGCCGCCGGTGAAGGTGGTGATCTGCGTGTTCGCCTGCTCGAAGTTGTTCGGCACGCCCTGCGCCACGCACGCGGCCTCGAGGCCGGGCGAGATGCCGTCGGCCGTGTTCACCACCGGCGAGCCGGTCGGACCGCAAGGGTCGACCAGGGTCGCGCCGAACTGGGTCAGGCCGTACAACTCGCCCAGGTTCGGTGCACGGAAGCCCTGCGAGTACGTACCACGGAAGACCAGGTCCTCGATCGGCTGGAAGCGGAAGCCCAGCTTGCCCGTGGTTTCGCTGCCGAACGTGGAGTAGTCGGAGAAGCGCACCGCGGCGCTCAGGTCCAGGGACGCCAGCACCGGGAAGTTGAACTCGGTGTAGACCTCGCTGACGTCGTAATCGGCCGATACGGGCGCGGCGAACGAGTCCTGCGATTCGCCGGTCTGGCGCAGCGGATCCGGGTTGAACTCGCCCTTGTAGCGACGATGCTCGACGCCGGCGGCGAATTGCGCGGTGCGGTCGCCGATGCCGAACAGGTCGCCGGTCAGGTTGGCCGACGCGATGTCCAGCACCTGCTTGCTGCTGTCGATCTGGCGCGTACGGATCCAGTCGATCATTTCCTGCGTCATCGGCCTGCCCTGCCCGCCGAACAGGTCCAGCGGCACGCAACCTGGCACCGTGGCGCAGACCGTCGGGTCGCCGAGCGCCAGCGCGATGTTCGCCATGTTGTAGCCATTGAGGAAGACCTGCTCGGCCTTGTTCTCGGAGTGCACGTAGTTGGCGTCCCAGCTGAAGCTGCGGTCGCCGATGTTGAACAGGCCGTCCAGGCCGATGTTGAAGTAGGTCGTGTCCACGTCCTGGTTGAAGATGCGCGGACCGACTTCCACGGGGCGCTTGGTGATCCAGCCGAAGTTCTGGCCGGGGATCAGGTCGATGCCGAATGGGTTGTACGGGTTGTCCGCCGAAATCATGATGGTGTCGGCGATGCCGCCGGTACCGGCGTACGGGCCGACGAAGATCGGCTCGGGCGCGGCCTGGTTCGAAGACTGGCGGTTGTTGTAGAGCATCTTCGCGTGCAGGCGCACATTGTCGGTCAGGTCGAAGTTGACCGAACCGAACATCGACTTGCGCTTGCTCGGCGTCAGCAGGAGGTTGTACGGCGCGAAGTTGAAACGGTCCGCGCCGGTGAAGTCGTGATAGCTGCCCGTCGAAGGATCGGCCGGATTCCAGACAGGCGTGGTGGTACCCGTGTTGAGCGCCAGGTCGTAGAAGAACTCTTCGCTGGCAGAGCAGGAGCCGTAGCTGCCGGCAGGGCGCGCCGGATCGCAGAAGGTGAAGCGACCCTGCGGGATGGCCGAGCTGCCTGCCGCCAGGCCCGCACCGGGTTCCGGCCATGCAGACTGCTCCCAGTCGCCCGCGCTGATGCGCTTCTGCTCGTAGTAGCTGGCCGAGAACACGCCATTGAAGCGCTCGCCACCACCACCCAGGGTCAGCGAAGCCTCGGTGGTCTCGCCACCGCGGCTGTATTCGCCGTAATAGGTGTGCACCTCGGCGCCGTCGAACTTCTTGCGGGTGATGATGTTGACCACGCCGGCGATGGCGTCCGAACCGTAGATGGCCGATGCGCCGTCTTCCAGCACTTCGATGCGGTCGACGATGGCCAGCGGAATGGTGTTGAGGTCGGCGCTGCCGCTGACGCCCGATGCCGAGGATTCGTTGACCCAGCGGATGCCGTCGACCAGCACCAGCACGCGCTGCGAGCCCAGATGGCGCAGGTCGACCTGCGCGGAGCCGGCGCCGATGCCGCCACCGTCGGACGGGTAACCGAAGTTGCCCGAAGAATTGAACTTCGCGTTCAACGCCTTGCCGCCCGCGGTGAGCTGCTGGAGGATTTCACCGACGCTCTGCACGCCGGTCTGCTCGATCTTCTGGCGATCCAGCACGTAGACCGGCTGCGCGGTCACCGTGTTGGTCTGCTTGATGCGGCTGCCGGTCACCGTGACCGTATCGAGGGTGGTGGCCTCCTGGGCCACGGCCATCGCGGGAAAGGCACACAGCACTGCAAGTTGAATGGCCGAAGCCAGTTTGTGGCGACGCGCTTTCATGGATTCTCTCTCCGGAAGGGGTTCAGCCGCACGGCCAACGCCTAAAGCGGCTTGCCTGCCGTTGTAGAGAATGGTCAAGAAGCTAACAACAGAAGAAAGTCACGGTTTCGAAGAAAGTAATCCTGATACTGTTCGAGTAAATGCAATTACCGCGAGTTTCTACACGCGATTATCACGATGATTAACAAGTAGACGGGATTGCGTTGGCCCTTTGCGGCTCAACCGCTGGCCAGGATCGCGATGCCCATGAGGATCATGAAGCCGGCGAACACGCGCTTCAGCGCCTTGCCGCCGATGCGATGGGCGAGTCGCGTGCCCCAGGGCGCGGCCAGCACGGAGGCGATCGCCACGCCGATGGCAGCGGGCAGGTAGATGTATCCCACCGCGTGCGCAGGCAACGCGCCCGGCGGCGCATGCAGCGCGTACCCCGCAGCACTCGCTATCCCGATGGCCACGCCGCATGCGCTCGACGTACCGACGGCCCGCACCGGCTGCACGCCGCGCGCCACGAGCAACGGCACCGTCATGCTGCCACCGCCGATGCCGACCACGGCCGACACCGCGCCGACGACCGATCCTGCAGCGCTCATCCAGGGCCCGCGTGGCGCGGGCACGCCGCGCCCTTCCGGATGCGCGTGGCCGCCGAGCACCATCTGCGCGCCGGCGATGAAGCAATAGCCCGCGACGATCCAGCGCAGCATGTTGTCGTCGAGATACACGGCCAGTCCGCTGCCGAGCCAGCCGCCCAGCAACAGGCCCGGCACCATCCACGCGACCGTCGGCCACAGCACGCTGCCGCGGCGGTGATGCGCGTACGCGGACGAGGCGGCGGTCAGCACGATGCTGGCCAAGGAGCTGGCCAACGCCGCGTGCATCGCCGCCTCCCTGGGCACGCCATGCAACGGCAGGATCCACGCAAGCGCGCCGACCAGCACAAGGCCGCCGCCGATCCCCAACAATCCCGCCAGCACGCCCGCCAATACGCCCAGCAACGGAAACATCCACACGCCTTCCACGCGATCTCACTCCTCGCAGTGCCTGTCTACTGGGACGTTCAGCCGGCATCGGTATAGTCCCGGCATGGTCCGTATTTCATATTTCATCGTACTCGCTGCCGCCCTCGGAACGGGCATGGCGTGCGGCGCGCGCGCGCAAACCGCCGATCCGCAGCGCGCCCAGGTCATGGCCGCATTGGAGGCCGCCGAGGCCGGACGGCTCGACCCCGCGCAGTCGGCCGCGCTGGTGCGTCATCCGTTGTACGGCTGGATCGAGTTCGCTTCGCTGCGCCGCGATCCCGACGCCATCACCACGACGCAGGCGCGGGACTTCCTGCGGCGCTACGACGGGCAGGCGGCGGCCTCGCAATTGCGTTCGCTGTGGCTGGCCGCGCTGGCGCGTCGCCAGGACTGGCCGACGTTCCTGGCCGCGTGGAAGCCGTCCGACAGCGTCGCGCTGCAGTGCGCCCACTTGGTCGCGCGCCAGGCCACCGGCCGGACCGATGCGGCCTGGACCGAGCAGGCGCAGGCGCTCTGGCGCAAGGGTGCGAAGTCGCTCCCCGATGGCTGCGACCCCGTCTTCATCGTGCTGGCCAGCCAGGGCGGGCTGCCGTCCACGCTGAGGTGGGAGCGGATCGAAGCCGCCGCGGCGGAGCGCCAGACGAGCGTGATGCGCACTGCCGCGCGCGGCCTGCCCGCCGACGAAGCCGCGCAGGCCAACGACTACGCCGCCTTCATCGACGCCGTCCACGCGCGCGCCCTCACGTGGCCGAAGACCGACCGCAGCCGGCGCATGGCGGCGTACGGACTGGCGAAGCTCGCACAGAACGATCCCGACACGGCCGAGCGCCTGCTGCCGCAGTACGCGGATGCGCTGGGCATGGGCGACGCCGAACGCGGACAGGTGCTGTACCAGATCGCGCTATGGACCGTGGCCTCGTACGGTCCCGACTCCGCGCGTCGCCTGGGTAACGTCCCCGAGTCCGCGTACGACGAACGCCTGCACGAATGGCGCGTGCGCGAAGCGCTGTCGCGCGGCGATTGGCCCGCGGCCTTGGTCGCGCTGCGGAAGATGCCGACCTCGCAGCGTTCGGATTCGCGCTGGCGCTACTTCGAAGCGCGCATGGCGGAGAAGACCGGCGACACCACCACCGCACAGCGCCTGTTCCGCGAAACAGCAGGCAATCCGACCTTCCACGGGTTCCTCGCCGCGGACCGCGTCAACCAGCCGTATGCGCTGTGCGCCTGGATTCCGAACGATCCGGCAACGGCCAAGCAGGCGGTCGCGCAAGACCCCGCCATCGTGCGGGCGATGGCGCTGTGGCAGCTGGACCGTCCGGGCTGGGCGACCGCCGAGTGGAACGACGCGCTGACGCGCTTCGACGACACCCAGCGGCGCATCGCGGTGGAGGTCGCTCGCGACAACGGCTGGTTCGACCGCGCCGTGTTCTCGCTGGGCAGCGTGCGCGGCGAGAGCCGGCCCGACGAGCAGCGGCTGTACGAACTGCGATTCCCGCTGCATCACGGCGACACCATCCGGCGCGAAGCGGCCAGGCATGCGATCGATCCCGCGTGGGTCGCCGCCGAGATCCGCGCCGAGAGCATCTTCAATCCCAAGGCCCGCTCCGCTGCCAATGCCATGGGTCTGATGCAGGTGTTGCCCGGCACGGGCGCGGGTGTGGCGCAGCGGCTGGGCATTCCCTATGCCGGGGCGTCCAGCCTCTACGACTCGGATACCAACATCGCGATCGGTACCGCCTACCTGCGCGAGATGGAAGACAAGTACGGCGTGCCCTACATCGCCATCGCCGCCTACAACGCCGGACCGGCGCCAACCGCCCGCTGGCAGTCGCAGCGCCCGGGTTTCGACCCCGACATCTGGATCGAGACCATCAGCTACAAGGAAACACGCGAGTACGTGGCGCGCGTGCTGGCCTTCAGCGTGCTCTACGACTGGCGCCTCAACGGCAATGCGTTGCCGGTGACCGACCGGATGATGGGTCGCGTGCAGGCCAAGCGGAAAGCGTTCACCTGCCCCACGGCGCAGATGCCGAAAAGCTGAGCAGGGCCCGCGCCGCTATCATGGCGGCATGAAGACCTATCTCGTCGGCGGCGCGGTACGCGACCGGTTGCTGGGCCTGCCGCCCGGCGACCGCGACTGGGTGGTCGTCGGCGCCACCCAGGCGGAGATGGAAGCGCAAGGCTTCAAGGCCGTGGGCCGCGACTTCCCGGTGTTCCTGCATCCCGACACGAACGAGGAGCATGCGCTGGCGCGCACCGAGCGCAAGAGCGGGCGCGGCTACCGGGGCTTCGTCGTCGATGCCGATCCGTCGGTGACGCTGGAAGAAGACCTGCAGCGGCGCGACTTCACTCTCAATGCGATCGCGCAGGCGGACGACGGCGCGCTCGTCGACCCGTACGGCGGCGTCCGCGATATCGAGGCACGCGTGCTGCGCCACGTGGGCCCGGCCTTCGTCGAAGATCCGTTGCGCGTGCTGCGCGCGGCGCGCTTCATGGCGCGGTTCGCGCCGCTGGGTTTCTCCATCGCGCCGGACACGATGGCGCTGATGCGCACGATGGCCGACAGCGGCGAACTCGATGCGCTGGTGCCCGAGCGCGTGTGGCAGGAACTGCGGCGCGCGCTGGCCTCGGCAAGGCCTTCGGCTTTCCTGTCCACGTTGCGCGACTGCGGCGCGCTGGCCGTGGTGCTCCCCGAAGTGGATGCGCTGTACGGCGTGCCCCAGCGCGCGGAATACCACCCCGAGGTGGATACCGGCGTGCACCAGCAGATGGTCAGCGACATGGCGGCACGGCTGGCGCCGGGCGACGCGCGGATCGGTTTCGCCGCCCTGGCGCATGACCTCGGCAAGGCGTTGACGCCGGCCGACGTGCTGCCCAAGCACATCGGCCACGAGCATGCCGGCGTGAAGCCGGTGATGGCGCTGTGCGAGCGTTTGAAAGTGCCGGTCGACCACCGCGACCTGGCGGTGATGGCCTGCCGCGAACACCTCAACGTGCACCGGCTCGACGAGCTGCGCGATGCCACCGTCGTGGAACTGCTCACCCGCTGCGATGCGTTCCGCCGGCCGGAGCGCATCCCGTGGCTGGCGACAGTGTGCGAAGCCGACAAGCGCGGCCGTGGCGGCAACGAAAATGCCGACTACCCGCAGGGCCGCACCCTGGTGCGCCTGCACGAGGCAACGCTGCGCGTCAGCGCGCGGGATGTGGCGCGCGAGGGCATGAGCGGCCCGGAGATCGGCGAGGCCGTGCGCGAGGCCCGCGTCCGCGCGGTGCACGAGGCGCGGCGGCAGGCCTGATCCACTCGCAGCAGGCGATCAGGCCAGTGGACGGCAGCTCAGCTTCTCGCCGAAGAAATCCACGCTGGCTTCGCCCTGGTGCTCCCAGTACTCCACACCGGCACGGCCGTACTTGGCGCCACTGGCGGCCGGCTGCGGGAACACGATGGCTTCGTCATTACCCCAGGCCATCACGGCGGCCTGCGGATCGATGTCGTGGTAGTACGTCATCGTGAAGGGCTTGGCGTTGTCGCTGCAGCGGTACTTCACGATTTTCGGCACGGCGGCATCGGGTGCCTGCATCGCCAGTTCGACCAGTCGCGTCTTGTAGGCCTCCAGCACGCAGGTGCGCGCATCGTCGGCTTTCCAGCAATCGTCGCGGCCCTTCGCCCAGCCCCGCTGGACGGCGGGGTCGGGTGCCGGCGATGCGGCGTAGCGCGCGGCCAGCGTGCGGTCGAGCGCGGCCAGCTCCGCGTCGCCGCAGACCTGCTTCTCTGCGGCGGACACGGCCTTCGCACAGTCGAAGGAGGGCGGCGCCATCGCCGGCGCGGCGGCATCGGCGGCGGGCGGATCGGCGTCGACGGCGGGAGAAGCGGCGGGCGCCGGATCGGCATCGACGGGCGCAGGCGCGTCCCGCGTACACGCGGCCAGGAGAACGAGACTGCACAGCAGCACGGGCTTTTTCACGGACGTTCTCCTGCAGGCGGTGCGAGCATGCTAGCCCCCATCGCGTGAAGCCGGCTCAGCGGGAGAAGCGCAGCCGACTGAGGGTACCGCGGCCCGGTACGGACTGGATGGACAGGGTCCAGCCCAGGTGCTCGCACAACCGCGCCAGCAGGTCCAGGCCGATGCCGCCGCCCTCGCGGCTGCCGCCGCGCGCCATCTGCGCGTAGATGCGGCTGATGTCTTCCGGCGTCATGCCGTGGCCGGGGTCCTGCAGTGTGACCGTGGCGTCGGCGTCGAGCCGCACGTGGATCTCGCCGCGATCGCTGTTCTCGATGGCATTGCGCAGCAGGTTGCCGATGGCGGCCTGCGCGATGTGCAACGGCGCGGCCACGCTGGAGGGCACCAAGGCATCGATGACGATCGTCAGGTCCTTGCCCCGCATCAGATGCTGGTGGTCTTCGATGATGTCCGGCAGCAGCTCGTGCAACAGCACCACGTCGTTGCTGCGGGAAAGGCGCGCGGGATCCTTCGCCAGCGTCAGCAGCAGCGCGATCAGGCGCTCGACGTCGCGTGCGGTGCGGTGGATGCGCTGCACCTGTTGGCGTGCCGGTACGGGCAGGGCGGGCTGGTCCAGCGCGAGTTCACTGGCGCCGGCGATGATGGCGATGGGCGTCCGAAGTTCGTGGCTGGTGGTGTCGATGAAGACGCGCTCGCGCTCGATGAACGCTTCGTGGCGGCGGAGGTAATCGTTCAGCGCATTGGCGATCACCACCAGTTCGGTGGTCGCTTTCTCCGACACGGCGATCCGCTGGCCCATGCGGTCGGGGGACAAGGCGCCGATGTCGGCGGCGAGTTGGGTCAGCGGGCGCAGCGAGCGCCGCAGGCCCCACGCCACCGACAGGCCCATCAGCAATACCAGCGTCAGAGCCAGGCCGAACACGATCAGCGTGAGCGTGTCTTCCTGCGATTCGAGCTCGGTGATGTCCAGCACCAGCGTGTACTTCACGCCCTCGATGGTGCGCACGAGCACGAGCACTTCGCGATCGCCCATCACCAGCTCGTCGTGGATGCCTTCAGGCAGGCCGACTACTTCGCGCGGCAACGGGCGCGCGTCGGTGGAGGTGTACAACTGCAGATCGTCGGTATCGCTCCAGCGATAACGCGGATCGTCGGCGTTGCGCTGCAGGTGGTGCTCCAGTTCGGTCTTCAGCAGCGAATCCCAGACCAGCCGCTCGGCGATCTCGTTGACCAGGAACCCGTGCAGCATCACCGCCACGGTCAGCAGCAGGGCGTAGCCGCCCAGCCACATCAGGATGTGCGAACGCAGGCTGCGCCGGGAAATCATGGCGAGGCTGCCTCGTGCGGCACGGCGATCCGATAGCCGGTGCGCGGCAGCGTCTGGATGAGCTTCACCGGGAACGGGCCGTCCACGCTGCGCCGCAACTCGTAGATATGGGAGCGCAGCATGTCGCCGTCGGGCGGATGGTCGCCCCACAGCGCGTGCTCCAGTTGCTGGCGGGTGACGGCGGCGGGGCTGGCCTGCATCAGCGTCTCGAGCAGCTTGCGGCACGCGGGATAGAGGTGGAGCGGCTGGCCGGCGCGGGAGGCTTCCAGCGTCGCGAGGTCCAGCGTCAGATCGTGCACTTCCAGCACCTTGCGGCGCTGCCGTCCGTGCACGCGCGCCATCAGCGCCTCCAGCCGCACTTCCAGTTCGGGCAGGGCGAAGGGCTTGGTCAGGTAGTCGTCGGCCCCGGCGCGGAAGCCGGCGATCTTGTCCGGCAGTTCGTCGCGCGCGGTCAGCATGATCACCGGCACGTCGGCGCCGTGCTCTTCGCGCAGGCGGCGCAGGACCTCCGGTCCTTCCAGCCGCGGCAGCATCCAATCCAGCACGATGGCGTCGTAGACCTGGGTGCTGGCCAGGTGCAGGCCGGTGATGCCGTCGGGTGCCGCGTCCAGCGTGTGGCCGCGCGCCTCGAAGTAGTCGAAGAGGTTCGCCACCAGGCTCCGGTTGTCTTCGATGACCAGCAGCCGCATCGGCAGGGGCTCGCGTGCGCGGGAAAGGGCCGGCAGCATCGCAGGCCGGATGTCGAAGCGCCGTCGGAGTTCCGACGGTTCTCTTACGCCCCATGATCCACCATCATGCGTCCCGCTGCAGGCCACCGCGACCGCCGATGACCCCGATGCACCTCCGCAACGCTCCCCGTTGGCAGACCCCGCTGCTGCTCGTCCTGATGGTCTGGGCACTGCTGGCCGGGCTGGGCCTGCGCGAGCCGATGCCGGCCGACGAGCCGCGCTTCGTGCTGGCGGCGCGCACGATGATCGAGACCGGGCAGTGGTTGTTCCCGCACCGGGGCATCGAGTTGTATGCGGAAAAGCCGCCTACCTTCATGTGGCTGCAGGCGGCGAGTTACCTAGGGGTGCGGAGCTGGCAGGTGGCGTTCCTGCTGCCATCGCTGCTCGCCGCGCTGCTGACGCTCTGGCTGACGGGCGACTTGGCGCGGCGCTTGTGGGGCCGGCACACCATGCCGTACGCGGTGTTCGGCCTGTTCGTCTGCCTGCAGTTCGTCCTGCAGGCGAAGCGCGCGCAGATCGACATGGTGCTGGTGGGCATGACCACGCTGTCGCTGTGGGCCTTGCTGCGCTATCTGCTGGAGAGGCCGAGCCCCTGGTTGCTCGCACTGGGCACGTTCGCCGCGGGCCTGGGCACGGTGACCAAGGGCGTGGGCTTCCTTCCACTGCTGGTGTTCCTGCCCTGGCTGTGGGTACGGCTGAAGTCGCCGCAAGCACTGCCGCCGCATCGCGGCCTGCATGCGCTGGCTGGTGTGGCCGGCTTCATCGCCGGCGCGGGGGTATGGCTGGTGCCGATGCTGTCGGTCGCGCTGACATCCACCGACCCCGCGCTGCACACCTATGCGCGCGAGATGCTGTTCAAGCAGACCGGCACGCGCTACGCCAACGCCTGGCACCACGTGAAGCCAGTCTGGTACTACCTGCAGACGATGCTGACGCTGTGGCTGCCCGGCGTGCTGCTCGCGCCGTGGCTGCTGCCGGCATGGTGGCGACGGCTGAAGCGCGTCGACGCGCGCCATGCACTGCTGCTGGGCTGGGCGTTGCTGGTGCTGGTGTTCTTCAGTGCCAGCCCGGGCAAGCGCGAGGTCTATATCTTCCCGATGCTGCCGGCCCTCGCCGTGGCCGCCGCACCGTTGTTGCCCGCCCTGCTGCGGCGACGCGCGGCGCGCGCGACGCTGTGGTCCTACATGGGGGTGCTGGCGCTGGTGGCGGGTGGCCTGGGCGCGTGGCTGCTGACGGCATCGCCCGACCGTCTGCAATCGCTGGTCGAAGGCCGCGGCATGGACATGGCCACCGTCGGCCAGCTGGGCCGGTGGTTGGCGGGCTTCGCGATCGTTGCCGCGATCGCGATGTTCGCCGTGGCGCGTGCCTCCCGGCACCGCGTGGCGGTCGCGCTGGTCACCGTGACCGCCGCCTTGTGGACGGCGTACGGCATGGGCTTCATGCCCGCGCTGAGCCCGGACAGCTCCGCGCGCGCGCTCATGCAGCGCGTGGGCCAGCGGATCGGGCCCGACGCCGAACTGGCCATGCTGGGCTGGCGCGAACAGCACCTGCTGCAGGCGGACCGCCCCGTGACCGACTTCGGCTTCAAGCAACCGTGGGTGGACCAGTGGCAACACGCGCACGCGTGGCTGCTGGAAGCGCCCGACCGTCGCTGGTTGTTCCTGCGCAAGGAGGCGATCGGCCCCTGCCTTGATCCGGCGAAGGTGATCGACATCGGCGCATCGAACCGACGCGAATGGATCCTCGCTCCCGGCGCCGCCTGGATCGCGGGCTGCGACGTGCCCGCGGACTGGGCCGCCGACGTCAGCGAAGACTGAACCTCGAACAACAGTGCACGCGCGCGAGAATCATTCGCGCGCGCTTTAACAAGCTTCCGACGGAAGTCCTACCGCGCTACGACATCGCGACCACCAGCATGCGCAGGCCTTCCTCCACGCCTGTCCTGCATGTCGGTCTCGCCCTCCCTTGCCCTTCCTTCTTCCCGCAGCGAACTCTCGCGACTGTTCCTGGTCTCGACGGCGTCGCTGTTGCTCGCCTGGTGGGCCGCGCGCCAGATCGACCTGCATTGGGCGGCGCGCCTGTTCCAGTGGGAAGGCAGCGTCTGGGCACTCAAGCGCAGCGTATGGATGGAGACCGTCCTGCACCTCGGCGGGCGTCGACTGAGCCAGGCGGCGTGGGCGGGCCTGCTGGTCGCCACGCTATGGCGCTGGCGTTCGCCAGACACGACATGGACGCGGCCGGCCGCGCGCCTGCTGCTGGCGGTCTTCGCCTCCATCGCCTGCGTGGCGGCGCTGAAGTCGCTGACGCACATGGACTGCCCATGGGACCTTGCGGGCCTCGGCGGGCAACGCCCCTACGTGGGACTGTTCGAGGCGCGACCGGCGTCGATGGGGCCTGCGGCCTGCTTCCCCGCCGCGCATGCTGCAGGGGGTTACGCCTGGGTGGCGCTGTACTTCTTCTTCCTGCATGTGGCGCCCCGCTGGCGCCGTGCGGGATTGGGCGTCGGCCTGCTCGCGGGCATCGTGTTCGGACTGGCGCAGCAGCTGCGGGGTGCGCACTTCCTGTCGCATGACGTCGCCAGCCTCGCGGTCTGCTGGACGGTGGCGTGCACCATCGAATGGCTCCATCAGCGTGGCGCGTGGACGACGACGGAGACGCAGGCATGAGCGCGGCGGCCCTCCACGAGAGTCCATTCGCGCGTGCCTGGCAGCGGGTGCGCTCCCTCGTCCTGGCGCGGCCCTGGGTGGGGACCGAAACGCTGATCGTGGCGGCCAGCCTCTACTTCAGCCTGTTCGCCAACGCCGTGTTCTGGCGCGCCGCGGTACCGCAACCGCTGGCGCACGGGTCCTGGGCGCTTTCGCTGTTCCTCCTCGTGACCGCCGTGCACGGCGTGTGGCTGTCGCTGCTGGTCTGGCGCCGCACCGCGCGCATCGTACTGTCGCTGCTGGTGGTCACCGCCGCGCTCGCAGGCCACTACATGGCCGCGTACGGCATCTATATCGACGCCGACATGGTGCGCAACGTGCTGCACACCGATTGGCGCGAAGCCAGCGAACTCGCCGGCGGCGACGCACTGCTGCCGCTGCTCGCCGCCCTGCCTGCGTTGGTGGTGATCTGGCGCGTGCGCCTGCGCGAGCGCGCCTGGGCGCGCACGCTCGGCCTGCGTGCCGCGCTGCTCGGCGGCATGGCCGCGATCGCCATGGCCGGCGTGCTGCCGGTCACCCAGCAGCTCACCGCCTTCCTGCGCAACCAGCGCGAGGTCCGCTACCTGGTCACGCCGGCCAACGTGCTGGTCTCACTGGCGAAGGTGGTCAGCGAAGAGCCACCGGGACGCGCGCGCGTGCAACTGCCGATCGGCGAGGACGCCGTGCGGGCGCCCGGCGCCGGCATGCGCAAGCCGCGCCTGCTGGTCCTGGTGGTGGGCGAAACCGCACGCGCCGCGAACTGGGGCCTCAACGGCTACGCCAGGCAGACCACGCCCGAGCTGGCACGGCGAAGCGTGTTGAATTTCCCGCATGTCACCGCCTGCGGCAGCAGCACCGAGGTCTCGCTGCCGTGCATGTTCTCGCCTTACGGCCGTGTCCACTACGACGAGAAGGCGATCCGCGGCCACCAGTCGGTGCTGCACGTGCTGCAGCGCGCCGGCGTCGCCACGCTGTGGCGCGACAACCAGTCCGGCTGCAAGGGCGTCTGCGCGGGCTTGCCGGTGGAAGACATGCATGCCCGTACCGATGCGGGCCTGTGCAACGGCACGCGCTGCCATGACGGCATCCTGCTGCAAGGCCTGGCCGAGGCGGCACACCGACAGACCGGCGACCAGGTGATCGTGCTGCATATGCTGGGCAACCACGGACCCACCTATTTCGAACGCTATCCCTCGGCCTTCCAGCGGTTCACGCCGGTGTGCGAGACCTCGGACCTGGGCCGCTGCAGCCGGGAGCAGATCGTCAATGCATACGACAATGCGCTGGGCTACACGGACCACGTGTTGGCCGGGGCCATCGACGAACTGGCCCAGCTGCCCGGTTACGACACCGCGCTGCTCTACGTGTCGGACCATGGCGAATCGCTGGGTGAGAAGGGGCTGTACCTGCACGGCATGCCCTACTCGATCGCTCCCCGCGAGCAGCTGGAGGTGCCGATGGTGGCCTGGTTCTCCGAGGGTTGGCGGGCATCGGCCGGGCTGGACGCGGCCTGCCTGCGCCGCGTGGCCGCCGCCCCGCACAGCCATGACGACCTGTTCCATACGCTGCTGGGGCTCGCCGACGTACGGACCGCGCTGTACCAGCCGGACCACGACATTTTCCTGACCTGCCGGGCCGGACAATAATCCGTTGTCCCAGTGAGGTCTGCCATGACGGCCCTTTCCATCGTGATCCCGGTGTTCAACGAGCG
>JACZCZ010263045.1_pt1 | contig 18114 bp, 14 predicted proteins | sample 8641811 | NCBI WGS metagenome assembly JACZCZ01 (sample SAMN15324610, study PRJNA640507) | soil metagenome | isolation source: intercropping peanut in the first line | place: China: Luxin town, Laibin City, Guangxi Province | collected 2019-07-25 | depth 10cm m | reverse complement strand
GGTTGCGACGACCCGCCGAAAAAATGTGCTGGAAGACTGACGACGGACTGACGGGAAGACTGACGACGGATGACTGACGGCGCAGCTGCTTGTAGTGTTGTGCAATCAGGGCTTGAGATCGGTTGCTGTTGTTCGGTTCGGGCGTGGCGGTGGAGGGCACCCAAGGTGCCCCGCGGAAGAACCGGCAATCTCGCCCACGCGTGGGCGACATCGAGCGCCGGAAATGCCTGAGAACCAGGGCGATTCGCGAAATTCGCGGTCTCAAAAAGTGAGGCCGGTTTCGGGGCCCGCTTCCTTTAACAACACGGGATATGGGGGCCGGGCGCTGAGCGGTTCACGGCCGAGGGTCGTGGGGTCGGCGTGTTAGATCCGAAGGCATGACCGAGCTGAATCTGCGGAACTTTGAGAAGAAGATTCGTGTGCGGCGGCTGAAGGCGTCGGACTACGACGATGTGGTGCGGCTGCAGCTTGCGTGCTTTCCCGGGATGGACCCGTGGAGCCGCGCTCAGTTCGAGAGCCAGGTGCGGATCTTTCCCGAAGGACAGATCGGCATCACGTACCAGAAGCGCCTGGTCGCCTCGTGCAGCAGCTTGATCCTCACGTATGACGAGGACCTGTCGTGGCACAACTGGCGCGCGGTCGCGGACGACGGGTTCATTCGCAACCATGAGTACGACGGCGACACGCTCTACGGGATCGAGATGATGGTCGACCCGGACTTCCGCGGCATGAAGCTCGCGCGGCGCCTGTACAACGAACGCAAGCGCATCTGCCGCGAGCGCAACCTGATGCGAATCATCATTGGTGGGCGCATTCCTGGTTATCACGCGCACGCCAATCGCTTGTCGGCCGCCGAGTACGTCGAAGAGCTGATCGACCGCAACTTGCACGACCCGGTGCTCACCGCGCAGCTCGCCAACGGCTTCGTGCTCAAGCGTTTAATCCCGGACTACATCCCGACCGACATCGAGTCGTGCGGCTACGGCACGTTCTTGGAGTGGACGAACCTGGAGCACACCAAAGACCCGCGGCGCCGCATTCACATGGTGGCGAAGGTGCGGCTCGCGACGGTGCAGTATCAGATGCGTACGGTCGGTGACTTCGCGGACTTCGCCAAGCAGTGCGAGTTTTTCGTGGATGTGGCGGCCGATCACGGCAGCGACTTCGTGTTGTTCCCCGAGACGCTGACCAATCAGCTGTTGTCGTGCGTGCAGGCGAAGGCACCCGCGAAAGCGGTGCGCGAGCTCGGCGTGTTCACCAGCGACTACTTGGAGCTCTTCACGCAGCTGGCGATCAAGTACAACGTCAACATCATCGGCGGAACACACTTCACCCAAGAAGACGAGACGCTCTACAACATCGCGTACTTGTTTCGGCGCGACGGCACGCTCGGCAAGCAGTACAAGATTCACATCACGCCGAGCGAGCGTCGGTGGTGGGGCGTGAACCCGGGCGACACGGTCGAGGTGTTCGACACTGACTGCGGCAAGGTCGCGATCCTGATTTGCTATGACATCGAGTTCCCGGAGCTGACGCGCATCGCCGCGAGCAAGGGCGCCAACATCGTGTTCGTGCCGTTCAACACCGACACCCGCGAGGGCTACCTGCGCGTGCGCTACTGCGCCCAAGCGCGCTGCGTCGAGAACCAGATCTACGTGGCGATCAGCGGTGCCACCGGCAACCTGCCATTCGTCGACAACGTGGACGTGCACTACGCGCAGTCAGGCATCTTCACGCCGTCGGACTTCTCCTTCGCGCGCGACGGCATCGCCGGTGAGTGCACCGCCAACATCGAGACGGTGGTGATCCACGACGTGGACACCGAGCTGCTTCGCCGCGCACGCGCGCAGGGCACGGTGACCAACTGGGGCGACCGACGGCGCGACCTCTACCACGTGCGGTACCGCGAAAACGGCAAGCTGTACGATGCGTGACAACGCCGGCCGACCTGTGACGGCGGGCGACGAGGGTTGCCCCTACGCCTGCGGCATTGGCTTGCGCGCGCGGACCTCCGCTACCATCGCGAGACACCATGCCTTTGGCTGCGCGGATCCGCGCCCTCGAAACCTTGCTCTGTCAGAACGCGGCATCTCCGCTGCGCGAGCAGCTGCAGACCGAGCTCGACTTGTTGCGGCAAGAGCTCGACCGCAGCGAGCAGCGGCACCGCGAGAGTGAGGAGCGCTACCGCGGGCTGGTGGAGGCGTCCTTTGAAGGGATTCTGATCGTGGTCAACGCGCGCATCGTGGAGGCCAACGACGTGGCGGCGGCCATGTCCGGCTACGACCGCGCGGAGCTGATCGGCAAGGGTCCGCTCGACCTGATGACACCGGAGAGCGCGAAGGTGTCGTTCGACAAGATGCAGCGCGGGGTGACCGAGCCGTACCTGATCGATGTGGTGCGCAAGGACGGCACGCGGATCCGGGTGGAGGTGCACGGGCGCAACGTGACGTACCGCGGGCAAGCCGCGCGCGTGACGAGCCTGCGCGACGTGACCGAACGTCAGCGTCAGCAAGCGCAGTTGCGGCTGGAGCAAGAGCGCTTCGACGAGCAGGTGCAACAAGCGCAGAAGCTCGAGTCGATCGCGGTGCTGGCCGGCGGTGTGGCCCACGACTTCAACAACCTGCTGCTCGCGATCCTGGGCAACACGGAGCTGGCGATGATGCACGTGCCGCCGGACTCGCGCGCGCGTGAGTCTTTGAAGCAAGTGCAGATCGCGGCGCACAACGCGGCGGATCTCACGCGGCAGCTGTTGGCCTACGGTGGTCGCGGGCGCTTCGTGGTGCAGCCCTTGTCGCTCAACGACGTGGTCACCGAGATGGGCCAGCTCTTGCGCGCGTCGATCGCGAAGAAGGTCACGATCCAGACGCGGTTGGATCCGCGCTTGCCGCTCTTGGAAGCCGATCAGGCCCAGATGCGGCAGATCGTGATGAACCTGATCACCAACGCCGCCGAAGCGATCGGCGATGCGCGCGGGACGATCACGGTCAAGACGTCGCTGCGCACGCTCGACGATCAGGAGGCCAAGGAGATCTTCCTGCCGGAAGCCGCTAAGCCCGGCGACTACATCGCCCTGGACGTGAGCGACACCGGGCAAGGCATGGATGCGGAGGTGAAGGCGCGCATCTTTGAGCCGTTCTTCAGCACCAAGTTTGCCGGGCGCGGGCTGGGGCTGGCGGCGGTGCTCGGCATCGTGCGCGGTCATCACGGCGTGCTGTCAGTGCGGAGCGAGCCGGGTCAGGGCGCGACGTTCACGGTCCTGTTGCCGGCGCCCGAGGCCGCCGTGACCGCGGCACGCAGTGAGCCCGAGGCAACCGCACAGTGGAACCGCAACGCGACAGTGTTGATCGTCGATGACGAGCCTGCGGTGCTGGAGGTGACCGCACGCATGCTCGCGCACGTGGGCCTCAGCGTGTTGCGCGCGCAGAACGGACGCGAGGCGATCGCGCACTACACGTCGCAACGCGATCAGATCGCGGTGGTGCTGCTCGATCTCACGATGCCTGACCTGAGCGGCGAGGAGACGCTGCAAGAGCTACGCAAGCTGAACCCGGACGTGCGCGTGATCGTGACGAGCGGCTACAACCTCGCAGAGAGCGGCCAACCGGTGTCCGGCGCGAGTGCGTTTCTGCACAAGCCCTACACGTTGGCGCGACTGACGGAGCAGCTCGCACGCGTGCTCGATTGATGCGGGGAACCTAGAGACAGCCGACGGAGCCGCAGGTACTGCCCTTGACCTGTGAGACTGCTGCGCCTGGAAACATCACGCTGACACACGTCGCGTCGCAACGATCGGCACCACACACTTGAGTCACGCCGGTGCACGAGTTCACGCCGGTGCAATTGATCGAGCACGGTCCATCGGCGCACGTGATCGTCTTGCCGGTGCAGGTGTTGACGCCCGAGCACGCGACCTCGCATGCCCAGCCGGGCGGGCAGTTGATCGCGGGCATCGCGCAGCCGATCACGCTGATGCCAGTGCAGTTGATCAGGCACGTGCCGTCATCGGTGCACGACGTGCATTGCATTGGGCAGGGGCCACCGATCGGACGGAAGTCGTTGCAGGAGTCGGGGTGGATCGGGCCGCCCGCATCTCCTGCGTCGATCGACGTGCCACCGTCGTTGAGCGCGCTGTCCAGTCCGGCATCGTTGATTGCGCCACCGCTGCCAGAGGTACCGCTGTCGCCACCGCTGCCCGACACGCCACCGGTTCCGCCGCTGCCACCGGCGTCATCACCCGCGGACCCGCCTGTGCCGCCACTGCCGGACGTGCCGCCGTCTCCACCGCTGCCCGCGCTGCCCGACGCGCCACCGTCGCCTGCGCTGACACCGCCGTCGCCACTGAGCCCAGCGATCGGCGTGCGGTTGACGCCACAGCCGATCACCCACCACGCGCACGCAAACAGCACGGCCGCGCGCTGCCGTTTCCCCGTCCGACCCATGGTCCAAGCCTAGCGCAACCGCAGACACCTACGGGAGGCCGCGCTCACACGTCAGCAGGCCTTGGTAGTGGTTCCAGGCTTTGCCGCCTTGTCGTTTCAGCGACGCAGCCAGATGTCGGTTTTCGTAGGCGCGGCTCAAGCGCGCGTGCAGGGCGTAGCGTTCTTCCAAGCTGTGCAAGGCATCCTCGCGCGCGTGTTGCTCGGCTTGCGCTTGGGCGTAACGCTGGGCTTCGTCGTCTTCGGCCAGCGCCTTGAGGATCGCGTCGCGATCGGTCAGCAACGTGCTCGCGAACAGCGGATGGTACGGATCGTCGAGCACCGGCCAGCGCTCCAGCAGGCTCATCGCCAGCGCGTTGTAGGCCACGTCGCTTTGATCCTGTGCATCGGTGAGCGCTTGGTCGGCGGCGGTGAGGGTCGCCTCGAGACGCGCGAGCGCGGTCGTCACGCTGGCTTCGTCGCGCAACGACAGCAGGGTGCCGAGCGCCGCGATCACCGCGTCGTCTTCGGGGGTGCTCACGACATCGGGATCGATCGTGGTGACGTGCTGGCGCAGGAAGCGCTCGGAGGTGCTGGTGGGAATGTCGATCGAGCGGCCGGCGATCCGCGCGCGGGTATGCGCTTCGAGCAATGTGATGGCGCCGTCGTCGTCGTAGTCGGCATCGATCGGTGTGACGCCATCGCGATCCATCCCGCGCAAGGCGTTGAAGAAGTGCAGGCTGTAGCCTTCTTGCGCCGCGCGATCGGGGTTCGGATCGCAGCCGCTCGACTCCAGGTCCCAGGTGGTGGCGAACAAACCGCAGCGCGTCTTGTTTGCCGGACCGCGCTCGGCATCCGCTGCCTTGAACGCGAGCTCCGCAAAGCCACCGGAGTAGCAGCTGGTGATCACGGCGCGCAGGCCACGGCGTCCGCGCGCGTGGTCGTGGAGCTCCGCCAGATCGAACGCGCTGAGTCCTGCGCCACCCCACAGCTGCACACGGTTGTCACGTGCTTCCTCCGCCTGCTCACCGTGACCGGACATGTACAACAGCAGCGGCGACCCCGGACGTGACAGCGCGATCGAGAGCTCCGTGCGCACCGCCGCTTCACTGGCGCGGGCAGCGGGCAACGACGTGGCTTCGTAACGACTGTCGCGACCAGCGCGCGGCGCAAACAGCTCGCCCAACGCGTCGAGCAACGGGTCGCGCACCAGGTTGGGGTCGAGCACCTGCACCGTGGCTCCCTGCTCGCCGCTACCAAACAAGAGCACGCCGGGTCCCGGCAACACGGCGTGGGCGAGCGCCAGGTTTTGTTCGAGCGAGATCGGATTGGAGTCCGGTGTGGCTCCGCCTGCGACTGCGATGAAGCGCGGCAGGGGCGCGGGCTTGTCGGGTGGCGGTGCCGTGCGGTGGGGTTGGGCCAGGGCGTGGGAGTGACTCGCTTCGTTGGTCTGTCGGGCAAGCACGATCAGGAGCGCACCGAGAGCGATCACCGAGAGCGCGGCGATCCACGCGGCACGTCGTCGATCGAGGAAGGGAACCGTCATGGGCAGGCCGCCCAGGGTATCGCAGCGCCAAGGCGTCGGCAGTCGAACCACGCCCGAGCGGACACGTTACGACTGCCGTCCCTGGGACGAATTGAGAGCGGACACGTTACGACTGCCGTCCCTGGGACGAATTGGGTCCAATGGCGTGGGCGGCTGGCTTTGGCTATGAGTGCGCCCCGATGCCCACCACTGTGCCTGCTCGCGTGCTGCTTCGCGCGGCCTTCACCCTACTCGTGATCGCCGCCGGCACCTCGTTGTGGGCCACGCTCGCGCGCCAAGCTCCGGGCTCGCCGCTGTACTTGGGCATGTTGCCCGGGCCGATCGAAGCCCTGCGTGACTCGGCGCTGTGGATCGGTCTCGTGTTCTTGGGCGTGGCGTACTGGCTGCCCGCCCTCGCCCAAGGCAACGCCGCGTTGATCTTGGTCGGTGTGGCGTGCGTCGGTGCCTTGCTTGAGCTGGGTGCGGGTCTCTACGCCGCGATCCACGGTCTGCACGCGATCCAACTGAAAGACCCGCGCCCGGACGTCGGCCCGATCGTCGCGCTCAAGTACGCAGGCCAAGCCCTGCTCGCGCTCACGCTGCTCGAGATCACCCGCCGCGCCTTCACCCGCCGGTAGTCAGCGGCGCTGCCGTGCGGTCTTAGGGTTTTCGTAGGCGCTGATGATCGGGACGCCGTCGTAGGCCAGGATGTGATCGGGCTGCACGCTGCCGAATGCGGTCCAGATTTGGAAATCGACTTCAGCGAAGTGGTGCTCGTGGTGCACGAGCGCGATGTCGGCGCTGGCGATGTCGGGCGTGGGGCGAATGTTGTTCGGCAGCTTGTGATCGCGCCAGAGCATGCGGAACGACTCGAACGCGGTGTCGCAGATGTACACCGTGCCGCCGTGGGGAAGCTTGCGCTTCAGGTACTCGGTCATGCTGCCGGTGGTGAAGCCCCAGAACTGCCGGTTCATCCCGTGGTCCGCGGCACCCGGCACGCCGCCCGCGAGGTAGGTGTAGTGCGAGAGACCGAACGGATGACTGTGTGCCGTTTCGGCTGCCGCGGGCGCGAGCAACAACAAGGCGCAGGCACCGCACAACACCGTGTTGCAACGCTCGGCGCCGATCACGCGCGACAACCACACAGGCTTCTGCACGTGGGCTTCGATCACATCGCACAACACCGAGAAGCCGACGCCAGCGAACAGCGCGAGGAACGGATAGGCCGGAAACCAATGCTTGGTGCCACCGAAGATCGGCGTGGTCGGAATCGTGATCAACGCGAGCGGCGCAAGCAGACTGCCGAGCCACAACACGCTGACCTGTGTCGTCTCCGCCACGCTCCGGCGTTGGTCGGGCAACAGCGCGCTCGGCAACGAAGGCTCGACGAAACCAGATGCCAGACGCCAGAGACCGCAGAGCGCCAACAGCAACGTGGTCAACGGGACGGTGAACGCCGTCATCACCCACGCGTAAGACATGGGGAACGGCGGCCTGAAGTAGTTCACGCCGAAGTACGCCATGTTGTAGTAGTCGTGCCGCAGGTGGAACGCCGCGTACGCCGACAGGCGCGCCCAGGTGTCGCTCCACATCCACGGCCAGGTGCCGATCAACAGCGCAGGCCCGAGCAGCGCCATCGGCAACAGCCACCACGGACGCAGATCGATGTCGACGCGATCGACCGCACCCGGCACGCGCCGTTGTGCACGTCGACGGCGCTCCATGAACGACACCCAACCGAAGTGAATCGCAAACACGATCGGAGTGGCCCAGGCGTTGTGCTTGGTCGCGAGCGCGAGCCCGTAGACGAGACCGAGCGGCAACAGGTAGCGACGATCGCTCAGCGCGCGCCAGTACATGTACGTGACGAGGGTGATCATCAGCGTGATCGGCACGTCGAAACAGTTGAGGTGCGAGTGATAGAAGGGCCGCGGCAACAGCGCGTAGGCGAACGCCGCGAAGCAGCCGACACAGCGCCCAGCCACCTGCGTGCCGAAGACGTAGATCAGCCACAGCAACAAGCCCGCGCTGAGCATTGCCGGAAAGCGGAACGACAGTGAGTCGGTGCTGAAGATGTCCCAGCGCTGGTGCGCCAAGTGGCTCCAGGCAAACAGCGACTTGATCAACGCCGGATGCTCGTGGTTCACGCGCCAGTACTGATCGATCACCGGCTGTGTCAGCGCACGGCTCGGCTCCGACCAGAGCACCCGGAACCATTCGCCGTAACTTTGCGCCGCGCTGACGTAGAAGCCTTCGTCGCGCGCCATGCCCAGGTCATTGGCCGTGGCGAGCAAGACCGCGACGTACGCGACGCAGAACGCCAGGCCGAGCGCGTGATCCTTCCAGGTGGTGCGTTCGCCGATCATGGCGTCGACCCCGTGCGCGTTGCAGCGGCGGCTTCAGCCGAGCGTGTGGTGGCGTTCCAACAGAAGCTGCGGAAGTGCGGGTTGTCGGCGCTGACCTCCACGCTCACGCCCACGCGCTGACCCTTCTGCGCGCGGGTGTCGATCTCCAGCAACTTCCAGCCATCGCCGTCGACGTGAATCATCCGCCCCGCGTCGCGCACGGTGGGCTGCGACGGATCACCAGAATGAAAGCGCACCTTCACATGCACTGGGCCGCGAATCCGATCGCGCTCGTGCTCGTAGTAGAGCCCGCCTTCCAAGCGCAGCACGTCTTGCAGCGGCACATTGGGACAGCGCGCGACGACAGGCTCCCGGCCTTGCGGGTGTTGCCACAGGCAGTAACGCGGCGAGAGATCCAAGCCTTCGAGCACCAGCGGCGCCACGAACAACCACGGACGGCGCGCATCGCACACGAAGCGCTCGGTCGGAAACGAAGCACCCACCCCCAAGCCACCACCTCGTGGCGGCGGCATGGTCTGCCACGGACACGCTTCGTGCTCACCACGCACCACGCGCGACACCTCAGCCTCGCGCACGTGGGCCGCAAAGTCGTAGGTCACGCGCGGCGTCGGCAAGGCGAAGCGACGCACGCGCACGCGACCGAACAAGCGATCGACGTCGGGCTGCGATCGCAAGGTTGCGTCCACGTCCTCGCCGCGCAACGTGACCGTCCACAAGCGTTGGTAGCCCGCGAGATCGCTGCGGCCTGCGTCGGCCAACGAGATGCGATCGCCGAGCGCCCAACGCAACCACGGATCCGCCCAATCCGGTGCCACCGCGATCGCATCGCCCTGGCGGTGATCGGCGCGCATGAACGCTGCGGCGTCACGAAAGTCCTGTTCAGACGCCACGCGCGAGGTGCGCACGGGCAATGCCAACAGCTCGGTCACCGCGGCAAGCAGGAGCAGCAACCACCACGGGCTCGGCGGCATCCGTTCGGCGCTCGGTTCGGCGGCAGGCGAAAACACGGGCGCAGCCTAGCCCAGCCGCAGCGTCCCAGCGTGGGCCAATCGCCAGGGCGCCAGCAGCGATGGCGGCGCAGAGAACGTCAGCGGTTGCAGGGGTAGTTGACGAGCTTGAGCGTGCGGTTGCCGCCCTCGTCGTCGTCGAACCAGGCAAGCGCGACACGCCCGTCGAGGGCAATCGTCAGCGCCGGTGCACCGCCGAAGTCGCTGGATTCGATCACATCCGTGACGCCATCACCGGTGCGATTGCCGACGTCGTTCAGGAACGACATGCGGATGCGCGCAATGTCCCAGTTGAAGTCGGTGATCGCGCGGTAGGCGACCGCGAAGCCGGAGAGCGTGGTCACGATGCCAATGCCGTTGGCGCGTTCGAGATTGCCCGACAGCACGCGGTACTGGCCCGACGGTTGACCCGAAGCGTCCAAGGCTTGAAAGCGAACGCCGGGGCGCGTCCCCGCTGGGTTCACCGAGTACACCGCAGCGCCACGATCGGTCGCTTCGTCCTTCATCGCGATCGAGACCGTCGCGCTCGGGTCGCCGGCATCCGAGAGCAACGCGGGTTGGCCTACGGCGGTACCGTCGGCGGCAAGCTGCTGCAGAAAGATCGAGCGCACCTGACCCGCACCCGCCACGTAGCCGAGCACGGCGCCGCCGGTCGGAATCGTCGCGATCGCGAGCGCGGTGTACAGCTGACCGGCCTCTGCCTGCAGCGTCACGGTGTCGGCGCTGGGCGCACCGGTGTTGGCGTCCAATGCGCGCACCTTGATCGCGCTGCTGTCCCCGGCGGCGCTGGTTTCGGTCCACGCCAAGAGCGCGCTCTGTTCGTCGGCAGCGAGCGCCAACACGAGGGCGCCCTTCACGTCCGGCGTGCTGGTCAGGGCCGTGCGTGCTGGCGGCGTCATCGGCGGCGTCGCGCTGGGATCGATGTGCGCGGTCATGACTTGAAAGCCGCTGTTGCGTCCGTCGAGCCAGGCCAACAGCCAGTTGCTGCCCACCGGCACACCGACCGCGTTGCGCATCGCCGAACACTCGTCGAGCAAGACGCGCCTCTCGGCTGCCAGCTCGTTGCTGGCCATGTCCTGAAGCACGATCGCGTCCGAGCAATCGGTTTGCTCCGCGTACACCAAGCCGTAGCTCAGGCGCTCTGCCGACAAGCTCGGCGCGGCCTGTGCGTTCTCCTCACGGGGCGTGAACGTTTGAACGTTGGCTTCATCCGCCAGGCACGGGCCGGTCAATACGAAGTCGGTGACCTGAGCGTCCTCGCCCGCATCCACGCCCGCATCGACCCCGGTGTCCTCGTCGCTTGCGTCCGGCAGCACCACCGGCGGCGGGCCGTCATCGCCACCGCAACCCCCGGCCAGCCAAGCGCTCAACAGGAGCGACGCGGTCCACGACGGGTGAAACAGCGGAAAACCGGTGAATCTGCTTGTTTTTGGCACGGTGGTGGAGTTTACCAGCAGGGTGGAGGCGGCCCAAAAGTTCATTATTTGTGTACGATTCCAACGGTCAAGCCGCTCTCCGGAATCAGCAACACCGAAACGGCAGCCAGGAGTCTTGTCTTGAGCGCACGCATCTCCGTCCGACCGGCGCCCGATCCGGCCCTGATCGCCCTCGACCAGGCCCTCGGCAGCGGTCGCGTGCTCACCGATCGGGACGTGCTGGAGAGTTACGACCACGACGAGAGCGAAGTGCCGCGAACATTGCCTGACGCCGTGGTGCGCGTGCGCGACAGCGAAGAGGTCGCGGCGGTGATGCGCATCGCCAGTGAGCACGACATGCCGGTGACACCACGCGCGGGCGGAACCGGACGCACCGGAGGGGCCGTGCCGGTGCAAGGCGGATTGGTCTTGGCGTTCGAGTCGATGACGCGGATCAAAGGCATCGAGCGGCACGATCTGATCGCGGTGGTCGAGCCCGGCGTGAACACCGGTCGCCTGCACGAAGTGGTGGAAGCAGAGCAGCTGTTCTACCCGCCCGACCCCAACTCACTGGGCGCCTGCTGCATCGGCGGCAACATTGCAGAAAACGCCGGCGGCCCCCGCGCGCTGCGCTACGGCTGCACGCGCGACTACGTGCTGGGCATGGAAGTCGTCACCGCCGACGGCACCTTGCTCAAGCTCGGCAAGCGCACTGCCAAGGGCGTCACTGGCTACGACCTCACGTCGCTGATCGTCGGCAGCGAAGGCACGCTCGCGATCATCACTGAAGCCACGCTGAAGCTGTTGCCGAAGCCGGAATCGATCGCGACGCTGCTGGTGTTCTTGCCGGACTTGGTCACCGCCGGACGCGCGGTCAGCGCCACCTTTCGCGAGGGCGTGATGCCGCGCTGCGTGGAGCTGCTCGATCACCACACGCTGGATTTGATCCGCCCGAGCGCCAAGCTCGCGATTCCCGCCAGCGCGCGCGCGATGTTGTTGATCGAGATCGACGGACCGACGGTGGCTTTGGAAGCGCAGCTCGAACGGATGGGCAATGCGCTGGACGCCGCCGGCGCGATCGAAGTGCTGTCGGCGCGGCACGCGGGCGAGCGCGATCAACTGTGGGCTGCGCGCCGAGAGCTGTCCCATGCGCTGCGTCGCACGGCGCCTTTCAAGCTGGCCGAAGACGTGGTGGTCCCGCGCAGCAAGATCCCCGAGCTGATCGACGTCTGCGCGCGCATCGCCGAGCGCGAAGCGATCACGATGCCGAGCTACGGGCACGCTGGCGACGGCAACATCCACGTCAACCTGCTGTGGCACGACGAGAGCCAGAAGCCCGCAGTGGACCGCGCGATCAAGAGTCTGTTCGAAGCGGTGGTGGCGATGGGTGGTACGCTCAGCGGCGAGCACGGCATCGGCGTATTGAAAGCGCCGTACCTGCACCTGGAGCAATCGCCGGAGCTGATCGCCTGGCAGCGCAAGATCAAAGACACCTTCGATCCGCGCGGCATCCTCAACCCCGGCAAGATCTTCACCGGCGACCGCGACACCCACGGCAGCTGTTAGCCCGCGTCGGGTCCGGTCAGTCGCGTTGGCGTTCGAGCAGCTCGGCGATGGTCGCCGCGGTGAAGCCCACCAGTGGCACGACCTTCGCGTAGTCGATCCGCGCGGGGCCGATCACGCCGACCGTGCCCGCGGAGCGTCCGTCGCGCTTGTAGCCAGCGGTGATCAGGCTGAGCGCCGGGGCTTCCGCCACGTTCACTTCGGAGCCGATCAGCACGCGCACACCGTCGACCGACAGCGCGCCATCGAGCAGCGACAACAGACGCGCCTTGTCCTCGAACGCGCGCAGCATCGCCTTGAGCTTGTCCACGTCGTTGAACTCCGGTTGATCGAACAGCTGTTGCTGGCCTTCGATCACGATCCGCGCCGCGCCGTCGTAGCCTTGGCTCGCCGCATCCAGCAGTGACTTCACGCGTTGCTTCAACGCCCGATACTGACCCTGCTCGGTCACAAGCTCAGTCGAGATCAGCGCGCGCACTTGCTCCAGGCTGCGACCACCGATCACGGTGTTGAGGTAGTTGTGCACGCGCTCTAGCTCGCCGGCATCGAACGCCTCGGCGCAGGTGAACACGCGGTTGTCCACGTTGCCGCCGCGCGTAATCACGACCGCCAGCACCTGCTGCGCGCGCACCTGCAAAAAGCGCAGCTCCACCAACTGTTCCTGATCGACACCGGGCGTCGTGATCACCGCGGCACCACCGGTCATCGTCGCGAGCATCTGGCCGGTCTGCGAGATCAGGTCGTCGCTGTTGGCGGGTGTGCTCAAGCGTCGCACCACCTCGGCCTTGTCCGCCTCCGAGACCTGGATGTTCTGCAGCAACGACTCCACGAATACGCGCAGGCCGTGCTCGGTGGGCACGCGACCGGCGCTGGTGTGCGGCTGCTGCAGGTAACCGTCGTCTTCGAGATCGGCCAGCACGTTGCGGATGCTCGCGGAAGACAGCCCGAAGCCGTAGTGACGCGAGAGCGTGCGCGAACCGACGGGGGCACCGGTCTCGATGTGCTCACTGACGAGCGCATGGAGGATCTTGCGGGCGCGATGACCGAGGGTCGACATAGGCAAGCGCGACTCACAAAAACGTGAGGGGACCGCGCATCGGTGTCAAGCGCGCGCGCGCTCGCCGCTTTCTGGCGAGACATGACTGGGTTGGCGCACCATTGAGGTTCCCGATGCAAAGCCACGCCCAGACGCGAACCGAAACGGCGACGACACAAGACAGCAGCGTGACGTGGCTCTTGCCGTTCGGCCTGTTGGCGTTGGCGACGGTGATCGTTCCGCTGCGCATGCTCGACCCACAGGGCTTGCCCCGCTACCGTGCGCTGCGCTCGGAGCTGCACGAGATCCGTGCGGACAACGAGCGCATCAGCCGCGAAGTGAAGCAGCTCAAAGCCACGGTGGAGCGCCTGCGCGACGACCCGAACGAGCTGGAGCGAATCGCGCGCGACGAGCTCGGCATGCTGCGCGAAGGCGAGCTGATCTTTCAGTTCTCGGAGTGAGCGCGTCGGCGTGATCGAGGCGCGGGCGGGATCAAAGCTCGGTGTGTGGCGTGCCGAGCGTCTTGCGCACCAAGGCGACCAACGCAAACGGATCGATCGGCTTCACCAGGAAGCCATCGGCGCCCAACGACTGCAGCAGGTGCCAGTCCGGCGCGCCGCCAGATGCAGTGACCACGATGATCGGCATCGATTCGGCGTGCTCGGTTGCGCGCAACGCCGCAGTCAGCTCGACACCGTTCATGCCGGGCATGTCCAAGTCGATCACGGCCAAGGTCGCGGTTTCGCGATCGATCGCCGACAAGGCCGCGCCGCCATCCCGTACACATTCGATCCGCGCGCCAGGCAACGCGAAGGCGAGCGTCTCGTAGGCGAGCGAAAGGAAGTCTTCGTCGTCGTCGGCCACCAGCACACGCACGTCGGTGTGGGTCTCGGTCGCGCTCTCACGCGCTTCGATCAGCGCGCGGCGAAACGCATCTGCGCTTGGCGTGCGGCGCTTCGGATCTTCGATCAGCGCATCCAGCAACACGTCGTCGAACGCGGCCGGAAGCTCTGCGCGGAGCAAGGTCGGACGCGGTGCCGGCTTGCCACGCATCATGATCAAGTCGCGCGCGCTCTCGATGCGAAACGGCGCCTTGCCCGTGAACAGCTCGAAGGCGATCACGCCGAGCGCGTAGATGTCCGCCACGTGCAAGAGCTCTGGCGGCGCGGGATTGCCCACCACTTGCTCCGGCGCCATGTACGCGGGCGTTCCGGCGAGCGGGCTCATCTTCTGCGCGCCCGACAGCACGCGCGCCAGGCCGAGATCCGCGATCGCGACGCGGGACGCCGGACCGAGCAGCACGTTGCTCGGCTTGAGATCGCCGTGCACTGCACCGGACGCGTGGATCGCAGAGACACCACGGCAGATCTGCTCGAGGATCATGATCGCCTCGTCGATCGTCGGCATCTTCTGCTGATCGAGCTGATGGTCGAGCCAGTTGGCGACGGTGGTGCCCGGCACGTACTCCATCACGAAGTACGGAACGCCCTCGAACTCGCCGAACGAATAGATCTCCACCACGTTCTCGTGATGAATGCGCGCCATCGCACGGGCTTCGGTCAAGAAGCGACGCCGGGCGCTCTCGCTCTGCACGTAGGCCGGACGGATCAGCTTGATCGCGACCTCACGCTCCAGACGCTCGTCGATGGCAAGCACCACCACACCCATGCCGCCTTGCCCGAGCGGGCCCTGCACGCGGTAGGCGTTGTCGATCAGCGTGCCGGGCGCGGGCCCATCCCATTCACCCGTCGGCAGCGGGCCAGGCACGGCGGATGCGCTGACGGCTGGATGCGTCAACGAGTGGGTGCCCCGCTGCGGGATCGCCTCTGGATGGGTGTCCGGAGCCCGTTTTGGGCGCGGAGGATTCGGGTCAGACACGGCGCGAGTATACTGCGGCCAGCTCGCGGCGAGAAAGCGAGCTGGGGGTGATGTGGGCGAAAACAACCCGCGCTTGAGTGCCTTCGAAGCTCGCCTTGCCCAGCTGCGCAAGAAGATGGAGGCCGGTCTCGGTGAGCGCGCGGCGCGGATCGAGGCCCACCTCCGCCAGCTGAGCGACAAGACACAGCAAGCGCGCGAAGGTCTGCGTCACGAAGCGCACAAGTTGCGCGGCATCGCTGGCACGTTTGGACACGTGGCGCTCGGTGAGCTGGCGGGCGCGCTGGAACAGGTGGCGCTGGTCGCTCCGAGCGATCGTGTCGCGGCCTTGGCGCAACAGCTGGTCGATACGGTGCAGCGCGCAGGCATCACGATCCCCACGCTGGACGAGCCTTCGACACAGACCGTGGCTCCGACCCAGACGCGGCGCGTGCTTGCGATCGACGACGACGACGAGACACGCAAGCTCTTGGAGCTCACGCTGAACCAGCTCGGCGGTTACACCACGGTCGTGGCGCAGAACGGCACCGAAGGCTTGGCGCGTTTGTTCGAGGCGCCGTTCGACGTGGTGCTGTGCGACGCGATGATGCCCGACATGAACGGCCTGACGTTCTGTGAGCGTGCGCGGGCGTTGCAGCGCGCGACCGTGTTGCCGCCGATCGTGATCCTCTCCGCCGCCACCGCCGACGAGCTGGGCTGGGATGTGAGCGTGTCGCACGCGCCGAGCGCCTGGTGGCGCAAACCGTTCCGTCCCAAAGAGCTGATCGCGCAGATTCAGTCGTTGCTGCAGACCGTGACGTCGTAGGGGCGACCCCTGTGGTCGCCTTGCTCGCGGTCGCCCTGTGCGCGCCAACAGTCAGAGCGCGTCGAACGAGACCACGTGGGTCTCACGCACACCCGGCAGCTTCGCGGCTCGCTCCTGGATTTCACTCGCAGTCGCAACCATCACGATCGCCACGTCGCGCGCGCTCAGGCGTCGTTTGATCGCGCGGTTGACGTCGGACAGCTCGACAGCGCCGATCCGTTCCACCAAGCGCGCATGAAAATCTCGGGGCAAACCCATCAGCTCGGCTTCGATCGTGTGATCGAGACGCTTGGCCGCGGTGTCGATCTCGAACGCGTGGCTCTTCTCGGTGAACTGCTGAGCAAACGACAGCTCGCGTTGGGTGATGCCGTCGCGCACGAAGGACTCGAGCAACTGCAGCTGCAACGTCGCGCAATCGACTGCGTCTTTCGCCGCGGGGAACGTCCACATCGACCAGAGATCGCGTCCGCGGTCGTAGCCGAGGCTGCTGCTGGCGCCGTAGCTCCAGCCACGCTTCGAGCGCACTTCTTTGGTGAGACGTGAGCTGAAGGTCCCGCCGAAGACGGTGTTGGCGAGCGACAGCGGCAGTAAATCTTTGTCGGTCGCGCGTGCGCCGAGCGTTCCGATCAAGAGCTGTGTCTGCGTGCGCTCGGGCTTGTCGACGATCAGCAAGCGGCGGCCCGACGCGAAGCTCGGCTCGGCGATGGTCTGCGCCGGCGCCACGCCGCGCGGCAACTTGTCGAGGTAGGTCGCGATCAAACGCTGCAGCTCTTGCTCGCTGAGCGGGCCCGCGGCGCCGATGATCACGTTCTGCGCCACCAGGTGCGCGCCTAGGTGATCGGCGATCTGGCTGCGCGTCACGCGCTTCATCGTCTTGCGCGAGCCCATCACCGAACGGCCGTAGGCGTGGTCCCCCAGGCAGAAGCGGCGAAAGTGACGCGCCGACAGCGCACGATCGTTGTCGAGCAGCTCGTCCAGATCGGCCAGCGACTCACGCTTCAACAGTGCCAAGTCATCAGCGCGCAATGCCGGCCGGCACAACAGATCACCGAGCAACGCAAACAGCGGCTCCAGGTTTCGCGCCAACACCACCGCGCTCAAGCGCAAGGAGCTCGGGCTGCATTCCACCGACAGCTGCGCGCCGAGCCGGTCGATCGTCTCGTCGACCTGTTGTGCGGTCAGCGTGCGCGTGCCCATGCGCAGCAGCTTTCCCGCGAGACGCGTGAGGCCTTCGATGCCTTCGGGGTCATGTGTGCTGCCGGTGCGCAGGGTGATCGACAGGTCGACGATCGGCAGGTCGTGACTCGGCTCCAGAATCACCAAGCTGCCGGCAGCGGTGTGAAACACGTGGGGAGAGTGGGTCACGCGGCCTCGTCTTGCTTCGGCAACACCGTGACGATCGTGCGGCCGCGCGGCACCAAGTAGCGTTGCGCCGCTTGCATGATGTCGGCGGGCGTCACGCTGCGATACTGCGCCAGGCGCTCGAACACGAAGCCCGCGTCGTCCAACACCGCTTCGTAGAACCCCAGCTGCTCGGCCTTGCCGCCCGCGGTTTCCATGCCCTGCAAGAAGCCAAGCTCCAAGCGATTCTTGGCCTTCTCCAACTCGGCCGCCGTCACGCGCGTCTTGCTCAAGCGCGCGAGCGCAGCATCGATCAACTTCAGCGCGCGTTGATGATCGTGACCCGATCGCATCGACACCCAGATCTCGTACAGACCGGGATCGTGCGACGGCGAGAGTGACCCGCGCACTTCGGAAGCAATCTCGTGATCGCGCACCAAGGTTCGGAACAAGCGCGAGCTGCGCCCGCCGAACAGCACTTCGTTGGCGAGCGTGAGCACCGCGTGATCGCGATCGATGAATGCCGGCGCGCGGTACCCGATCAACACCTTCTCGCTGCTGGTGGGGCGCTTGAGCGTGACGCGGCGCTCACGCGTCTGTGGCGGCTCTTGCACGGTCGGACGCTTGGGCAGCTTTGCCGCGCGCAGATGACCGTAGTGCGCTTGAACCATCGCCAAGGTCTTGGCTTCGTCCAGGTCGCCGGCGATCGCGAGGATCGCGTTGTTCGGCGCGTAGTACGTCTTGTAGAAGCGCTCGCAGTCGCGCG
>JACZCZ010069949.1_pt1 | contig 18140 bp, 15 predicted proteins | sample 8641811 | NCBI WGS metagenome assembly JACZCZ01 (sample SAMN15324610, study PRJNA640507) | soil metagenome | isolation source: intercropping peanut in the first line | place: China: Luxin town, Laibin City, Guangxi Province | collected 2019-07-25 | depth 10cm m | reverse complement strand
TTCGACGGCACGATCGAAGAGCCCGTGCTGCTGCCGTCCCGCGTACCGAACGTGCTGTTGAATGGCGCGACGGGTATCGCGGTCGGTATGGCCACCGACGTACCCCCGCACAATCTGCGCGAAGTGATCGCGGCGTGCGTGAAGCTGATCGATGACCCGGATACGACGCTCGGCGATCTGTGCAAGAGCATCAAGGGGCCGGACTATCCGACCGGCGCTGAGATCATCTCGTCGAAGGAAGAGATCCGGCAGATCTACAAGACGGGCAGCGGCTCCATCCGCGCGCGCGCCGTCTACGAGATGGAAGACGGCGACATCGTTCTCACCCAGCTTCCCTATCAGGTCTCGGGCAGCCGAATCCAGGAGCAGATCGCCGCACAGATGCAGGCGAAGAAGCTGCCGATGGTCGAGGACGTGCGCGACGAATCCGATCACGAGCATCCGACGCGCATCGTCATCGTGCCGCGCTCGAACCGCGTCGATGTCGAGCAGCTCATGGCGCACCTGTTCGCGACCACGGATCTCGAGCGCACGTATCGCGTCAATCTGAACATCATCGGTCTCGACGGACGTCCGCGGGTGATGGATCTCAAGTCGCTGCTGCAGGAGTGGCTGACGTTCCGCTTCGACACCGTGACGCGCCGTTTGAAGTGGCGGCTCGACAAGGTCAATGCACGTCTGCACATCCTCGATGGCTTGCTCGCGGCATACCTGAATCTCGACGAAGTGATACGCATCATTCGTCGCGAGGAAGAGCCGAAGCCGGTACTGATGAAGCGGTTCGATCTCTCGGAGATCCAGGCCGAAGCCATTCTCGAAACCAAGTTGCGACACCTCGCCAAGCTCGAGGAAATGAAGATCCGCGGCGAGCAGAAGGAACTGGCCGAAGAGCGCGACGATCTCGAGAAGATCCTCAAGAGCAAGGCGAAGCTGAACAAGCTCGTGCGCGATGAACTCGTGGCTGACGCGGAGACGTTCGGCGACGATCGACGTTCGCGCATCGTCGAGCGCGCGGCTGCGCAGGCCATCGATGAAACCGAGCTCGTCACTGCGGAACCTGTAACCGTGGTTCTCTCGGAGCGCGGCTGGGTGCGCGCAGCGAAGGGTCACGAGCTCGATCCTGCAACGCTGTCGTACAAGACCGGCGACTCCTTCCAGGCGGCTGCCCGCGGCCGCAGTACGCAGCAGGCCGTGTTCCTGGACAGCACCGGCCGTGCCTACAGCCTGCTCGCACACACGTTGCCATCGGCTCGCGGTCAGGGTGAGCCGCTGTCGGGTCGCATCGACCCGCCGGAAGGCGCAACGTTCGCGGGTGTGATGATCGGCGATCCGGAAGATCGCTGGGTGGTCGCATCCGATGCCGGCTACGGGTTCGTCGTGAAGCTGGAGGAACTCTTCTCGCGCAACAAGGCGGGCAAGGCAGTCCTCAAGGTCCCGGATGGATCGGGCGTGCTGGCGCCGTCGGCCGTGCCGAAAGTCGAAGGCGCACTGCTCTGCGCGGTGAGCAGCGACGGCAAGCTGCTCGCATTCCCGGTGGGTGATCTGCCCGAGCTGCCTCGTGGCAAGGGCAACAAGATCTTCGGCCTCAATGCCAAGAAGGTAGAGAGCCGCGAGGAATTCCTTGCCGGCATCGCCGTCGTCTCGCCGGACCAGAACCTGATCGTGCGCTCCGGCGAACGCAAGATGACGCTGAAGTACGCCGAGCTGAAGGACTATCGCGGCGAGCGCGCGCAGCGCGGAGCGGTGCTGCCGAGGGGATGGAGGAAGGTTGAACGGCTGGACGTCGAGTAAATCGGCGATGTCCGGCTGGAAGCATGTACGGGATCCATTGCGCAGTGCCTGGCGGTACAAGCCGCTGAGATTGCTGGCGTTCGTGATGTTCTATTCGTTGCTGGGATGCCTGTTCGTCACAATGATCGCAGCGGGAGCGGCTCTTTCCCTTGACCTCTCACAGTTCAGGTACGCCGTTTACTAGAGACTTCGTGGCTCGCGGGGCCAAATGGCTGTGGGTGGATAGCCGCACCCGGGCGATCGCGTTCCTCATTGCCGCGACGTTGATGGTCGGAGTCGTCGTGTGCATTGGGTTCGCGTCAGTATGGCGGCTGTACGGCTGGCTTCCAGAGGGTGCGCTGAATTCGGATCGGCTGCGGCTTTCCCACGCCATCGCGACGACCTGGCTGGACGAGGCTCCGGACATCGTGCTGGTAGGAGGATCGCAGGTGCGCGAAATCCTGCCGGCGGATGAGTTTGTGTCGGCTGAGCTGAGCGCGTCCTGCGGTAGGCCCGTGCGCGTGCTCAACGCCGCGACTTCCGGACAACTGCTGCAAACCAGCTGGGCGGTTATCGATCATTTCGCGCAGCGTTCGCGTCCCGTCGTTGTCGTCAATGCAAATTTTCTGCGCATGTCCGAGAACGTGGAGAACCCGTCCCGTTTGGGACGATCCATGGTGCTGCTCCCCACGCCCGCCGATCCTCCGCCCGAGCTCGGTACGCTGCAGATGTCTCCAATGGATCAGATCAATCTCAGGCTCGGCATCGTGTTCTCTGATGCAGTACATGCCGCGGGCCTGCGGCAGGTGCATGAGCGTGTCGCGGTCGATCCTTTCGATGCTCGGCAACATGCGTACAGAGCTCCCGGTTGGACTACCGGGAGAAAGGCCATGGACGCTCACTTCCAGCTGACATTGGCGGAGGAATCCGCGGACGCGATCACTGCGAATATGCGCAGCTACCAGGCGCTCGCGGAGGAATTGCAGCGCCGCGGGCTACGCATAGGCTTTCTCGTGACGCCTGAGGCGCCCGAGTACGTCATGGTATGGCAGCAAACCCGGGAGCAGCTTGCTTCGGCTGTCGAAACCCTCGCACGGCAGAGCGAGATGTTGGACTTGCATGACGCCGCTCTGGATTCGGGAGATTTTTTCGACACCGTGCACCTGCTGAGCAGTGGACGCCGCAAGATCTGGCCTCGCATGAAGTCCTACCTGCTCGCGCAGCTGCCTGACTGTCCGTTGCCGCGCGACCCGGTATGAAGCGAAGCATAGCGATCCTGTTGGCGCTGATGCTGATCGGTCTCGTTGGCGACATGCGAGCACCGTATCGACGAGCCGATATCGACATCAGCATCGGTACAGTCGGCGGCAGCCTGCAGCCGATCGCGCCGACGTCCTCGGTGCCGGCGTACCTTGATGAACAGTCCCGCACCGTGCTTCGCGTGCGCAATGCGGCCGCGGGCTTCGCGATCGGCGGCAATCTGCGAATTCAGGCCCGCGGCGGTGAGTTGTACGTCCGAACGCAGGGAAGCGCCAATCCCATTGGTTTAGGCCCGGACTACGACGGATGTGTCCAGGGTGGGGAAGCCGACCTCTGGGACTGTACGATCCCGTTCCGCTTTGAAGGCGCGTCTTGGCTCGACATAGCCGCCGTGACTGGCACGGTAGCTGTTACCGCGATCGACCCCGTAGTCGTCAAAGCATCGTCGCTGGCATCCGTAGGCATTGGCTCGTTGCTTGCCTTTTTCGCTGCGCTGTCCGTGGTCGCTTTGTTGCTGTTGCGCGTGAATATGAGCGCTTCTCTGCGAGCGATGCTGCTCGCGGCGACGGGCGCCGTCTGGCTCGTGGCTTCTGGTGTCGTCGGCGGCATTGCGCTGATCGTGGTCACATCGGCGCTCTATCTGTTGCTGCGCATGCAGCTCAACGCACCTGATTCGAGCGGGCGCTTCATAGCTGCTGCAGGCGTCATCGCGTTGGTATTCGTGCTCGTGAAGATGCACGCGCTGCCTTGGAGCGGGGCATTTGCCAACCCCGGTGGGATGTCGCTCGGAGTTCCGCTCGGCTTCGCATTCTTCATCGTGCGCGCGCTGGACTTGTCGTTTCGCATCGCGACTCGCGAGGTAAGTGCGATGAGCGTGCGGGACTATTTCAGCTACATGCTGTTTCCGGCGACGCTGGCTGCGGGTCCCATCTATACGCTGAATCAGTTCCGGCAGTCCGCCATCGACTCGCCCACGATCGTGGACTGGTCGGCCGGACTTGCGCGCATTGCCGTGGGTCTGTTCAAAAAGCTGCTCGCCGATCTGATCCTTGTTCGAGCTGTGGGACCCGGCCTCATGTCGCTATACGCTGGTCCCAGCGACATGTCTGCAGGTGACTTGTGGCTGATGCTGGCGGCCAACGCGCTCTACGTTTATCTGGACTTTTCCGCATACAGTGACATCGCCATCGGGATCGGCCGCCAGCTTGGCTTCAAGGTTCCGGAGAACTTCGACTTTCCGTTTCTGAGTTCCAGCATGCGTAGCTTCTGGCGCCGCTGGCACATCACCTTGTCGCAATGGGTAGCCCGTTGGGTGCATTTCTACACTGCCTTCTCGTTGCGGCGTTCAAGCCGGCTGGCCCAGGGCGTGTTGCCTGTCGTAACGAGTCTGCTGTTGATCGGGCTTTGGCACGAGATGCAGCTGTCCTGGATCATGTGGGGCCTGCATCACGCGGGCGGCATCCTGCTGGGCGACATTGTGTTCGGTATCGGCGCTGTCGCCGTCACCGGGGCGTCGCTGACGAAGATTGGCTGGCGTTCCGTCGCGGGGATGCTGTTCGTTTGGGCGTGGGTGGCGTTGTCGCATTGCTTCACCCTGATTTCCGATCCGCAACTCTCTCTGGAGATCTACCGCAAGGCGCTCACCCTTGGTTTGTTATGACAGACGCAGGTCACGGCGTGGTTCATCCGGCCAGTGCGCGAGGTCGGTGCCGAATCGGGCCAGCAGTGCGTACGCGAGACGCTCGTAGCCCCAGCCGACGCATCCAGACGAGAGCGCAGTGTCGCTGTCGCTACGGATACCGAAGGACTTCGTCAGGGATTGCTGATGATTGTTGTACGACGCAACCGAGAGCCAGCGATTGCTGAAGGCGAGTCGCAGCCGAATCTCCCTCTTCAGGGCGAACGTTGACTGAAAATAGAGCTTGTTGCCAACTGCGCCGGCGAAGAAGGGATCCGTAGCTGTCGTGACCCGATGGCCGACCCCCCAGCGTTGCAGCCAGGACGACGTCCAGTGCAGGCTCGCATCGAGCATCTGCTTCACCTCATCCTCGCTGCCGAAGCCGATCAGCTCGCGCATACGAAACGTTTGCAGTCGGTCGAGACTGGATTGGGCGAGCACTTCGAATCGGTGGCACGTATTCATTGCGGAGAACCGCCGAGGCGTGAGAACCGTGCGGCCCCGCAACGATTCCATGCAGTGATAGCACACAGTAGGTGCTAGGACCTCATGATGCGGGCCAAACAGGTTGACGTCCGGGCGCGGGTCCAGATCCGACGCTTCCCGGCATTGCATCAACGACGCCAGGCTTTCGGCATTGCATGCCGCAGGAGCGACGAAGAAACCGTGGTGCGGAAATGCCTTTAGGTAGCCGGAGCGGATGAGTGTGTCCGCTGCAACGGTTGTGGGGTAAAGCTGGAACTCGGCGCCGGAATCGCGAGCATGGCTTGCCACGAAGATATCGAGAGCGTTCAGTAGCTCGAGCAGCATGCCCTGGTAGACGAAGCGGCCGCGTCCAGTCTGGATCAGGAAGCCGTTGTCGAGCAGGTCAGTTAGCGGATCGGACTCCTGTTCGTTGGCGGCGTGCGTGTGCTCGAACAGTACTGTTTCCTGCGTGTCGCGCAGAGTCCGCGAGATCGTCCGCGCGAGAGACTCGACTTTCGTCTGCAGGTCCGCGGCCCGTGCTTCGTGCGGCACCTCTAGCGTGATCGCTCGATCCGCGATTGCGACGACCAGGCTGCCGTCCAGATAGTAAGGCGCATTCTCGGCAAACTGCTTCGTTGCCGCTTCGTCCCATCGAACGTCGGTCGGGATCTGCAGTACGAGCGTAGTCATTGATGCAGCGTCACACCCTTGTCCGCAAGAATCTGGCAGATGGAGCGGAGCGAGTTCATGCGGGCTGCCTCGAGCGTGGAGAACGCCACTCCGAATTCATCCTCCATAGCGAGGAGGATGTCCACATACGTATGGGAGTCCCATCCCGGGACGGTTTCAGTGGTGGACTCGAGGGTGATCGCGTTTGCCGCATCCGGATCGAGGACCGTCGCAAAAATCCGTCGCAGGCGAGGGTCGATCACGGATAGCTACCTAGTCTCGCGAGTCCTCGACAGCAGGTATGGAATAGCCGAGCCTGTCCATCATCGGCCCGGCGAACTCGCGAAACTGTTCCTGCTCGATGCTTGTCCACGTAACAAAAGACCCTAGTATTTTCTGGGTGCGAACGTTAACAGGTGTGCGCAACAGGTCAATCGTCGACGGCGAGAGGGGAGCGTGGATCTCCAGGAACTGCCGCAATTTCGGGTAGGCGCTCAGCGGGTCGGCGAAGAATTCTTCGTAGCGAAGAACGAAGGTGGTGCCTGGGGGGCGCAAGCTGATGCCGTCGAAGATCAGCCGATTCGTTTCGGCCCAGAGCCAGGCGTTGCGCGCCACATGATCCAGCGTCGGCCAGCGCGCGGACAACGGATCCTGTTGTCGTGGTGCGAAACGCCCGAGGCCAACAAAGCGCTCGACGCGGGACAGGGACTTGTCGAGCGGCGGCCACCCGACAGGACTGACGTCTTCTCCCGAGCGCTGCGTTGCGGATCTGACGAAATCGATGCCGCTGCGAACGAAGACGATGAGCTTGGCCGCCGGATATGTCCGGCCGAGCGGCCCGAGAAATGGCGTGTAGTTGTAGGCGATGTCCCCGAAGTGGGTGCCGCCTGCGTCTCGCGCAATCTGCGCGAGACTTGCACGAGTGCGCTCGAAGAAAACCGGAGCTTCGTCCGGGTTCTCGTACGCAAGCCAGTTCTCGAGAGTGAGGAAGGGAAGAAACTGTTTGCCGGCAACCTCTCCGTGACGAAGCTTGCCTTCGTGAAGGCATGTGACCCCGGGTTCGCTCGCGAGGATATTGCTCAGAGCCATCGTGCCTGCGCGTCCGGTTCCGACGCCGAAGAACAGCTGCGGATCCGTAGAGGCAGGAGGAAGCATGTGGAAGGTTCTCGTGGGCCAGTGATGAGCGCTGTCGCAGCCGATGGATTGTCGGTCGCGGGTCGGTGCTCCATGCACCGACGGGTCATCCCATCGTCACCTGCTCCGGTTCATTCACGAAATAGCCCTGGATGAACTCGATGCCGAGCTGCCACAGCACGGCCATGGTGTTTGCATCTTCCACGCGTTCGGCGATCGTCCGGACTTCGCGTGACTTTGCCTGGTCGACGAATTCGCGCACGCGCTGCTGTGAGCCCTGATCGACGGCGAGGCCCTGCATCAGTGTTCCATCGATCTTCACGTAGTTGAGCGGCAGGTTGGCCAGCAGGCGTTGCGGATCGCGGCCCGTGCCGAAATGTTCCAGAGCGAACAGGAAGCCCGCTTTGCGCAAGCCGCCGGCGAGCTCCGCGGTGTCCGCGAGGTACTCGGTCGCGATCTGTTCGCTGATCTGGAAGACGATGTGCGAGGGATCGACGCGCGAGGCCTTGAGCTGGTTCGAGAGCCACTGCAGCAGCGACTTGTCGCGAACGGAATCCTTCGACAGGCGCACGAACAGCTGTTCGACCTTGCGGCTCCCGCACACCGACATCGCGGCGCCGATGATCCAGCGGTCGATGTTCTTCATCAGGTCATTGCGTTCGGCGGCAGCCATGAATTCCGCGGGCAGCAGCTCCTGGCCCTGTTCGTCGATCATGCGAACGAGCACGTCGAACATGCTGCGCTCTTCGCCGAGCAGGCTCGCGATCGGTTGCTGCATGAGCCGGAAACGGTTTTCCATCAGGGCGGCGCGGATGCGCTTGACCCAGATCTCGTCCGCGGCCTGCTGGCGCGTGTCTTCTTCGAGGTGATCGACCAGCTGGACGCGATTGCCTCCTGCTGCTTGCGCGTTGAGGCGCGCGGAGATCGCATCTGTGATCGAAGCAGCGGGGTTCGGGGTGCGCGGATCGATCATGCCGATGCCGATCGAGCAAGTGCACGAGATCTGCTTGTCGCCGACCCGCAGCACCTGCGCTGCAACCTTGCGCACGAGATTGTTCGCCCAGGTTTCGATGTCGCGCGTCGTGCCGCGCTCCATCAGGAGCATGAACGTTCCATCGCCGAAGCGACCGATCAGGTCGTTGGGCTGGCGGACTTCGTTGAGCAGGCCGGCGAACTGACCGATGAAATCCTCGACGTGCAGCGGACCGACATCGTCGAAGATCCCGCTCAGGTGATCCGGCTCGACCGATACGAGCTGCCGCACGCCGGCCTTGATCGGCTGCGCCAGCGATTCCTTCAGCCACTGCACGAAGAACTTCCGCTGCAGCGTTCCCGTTGCAGCGTCGCGTTCGAGAGCATCAGTCAGTTGCTCGCCGATATTCGCGTCATTGCTCTTCTGCGAAGCAACCCGCAGGCGTACTGCCGGTTCGCCTTCGAATTCGGCGGTGCTCAGCTCGATGTCGATCGGTACCGATGAGCCGTCGGCCAGCAGGGCAGGGGCACGCAGCGAATGATCCGACCACTTGCCCTGCAGGCAGGCCACCAGCGCGCCTTTCAACGCGGCGTGCGCCGCAGGATCGAATGCATCCATCAGGGGCGTACCGACGATCGCATCTGGCGTCGGATGGCTGTAGAGCTCGAGCCATGCGGGATTCACGTCGACGATGATGCCTTCCTGCACATACGCAAGCGCGTCGGCAGAACCGGCCATGAACGATTTGAGTTGCTCGCGGTACTCGCGTGCCGAATGCAGTGTGTTGTTGAGCGTCCGCGACTGGCGGTGGGCGGTGAGCTCCCGCGTGACCACTGCCTGAAGGCGGACTGCGTTGCGCAGGGTAACCACGTCGCGTGCGCCCTGCTGCATGGCTGCCGCCATGATGTCTTCGTCAACCTGGTCGCGAGCGATGATCACGGGAATGCCATTGCCCGCCTGGTTCGCGACCGTCATGACCTTGGCGGTGTCGGAAGCGTCCGGTCCCACGAAGGCGATCAGCGCATAAGGGTTGATCTGTGCGAGCGCGTCGCCCAGGTCGTTGAGCTCGCGAATCCAGTTGCAACGCACCGCGTGCCCTGCGTTGCGCAGCGTGCTGTTGACGGCCTCGACGTTGTCCTGGTGGCGGGTCAGGACGATCAGTGGAACGGCAGCTTGCTCGGCCAAGCGAAACTCCTTAAGGAGAAGCGGTTAGCGGTCGGCGGTCGGCGGTCGGTCAGAGACGGAAACCGGCGTGGGCGCTAACCGCTGGACGCGATGACATATTCTCTCAGCAAGTCCCTGTTCCCAAGCGTGACGGGCGTCTTGGATGCGGCTCCGGGGATTTCCCGGACCAGCCGGGGGACAAGATAGCCCGGAAGCCGTTGCAGCAGTGCTGCGTGAAGCCGCAACGCCGTCGCCTCGTCGACCTCGAAATGAGCCGCGCCCTGAACCCGGTCGAGCAGGTGGAGGTAGTAGGGCAGAACACCGACGGACATGAGCGCCTCGCTCAGGTCGGCCAATGCGTCGACGTTGTCGTTGACGCCTGCCAGCAGCACGGACTGATTGAGCAGGGTCACATTGCAGCCGGCAAGCTCCCGACAGGCGGCTGCGACCTGGTCGTCGATCTCATTCGCGTGGTTCGCATGGATCACGACCACCTTCTGCAGCGAGAGGCCGGACAGCCAGCGAAGCAACCCTGCATCCACCCGCTCCGGCAGGACTACGGGCTGACGTGTATGGATCCGGAGACGGCGAATATGCGGCACGGTGGTCAGCGCCTCCGTGAGCTGTGTCAGGCGCCGGTCGGACAGGCTCAGCGGATCGCCGCCGCTCAGGATGATCTCGTTGATGGAGGGATCGGCTTTCAGCAGGTCGATCGCCTCGCGCCAGCCGTTGGAGAGTGCGGCTTCCTCCGAGTAGGGGAAGTGGCGGCGAAAACAGTACCGGCAATGGACCGCGCAGGCGCCGGTGGCAATGAGGAGCGCCCGGCCTTCGTACTTGTGCAGGAGCCCCGCGCCTGCCCGGGCCGCCATGTCTCCGACCGGGTCGAGGGCAAATCCGGCAGTGGCGGAGGACTCCGCATCGAGCGGCAGAACCTGCCTGAGCAAGGGGTCGTTGGGATCGCCACGACGCATGCGGGCGACGAACCCGCGGGGTACGCGCAGGGGGAAACCCTGTATCGCGGCCGGGTCACGGATCAGGCCAGGAAGCTGGGCCGGGTCGAGCCCGAGAATGCCGCAGAGCTCGGCCGGGCTGGCGATGGCGTCGGCCATGGCCTGCTGCCAGCGCTGCCGTGGCTGGCCTGTAATGGATGTTGCGGCTATCATCTGCGCCCTTTTCCGGGGGGCTGCGCCGATGCGGCCCCAACAAAGCCGGGATTTTCGCAGATCGTTTTTTCGCCGTCACTGCAGCGACTGCGGAACTTTGAGCTGCTTGTCACGTAAGCAACCGACTCAGGCGACCTATTTCATGGGCAGCATTTCCACCAACGAATTCAAGGCCGGCGTAAAGATCATCCTCGAGAACGATCCGTACTCGATCGTCGAGAACGAAATGGTCAAGCCCGGCAAGGGCCAGGCCTTCAACCGCGTGCGCGTGCGCAACCTGAAGACGGGCCGCACGATCGAGCGCACGTTCAAGTCGGGCGATACGGTCGAAGCGGCTGACGTCGTCGAGACGGACATGCAGTACCTCTACGCCGACGGCGAGTTCTGGCACTTCATGGTTCCGGATACGTTCGAGCAGTACACCGCCGGCAAGGAGGCCGTGGGTGACACGATGAAGTGGCTGAAGGACGGCATGGAGTGCGTCGTGATGCTGTGGAACGGCGTGCCGCTCAATGTGACGCCGCCGGCTCACGTCGAACTGAAGATCACCAAGTCCGACCCGGGCGTGCGCGGCGACACCGCGACGGGCGGCGGCAAGCCCGCGGAACTCGAGACCGGCGCTGTCGTGCGGGTCCCGCTGTTCATCAATGAAGGCGAAGTGATTCGAGTCGACACCCGCACGGGCGAGTACATCGCGAGAGCGAAGGGTTAAGAGCGCCAGCTGGCGCTGGGCGGGCCACGGCAGCTCGCTGCTGGCCAGAAACAGAGCTCCGGGATCCCAGGGGATTCCCGGGCTTTTTCTTTGCCGGACGCTTTCTCTGGCCAGCCGCCAGTAGCCAGTCGCCCCTCCGCTAGAGCCCCCCCACGAGAATCTGTACCAGCCGCTCCACCCCGGCCCGATCCTCCTCATCGAACCGCGCCAGTTTAGGGCTGTCGATGTCCAGGACTCCGATGACCGCATCGTTCACGATCATCGGTACCACGATTTCCGAGTTCGACGCCGCATCGCACGCGATGTGCCCGGGGAACTCGTGCACGTTCGGCACGAGCATCGTCGAACGACGCGCGACGGCTGTGCCGCAGACTCCTTTGCCGACGGCTATCCGCACGCACGCGGGCTTGCCCTGGAACGGGCCGACGACGAGTTCGCCGCCCTTCATCAGGTAGAAGCCGGCCCAGTTGAGATCGGGGAGCGAGTGATAGAGCAGGGCGGAGGTGTTCGCGAGGTTGGCGATGAGATCGGGTTCGCCCGCGATCAGTGACTGAAGTTCGCCCGCGAGCTGCTCGTACAACTCGGGCTTCGGCAGGTCCTGGCTGATCTTCGCTTCGTGCATGGTCAGGCTCGCTCAAACGGGAAGGCAATCACTTCATCGATGTGCGTCGCGCCGACCGCGCACATCACCAGGCGATCGAAACCGAGTGCGACGCCGGAGCAGTCCGGTAGTCCGTATTCGAGCGCGCCGAGGAAGCGTTCGTCGATCGGCATCGGCGGCAGTTTTCGCTGCCGTCGGCCGACGAGATCCTGCTCGAAGCGCGAGCGCTGCTCGGGCGCATCGCCAAGCTCGTGGAAGCCATTCGCGAGCTCGATACCGTTCATGTAGGCCTCGAACCGGGAAGCGACCGGACCGCGTGCCTGCGCGAGCGCTGCCTGCGAGGACGGGTAGTCGTAGATGAACGTCAGTCGATCGTGTCCCAGGTGCGGCCCGACCAGCACGCTCATGATGAGATCGAGGCAGCCATCGCGATCGCCGCGAATCGAAGGGGGGACCTCGACGCCCGCGCTTTCCAGTCGCGCGACGAGAACCTGCACCGGATCCTCGAGCGCATCGACGCCCGCGTGCAATTGCACCGCTTCGCGATAGGTGAGGCGTTCGCTGCGATCGAAATGACGCGTCGTCGGCATCATTGCGCTGATCAGGCGCTCGACATCGGACATGAGCGCGTGATGATCGATGCCGAGCCGATACCACTCGATCAGCGTGAACTCCGGGTTGTGCCAGCGGCCGGATTCGCCGTCGCGATAGACGCGGCAGATCTGCCAGATGTCGCCGCAGCCCGCAGCCAGCAGGCGCTTCATCGCGTACTCAGGTGAAGTGTGCAGGTAGCGGCGCTGCCCTACGGCGGTGGCCTCGACGCTCGCGAGATGCACATCGGTTACGGCGGCTGCGCTCAGCGTCGGCGTTTCCACTTCCAGCGCGCGAGTGGCCGCGAAATATTCCCGCGCTGCCCTGAGCATCCCCGCGCGGACTTCGAGCGTGGCAATGGGCGCTGTCGGTTTCCAGTCACTCATGAGGGAACCGAAGAGGTTCGCGCGATCGGGCGTCCGAGCTGGACCTTGATCTGGCCTGCGAACGCATCTTCCCAGCGGACGCGATTGCGCTGAAACAGGAGGACGACCGTTGAGCCCATGTTGAAACGTCCGAGCTCTTCGCCGCGCGCGAAGTCACGCCCGTCGCCGCGATCGACACGTACGGGAGCTTTTCGCGGGCGCGGCGGCGGGTTGATCTCGCCGCAATGCACGGTTTCCATGCTGCCGACGAACAGGGCGCCGACGAGGATCATCGCCATCCGGCCGATCGTCGTGTCGAAGTCGCAGATCACGCGTTCGTTGCGCGAGAACAGTCGCGGCACTGCGCGCGCGGTCGCGGCGTTCACGCTGAACAGATCACCAGGGACATACACCGTGCTGAGTGCCCGACCTGCGAACGGCATGTGGATGCGGTGATAGTTGTAAGGCGCGAGATAGATGCAGGCGAAGCTGCCATCGCGATACGCCCCGACCGCTTCGGTGTCATTCGCCAGCAACTCGGCAAGCGTGTAGTTCTGACCTTTCGCCTGCAGGATCTTGCCGTCGTGGATGCCGCCGCGCTGACTGAGCGTGCCATCGACGGGGCTCACGATGGCGTCGGGCGCCGGATCGATCGGGCGTGCGCCTGGTTTGAGCGCGCGCGTGAAGAAGTCGTTGAAGCTGCGATAGGCAAAGGGGTCGGACTGCACCGCTTCGGCCATGTTGACGTCGTAGCCGCGCAGGAACGACGAGATGATCAGCTTGCGGACCGCCGGCGATTCGGCGCGCATCACGTGGTAGATGAGGCGCGACAGCAGATGCTTGGGCAGCACGTACTGAAGCGCGGCGAACAGCCGATCGCCCAGCGATGCAGGAGTGTCGGAATCCGGAACGCGGTCGGTCATCGGTGAAGGGATTCCAGTATCAGCCCGTGGTCACGATGCGTCGGTAGTCGGCCGCGATCACTTGCGATTCGTGCGGGGTGGAGAACAGGGCGCGCATCGCGCCGCTCGGATCGATCAGGAAGATGGCGGCGGAATGATCGACGTTGTAACCGCCGTTCGCCGTCGGGCTGATTCCCACCGGGACGCCGAGCGCGCGCGTGAAATCGTCGATGCTCTCCTGCGAACCGGTGACGCCGGTGAAGGAGGGCGAAAAGAACTTCACGTACGAGGCCAGCTGCTGCGGCGTGTCGCGCTTCGGATCGACGGAAACCAGGACAACGTGCGGTCTCTGCGCTTCGGGCAGGTCCGCGAGCTGCTTTTCCGTCTGGGCGAGCATGCCGAGCGTCGTCGGGCAGACGTCGGGGCAGTGTGTGAAGCCGAAGAACAGCAGCGTCCACTGATTCTTGACCCGCTGCGGACCGAATTGCGCACCGTCCTGGTCGACGAGCGTGAAATCCGGCAAGGGCCGCGCCGGCTCGAGAAGGGTTGCCCGCGCCAGGCCGAGCTGAGTGGAGCCGCCGCCCCCCAGGATCGAGCGCGCGAGCAGCATGCCGCTCGCAATGGCTACAATGGCGACAATCGCGGCAACGACGATCGATGGGGTGCGAGACATCACTCTCGGTCGCGGAATCCAACCTTCGGGGGCGCGGATTATTGCACGGTCGAGCCCCGATCACCGCCTCGGAATCGCCAACGAACATGCCTGTCCCACAACTGCGTACCGTCGAAGATCTGATCCGCCACGGGGCTGCGCTGTTTGCGCAGGCGAACCTGTGGTTCGGTCACGGGACGGACAACGCCTTCGACGAGGCCGCGGAGCTCGTCTTTTTCAGCGCCGGCTTGAAGCACGAAGATGCGCCGAAGGTCTATTCGCGCGAGCTGAGCGCGCGCCATCGCGAGGATGTGCTGCAGCTTTTCGAGCGCCGCATCCGGGAACGGGTGCCGGTCGCTTACCTGACTCACCGGATGTGGTTCGCGGGTCACGAGTTCTACGTCGACGAGCGCGTGCTCGTGCCGCGATCGCCGATCGCCGAACTGATCGAAGCCGGATTCGAGCCCTGGATCGACTCGGGCCGGATCCGCTCGGTGGTGGATATCGGCACCGGTTCCGGCTGTATTGCGATTGCCGCGGCACTGGCGTTGCCGGAGGCGAACGTCGATGCAGCGGATATCTCTGACGATGCGCTCGCGGTCACGCGTATGAACATCGAGCGTCACGATGTCGGCGATCGCGTTCGCGCCGTGCGCTCAGATGTCTTCAGTGCATTGAAAGGCCGCCGCTACGACGTGATCGTGACCAACCCGCCCTACGTCGGCAGCGAGGAGCTTGCAGGCCTGCCCGAGGAATATCACCGCGAACCGCGCCTCGGCCTGTACGGCGGCGATGACGGACTCGACATCGTCCGGACGATTCTGGCCGAAGCCCACGACCATCTCGAACCCCACGGCATCCTGATCACCGAAGTCGGCAACTCCGAAGACGTCCTCATCGACGCCTTCCCCCGCGTCCCATTCACCTGGCTCGAATTTGCCCGCGGCGGCGGCGGCGTGTTTCTCCTCACGGCAGACCAATTGAAGCAAATGAGTGGCGGCTCATAGCGGTTAGAATCATCCTCCTCTTCACCGACCGCCAACGGCCACCGCCAACCGCTTCTCCTAACCTATGTCTGGGAACACCCTCGGCACTCTCTTCACCGTCACGACCTTCGGCGAAAGCCACGGGCCGGCGCTCGGCTGCATCGTGGACGGGTGTCCTCCGGGGCTCGAGCTGGCGGAATCCGATATCCAGCCCTGGCTGGAGCTGCGGCGCACGGGAACGTCGCGTCACACGAGCCAGCGCCAGGAAGCGGACCGCGTGCAGATCCTGTCGGGGGTCTTCGAAGGCCGCACGACCGGGACGCCGATCGGGTTGCTCATCCAGAACGAGGATCAGCGTTCGCGGGATTACGAGAAGATCAAGGATCGTTTCCGCCCCGGGCATGCTGACTACACGTACCAGCAGAAGTACGGCTTCCGCGACTATCGCGGCGGCGGGCGTTCCTCGGCGCGGGAGACGGTGATGCGGGTGGCTGCGGGCGCGATCGCTCGCAAGTATCTCCAGGAACGTCTGTCGCTCACGATTCGCGGTTACCTGGCGCAGATCGGGCCGATCCGGCTCGAGCCGAAGTCGATCGAGACTGCGTACGACAATCCGTTCTTCAGTCCCGATCCGTCGCGGCTCGAAGAGCTCGAGGAGTACATGATCAACCTGCGGCGCGACGGCGATTCCGTCGGCGCGCGCGTCAACGTCATCGCCAGCGGTGTACCCGTCGGTCTCGGCGAGCCGGTGTTCGATCGCCTCGATGCGGATATCGCCTTCGCGATGATGAGCATCAACGCAGTGAAGGGAGTGGAGATCGGCGCGGGCTTCGCAGCGGTCGAACAGCGCGGTTCGCAACATCGCGACGAACTGACGCCGCAAGGCTTCCGTTCGAACAATGCGGGCGGCGTGCTCGGCGGCATTTCCTCCGGGCAGGATATTCTCGTCAGCATCGCGCTCAAGCCCACCTCGAGCATCATCATTCCGGGCCAGACGATCGATGTAAGCGGCAACGTGACCGACGTGGTCACGACAGGACGTCACGACCCCTGTGTCGGCTTGCGTGCGACACCGATTGCCGAAGCGATGCTCGCGCTGGTGCTCATGGATCACTATCTGCGCCATCGTGCACAGAACGGGGACGTCAGGAGCACGACGCCCATCATCCCCGCACGGGCGCCGTGAACCTGATTCCACGCATTCAGTGAAGGCGAACGCCGTGCGGCTGTCCGGCGGGTACTTCATGTACTTCGCCGCGGTCGGCATCTTCGCACCGTTCTGGAGCCCGTATCTCGCTGCCCGGGGATTCACTGCGCTCGAGATCGGCCTGCTGATGGCGCTGGTCGCCGCGGCGCGCACCATCGTTCCGGTCGGTCTCGGATGGCTTGCGGATGTGACGCATCGTCCAACGCGCGTTTTGCAGGGTGCCGCGTTGTGCGCGGCTCTGACGTTCGCAGTGTTCCCGCTGCAGTCGGGTCTCCTGCAGTTCGCGATTCTGAGCCTGCTATTCGGCGCGTTCTGGAACGCGGTCATTCCGCTGTATGACACGCATACGCTGAATCATCTGGGTGAGCATTCGGCGCGATACGGTCGAGTGCGGCTATGGGGTTCGGTGGGGTTCATTGCCTCGTCATGGATCGGCGGTGCGCTGCTCGCCCGCAATGGTTACTCGCTGGTGCCGTGGCTCGCTTTGCCACCGATGATCTGTGCGTTTCTCGTGACGCTCACGATCTCGCCGATGCGTGCCGCGCCCGGGCTCGTGCCGGTGCGAGGTTTGCGGGATGTGCTGCGATCACGCGCTGTGCTCGTAGCACTCGTGGTTGCAACGCTGGTGGTGATGAGCAGCGGCGCGTACTACGCCTTCTTCTCAATCTGGCTTGAGATGAACCACTACGGCAAAGGGACCATCGGCCTGCTGTGGGCTCTCGGCGTGATGGCAGAAGTTGCGATCTTCGCGTTCGGGTCGACGCTGCTGTCGAGGTTCTCGATCCGCGCGCTCTTCATGGCTGCTGCGATCGGCAGCGCCGTGCGGTGGCTGGTCGTCGCGTTCTTCGCTTCCGACCGGATTCTGTTGCCGGCCTCGCAACTCCTGCATTGCCTCAGTTTCGCGGTCCTGCATTTCGCCATCGTGCTGACAGCCCATCGAGAATTTCCCCGCGGCCTCGAGAGCACGGGCCAATCGCTGTTCAGCAGCGTCGCGTACGGAGGCGGAGGCCTGCTGGGCAGCCTGCTCGCGGGTGTGATCTGGACGACGTTTTCACCGCGTGATGCTTATGTGTGTGCGGCGTTTATTGTAATGTTGGCAACCATTTGCGCCGTGCTCGGGTTGCGTGGCACCGCGCTAGACAAGGCTCCTTCGCAAAGTCCGTGAGATGAAGTCGTCATGAGCAGAAGTTGGAACGTAGCGGTCCTCGGCGCGACCGGGCTGGTCGGCCAGACCATGCTGTCGATCCTCGAGCAGCGCAATTTTCCAGTCGACAGGCTGTATCCGCTCGCGAGTGCGCGCTCGGTGGGCCGCTCGATCAAGTTCAAGGGCATGGATGTCCCGGTGCTCGACGTCGAGACGTTCGATTTCTCCAAGGCGCAGGTCGGCTTGTTCTCCGCGGGTGCCAGCGTTTCGAAGATCCATGCGCCGCGGGCCGGTGCAGCCGGCTGCGTCGTCGTCGACAACACTTCGCAGTTCCGCTACCAGGACGACATCCCGCTGGTCGTGACGGAAGTGAATCCGCATGCGATCGCCGGCTATCGCAAGCACAACATCATCGCGAACCCGAACTGCTCGACCATGCAGATGCTGGTTGCCCTGAAGCCGTTGCACGATGCCGCCCAGATCGAGCGCATCAACGTCGCGACGTACCAGTCGGTTTCGGGCGGCGGCCAGAAGGCGATGGACGAGCTGACGGCGCAGACCCGTGCGATCAGTGCCGGCGAGCCGGTGACGGCGAAGGTCATTGCCAAGCAGATCGCCTTCAATTGCGTGCCGCAGATCGACGTCTTCCTCGACAACGGCTACACGAAGGAAGAGATGAAGATGTTCTGGGAGACCCAGAAGAT
>JACZCZ010102232.1_pt1 | contig 18147 bp, 18 predicted proteins | sample 8641811 | NCBI WGS metagenome assembly JACZCZ01 (sample SAMN15324610, study PRJNA640507) | soil metagenome | isolation source: intercropping peanut in the first line | place: China: Luxin town, Laibin City, Guangxi Province | collected 2019-07-25 | depth 10cm m | reverse complement strand
TGTAAATTTTTCTTGAAATTTAACAACACCATCCAAATTAATATTTCGAAAACAGAAATATTTCTCTATTTCATTAATTTTGAATTAATTAAAAAATAAAAATCGATTTTCAGGGTTTCTGAAAAATTGTATTTTCGAGAAAATTTTAAAACAGTTTCAGAAATAATTTTATAAAAAAGAAATTTTAAGAAATTATTTTTAAATAATTATAAAATTTCTCAATGGTTTTCTGATAAATTACAATTCTATATTTTATTTCAAACTTTAGGAATTCGAGATGGTTTTGGTAGCTCTTCCCATTCCGCGGAGCACAACTACTACATCATCAGGGTGAGCTTTGGGTTTTGCTGGTGCTGTTTTCTTTCCTCTCTTTTTTCCCCTAGGGGCTTCTTCTTCCTCGCTTGGCGGACCCAAGGCCGCCTTCTCAGCGTCGTACCTTTTGTTGTGGAATTTCCACATTGCCGAAGAGCCAATTCTAAAATTGGCTCGCCGTTTCGGTCGAAGATAGCTGATCGTGTCCTCGAGCCGACCGCTGTCGCTAGTCTGATCGACCACCATGCAGCCAAACTGCTGTGTGCATTGATTCATCATTTGGTTAAACGTGACACCTCTATCTTTCGGGAAGCAACCTCCGAAAATATCCAATAGCTGTTCTCGCTCCTGAGGGTTGTTGTTCTTGAAGAGCATGGCATAATCGATTTGACCTCGAAGTGATTTGGGCACATCAATCAAGTACTGACAAGTGATGATCAGTAGGATTTTCCAATGTCGACCATTCATGAAGAGATTTCGCATGAATTTTCCAGAAAGCGGCTTCTCAAACATGCAATCATCTAGAAGAATACAGAGGTAGGGTACCTTTTTCCGTCGACCCATCTTGTGCTCAGCCAAACGAACTCGTTGCATTTTCACAGCCTTTTTCAGAACCTCTTCATCGTATTTGCCATAGATAAAGCTGTCAGGGAAATAATCTTTGTATTGTTCTGCACTCTCCTCGGTTCCGCACATCACCAGAGCCATCTGAATGTCCCGATGTCGATAGAGAATATCCATCACGCCAGTGGTTTTGCCAGAGCCGCGTTTGCCGCACAAAAAGATGATTCGATCCTTTTTGATGGCAGTAGTGCTGAAGCGATTGAGAACGTATCTCTTTGCCTGAGTCTCTGCTGCATACATCATTGATGCGAAACGTTGTTTTCTTATTATTACGAAATATTTTCATTCATTTGAAAATTTTATGAAAATTACACCGTTGAAAATTCATTAAATCCTCTTTGATTTTTAGCGCAAAACCAAAAACCAAAAAATGTCGTACAACAAATTCGAATTGAATGAAGCCGACTGGAATGAGACAATTGCCTTGATCAAAGCTTGGAAAGGCGGACTGTTGGACACACCGTTGAAAACGAAGAATTATACGTTTACTGTTTGCTCTGTCCCACGAATCTCTGATGATCGAGTGACTGTCATCACCAAAGGTGGAAATTTAGTGAAATTTGTCAAGGTTTCCAAAAAACAAGATACCGTAAAGGAGACAACAAAACCTGCGCTGCCAACTCTCTCTGACGAGTATTTTGGATGGAAATTGATTGAAAACGAACAAGAAAATTCTCCTATGCAGGACAAGTTTTTCCCAGTTTTGTTCGACTTGATCAAGGAAACATGTCGTCCTCCATATTGGGATACTGAGAATGCCGTGCTAGTCTACTGGTATCAACAGCTTGCGCACTCTCGAACTCGCTCTGGCATCAATTGCCTTACTCAGGAAAGCGCAATCCCCAAAGAATTCAGATTTGACTGCCAAAGTTGGCTTAACCAAATCGTTGGAAAAGCTTACGCCACCATTTCTAATTGAAAATTTGCTAACCCTCCGAATAAAAATTTTCCGATCAACTTGTTATATTTTACAAAATGAGTGACACAACAATTCTTCCAGTTCCAGAGACAGAGTTGCCTTTATTAGAATGTCCACAACCAATTGAAATTCAGAAAAGTTGGTTTGATCAACACAGAACAAATAACATTGTCTCGGACAAAAAAGATGGCTCAACTTATTCCTATGATATTTTCCTAGAATCAAGAGCAATTGACAGCAATATCAATTGGTTCGGTCTACTGGCAAACATTCCAGGTTTCTGGGAACAGCTAAGTGCTCATCATCCTGGAAAAACAGTTCCGGTTCCTCGCCTCTCTGCATTTTGCAGTCGAACCAATTACAATCAAGAAGTTGAGATTAACACAGTTATCTACAATGCAGTTCAACCACCTAGCATTATTGGAGAATTGTGGTTGAAGATCTGTCAGCGACTTGGTTGGCAAAGAGAATTCGGCCAAGCGATTGCTCTGAAATTCGCAGATGGAACTCAATCTGTTGGTTACAACAATTGGGTCGGAGACTCGGATGATCTCCAAGCCATGACCTACCTTTGGTTAGGCGCTGCAAGACCTGTTCTTTATCGCAATTCTGATAAGAAAATTACAAAACGCCTCACTATGGTAGATTGCTCTCTTTTTGTTGTGCCTCGAGAGAATTGGTTCGATTGGCAATTCCAAGTGCCCAAAACCAAATCTCGAGTTGGAGAATCTATTTTATTGATTTTCAGATAAATTTCAGATACTTTGTCTAATACATTGATTCGTCCAAATGCTTGTCAGCTAGAATCTCTGCGGGTCCATCTTGAGCACCGAGCTGAACAGCCAATTGCCTAGCTCGATGCCAATCCAGCTGATCAAAAAGGCTCAATAGCTCGGGAATACTGATCTCTCTTCGATCCAGCGTTAAATAGGCGGTCTTGTGCTCCGGAGCAGCACCTTGGTAGGGAGAGCAAAAAAGAATTGTGAAATCTTGAGGTAAGGGTGATTCTTTGAGCCAATTATTACATAGGAAACAATTGCTTATATTGTGGTCACACTCTTGACAATTAAGTGCATGATATTCGCTCAAGTAATCCAAAGTTCTCCTCGCGTCAATCTCCCATCCTATAACTAAATAAGGATCGACATGTTTTCCCATTTTTCTGATTATCTAAATTTTTAAATTATCATTATTTCTATTTCGGAAATTCTAATTTGAATAGTAGAGTTTATTTTCAGAAAGTATTTCTATTTTTCAATGAATTATTTAATTAATTTATTCTAAAAGTCGTTTTCATGGTTTTTAAAAAATTGTATTTTCGAGAAAAATATTTTTTCGTTTCTGATTTGATTTTATAAAAGAAGAAATTTACTAATAAATTTTAATTTAAATTTTCATTCTATTATATTTCAGATAAATCCACTTGGAGAGATTGGAACTAATTTCATTACTATTTCAAATTATAAGCTATTTTCTAAATGGACAACATTTACAATTTGAATTTAAGAACTTATAAAATTATGGACGCACTCGCTTTTGTTTGTGTTTGGTTGAATGACCAAAAAAGGACAGCGACAATTCACTTTGCTCTGTCTTGCAAAACATTTTATTTTCATTGTCCCAAGATACGCTCGAATTTCTCAAATGTTTGTATGAACAATGTGAAATTCTTCCAAACAATCGGAATTGATACAAGTCGTATTTCCGAATTTTCCGCCAAATATGGTCAAATCGATCTTTTCCAATATGCAATAGATAACAAACTTGGAATTGACTATGAAATAGTTATTCAAAACGCTTCACGATATGGTCATCTCAATATTCTCGAGTATGCAAGACAAAAGCGTCCAACATATATTGGAGTTGGATTTCTAAATCTGGCTGTTGATGGTGGTCGTATGAATATTGTTAATTATTGGCTGGATCAAGGGGTTAAAGTAAATTCTTCAACTGCTGGTGCTGCTGCTCAAGCTGGAAATTTGGAATTGTTACAATGGATTTATGAACAAGGCGTATCGCTTGACTGGGTTGTCAGCAGAGATGCTGTCGTTTCCGGAGACATTGCGATTCTTGAATGGCTAAGAGAGAAGAATTGTGTATTTACTGAACGGGCTTCCATATCTGCGGCTCACAATGGAAAATTGGCTGCACTCCAATGGCTGATGAAAAACAATTATCCTATATCTAGAACTATCTCATACTATGCTGCTTGGGGCGGTCAAATCAATGTTTTGAATTTTCTCGAATCAGAGGGGTTGTTAAAAAAGAAGCCTATGTGTTGTCATTTTGCTGCAAAACGTGGACAATTATCAACACTCAAATGGCTCCGCAAACATGGCTGTCCATGGGATGCAGAGACATCTTCGAGCGCTGCTTTTTATGGTTACTTTAAAACCCTCAAATGGGTTGTGGACAATGGTTGTCCTCTGAATGAGAGATCAACAGAGTCTGCTCTTCTCTATGGACGTTGGGAAATGCTCACTTGGCTTTTAAATCGAGGATGTCCCATCACACAAAAAGATTGGAACAATGCTCGGACGAAAATTAATATTGATATACAATCGGTTAATTTAATTCCACGTTAAAGCTGAAGCTGCCAGCCTGCCTTATATAATTCAAAACAAATGAATGTTCTTGATCTAACCTGTCGATGGCTTGGTGAACAAAAAAAGCCATTTAGTTCCTGTCATCTTTCATTGGTTTGCAAAAAGTTCCGTGATCATTTCAAGAAAACAAAAACAATGTGCAGCGATGCTATTTATTTTAATTTAAAATATAGTTGCTCAATTGGCTTATCCATGAAATTGTTATCAGCAGTAGCAGCACGATTTGGCCGACTCGATCTTTTAGAGTATGCATTCGATCAAGATCCATCTGCCCCAATTGCAGCTGATATTTTCTGGATCGCTGCAAGATATGGACATCTTGAAATTCTGATGTTGCAAAAGACAAGAACTTGCCCTTCCGAACAACTGACGTGTGCGATGCCGCAGCGTTTGGTAGACAGTTTGATATCTTAAAATGGTTGGTGATTGATAATGGTGCAAATCTCGCTTACTCACACGTTTGCGAGTACTTTGCCAGAGCTGGCGCTTTTGAGAATTTAAAATGGGCACATGCTCATGGAGGAAACAGCAAATGGCCATATGTCGCTACTGCTGCAGCTGCATCAGGAAGCATTGAAATTCTCGATTGGTTACAATACATCGGTTGTAGCATTGATGAAAGTGCATCGATTGTCGCGGCAAGAAAAGGTAATTTGGATGTTCTGATGTGGCTCTACAATCAATTTTATCCGATTTCTCATACAGTATGTATCAACGCTTCTAGGAAGAATCGTCTTGATATTCTGCAATATGCACTCTCAATTGGACTTACAGTGGACGAAGTCTGTTGTGCTAACGCGGCTGGAGGAGGGCATTTGGAATTCTTGAAATGGCTTCGAGCTTATGGTTGTCCATGGAATGAGCTGGTTTGTGCCAACTCTGCGCACGGTGGACATTTTGAGGTTTTGAAGTGGGCTCGAGCTAACGGATGTCCATGGGATCATAATACATGTTATTTTGCGGTATTATCAGGACGTTATGATATCCTAACCTGGGCACGTGACAAAGGATGTCCTTGGAATTCTACTTGCACAAGGGCAGTGGCAAAGGATAAAACATTATCTGAATTGAAATACCTTATCGACATGGGCTGTCCTGTTGATGAGAAGGCCACACAACATGCAATTAACAGCGTTTCATGGAATACGTTAAATTTCCTTTTGGACATGGGTTGTCCAGTTCAGGAGGAAATGATGAAATTTGCATTGTCACTAGGATTTGTTAGAACAAATTAAAATTCCCCTTTATTAATGTCAAATCCAGAGCTGTTAATCTACAGCTGGAATTCCCAGGCAAGCTTTTTCGATGAACAATCTAGTCACATTCTCACTGACATTGATTCTCGCATTACAGCCGAGGTAAAATTGATTGTCGTCGCCCTTCAGGAAGCTGTCAAACCGGGTAGTCAATTTATGTCTCTCATCTTGCCAAATCACCTGGCAACCAAAGGCTTTTCTTGTCATTGTCGCTCGCGCCTTATGGGAGTCGGTGTGACCACTTATAAGGCTTTGCAAAGATTCGATCTTCGTCTGCGAGGTCTAAGACTGGCCCTATTTGTTCATGAAAGTTGGCTCGACGACTGCCCTCCTGTAGTCGAGAGCTACTGCTATTGCTCTGGAATGTATCAATACTCATTGGGAAAAGGTGGTCTTGCTTTCTCCCTTCAACTTCCCAATGGTCTGGGTACTTTGAAATTGGTCAACCTGCACCTTCCATTCTCTGCGTCTAGCCTCAATTCTCAAGAGGATTCGGTTCGTCAAGCTTCTATCGAATGGCAGACCGACGCACTCAAAGACATTTGGAATCAACTCGTTGACCTGGAAAAAGATGATTATGTCTTTCTAGTTGGCGATTACAACTATCGAGTTCGTCTTTGGTCTGGTGAAACCGTCAACTCAATTGACTATTCCGATCCTTTGAAAGTCTATCTGGAAAGAGATGAGCTTCTAACCGAACTCTCAAGAGAGAATTCGCGCCTACCTCATCTTCAAGAGGGAATCGAGAATCGTGGTCCACAATTCCCACCGACAGCCAAGCTGATTCAAAAGGGTGGAGGAACATTCAATCATGGAAAATACAATCGTCGAGCACCCAGCTGGTGTGACCGAATTCTCTACAATCAATCAGAGAGCATCACTTGCTTAAACTATGAACGTCTGGAACCCAATGCTGCCACAGAGAACTCGGACCATGCGGCCATTACTGCTCGATTTGCTTTGTCTAAAGAGGAAAATTCTGACCCTTAATTATTAAAAATTGTTTTTGTGAAAGGAAGAGAAATGCCTTGCGATTGCGCGCCTTCCGAGACATGTCCTCGATGTGATTGTTCAATAACATTAAAGAGGCAAAAGAGAAAGATCGATTCAGAATGCGTCTTTGCAGTTGCCGATCAAGTTCAGATTGCCTTTCTAGGAAGCAAAAAGATGTATCTGATACGTTTGATTTTGAAGAACTGCACCAACCAGATCTTGAACAATCTCTGTATCTCGTTGGATCTAAAGTGTGCTTTCATAGATCTGCCAACTGTCCCACCCTGTGAGGAAGACCCAAAGTCTGGCAATTGTCTGGGCATCATGACGCTATCTCCAAGCAATTCTCCGTGTCTATTGCAAGATCTCTGTATTCAAGCGTCGCCCTACCGAGTCAATGAGAACTACAATGGATTTGACGACATCAGTCTGCTCGACCACTCCAAGCCATGCAACATTCGAGTTCCTCCAGGGGAAACATCATTCACCGTAAGATTCTTTGGTTCTTCGTCGTCGAGTCTGATCTCACCGATGGTGACAGTATCCTTGGTGTATAATTGTCAACAGATTCGAAAAGTGGTTCAACTGAAGAGTGAATGCATCCCTCAGATTCTGGATAAGAGTTGTACCTACTTTGTTGATTGCCCAACCTAGACTCGATCTTGAAATTATTTTCTAAGAGTATATTAAAAAGAAAAAAGAAAAAAGCTTCAATGTCTCAATCTCTGCGAGCTTATCAACACGATGTCCATTCTGAGCACTCAGGCTCTCATCATTCGGATTGCGAAAAATGTCGCTGTTGCAGTGTCTCTTTTCCTAAGGAAAAGTGTTCTACTGACATTAAATGCTCGCTGGCGGTTGATGCAAAGGCTAAGGTCGCCAACATCGGTTGCATCAAGATTTACATGTTTGACATTATTCTGAAGAATTGTACCAAAGATATTCTCCCCTTTGTGTCTGCCTCATTGGAGATTGGTGCCAGTTCGCTTTTGATTACATCTGCCTGTTCCTCCCCGGTTGGAAACTGTGCCCAGGTAACCTTAGCTAGCCGTCTATTTTTTTAATATTTTTAGGTAATCAGTCTGTCGCAGCTTGATCCTCTTTGCTATGCCGACAATATTACCTCTGAGATCAATGCTGGTCCTATTCCCATCAATGTCAACTGGACTGGTTTGCCCGGAAATTCTTCTTTATTCCAGTCGTCTCTGTGTGGAAGTGGCGCTTCATCTGTTGCGCTTCCTGTCGGCGAATCACTGATTAAGATTAAGATTATTGCTAACGCAGGCGAACTTTACATCGTCGACCCTTTGTTAGTTTTGACTTTCAACTCCCGCTGTTCGCAAGTGGGACGAAAATCAATAATCATCCCATGCACTGATTGTCTTCCTTCTCTGCTTGATATTGAGACTTGTGGGCCATCTGACTGTTGCTTGCCTGCCGTCCTCCCTCAGTAAGCAGGTTTATTAAAACCCATTTTGTGGTTAATTCTTGGACAGGAAAATTGCAATCAGCTCGTATAACTTTAGTTATCGTTCTTAGTCTCTGTATAAAAAAGATGATGAATTTCAAAGAAATCGTTTTCTTCGTTTTTGATTCGATCCATTTGTTTCGTAATCATAGCAACTAGCCGTTTCATACGTGTTTTGAATTCTGGGTTGACCAGTTTACCATTTGCAAGGCGGTATTGGTCAGGATTATAGCGAATGAAGACATATTTTCCAGTGAAATCCATCATCAGATCATTGTATCGTTCAAATTCGTAATTTTTCGCATAATATTTGTGCTGATTTTCGTCAATCTCGATACAAAGTAAAGTATTATCAATCAGAACTCTGAGGTCAATTCGGCGTTTGCTTGGGCAGCAACCACCTTCAAAATTTACCCAGAGTGGCTTGTCGTGAACAAAATCTTTGAACCATTCAAATTGTTGTAAATATTTTACAACTTTCAGTTCCTTGCTGGCCGTTCTAATAAGTGGTGTTCTTGGGTCTAAAGGAAATAAATTCTCAAAACAGTGGGTACAAAATCCATCATATTTTGGATTTCCTTCAACAGGGCATGGAATGGGAGGATTTTGATTGTTGGAAGCACAATAAACAACCCTCAGATTAATCATTCCGTTCAATTTACATTTGGAACAATGCGTACCGCTTTTTTGATGAACAAAGCCAAATTCAGGTTTAGCAATTCCACAATTGCACCGCCTTTTGGTAATACAAATCATGCCATCTTCTCGACAAATCGAACAATGCGTTCTCTTCTCAAATCCAAAACTTGGTGAATATTTTCCACAAAAACACAATTTGCGTTTTAGATTAATCATATCTTCTGTTTTACAAACAGAACAATGCGTAGGTTTCTTTTGATTTGGCGATCCAAAATTGGGTGAAGCTCGTCCACAATGACACAATTTTGACTTGAGAATTTTAACCATTCCTTCTTGTTTGCAATCAGAACAGTATGTACCAACAATCGCATTGGGAAGACCAAAGGCAGGTTGTCTTTTTCCACATGGACATTTTCTTTTGTTTTTCAAGTCCACCATATCAGCAGTTTTGCAGGCTGAACATCTCGTTGGTTTTTTATCACCTTCTAATCCGTAACTCGGATATGATTTGCCGCACAAGCATTTAGAATGTTGTAAATCAATCATACCTTCTTCTTTGCACCTTGAACAATGAGTTTTCTTTCCGCCTTCAAATCCAAAAACGGGATATCCGTTTTGACAATAACATCGTTTCCTCAAATTTGCCATGCCATCAGATTTACATTTTTTGCAATGTGTCATTTTTGAATTAAAGCCAAATGATGCTTCTCTCTGGCAAACACAACAGCGTGAAGATCTCAAATTGATCATTTCCGGTTTTTTACAACCAGCACAATGAGTTGGAGAGTCATCAACAAGGCCAAAAGATGCGATCGTTCCACATTGGCAACGTTTCGTCATAATATCAATCATTCCGTCCTCTTTGCAACTCGTACAATGTGTTGCATCTCCTCCAGGAAATCCATAATTCGCATTTCCAATTTTTCCACAAAAACGTTTGTTTGGAGAAACATTAAACATTTCTGATGTTTTGCATTTTTTGCAATGAGTGGGTTGTCCCGTCTCTGAAAGGGCAAAATATGCACCTTTTCCACATTGACATCTTGTATATTTTGAATCAACCATTTCAGGAGTTCGACAATTAATACAATGAGTTTTGCTTTTTTGGCCAGGTATACCAAATCTAGCTGACCCTCCACATTCACATCTGACAGTAGCCAATACCATTCCGTCAGTTTTACATTCAAAGCATTTTGTTGCTTTCTGATCTGGCAAACCATAGCTGACAGTGTGTCGTTTACATTGGCATAAATTAGCTCGGATGTTGATCATACCATCTTCTTTGCATTTAGAACAGCGACTTGGCTTTTGACCATCGAACCCAAAACTTGCCAAGACTGATTGTCCACATTGACATTTTTGGAGTGAGACATTGATCATTTTTTCTGTTTTGCATTCTAAACAATGCGTTGGTATTTCATCAGAATGACCAGCATAATGCGCACGTTTTCCACACTCACAAATGGGGTCATTTGAATTGACCATATCATCTTCTTTGCATTTTTTGCAATGTGTCGGAATTCTTTTGGTTTTTCCATATCTAGCTGGTTTCCCGCATTTGCATAATTTGGTTTTTGGATTTACCATGCCTTCGAGCTTGCAGCCTCCACAGTGTGTAGTCTCACCTTTTGGAAGACCAAAAAGGGCGGTTTTTTTCTGACATTCAATACATTGTTTGTGTTTGACATCACACATTTCAGGTGTTTTACATTTTGAACAATGGGTCGCTTTTCCGCCAGGAATTCCAAAATACGCATAATGGAGACCACAAAAACAACGTTTCCCAGGAGGAATTTTCTTTCTTTTTGATGGATTTTGTTTTGAATTATTTTTTCTTTTTCCAGACATATTTGGAATTTGGATATTTCAAAATAAATCTGAATTTAATTTCCTAAAATTTATTTTTCTAATGTTTCTATATTAGTAGAAAAGATGCGCCCTTCCTTTAATCGAGGCTTTCAACAATGCCACGGGAAACCAAAGGCTCAAGGATTTAGACCAAACAAATTTCCAATGTCTCTTCGTCCCCATCTCACTCCTCAACAAGTAGTCGTCAATTGTTGTCATCCTTGCAACCATTGTCAGAAATGCACCTGTGAATGTAGGAAATGTCTAGATTGTCGTCCTTGCAAATGCTCTTACGAACAACCGGAAGAACAACCTTCGGTTGGACCTTCTTGCATTTGTGGGCCTTGTCCTGAAAAGAGGTGCCAGGGATGCGTTTGTCTTTGCGGAGCTTGCAAACGGGATTGTGACCTTTGCATTTGTCAAAACTCTTCCCAAGACGTTTCAGAAAGTATTTCCTATTCCGTTCACCGAATTTCAGAGTCTCCTCGAACTCCCTCGCCTCCGCCAACTCCATCTTTTCATCAACATCACCCTGAATCCTTATCCCCAACTCCTTGTGATGATGATTTTTTTGGCTGCCCTGATAAGAAAGAATGCTCTTGCTCAAGCTGCGATCATTGTTTGGGATGCAAATGTGGTTGTATAGTTTGCAAAAAGAAATGTCACAAATGCAGCTGTGGACGTGTGCTAAAAGATCCCCGTATGTCAGCGGTCTCACGAATTGTTGACAATGGATTCAAATACAAGTTTGTCTATATTTTAATCAATCTTTGCACGAGATGCCCAGTTGGTTGTTTGCAGCTCTATCTCGATTTGGCTGCTGCTTTTACTGATTGTCAAGGGAAATTGGCTTGCTTGGACCCAGAAAACATTGCTATTAGCGCAGCGCCGCTAGAAACTAACCCTAGCTATGATGGAAAGATAGATACGGAACTTTTGGCAGAAGGACAACGATTAATTCCCGGAAATATCAAAATTGCTGTTACCCTCTCGGCAATTCCTGTTAATTGGACGGTGAATCCAATTCCTATTACTCTAACGGGAAGGTTGAATTGCGAGAATGTATTGATCTCAACGGTTGTCGAGGGAGATGAATGCTGTTAAATGAATGAACTAAAAAGTTTTAAAAATTAAGCTGCGGCAGCAGAGACAAGATTGTAATGATTGGCAATCCATACGGCAACTTCACGATGTCCGTTTTTTAGTGCAAAATAACAAGTATCTTCTGGATTCCAAATGGGATAATTTCTTTCCACCACCAGATATTTCAAAACCTCAAGTTGTCCTTCAATTGCCACATGACAAGCAAGTTCAGGTACAATGGGACAACCTTTGTCGATGAGCCATTTAAGAATTTCGAGATGTCCCTTGAGTGCAGCCCAAAATGTAGAAAAGTGATTCCAATTACAGCCATTTTTCCTTGCCCATTTTAAAGTCTCGTAATGGCCATGCTTTGAAGCATACGTACAAGTCTTTGAGCTCCATGGACAGCCATTTTCTCGACACCATTTTAGAATTTCCAGATGACCAGCATTCGCGGCGGCATTACATGTTTCCTCATTCCAAGGACAGCCATTTTTTCTTATCCATTGAAGAAAATGTAAATTTCCTTTTGCAGCAGCAATCGGACACACATCAATGGTCCAAGGAATTCCAGCTTCTCTAGCCCAAAGCATCAATTCTAAATCTTCATTGGCAGCTGCTTGCTCTGTCAAACTAAAGCTTTCATTAAATCCAAGGGATAAGTAAAATAACACATTCTTCACATTAATGGTAGATCGGCTGGAAACAGGTTGAGCAATCAATGAGCTGAGGTATTTACACGAGAGGGCCAAATTGGAATTTGCAATCGCACCTTCTTGCTCGCTGATCCATCGCGTGATCAATACTAGAGTGTTCAACATTTCATATTATAAAAAATAAATCATCTGATCAAGCTGAGAAAAAAGGTTTGGCAACAAATATTAGGTTTTACTATCTGTGGTAAAAATTAGGCGACGATTTGAAGAGTTCGGCTGTAACCACCCGGAGCAGAACCAGTTGAGATAGAGAGGTTCATACTGGCACCGAGATCAATCATCATTTTTCCGATACTGAAATCATTGTCATTGGTAGGGAATTGTCGAGTAGGAGGGAAGATGGTTGTTCCAATCAAGGCTGAATCGTGAACTCGGAATTTGTGAGTGATTTTGATGCTTGCAGGCTGAAGCGGACTAATGGGCTTCCAGACATTGCTCAAAGGATTAGTCGATGATGGATAATTGGTACCCTTGGCCCAGAATCGAAAGCAGCCCTGAGTGAGAGAGGAGGAACCGACCGCATGCCAATTGACTGAACTGGGACTCAGGTTGGTCACAGCAATCGAACCTGATGCATACGAGTCAAGAGGTCCGACACCATTAGTCGAACCTCCCAGGTTGTCCCCGACATTGTCGAACCAGACGTTGGCAGCATTGAATGGCGCAACGAATGACACTTCAAAGGTCACCTCGACGATCTCTCCGCGTTTTGCCGAAGCCTTGTCAAAGTATCGGTTGTAAACTACAATTGTGCTCATTGTTTCGTTTGTTTGTTTTTTCTTACATGTCTCCAAGAAAATAAAATTCTCTGATTTAAACATTTTGATTCAATCTTTAAGAAGTAAGTAATTGATTAAAAACCAAACAACACAAAGAAATGAGTGAAGCGATGGAGATACAAGTGATCAACAATCAGGAGTTTGACTGTCCAATCTGTCGAGAGACACTTTTAGATCCAATCAGTTTGTTCTGTTGTGGCAGCAACTTTTGTCTCACATGCGTTGAGAACATGAAGACTACTATTCATTGCCCGTGTTGTCGAAAACACATTAATATTGAAGGTTATACAAAGAACATTTTGCTTTCTGGCATCATTGAAAAGGTGATGGGTTCTTTGTGGATACAAAATGAGAGAAGAATTCGAGAGGAACGACAACAAGAAGCTAAGAAAATCAAGAGAATCTCCAAACAATATGATGAATCTTTTCGTTTCAACGTTATTCGAGATTGTCTCAAATCCCTCCTCAAACCCGAGGGAATTCTCTTCTTATTGAACGACACATACAAGAAAGCCACAGCAATCAAAGAGATATTGCCCTCTGGACAAAGCCCCTTGAGTGTGGAAGAATTCCTCTATCATGTTGACAAACTGACAAACAATAATTATCTTCGAGTTGGAACAGTTCTGATCTTAACCAAACCTAACAAGGAAGATTTGCTACAGACTTCTCTCATTGATAATTGTCTTCCAGCCCTACCTCTATGTTTGAGCCTTTTGGGCACTGATGAAATGGCCAAAGAGCGATTCTTGAACCTCAATCGAGAGCTGATTGGAACTGAACAACCCATCGTTTTCTCTAGGGCAAAAAAGGATTCATTTGTTCATCTGCTAACAGAAGCCGATATTCAAGATGAGGATAAAATGTCGGATTCTTCTACCAAAAGAGCAGCGATAAAAGCAAAATCCGCTCCACCGAAAACCCACAGTTCTTCTTCATACCATGGCGGTGTAAGATATGACAAATTATGAATTTTTTTAAAAATAAATATTTTTCAATAGGAATAAATGAGTACTCGCGGGAGACAATTGGAGCGAGTGATTCAGACTCGAGATCAATCTCCAGTCCGCAAACCGATTGTCACTGTTTTGAGGGATGAGGACATTCAAAGCGCCATCTATTTTGACAATGCCTATCGTCATTTGGAGGAAGTAGGAAAAGCATGCTCCAACATTGTTCTCATCAATGTCAAAGAGACTGAGCAACCGGAATATGTTGATATTGATACTTCGTTTCCAATGCGTTATTTTCTAAAACGCCTAGGTACCAATCTCTACATTGATCAGCTTCGAGAACAGGCTCGACAAGAAGCGATTATTGCTGGTCGACCGGCAGAGTCGGCTAAAGTTTATGTGAAATATGATTTTGTCGCGGGTATTCGAGAAGAACATTTGGAGCAGTTGAAACGATGGTTGGAAGCGAACCAAAACACTCCTGGACAAAAAGCAGTTATTTTCGATTGGGATCGAACTTTGACCAAAGTAGAAGGTATTCCTGATGTTGAGGGAAGAAAGGCAATCAATGAATCAAAAGAGCATTTTGTCTCGCCAGAATTGTTGGCTTTGCGCGAGGATATGTTGAGATTTGTTATGGGAGGTCCTGAGCGTTTGCAAGCTTTGAGAGACACTTTTGCTCTAATCGACCGTTATGGGGCTAAAATATTTATCCTAACAAACAATGGAGCTTGTGGAGAGAGACAATTCTTTGAATGGGTCAAACAATTGATTTTCCCGATTCCATTTCGAATTGTTTGTTCTCGACCTTTTCAAGGGGACAAAGGAAAAACACTCAGCAATGATCAATCATTCAAGATGATTTGTGTATCGCATTAAAAAATCCTATCAAAGTTATAGAAGAAATATGAGTTCTCGAGGAAGAGATAAAGAGAGACAGCTTGATAAAGTTGTTCAAAGCCGAGATGAATCGCCGGTGAGAGAACAGTTGGTAAAAGCTCTCGACGAAGAGGGAGTCACGAGCGCTATTTATTTTGACAATTCTGAGAAGCATTTGGAAGAAGTTGGCGAATCTTGCAAAAATATTCTACTTGTTCATGTGAATGAATCAAAAGATGTTCCCGGCATCGATATTGACGAATCACCTGCTCTGCGAGAGTTGGTCTATGAACTGGGACCCAATCGTTATATTCAAACTCTACGACAAAAACATAGAAGGATTGCCCTGAAATATGATGACCCAGAATCAGCTAGAGTCAGAGTGAGATATGATGTTCTTTCTGGGATCAATGAAAATCAACTTGAGCAACTGAGTTATTGGCTGCGACATTCCCGCTCGATTCCCGGTCAAAAAGCCGTAATTTTCGATTGGGATCGAACATTGACCAAAACAGAAGGAATTCCGGATGTTGAGAAACAACTTTTGAAAGAGCAAGACGCTGGACAAAATGTGACTGCTGAATTGAGAACTCTGAGAGAAGATATGTTGAAATTTGTCTGCGGCGGAGTAGAACGTCTCCAAGCTCTGAGACATAGCTTTTCAGTAATCAATTCCTACGGAGCTAAAATCATTGTTTTGACAAACAACGGAGGTTGCGGCAAAAAACGACAATTTGAAGAATGGGTCAAACAACTTTTCTATCCGATCCCTATTCGAATTGTTTGCTCTCGACCCTTTCAGGGTGACAAGGGCAAAACTCTCGGCGCTGATCGCTCCTTCAAAATGATTTGTGTATCGCATTAAAAACAAACAAGCGACAGATTTACTTTTCTACACCTTTGTTTTGAATCTTGGCATAGACTTGGCCCAACATGGGATTGATCCAATTGTCAATCTCTTCAGGGAGAAGAAGGTCGTCATCTTGATCGAGAAAATTGATGAGGGCTTTGCGAGTTCGAAGTCTTTTGAAATCCTGAATCCAGAATCTCAAACCATCAGAAATTCCAGTTGGCTCCTCAGAAGCTAGAACCAACAGTTCAATCAGAAATTGGTTGAATTCCTTGTCGTTGGAATTTTTGATGAAATCTCGAGCATTGATTTCGTTGGCCAACCGGAGCTTGACATCATTTTTGTGACCTTTGGAGACCTGCATTATGAAATCATCACCATCTCCTTTGTGCGAGACAAGAAGGAATTTCCTATCTGTGATCTGAATCACATTGTTCATGTTTTGGAACACATGTGTATAGGTATCTGAACGAAACAAAAACGTTCCTCTCTTGTCAGGATGCACTTCCATCTGACACCAATCATTCAAGAGTTTTCGAAACTCTTTCCAATCCTTTTCATTCAATACAATTTTCTTGTAGCCCATCTGCTCTGATTTTGCTAAAACTTTTGTGAATTAAAATGTTAAATTCATGGATAAGAAAACTAATCTTAAATTGAAAAAATAGAAAATAATTTCTTGTCTGAATTAAATTTCAAATTGAAAAATTAGAAAATAATTTCTGATTCCCTTGTCCCAAAACATTTTGTATAATTTCAAAACACATTGCGCATTGTTCTTCCAGAGATAAAGAAAAGTTGTTCGACAAAATTTTAGTTGAAAGTTTAGAGTCAATTGGTCTTGGTGCGCATGTTTGCATAGGCCTGACCAATAATCAAATTGAGCCACTCGAGTACTTGATGATGGACATGAGCAGGAAGGGCATTAATACAATTTTGCAATGCTTGCCAGGTACGAGAGGAACGCAAGTCTCTGAGCCAAATGATGAAGCTATCATATTTGGCTTGCTCATCAGAGATTTTAGGCTCTGATTTGGCAACCAAAATCAAGAATTCAACCATGAATTTCTTCAACTCATTTGAGCCATCATCGTCCTTGGCAGCGTTCCAGAAATCCCAACCCTCAATCTCATTCAACAATGTGATTTCTTCCGTGTCATCAACAACAACGGTCGTTGTCTCGGCTTCTGCATGAGACGGGGATGAAGTTTGCTGTGGAATTTGAAGCTGGGGAGGGATCAGAAACTCGGCGATTCCTGCTCGTTCGAGATTGTTCAACAAAAGATAATTGCCTCCTTGTGTTTGCCAATATTTTCGGCAACGAAAATTTCCTTTGACCCAAGAGGAGATGCTAACTTGCAAAAACGACACAGCGCCAGTCTTGAGATTATTGATGCAAGTGTTAAGCTCTGTCCATTCTGTCTCATTCATCTTAATGGTTTGAATGTGAGGATTAGACAGCCAGCCTCCTCCTTCTTGCAGAACACCTTTTTGAAGAGCAGTGTCATCAGCTGATGTTTTTTGGTCAAGAGTTTTGGTTGAGATCTTCTTAAACTCGGCAACACATCCATTGTAGTCATTCAATAAAAGATAATGGCCCTCTTGAGTCTTCCAAAATCGGGTGCAAAAGAATCGCCCTGCAGGCAGGAGGTTATATTCAAACCCCAAGCTTATGCCAGTGCGGAGATTGTTAAGAGATCTTTCCAGTTGCAACCAACTCTTTTCATTTAGCTCAATAACTTGAAGATTTGCATCCAGGGTATCAACTACTCTGACAGAATCATCAAAAGAAGCTTCTGACTTTGTCGTTTTCTTGAGAGCAACAATACAAAGTCCTTCTTTGACAGAATCAAGAACCCAAAATCCGCAACCATCTTTTTTTGGAGGAGACTTCAATAATTGTGAATAATTGCAAGTTCCATCTGTGAAAATAAACGCCTCTGTGAAGCTAAAGTTGTCTTGAAAGCTTTTTGCAATTCGTTCAAAAGTAGCAAAATTTGCCTGGTCCAAGTTGTAATGAGTCATTCTTCTCTCTGATTTTTGTTTTTGTTTTGTTTGCACAATCAATTTTATCTTTTTATTCACGAACACATATTTTCAAAAATCCTGAAATATTTGTCTGAAAATTGTATTGAAAAACAGAATTATTAATTTAATTAATTATCAAAATTTCTTTTTTATAAAAAATTTTCTGAAACCAAAAAATATTTTTCTCGAAAATA
>JACZCZ010077283.1_pt1 | contig 18166 bp, 12 predicted proteins | sample 8641811 | NCBI WGS metagenome assembly JACZCZ01 (sample SAMN15324610, study PRJNA640507) | soil metagenome | isolation source: intercropping peanut in the first line | place: China: Luxin town, Laibin City, Guangxi Province | collected 2019-07-25 | depth 10cm m | reverse complement strand
TTGTCGATGTAGTCCACGCTGATGGTGATGTCGGTGGTGATCACCGGATCGCCACCGCCCAGCATCTTGTACAGCGGCGCGTCGTACAGCTGCGCCCACAGGTCGTAGACCGCGATCTCCACCGCGGCCTTCGCACTGGTGTTGCGCTCCAGCGCGGTCTGGATCAGGTCGGTGATGCGGTTGAGGTTGGCCACGTCCTGGCCGATCAGGCGCGGGCGGATGAACTTGCCGATCGCTTCGATGATCGAGCCGTGGGTGTCGCCGGTGATGACGGCCGTGGCCGGCGCCTCGCCATAGCCGATGTGGCCGGTGTCGGTGTGCACGATCACCACGATGTCCTCCACCGTGTCGACGGTGCGCAGCGCGGTCTTGAACGGCGTCTTCAGCGGCACGCGCAGCATGCCGAACCGGATATCGGTGATCTTCATGGAGCCCCTTGGGGACGGATTCTCTGGATGGCGGTGATGCGGTCGACGGTGGACTGCTCGCTGTTGAACATCAGCGGCTCCAGCGGGGTGACGGCGACGGAATTGAGGCGGGCGCGCACGGGCTTGCCGTCCGCGCCGCGGTAGGTGATGCCCGTGGTGTCGTGGATCGTGTAGGTGGTGCCCTTGTCGTGGCCGATCACCATCATCACGTGGCCCGGGATGTACACCAGGTCCCCGACCTGCAGTGTGCGCAACACGGCCAGCCGCTTCTCATGGCTGTCCGAGGCGTCGAAGCCGACGCGTTCCAGCGCGGGGCTCACGGCCTGGGCGCTGGTGTTGCGCGGCAGGGTGACGCCCATGCTGCGGTAGACCTCGGAGACAAAGCCGCTGCAGTCGCGCGTGTTGTAGCTGTGGCCCCACCCGTAGCGCTCGCCGAGGAACTTGAAACCCTGGCGCAGCAAGTTGGCGTGCGTCAGCGGGAGGTAGTCGGTCGATACGTCGGCGGTGCGCGGCAGCAGGGCGGGCAGCAGGGCGAGCGCACCGTCGGCGCGACGCACCGGCAGTTGCACCACGTACGAGGTGTACGGATGCTGGCCGTTCACCGGTGCGTCGGCGGGCCAGTCGTTGAGCACCGGCACGCGAACGCCCATGTCCAGCTGCAGTTCGGACAGGCCCGGCTCCTCCGGGTTGTAGACCGTGCGCGCGGTCGCCCCGGTGACCACCAGCGAAGGCGTGCCGCGTCCGTAGTCCAGGACCACGTCGCGCGCGCCTTCGGCCACGAACCGCTTCTCGATCCACGCGGCGTAGAGCGGGCTCACCACGAAGTACCAGTCGCCGTCGGCGCTCGTGTGCGCGATGACGACCGGCGTGCCCGGGAACAGCGCGCTTTCCTGGAACCGGTCGATGTCCGTGTCGCCCCGGCTGCTGAAGACGCGTTCGCGGGTCGGGAACGTGCGCAAGTCGGCGCGATGCACGACCAGGCCGTAGCGGGCCGGCGCTTGCGCGACCACCGCGTCCACGGCCGCATTGGCGGCGAACGAGGCCAACTGCGCCTTCGACACCTCACTCCCCTGCAGGTCGTACAGCGTGCGGGTGGGCGCGGCGGACAGCGGCACCAGCCACTCGCGGACCTGGTCACCCGTGAGCGACGCCGGCACGGCGTCGAGGTCGTGGACGTGGCGGTCGGCCTGCACCATCTGGCGGTTCTGCGCGGCGACCCCGGCGGTATCCAGGAGCGCGTGCTGCGGCCGGGCCAGCTTGGCGATCCAGTACGCCGCATCCAGGTGCTGGTCTTCGACCCCGATGACCGCGTGCCGTGGCAAGGGGAGGACGGCGTCGCGCGTGTGGGCCGGCTGCGCGACCGACAGCAGCGCCGTCAGCGCCAGGCACAGCGCGCTGCCGACGACCGCGGGGCGGCGCGTCCGGGAAGCCGGCCGTGGTACGGACCGGTGCTGCATCGCTAGGTTCATCCGCTCCCCTTCCTCTGAGCCAGGGCCTGCCGGCAGTACATCACGCCATGCCCGGGGCTGGTTCTGAAAGAATATTTATTTCTTCCAATATAAAAATCAAGAATAAATTATTGACCCTGTGTTCAGGCCGTGTTACACAAATCGGGACCTGTCGGCCTGGGGATTGTTCGACGTGGATGCCAGCGTTTGCCAGCACTCGGTTGCAGTAAGCGGCAGGCGCCGGCAGCGCCGGCTGGCCGCGTGGCTGTGCCTGAGCGGGTGGCCGATGGTACTCCTGGCGCCCGGCCTGGCCGCCGCCGGCGATCCGCTGGCGGCGATCGTCGCCGACATCGATCGGGGCCGGTTCTTCGAAGCGGACACGGCGATCACGCGGGCCCTTGCCGTCCGTGGCGTGGAGGCCTCGGACGCCGAGGCCCTGCGGTTCCAGCGTGAGCGCATGCGCCGCATCCGCCTGGATTTCACCCTCGACGCCGCGACCGTTCGCCAACGCATCCGTGCGCAGGTGCCCGACCTGCGCGAGGACGAATTCCTGCGCTGGGATGCCGCCGGCCTGATTGAACGCCTGGATATCGATGGCGAGCCGCGTTACTTCAACCGGTCCGTCTCCAACCTGTTCCGTGTGAGCCCGGAGGCGGCTGCCCGTCGCGCGCCGCCAGTGAAGCCGTTCGCGCAGGGGCCCTACGAGACCCTGCACCGCCACCATCGCGACGTGCTGCGGATCGCGAAGGCGACAGCCTCCGACAGCGTGCTGCCTCGCCGCGTGCGGATCACCCACCACATCACGGTGAAGCCCGATGTCGTGCCGGCGGGCGAGACCGTGCGCGCCTGGATCCCCTACCCGCGCGCGATCGCGGGCCAGCAGGAAGCCATCGCACTGATCGGCAGCCAACCGGCGCGGCCCCAGGTCGCGCCCGAACGCGCGCTGCAACGCACCGCCTATCTGGAACAGCCCGCGGTCGCGGGCCAGCCGACGACGTTCTCGCTGACCTACGAAGTCACGGTGCACGCGCGCCGCGTCGCGATCGATCCGGAGCGCGTGGTGCCGGCGGAGATCACGCCGGACCTCGCGCCCTTCGTCGCCGAGCGTGCGCCGCACGTGGTCTTCAGCGACGACCTGCGCCGTTTCAGTGCGGAGATCGTCGGCGAAGAGTCGAATCCCTACCGTGTCGCGCAGAAGTTGTTCGCCGCCGTGGACCGCATTCCCTGGGGCGGCGCGCGCGAGTACTCCACGATCACCAACATCAGCGACTACGCGTTCCGGGCCGGCCACGCCGACTGCGGGCAGCAGACGCTGTTGCTGATCACGCTGCTGCGCATGAACGGCATTCCCGCGCGCTGGCAGTCCGGTTGGGCCTATTCGGAAGACGTGGAAGGCCACGACACCATGCACGACTGGGGCGCGCTATACCTCGCGCCGTACGGCTGGGTTCCGATGGACGTCACCACCGGCCAGCTCGCCTCGGACGATCCGGGATTGCGCTGGTTCTACCTCGGCGGGCTGGATGCGTATCGCGTCGCCTTCAACGACGACTACGCGCGGGAGTTCATCCCCGCCAAGCAACACGTGCGGTCCGAGACGGTGGACCTGCAGCGCGGCGAAGTGGAGTGGAAGGGCGGGAACCTCTACTTCGACCAATGGGATTACCAGTTCGAATGGACCGTGCTGCCCCGGGATGGGCGCGGCTGATTTCACCACCACACGATTCAACCAACATCTTTAGCAGGAGAGAGCGGGGATGAAAGGCAAGGTATTGAAGAAGGCGGCACTGGGCATGGCGCTCGGTGCCTGCCTGGCGTCGATGGCGCCCCTGGCGATGGCGCAGAGCGCGACCGGCGCGGTCGCGGGCCGCGCGAACGCGGGCGACCAGATCACGATCACGAACACCGCGACCGGCGCGACGCGTTCGGTGACCGTCGGCGGCGACGGCGGCTACCGCCTCGCCCAGTTGCCGGTGGGCGATTACGAGTTGCAGGTCAAGCGCGCAGGCCAGGACGTGGGTGAGGGCGTGGCCGTCAACGTGTCGCTGGGTGGCACGACCACCGTCAATCTCGGCAGCGATGGCGGCGTGGTGAACCTCAACGCGGTGCAGGTGGTCGGCTCGCGTGTGGTCAATCGCGTCGACGTGCGCTCGACCGAGTCGGCGACGAACATCAACAGGCAAGAGCTTTCGCGGCTGCCCGTGGACCAGAGCCTCAGTTCCGTCGCCCTCCTGGCGCCTGGCGTGATCAACTCGGGCGCCACGTTCGGAGGTCTTTCATTCGGTGGTTCATCCGTCGCGGAAAACGCCGTCTACATCAACGGCCTCAACGTCACCGATCCGTACCGTCGCCAGGGCTTCTCCTCTGTACCGTTCGGCTTCTACGAGGAATTCCAGGTCAAGACCGGCGGGTACTCGGCCGAGTTCGGACGCAGCACGGGTGGCGTCATCAATGCCGTGACCCGCTCGGGCAGCAACGAGTTCCGCGCTGGCGCGGAGGTCACCCTGGAGCCATCCGCCTGGGAAGCATCGAAGGAAGATCACTTCCATCGCGACGGCACCCTGGACGAGCGCAACCGTACCAGCCGCGACAGCAGCGCCTTCTACAAGGCGAACGTCTGGGCATCGGGCGCCATCGTGCAGGACAGGTTGTTCTTCTTCGCCATGTACGAGAAGCGCGACAGCCAGCCGCAGGACTACGACAGCAATGCTGCCTTCATCACGCAGGGCGACAACGACTTCTGGGGCGCCAAGCTCGACTGGCGGATCAACGACGACCATTCGCTCGAGTTGCTGGCCTTCTCCGACAAGAGCGAATCGACGACCGACATCTACCAGTACACGTGGAACACAGGTACGAAGGACAGGCTGAAGGGCGACAGCGTCTCGGGGTCGGGTGGCGACAACTGGTCGCTCACCTACACCGGCCATTTCGGCGACAACTTCACGGCCAAGGCGATGTACGGCGTGAACGAACGCAGCGCGTCCAACAGCAGCAACCAGGATCCGGACTGCAGCATCGTGACGCGATCGGGAAGCTACACCACCCGGTTCGGTCCGGAAACGGTGTTCGAAGGTTGCCACCCCACCGATGTCGGCATCAGCGACCGAGAGGACAAGCGCGAGGCCGCGCGTCTCGATTTCGAATGGACGCTCGGCGATCACCTGCTGCGCTTCGGCGTGGACCAGGAAGTTATGGACTCCAACAGCGCGGTGCGCTACCCGAATGATGGCGTCAGCTATCAGGTGCAGTCCGCCAACGCCGGCGGCGCGCTCAATGGCACGGTGATCCCCGCGGGGACCACCGCGATCGTCGATGCGCGCCGTTACATCACCGGCACCCCCGTCACCACGGAGGCACAGGCGTTCTATATCGAAGACAACTGGAGCGTAACGCCCAACCTGCTGTTGAACCTCGGCTTGCGCGCCGACAAGTTCCACAACAAGTACGCATCAGGCGTGACGTTCGCGAAGGCGGACTTCTCCGACATGATCGCCCCGCGCGTCGGCTTCAGCTGGGACATGAAGGGCGATGGTTCGACCAAGTTCTTCGGCAATGCGGGCCGCTACTACCTGCCCCTGACCAACAAGCTCGCGGACTACTTCGCTGGCAGCACCGATGAGCACACCTACTATGTGCTCGATGGCTGGACCCAGATGGAGCATCCGGTCGCCGGAACCTATCTGTTGCCCATCCTCGGCCAGCAGATCGGTCCGGTGAACACCTCCAACAACGTGCCCGCGCCGGAAGACTTCCGGACCGCTGTCGCGAAAGACCTGAAGATGGTGTTCCAGGACGAGTTCATCCTCGGGTTCCAGCAGGCGATCAACCAAGCCTGGTCGTACGGTGTCAATGCCACGTATCGCCGGATGACGCGGGCGGTCGAAGACGCGCGCATCAACCATGTCGAAGGCTGCCCGTGGTACTCGGGTGACTGGCCGATCATCAATCCCGGCGAAACCACCACCCTGTGGTGCCCCACCACCAGCGACTGGGTGACGTTCGATTCCTCCCAGGACGGTTACATCGCGTCCGGCAGCGGCGAGATCATGGGCTACAAGAAGCCCAAGCGCACCTACAAGGCCGTCGAATTCCAGCTGGACCGCGCGTGGGACGACAAGTGGGCGTTCAACGCCAGCTATCTCTGGTCGAAGTCCGAAGGCAACATGGAAGGCCCGGTGAACTCGGACACCGGCTATGCCGACACCAACCTGGTGCAGTACTACGATCACCCGGCCGTCAACGAACGCTATGGCGTGCTGTTCAACGATTCCCGGCATCAGATCAAGCTGCGGGGCAGCTACAAGCTCAGCGAGCAGTGGGCGTTCGGCAGCACCTTCTCCGCCCGCTCGGGTGGTCCCATCACGGCTTACGGCGTGGTCTGGCCGAACGACAATCGCGCCGCCGGCGGCCCCGGCGAGTTCAGTGGTGGCGGCTCGGGGTGGCTTTGCGTGGCCAACTGCTCCAACTGGGCGACACGTGAGCTGGTGTACTCAGAGCGCGGTGCATTCGGTCGCATGCCCTGGGTCTACGATCTCGGCGCCAACGTGACCTGGACGTTGCCGGTCGAGGGCATCGATCTCAAGGCACGACTCTCCGTGTACAACCTGCTCAATCGACAGACGGTCATCAACGTGCATTCCCGCTATGAAAGCACGCCCGGAAACGCGATGCCGCATTTCGGCCAGGGCACCGTGTGGCAGTCGCCCCGCTACACGCAACTCGTGGTGACGTGGAACTTCTGACCGCACAGAGCATGCGGTTCGATGTGTGTCTCTCCCGTGGCCTGCCGTTCGCGGCAGGCCTTTCTTTGTCGGTGGGATGGCCGACCCACGACGCGATCCGTGCTATTGCTATCCCTGCGCGCAATCCGAGGTGTTCCGCATGACGAAACCCGTACCGTTCGCATTCCGGTCTCTCGCCCTCGCGGCACTGGTCCTGCTGCTCGGCGCATGCGCGCACTCCGGCCCGCGCAATCCGCTCGCCACCTGGGTGCCGTCGGAGAACTTCGACGAACGGCGCCCGGTCGTCATCGTGCTGCACTACACCGAGCAGGATTCCGTCGAACAGTCCCTGGATACCTTGCGCAGCCGCAACAGTGGCGGGCGTGTCAGCTCCCACTACCTCGTCGGCAAGGACGGAAAGATCTACCAACTGGTCAGCGACGCGAAACGGGCCTGGCATGCGGGTGCCGGCAGCTGGGGTGCGATCACCGACGTCAACAACGCGTCCATCGGCATCGAGATCGACAACAATGGCAAGAGCCCCTATCCCGATGCGCAGATCGACAGCCTGATCGTGCTGCTGCGCGACCTCACCACGCGGCTGCGCATCCCGCCTGCGCAGATCATCGGCCACTCCGACCTCGCGCCCACGCGCAAGATCGACCCTGGCCCGCTGTTCCCGTGGAAGCGCCTGCATGACGCGGGCTTCGGCCTCTGGCCGGTGTCCGCTGCCGGTGACCCGCCAGCGGATTTCGATCCCTGGCTGGCGCTGCAGGCGATCGGTTACGCCATCGACAATCGCGGCGACACCGTGCGCGCGTTCCACCATCGTTTCCGAGGCATGGAGGGCGCGGAACTGGATGGGGAAGACCTTCGCATCCTGCATGCGCTCACGCGGCGGGCGCCGACGGAAAACCCTCCGCCGACAACACCCTGAGTGGGAATATTCAAGTTGGTTTCTTCTAACACGGGGAATAATTTATTGACTCGCCCCACATGGCGTGCTACATCGAACCACAGGGGTTTTTTCCGCCGGAGTGATGCCTTCTCCGGTGGCGCAGTAACCGGCGGGGTGCCGGCGCAACACCAGATTGTCAGCGATGTTCCGCGTTGCGTGCCCGGGATGGGGCGCGTCGGTTGTTCCGTTTGGGGAATCCAGATGCTCCTGTGGTGCGCGCGCTCTCGCGCAGCCGCGTCCGGGCAAGAAGCCCGCAATGGAGATCCCGTCGAGCGACTCGCGCCGCGCCGCGCAGCACATCGCCCTCGCCGCATTCGACAGCGTTCTTTCATCCAGGAGATTCCGCATGCCCGCTCGTTCCGCCTCGCTCAAGCCGAGCCATCTCGCCGCCGCCATCGTGCTCGGCCTGGCCATTCCCGGCGTCAGCCTCGCGCAGGATGCGACGACCACCCGCGGGGACGCGCGCACGCTGGATACCGTTACGGTCACCGGTTCGCGCATCAAGCGGACTGAAGTGGAAGCGCAGTTGCCGGTGACGGTGCTGCAGAAGGAGCGCATCGACGAACTCGGCATCTCGTCCGCCGAACAGCTGCTGATGTTCCTCAACATCGCGGGCAACAGCTCGGACAACCTCGCCAGCAATGGCGGCATCGTCAGCGAGGAGCAGCGCGGCAACAACGGCGTCTCCGGCGCGAACCTGCGCGGGCAGGGTGCCGATGCAACGCTGGTGCTGCTGAACGGCCGCCGCGTCGCCACCCACGGCCTCAAGGGCCGTGCGGTCGACCTGAATTCCATTCCCTTCGCCGCGCTGGACCGCGTGGAAGTGCTGCGCGACGGCGCCTCGGCCGTGTACGGCACCGATGCCATCGGCGGCGTGATCAACTTCATCACCAAGTCCGACTACACCGGACTCGAAGCATCGACCTTCGTCGACGTCACCGAAGACGGCGGCGGCAACATCTTCCGCGCCAACCTGCTGGGCGGCTGGGGCGACCTGGATAACGACCGCTGGAACGTTTTCGGCACGGTCACCTACAAGAAGAACGAGATCCTGCGCGGTACCGACCGCGACTTCTCCAATACGTTCCAGGCCGACCGTGGCTTGTCGCCGGATACGCGCGGCACGCCGTTCGCGACGGTATTCAGCCTGGGCAGCACGGGCGTCGGCGCCACCAGCCTGCTGCGCAACGGGCAGCTGGACCCGGCCGATGGCGCCGGTTCTACCCTGCGCCAGACCGCGATCAACATCCTCGACCTGCCGGGCGCCGCTGGCTGCGCGAGCGGCGGCGACATGATGGGCCCGTACGACCACCGCCTGTGGAGCAGTGCGGCCTCGCGCTACGCCTGCGCCTGGGACTACCCGGCCGCCGCGATCATCCAGCAGCCCCAGGAGAGCGTCGACTTCATCGGTCGCGCCACCTTCAAGATCAGCGACAACCACCAGGCCTACGTGGAACTGGTCGGCTCGCAGGTCGACGTCGAGAAGACATTCGAGCCCAACCAGATCTCCTCGAGCACCTCGGCGGCCACCACGGCGCTGGGCCCGGCCACGTGGTATCCGCTGAATGCGACCACGCAGGAAACCTACGACATGGTGTACGACGCGCTCGCGGCGTACTTCGGCGCAGGCAACCTCAACTATGGCGCGCCGATCGCGTACCGCTGGCGCTGCATCGCCTGCGGTCCCCGCCAGATCGAGACCACCACCAAGTCCTATCGCTTCCTGGCCGCGTTCGAAGGCTCGCTGGGCAGCAAGTGGGACTACAACGTGGGCCTGTCGCGCGCTTCGAGCAAGTCCGAATCCACGCTGGGCAGCGGCTACCACTACACCGATGAGCTGCGCACGATCCTGGGCAGCGGCCTGCTGAATCCTTTCCTGTTACCCGGCCAGGAGCAGAGCGCCGCCGCGATGTCCGCGCTGGATGCGGCCTCGGCCGCCGGCGTCATGCTCTATGGCGGCGAATCGATCCTCACCACGCTGGATGCCACCTTCTCCGGCAGCCTGGGCTTCTCGCTGCCGGGCGGCGAGGTGCTGGCAGCCACCGGCATCGACCTGCGTCGCGAGGAGTTCAAGTTCGATGGCGACTCGCGCGTGGACAAGCGTCCGATCTTCAACGCGCCGTTCGACGAATCCAACATCCTCAACGACGTCAGTCGCGACATCAAGGCGGTCTACGCCGAAGTCTATCTGCCTCTCCTCGACAACCTCGATATCACCTTGGCGGGTCGTTACGACGACTACGACGGCTTCGGCAGCACCACCAACCCGAAGGTGTCGTTCAAGTTCGAGCCCTTCGAGGGCGCTGCACTGCGTGGCGCGTACAGCACCGGCTTCAAAGTGCCGTCGTTCAACCAGTTGTTCAACGGCGTGACCGAAACGCAGTACACCGGCCTGGACCTGGCCGATCCGGCCACGTGCCCGAGCGGCATCGCCAACCCGGCGGTCGCCGGTTGCGAGTCGATCCGCCCCGTCGAGCTGTTCGGCGGCAAGGAAGACCTGCAGCCCGAAGAATCCACCCAGAAGAGCTTCGGCGTGGTGCTAGCCCCGGTCGACTGGCTCAACGTCAGCGTCGACTGGTGGGAGATCGAGCGCGAGAACACCATCCGCTCGGCACCGCGCGACATCCTGATCCAGTACTACGACGTGTTCGCTGCCAACTGGATCCGCGACGCCAGCGGCGAAGTGGTGGCGATCGACCGCCGCTACATCAATTCGGGCGGCAGCCTGATGCGCGGCATCGAGATCGACGGCAACGTGATGGGCGACCTGGCGGGCGGCACCTTCCGCCTGAACCTCAATGGCAGCTACATCAACACCTTCAAGACGAAGGCACTGGAAACCCTGCCCTACACCGACAACCTGGTCGGCGACTACGTCCGCTACTACAACCTGCCGATCAAGTGGAAGCACACGCTGACCTTCACCTGGCAGAAGGGCGATTGGTCGCACAACCTCAGCCAGATCTACCGCGACGGTTACAACGACGAACTGCCGGTGAGCGTGCGCAACAATACCTACATCCCGGAGAACTGGAATCCGCGCGTTTCCAACTACACCACGTACAACTACAGCCTGGTGTACTCGGGTATCGAACGGATGAAGCTGACCTTCGGCGTCAAGAACCTGTTCAACGAAGATCCGCCGTTCACCGCCCACCAGAACGACTTCGCCGCCGGCGCGGCATGGGAAACCCGCATCGCCGATCCGCGCGGTCGCGCTTACAGCCTGCTGATGGAATACAAGTTCCGCTGAGCGGGTGAAGATGTCATGGCACGGGCGGCGATGCCGCCCGTGCGCGTCGCGGGGCATCGCAAGCCCCGATGGCAAGAGCCAGGAAGGAATACGCGTGCGATCGCTTGAATCGACCCCCAAGGCGCGCGCCTGTCGGCGGCGGCGCGTCCTGCTGGCATGCGTGATGCTCGCCGTCGCCGCGGTGGCCCAGGCGGCGGAGCCAGCGAGCGTGCGTGCCGAGCGCGACGCGGCTTTCGATGCCACCGTCGAACGCTACACGCTGCCCGGCCTCGCGGTCGGCGTCGTGCGCGACGGGCAGGTGGTCTACCTGCGGACGGCGGGCGAACGCGTCGCGGGCAGTGGCGACAAGATGGATGCCGATACGCTGTTCAAGATCGCCTCCAACAGCAAGGCGATGACGGCGGGCGTGCTCGCGCGCCTGGTCGATGCCGGCAAGCTCGACTGGGACGATCCCGTCACCAAGCACCTGCCGCAGTTCCGCATGCACGATCCCTGGGTCACGCAGCAGATGCAGGTGCGCGACCTGCTGATCCACAACAGCGGCCTCGGCCTGGGCGCGGGCGACCTGATGCTGTGGCCCGAGCCCAACCGCTTCACCCGCGCCGACATCATCGCGGGGCTGCAGCACCTGAAGCCGACGCACAGCTTCCGCGCCCACTATGCCTACGACAACCTGCTGTACGTGGTCGCCGGCGAAGTGGCCGCGGCGGCGGGCGGCGCGCCCTACGAAACACTGGTGAAGCGCGAACTGTTCGCCCCGTTGGGCATGCGCCGCTGCCAGGTGGGTGAATGGAACCGCGTGCAGGTCGGCAACGTGGCCCAGCCGCACATGCGCACGGAGGCCGGCAATCGGGTGATCCGCGAAGATGGCGAGGTGGTGCCGGACATTACCTCGATGGCCGCGGGCGGCATCCGTTGCAGCCTCAACGACATGCTGACCTGGGTCGGCATGTGGCTGTCGCCCGACGCCACGCCGGCCTGGCTCTCGCCGGCGCAGCGCAAGGCCGTGTGGACCGCGCACATGCCGATGCCGGTGAGCGCGCGGATGCGCGCCTGGGACAACAGCCACGTATCGGCTTATGGCTACGGCTGGCGGCTGTCGGACGTGGATGGCGCGTGGAAGGTGGCGCATACCGGCACGCTGGCGGGGATGTATTCCTCGGTGATCCTGCTGCCCGACCAGCGCACGGGCATCGTGATCCTGATCAACGGCGAAGGCGAAGCGGCCCGCACCGTGTTGGGCGAAGTCCTGACCAAGCAGATCACCCTGCCGGGCCAGAAGCACAGCGTGGCGCACTATGCCGCGTTGCTGGAAGAGGAGCGCGCGGGCGAGCGTGCGGCCAAGCCGAAGCCCGACACCCGTCATCGCGCGCTGGCGCCGGTCGGTGCGCTGGCGACCTGGACCGGACGCTATCGCGACCCCTGGTTCGGCGATGTCACGATGTGTGCGCAGGGTGATCGCATCCGTTTCAGCGCCGAGCGCTCGCCGATGCTCACCGGCACGGTGATGCAGGTGGACCAGCGCTGGCTGGTGGACTGGGACGACGACAGCGTCGATGCCGAGCCGTGGCTGCATTTCGATGCGGCGGGCGGAACGCAGCGGTTGACGCTGTCGCATGTCGATCCTGACGCGGACTTCAGCTACGACTACCAGGACCTCGACTTCAGCCGGGTGGCCGCATGCGACGCCGCGCCCGCCGTGAAGGTCGAGGTATCGAGCGCCACCGACGCGGCCACGGCAGGGTTGGTGGATGTGGCATCGCTCGCCAAGGGCTTTCAGCTGGACATGCGCTATGCCGGCGCCGCCAATTTCACCGGTGCGCGCGTGCCGGGTTACGAGGCCAACACCTGCCTGTTGCTGGCGCCGGTCGCACAGGCGCTGGCGAAAGTGCAGGCGGACGTGCAGCGCGAGGGCCTGTCGCTGAAGCTCTTCGATTGCTACCGGCCGGTGCGGTCGGTGAAGCATTTCGTGGCCTGGGCACGCGACGCCGCCGACCAGCGCACCAAGTTCGCGTTCTATCCGAACGTCGAGAAGGCGGAGCTGCTCGACGGCTACATCGCCGAAACCTCCGGGCACAGCCGCGGCGCCACGCTGGACCTCACGCTCACCCGCTGCGAGCGCGGCGCCTGCGTCGACCTCGACATGGGCACGTCGTTCGACTTCTTCGATGCCCGTGCGAATACCGCGCACGCCGATCTGTCGCCCGCGCAGAAAGCCAATCGTGCGCACCTCGTGGATGCCATGGCGCGCCACGGGTTCCATAATTACCCGATGGAATGGTGGCACTTCACCTTCCGTCCCGAACCTTCCCCCCAGACCGCGTACGACGTTCCGATCCGATGACTTCCTCCTCTTCCTCCCGGCCACCGCGCACCACCGATGTCGCGGTGATCGGCAGCGGCATCGTCGGCCTGTCGACGGCGCACCACCTGCTCGACCGCGGCCTGTCCTGCATGCTGATCGATCCGAAGGGACCGGCGGGCGAGACGTCGTTCGGCAACGCGGGGTCGATCTCGGTCGGCAACGTGATGCCGCAGTCGACCCCGGGCATCGTCGTCAAGGCGCTGCGCATGCTGGCCAACCCGCTGGCGCCGCTGAAGCTGGACTGGGGCGTGAGCCCGTCGTACGCGCGCTGGCTGTTGCAGTTCCTGGCACAGGGACGATTGCAGCACGTGCTGCCGATCATCGATGCACTGAGCGCGATCAATCGCGCTTCGCGCGGCGCCTGGCTCGAGCTGGGCGAGCGCATCCAGGCGCAGGACCTGATCGCGCACACCGGCTACCTGCATGTGTACAGCGCAATGGAGACCTTCGAGAAGGGCGAGTGGGAGCGGAGGCTGATGCGCGACCGTGGGGTCGCTTTCGATGTGCTGGATGCGGCGCAGCTGCGCGAACTGGAGCCGGGCATCGGCGAAGGGTTCCAGCGCGCGGTATTCCAGCGCGAGTCGCTGGCGATGCGCGATCCGGGCGATTTCTGCCGCCGGTTGTTCAACCATGTGAGCGCACGCGGTGCCGTGCCGCTGACGGCCAGCGTGTCGGCGATCGCACGCCGCGACGGTGGCTACCAGGTCGATACCGACCATGGTCCGGTGCAGGCCGGTCGCGTCGTGGTGGCCGCGGGTGCGTGGAGCAATGCGTTGCTGCAGCCGTTCGGCCTGAAGATCCCGGTGATCCCGGCGCGTGGGTACCACCTGATGTATCCGCAGGCCGAGGCCGTCGTGCGTCGCCCCACGCTGTGGGCCGAGCGCTACATGGTGGTGTCGCCGATGCAGGCGGGCATCCGCATGACCAGCATCAAGGAGCTGACCGCGCTTGGCCGCGATCCGCACTACCACCTGATCCGCCGGCTCGATCCGGAAGCACGCAAGCTGTTTCCCGGCATCACCGGCGAGCCGGTGTCCGAATGGGCCGGCAACCGGCCCTGCACGCCGGACTCGCTGCCGATCATCGACCGCGTGCCGGGCGAAGAGATCTTCGTCGCCACCGGCCACGGCCACCTGGGCCTGACCCAGGGGCCGGTGACCGGTCGTTTGCTTGATCGGTTGATGGCGGGTGAAGCGACGGAGATCCCGCTCGCGCCGTACGCGCTGGCGCGTTTCGGCTGAGCGCTGTGTTGCGGGTCAGGCCGCGGCGTCGTTCGCTTCGCGCAGTTTCTCCGCGCATTCCTCGCAACACACTTCCACCGTGCGACCGCCAAGGGTCACCTTGATCGCATTGCCGTCCAGCGGGTAATCGCAGGCGGCGCAGGTTTGTTCGGACATGACACGCTCCAGAAGGCTGCCCGGGCTTGGGCAACCACAGCAGACCATGCGGGTCGGCGCGGCGCTGTCGGAATCTTTAGCGGTTTCCCGCGCACTCACGAAGCGCGAAAGGTGCTCGGCGAGCGGCCGTAGGCCTGGCGGAACGCGGAGGCGAAATGGCTGTGGCTGGAGAAGCCGAGGTCGTGCGCCACCGTGGAGACATCCTCGGCCGTGGCGAGCAGGTCCAGCGCGCGCGCCAACCGCAACTGCAGCTGGTAGCGGTACAGCGGGAGACCTTCGACCTGGCGGAACACCTGGGTGAGATAAACCGGCGAACCACCGATCTCATCCGCGATCTCGGCCAGTGTCCAGCGTCGCCCGGGATCGCCGGCGAGCAGCAGCTTGGCCCGGTCCACCAGCCGCTGCCGTCCGCGCGTCGCGCCGGGCACGTGCGCGGTGCGCGCGCCGAGGCTGCGCGAGGCCAGCGTCAGCGCCAGGCCTTCGGCCTCGAGCGGTTCGCAGATGCCGCGTCGCAAGGCATGGCCGAGCAGCGCGACCAGCGCCTGCGTGCGCGCATCGATGCGCAGGGCCTGGTGGCGGAAGGCGACCGCCGCGCCCTTGCGCCGCAGCGGCGCCGGCGCGAGCTCGTCGAGCAAGGAGTCGGCCAGTTGGAGGACGAAGTTCGCATCGCCGCCTTCCACGGGATGGCTGACCTGGTAGCCCTCGCCGGCGTTGAACAGCAGTACGTGGTTCGCATCGGCGACGGCCTGGGTCTGGCCGACGTGGCGCAGGTAGGTGCCGCGGTAGGGGAACACCAGGTGCGTGGCGCCGATGCATTCCTCGTCGCTGCGATGGCGGCATTCGCCGCGGCAGCAGACATCGCGCACCGAGACGGTCGCGGTGTCGAGCAGCCGTACGACATCGAACTGCGAAGCGGAAGGCGGGCGCGCCGGCGAGGCCATCGCACCAGCCTACGCGCATCACGCGCCGCCGGGGAACCCCGCCTGGCGCCAGGCTTCGAAGACCATCACGGCGACGGTGTTGGAGAGATTGAGGCTGCGGTTGTCCGGTCGCATGGGCAATCGCAATCGGTGTTCCGCTGGCAGGCCGTCCAGCACTTCCTGCGGCAGGCCGCGCGTTTCCGGGCCGAACAGGAAGGCGTCGCCCGGTCGGTACTCGACCTGATCGTAGCGCGTGGTGCTGCGCGTGCTGAGGGCGAACAGGCGGGCAGGACGGATGCGCTGCAGGGCCGCGTCGAGCGACGCATGGACCTGCAGCGTGGCGTATTCGTGGTAGTCCAGACCGGCGCGCTTGAGCTGCTTGTCTTCCAACGTGAACCCGAGGGGTTCGATCAGGTGCAGTCGCGCGCCGGTGTTCGCACAGAGGCGGATGGCGTTGCCGGTATTCGGGGGAATTTCCGGCTGGTACAGCAGGACGTCGAGGTCCAGGGCGTCGGTCATGGCGCGCATTCTACGCGGCGCTGCATGGCCTCGCGGGCGGTGGTGCGGTGGAACTCCGGCCGCAGCCGGCTTGCGTGTTACGCGGTTGGAACGTGTTGCCTGCGTATCAACGCGAAGCCAGCTGGCTGGCCAGCACACCCGCCTGCGCAGCGACCTGCTGCATGTCTTCCGCCGACGGACGCACGGTGACGACCGGCATGTCGACCACGCGCACCGCCTGGCTGGCGACGAAGTAGGCGATGTCGCTGGCGTTCGGCGTCACGGTGACGGTGGCCAGGTCGACGATCTTGGTGTTCTTGTAGGTGTTGTAGTGGGCCAGGTCGGCGGCATCCGGCGTCACGGTGACGGTCGGCAGGTCGACGATGGCGTTCGCCTGGGCGGCATTGTGGTTGTTGTCGGCGTGGGTGGCCGAGATGACCATGGAGCCGGCGCACAGCGCGAAGACGACGGCGGCGGTCAGCGGGAGAAGGTTCTTGGCGTTCATTGTCATGCCTCTGTAGTGATGTTGTTGGGTGGTGTGGTAGTAAGGTATTACACCTAGACAGAGCGGTCAAGCGAAACCTTTCGTTTCGGTGCTTTGGTTCAGTGTTCAGTCAGGTTGGGTTCGGAACAGCGGAAATCTTGTTATGGGTATCGCAGGAACCGTGCCAACTACAAGTTATTGATCCAATTGAACTAAATGATGCTTCTTCGCTGTCCGGTGTCCGAGGTGCGTGTCCGCCCGGGTGTCCGTCCTGCTTGAACAAGACGCCGGGAGGTGTGTGTTGTGACTGCGAACACGCCGCTTCAGTCGGAGGCCGGTCAGCTTGGGGTGTGCTGGTTGTGATGCCGTTTAGCTGGGAACCGTTGCAGTTCCCCGGCATGTCCGATGCTGGCGTTCAGATTCACCAGGGCAAAGGCTCGCCCTGCCAGTCGAGGAAGCCGCCGCTGTCCTCCGGTGTGAGTCGATCGATCACATGGAGCAGGCCCGAGGCGGACTCCTGCACCGACAGCGCGGCGTTCTGTCCGCCCATGTCCGTGCGCACCCAGCCGGGATGCAGCGCCACGACCGTGACGCCCTGAGCGGCGAGCGCTTGCGACAGCAGCGAGGTGGCCATGTTCTGCGCCGCCTTGCCGATGGCATAGCTCGGTGTGCGGAATTCCTGGCGCAGGCCGATCGAGCCGACCTCGGACGAAATATTCGCGACCACACCGCCCTCGGCCAGTCGCGGTGCCAGCGCCTGGGTCAGCAGGAACGGGCCGGACGCGTTGGTGTGGAAGCTGGCATCGAGATCGGCCGGCGCCACCTGGCCGAAACGCTCGCCCCCGCGCAGGATCCCCGCATTGTTAACCAGCAGGTGCAGGGCTTCCTCGTCGGTGACCAGGGGCAGCTCGCGGACGAGCTCGGCGCGGCTGCGCGGATCGGCGACGTCCAGCGGCAACACGTGCAGGCGTCCGGGATGGTCGCCGGCCAGGGTAGTCAGCGCGGTCGCCTTGCCGGGTTGCCGGCAGGTGGCGATGACGTGGCAGTGCCGGCCCAGCAGTTGGCGGACGAGCTCCAGGCCCAACCCGCGGTTGGCGCCGGTGACGAGGCAGTGCTTGCGGTCCATGGCACCTCCCGGGTGGACAGAACGGGCCGGCGGCGCAGGCCGCATAGGCCATCCGTCATGGCTTGTGGCCTAGTGTAATGAGCCGGAGCGGCGGTTAGCATCGAGGGTTCTGCTGCCCATTCAGTATTACTAAGGAGTGTCCGATGCGCGTTTCCCGCCGGCCCCGCGCCGCCCTGCTTGCCGTCGCCCTGTCCGCCGCCCTCGGAGGGCTGGCCTACGCGCCGGCACCCACGTACGCGAAGCCGGCCGCCGGTGCGGACATCGTCATTCCCTATGAGGAGTTCACCCTGCCCAACGGCTTGCGCGTGATCGTGCACACCGACCGCAAGGCGCCGATCGTGGCGGTGAACGTCTGGTACCACGTGGGCAGCAAGAACGAGACCCCGGGCCGCACCGGCTTCGCCCACCTGTTCGAGCACCTGATGTTCCAGGGCAGCGAGAACCAGCCCGGCGAGTTCTTCACCCCGTTCGAGCTGGTCGGCGCCACCGACCAGAACGGCACCACCAACCAGGACCGCACCAACTACTTCCAGAACGTGCCCACCACCGCGCTCGACATGGCGCT
>JACZCZ010029510.1_pt1 | contig 18189 bp, 14 predicted proteins | sample 8641811 | NCBI WGS metagenome assembly JACZCZ01 (sample SAMN15324610, study PRJNA640507) | soil metagenome | isolation source: intercropping peanut in the first line | place: China: Luxin town, Laibin City, Guangxi Province | collected 2019-07-25 | depth 10cm m | reverse complement strand
TGGATCGCACGCTGCTCGCGCTCGAAGATCTCGGCTTGGTCGATCCGTCGGAGCACACGGAGCTGCGCGACTTGATCCGCTCGCATCGCGGGTTCGAGCGCGTCAAGCTCAGCAACTTGAGCGAGGAGCAGGCCGCCACGTTCGCCGTGCGGCGCCACTTGTTCTCCGGCGTCGACATCCAAGAGGCGTTGTCTCGCTTCTATCCGTTCGGCGAAGTGACGGCCCATGCGATCGGCTACGTCGGCAGCATCAGCAAGGCCGATCTCGAGCGTATCGACCGCAGCAACTACGCGGGCACTTCGCACATCGGCAAGACCGGTATCGAGCGCGCGTACGAGGACCAGCTGCACGGTCGAGTCGGCTACCGGCAGCAGGTCGTGAACGCGCAAGGCCGCGTCATCGACCCGCTCGGTAATACGCGCGTCAAAGCGCTCGCCGATACGAGTGGCATCGTGCCGAAGATTCCGGTGCCGGGCCAAAACGTCGTCGTGTCGCTCGACATGAGGCTGCAGCTCGCGGCGCAGGAAGCGCTGCAGGACTTGCGCGGCGCCGTCGTGGCGATCGATCCGGCCAACGGCGACGTCTTGGCGCTCGTGAGCACGCCCTCGTTCGATCCGAATCGTTTCGCTGCCGGCTTGAGCAGTGCCGACTACGTGGCGCTGACCACCGACATCGACAAGCCGCTCTACAACCGCGCTCTGGCCGGCACGTATCCGCCGGGCTCGACCGTCAAGCCGTTCATTGCGCTGACGGCGCTGCAACACGAGGCCGTGACGTTCGATCACGAGATCAATTGCCCCGGCGAGTGGCGTCTTCCGGGACAAACGCATCGCTACCGCGAGGGCCGCGGCGGCGTTCACGGCAAGGTGGACCTGCGCGTCGCGATCGTCCGTTCGTGCGACGTCTACTTCTATCAACTCGCCGTCGAGATGGGCATCCAGAACATCGCCGATGGCTTGAGCGCGTTCGGCTTCGGTGCGCCGACGGGCCTCGACATCGCGGGGGAACGGAGCGGTATCGTGCCGTCGCCCGCATGGAAGAAGCAGAACTTCTCGCGGCGCCAGGACCAGGTTTGGTTCCCCGGCGAGACCGTGATCACGGGCATCGGGCAGGGCTACATGCTCGCGACGCCGATTCAGCTCGCGAGCGCGACTGCGACGTTCGCCGCCGGCGGCAGACGCTTCGCCCCGCGTCTTCTGATCGGCGTCGAGGATCCCGTGACGCGCGCCACGACCAAGCTCGAGCCGAAGGCGCTCCCGCCGATCGAGGATCACTCGCCGGAGCACTGGCAGTTCGTTCACGACGCCATGGTCGGCGTGACGGTCGCGTCGCAGCGGGGCACGGCGGCCGCAGCCTTCGCGTCGAAGGAAGGCTTGAGTTACCAGGTCGGCGGTAAGACCGGCACGGCGCAGGTCATCACGATCGCGCAAGACCAGCGCTATCGCGAGGAAGATATCGACGAGCGCCAGCGCGATCACGGCTTGTTCATCGCGTTCGCGCCGGCCGAGGCGCCGCGTATTGCGCTCGGCATCATCGTCGAGAACGGCGGCGGCGGTGCCCGCGCGGCAGCCCCCGTCGCACGCAAGGTTTTGGACGCGTTTTTTGCCGGGGACGCCGAAGTCGCAGCCGAGGGCAAACCTGCAACGGCCATAGCGGTTGCGATGGCATCCAACACCGACACCGACGCCCACACCCACGCTCATAGCGAAGACCATGTCGTTAGCGAGCCTTGATTGGGGTGGAGCGGCCGGCGGCGGCCGCAAGCGTGGCTTCGGCGGCTTCGTCGTCGATTGGCCGTTGTTGCTGATCGTGTTCTCGATCGTGGGGCTCGGCATGGTCGTGCTCTACAGCGCCGTATCCGCCGACACCGGGTTGCTGCTACGGCAAGGAATGCGGTTCGGCGTCGGCCTCGTTGCGTTTTTCGTTCTCGCGCAGATCCCGCCGCACTATTTGCGCATCTTCACGCCGTGGATTTATCTGCTCGGCGTCGGGCTGCTGCTGGCAGTGGCCGTGGAAGGCCAGATCACCATGGGGGCGCAGCGCTGGCTCGATCTCGGCTTCGTGCGCTTCCAGCCGTCCGAGCTCTTGAAGCTCGCCGTGCCGATGATGTGCGCTTGGTTCATGCACGAGCGTCGTCTGCCGCCGACGTTCGCGCAGCTGTGCGTCATGGGCCTCATCGTGCTGACGCCGGCGCTGCTCATTGCAGAGCAGCCGGACCTCGGCACGGCGCTGCTCGTGATGGCGGGCGGTGCGCTGACGATTTTGCTGGCCGGCATCAGCGTGCGCGTCATGTTGTTCTTCGGCACGCTGGGGCTCGCCGCGCTGCCGCTGCTCTGGGCGTTCATGCACGACTATCAAAAAGCGCGCGTGTTCACGTTCATCAATCCCGAGTCCGATCCGCTCGGCGCGGGCTACAACATCATCCAGTCGAAGATCGCGATCGGCTCGGGCGGTCTCTTCGGTAAAGGCTGGTTGAACGGCACGCAGTCGCACCTCGAGTTCCTGCCGGAGCGCTCGACGGACTTCATCTTCGCCGTCATGGCCGAAGAGTTCGGCCTGCTCGGTCTTGGTCTCCTGCTCGTGCTGTATCTCGCGCTCGTGGGGCGCGGCTTGTGGATCGCGGCCGAAGCGCAGGACACGTTCAGCCGCCTGCTGGCCGGCGCGCTGAGCCTCACGTTCTTCGTCTACGTGTTCGTCAACGCGGGCATGGTCTCCGGCTTGCTGCCGATCGTCGGCGTGCCGCTGCCGCTCGTTAGCGCGGGCGGCACTTCGATGGTGACCCTCATGGCGGGCTTCGGTATGCTCGCTTCGATCCACGGACATAGGAAGTTGATGGCGCCATGATGTTTGGACGAGCTCGTCACGCCCTTGGTCTAACTCTCGCCGCCGCCGCACTCTCCATATCGTCCATCGCATCTGCGCAAGCCGTGAACACCGCGGCGCGCGGCGCCTTCATCGACAAGATGGTCGAGACGCACGGCTTCGATCGTGCCGAAGTCACCCAGCTCATCGACGGCGCCGTCATCGATCAGAAGATCCTGGACACGATGTCGCGCCCGGCAGAGCGCGTCGTGCCGTGGTTCGAGTACCGCAACATCTTCATGACCGAGGCCCGTATCGCGGCCGGCGTGAAGTTCTGGGGCGAGCACGCCGCGGCGATCGAGCGCGTGGCCGAGCGCTACGGCGTCGCGCCCGAGATGATCGTCTCGATCATCGGCATCGAAACCTTTTTTGGGACGCGTATGGGCGGCTACCGCGTGCTCGATGCGCTCGCGACGCTGGCGTTTGCGTATCCGCCGCGCGCTGCGTTCTTCACGTCCGAGCTCGAGGCGTTCTTGCTGCTGACTCGCGAGGAGCAGGTCGATCCGACGGCTGCGCTCGGCTCGTACGCCGGTGCGATGGGCGCCGGGCAGTTCATCCCATCGAGCTACCGCGCCTACGCCGTCGACGGCGACGACGACGGCCAACGCAATCTGTGGACCAATTGGGACGACGTGCTCGGCAGCGTCGCGAACTACTTCGCTAGACACGGTTGGCGCAGGGGCGAGCCCGTCATCGAGCGCGCCATTCGCCCCGAGAGCTTCGAGGGTGCGGAGCCGAGCAACAAGCTCGAGCTCGCCGACACCGTCGGCTCGTTGACGACGATGGGCTATGCATTCACGACGACCCAGCCGCTCGACGCGCCGGCTTCGGCGTATTCGTTCGAAGCGCAAGGCGGCGGCTCCGAGTACTGGGTCGGCTATCACAACTTCTACGTCATCACGCGCTACAACCGCAGCACCAAGTACGCGCTCGCGGCACACCAGCTCGCGCAGGCGATTCGCAGCCGTTACTTCGAGACCGTCGCGAGCGCGGGGAGCGTGGCCGAGTGATGGGGGCGGGGGCGCGCGCAACTCGGCTCGGCACGGCACTGTTGCTCGTCACTTCGTTGGCCGCTTGCGCCAGCAACGGGCCGCAGCGGTCCGCACCGCCGCAACGCGCGATCTCGAGCTCGCCCGGCACGGCGAGCACGCTGCCGCCGCGCAGCGACCGCGGTAATCCGCCGTTCTACGAGGTGTTCGGCCGGCGCTATCACGTGTTGCCGACGAGCGCAGGCTACGTGCAACGCGGTGTCGCGTCGTGGTACGGCCGGGATTTTCACGGTCTCTCGACGTCGAGCGGCGAGACGTACAACATGCACGCGATGACGGCCGCGCATACGACGTTGCCGCTGCCGACCTGGGTCGAGGTCACGAATCTCGAGAATGGCAAGCGCGTCGTCGTGAAGGTCAACGACCGCGGTCCGTTCGTCGACAACCGGCTCATCGATTTGTCGTACGCGGCCGCCACGGCGCTCGACATGGTCCGAGCGGGCACGACGCGCGTCGAAGTGCGCGCCATCGCGCCGCCGCTCGACACGTTCCGTACGGAGACGACGGCCGCCGCCGTGCCGCTGCCGTTGTCGGCGCCGGCCGGCGTCGCGGCGCTGCCAACGGAACGAATGTTCGTGCAAATCGGGGCGTTCTCGCAGCCGGAGAACGCAGAGCGGCTCGTGGCGCGTCTGCGCGCGAGCGGGTTCGCGAATCCCACCGTCGTCAGTCAGCCCGACAATCGCCGCGTGCTGCATCGCGTGCGCTTGGGGCCGATCTCGGATGCAACGGAGTTCGATCAATTGAACGCGCGCCTGCGTTCCATCGGCGTATCGGGGTCGCAGCTCGTCGTGGATCGCGTGCCATGAGCTTCGTCCACGGCTGCGCTCGCGCTCTGCTGCTGGCGTTCGTGCTGCTAGCCGCGAACGGCGCCACTGCCGAGGACTCTCCGCCGCAATCGCCGGCGCCGCCGAAGCTGTCGTTCAAAAGCTATCACCTCGTCGATTTCACGACGGATCACGTGCTCGCCACGAGCGGCGCCGAAGAGCAGCTCCCGCCCGCGAGCTTGACGAAGCTGATGACCGCCTACGTCGTGTTCGGTGCGCTCGGCTCCAGCCGCATCCGGCTCGACGATCGCGCGCACGTGAGCGAGAAGGCGTGGCGCCAGGGCGGCACACGCATGTTCATCGACGTGAACTCGGACGTAGGCATCGAGGACTTGCTGCGCGGCCTGCTGATTCAATCGGGCAACGACGCGGCGGTCGCGCTCGCGGAGCACGTCTCGGGCTCCGTCGACGCCTTCGTCGAGGAGATGAACGAGGCGGCGAAAGCGCTCGGCATGAACAACTCCGTGTTCCGCAATCCGCACGGCTTGCCGGCACGCGGCCACTACACGACGGCGCGCGATTTGGCGGTGCTCGCGAAGGCGATCATCAGCGAGTTTCCGGACTTCTACAGCCTCTACGCCGAGCGCGAGTTCAGCTACAACGGCATCGCGCAGCACAATCGCAACGCGCTCTTGTGGCGCGACCCCAGCGTCGACGGCATGAAGACGGGCTATACCGACGCCGCGGGTTACTGCCTCGTGACCTCGGCCAACCGCGACGGCATGCGGCTGATCGCCGTCGTGCTCGGGGCGCCGAGCGCGCGGCTACGCAACGACGGCGCCCAGAAGCTGCTCGAGTACGGGTTCGCGAACTTCGAGACGCACAAGCTGTACGCGGCTGGGCAAGAGCTCGACAACGCGCGCGTGTGGGGCGGCGAGTCGGAGTACGCGGGCCTCGGCATCACCGAGGACATCTACGTCACGATCCCGCGCGGCGCGTACCCGAAGCTGGCGGCGAGCATGGACGTCGTGGCGACGCTCGCCGCGCCCCTGCTGCAGGGCACGACCGTCGGCGAGGTGAAGGTCTCGTTCGCGGGAGAGCCGGTCGCGAAGACCCCGCTCGTCGTGCTCACGAACGTTCTGGACGGCGGCGTCTGGGCGCGCATGCGCGACGAGCTGCAGACCCTCTGGAAATGAGCGGCGGCGACGAGTCGCTGCTGACTTTCCCCAGCGATATCAACATCAAGGTCTTCGGCCGAAACGAGCCGGGCTTTCGCGAGGCCGTCGTCGCGATCATCGAAGGCCATTACGGCAGCGCGTACACGGTCGCGGAGCAACAGAGCAAGCAGGCGAGCTACTTGAGTCTCTCGATTACCGTGCGCGCCGAGAGCCGCGCGCAGATCGACGCGGTTTACCAAGCGCTCGTGGCGCACGAGCTCGTGCTGATGGCGCTCTGAGCGTTTGCCGATGAACACCCCGCTGGTGCGCGACCTTGGGTTCCGACCTCTGTCCGAGGTGTGGGCCGAGATGCAGAAATTCACGGCCGAGCGCTCAAAGACGACGCGCGACGAGGTGTGGTTCGTCGAGCACCCGCCCGTGTATACGCTCGGCATGCGCGCCGATCGCAGCCACCTGCTCGCGCCCGGCGACATCCCCGTCGTGCAGATCGACCGCGGCGGCCAGGTCACGTACCACGGGCCGGGCCAATTGGTTGCGTACGTTCTCTTGAATCTCGAGCGGCGTGCGTTGACGCCGCGCAAGCTCGTGCAGGCGCTCGAGAACGCGGTCATCGATACCGTTGCTTCCTACGGCATCGTGGCCATCGGGCGCCGCGATGCACCTGGAGTCTACGTGGCCGGCGCCAAGCTCGCGGCCATTGGATTACGCGTGAAGCGGCAGTGCTCGTATCACGGCTTGGCCGTGAACGTCGCTATGGATCTCGCGCCATACGCCGGCATCAATCCGTGCGGCTACGAAGGAATGGCCGTGACGGACTTGCGGACGTTGTGCGGTATCGGCGACTTGGCGCAGTTTCGCGCCGATTTCACGCCTCGGCTGCTCGCTAGGCTCGCGCCAGACTACTGAGATAGTTGCCGTACGTCAGCGCGAAGCCGACGACGATCCAGGCGAGCCACACGAACCGTGTCAGCTCCGGCATCCACGCCTTGCGCGTGAGCCAATAGCCGACGGCGGGCACCGCGCAGACGAGCGCGGTTGCGACGAGCAGCAATCCCGATTCGGCGGCGACTTCGACGGCCGGAATTTCCTCGAGGCCGCGGCCGCGCAGCAGCGAGTTCGCGATGCCGAGCCCGACGCTCGCTGCGATCAGAGCAACCCATTGCGGTAAGCCGAGCCACGGCTGCTGCGGTATGGTTGCCGCGCCCGGTGTTTCCTTCGAGCCGATGTAGATCGAGCTCGCCTTCACGAACGCGCGTTGTGTCGAGATGGCCTTGAGCCACAGGAAGCCGAGCAGCGCCACAAGGAGCAGCAGCGCGATCCAATACGCGGGCGCCAGGAGCTGCGTGCCGAAACCGAGCGCCGCACCGACGAGGACCGTGGCCGCCGTCGCCGACGCTCCGAGTGTGACGAGCCACGGCTCTTGTTCGTGCCAGATCTTCACGTGCAACGCCAACAGCAACACGAGCTGCGGAATCATCACGTAGTGCAGGGCAGCGTCACCGGCCGGCAGCGACTCGTTCTCGAGCACGACGGCGACCGCCAGTGCGGCGAGCGCCGACGACATGTAGATACCGTAGTCGCGCGAGAACCGGTTCGGCGATACGACGAGCTGCTTGCGTGCCGTATAGAACAGCGCGAACGTCACGGCGACGGTCGCGAGCATCGTCAGATAAGCGACGCCGAGCGTCGCCAGGTCGACGCCGCGCGCGGTGAAGAACGCCAGTGGATCGAAGCCGTCTTGCAACGACATGGGCGGGCGCGCCGCTATTTCTCGGCGGTGTTCTTGTAGGCGTCCGGCTGATCGGACGCGAGGAACTGATACTTGCGCTTCCACGAGTCGGCCGACTCGGTGAGCTTCTTGATCGTCGCTTCGTGTTCTTTGATCGTGCCCATGAGCCGGGTCACGGAGTTTTCGCGTTCCTTGAGCTTGGCCTCGAGCTCCGAGTTGTTGCCGCTCGCCGCCGACGCCGCGCTTTGGCGCGCCAACGTGTCGCGTAGCTGCACGACCTCGCGCTGCAGGGCTTCGATCTCGCTTCGATCCTTCTCCGTGAGCGCCTTCAAGCGCACGGTCTCCGATTCGCTGCCGCGCAGCTTCGAGAGCTTGCGTTGCTGCTCGTCGGTGTCGGCCTCGAGCTTCGCGATGAGCTGATTCTTCGCCTCGAGCTCCTTCTTCAGTTCCTCGAGCTCTTGCTGCGGACCGTCGCCGGCTTTGGGCGCGAGCTTGGCCGTCTTGAGATCGGCTTCGAGCGATTGAATCAGCTCGGCCTGGGTGTTCAGCCGCTCCTCGAGCGCTGCGGCTCTCGAGAGCGCGTTCGTCAGCTCTTCCTTCGCGACCGTCCCGCCTTGCTGACTCTTGACGGTTTCCTCGGCTTCCTTGAGCTCGGCCTTGAGCGCGTCGATGCGCTGCAGCAGCTTGTGCTGGTTCATCTCGGACGTGGCCTTGAAGGTGCGCAGCCCGTCGAGGCCGGCCTTCAGCGCGACGTTCGCCTTCATCTTCGCGCGCAGCGCTTCGAGCAGCTTGAGGACCAGGCCTTTGCGGCGCTTCACGATCCGCTCGAAGTGCAGCGACTTGCCGAGCCGCCAGTTGGCGTCGGCGTAGCGTTCCTCGGCTTCCTCGACCTGCTCCTGGAGCTTGGTCATGTGCTCGCGGCGCTCGTTGGCGAGCTCGCCCAAGCTTTCCGCGTGCTCGCGCTCTTCCTTGAGCTCGGTCTCCAGGCCGGCCATTTGCTCGCGCGCGGCCTCGAGCTCGCTCGCCGCGGCGACGGCGCGGTTTTCGGCTTCCTGCGCGGCGTGCGCGAGCTGCTGCTGCGCGCCGAGCGCTTGCTCGAGCTGCTGCCGGAGCTGCTCGCTATCGTGCTGCGACAGGTCGAGCGCGTTGCGGATCTCGTCTTGGTCGTTGCGCGACTGGGCGAGCTCGTTCCGGAGCTGATCCTGGTCGGCGCGCGACTGGTCGAGCTCGCTTGCAAGCTTCTGGCGGTCGCCGCGCGACTGGTCCAGCTCGAGTTGCAGCCGTTGCTTCTCTTGGCGCAGCTCGTCCAGCTCGCTGCGGAGCTGCTGGCGTTGGCTGCACAATTCGTGGAGCTCGTGCTCGTGGCGCTGCTTGTGCGCGCGCAGCTCATCGAGCTCGCGGCTGGAGCCCGCCAACGTCTCGCGCAGGCTCGACACCTCGCGCTCGTTCGCCGTCATCGTCGCGCGCGCATGCTCGAGCTCGTGGTTCGCGTTCTGCAGCGCATCGTTCAGGCTATCGATCTCTTGGCTCTGCGCCGTTAGGCTCGCCTGCAGCTGCTCGAGCTCGCCGTTCAAGCTCGCGAGCCGTTGATCGCGGACGGCGAGCTCCTGGCTCAGGTCGAGGAGTTGCTGCTGGCGGCTGGAGTGCTCGCGGTCGTGTTCTTGCGCTTTACGCTGCTGCTCGTCGAGCTGACGACGTGCCTCGGCCAGGGCTTGCTCGCGCTGCACGAGCTGTTGCGAGAGTTCTTCGAACTCGCCTTGACTGTTCTTGACGAGCTGCTGCTGTTTCTCGACCTCGAGCTCGCGCTCGTGTAGTGCGAGCTCGAGCGCGGCGCGTGCCGCGCCCGCATCGTGTCGATCCTGCTCGAGGCGGCCGCGCAGGGCTTCGATGTCGCGCGCCAGCGAGGCCACTTGCTCGTCGTGGCGAGAGGCTTGCTCGCGCTGCTGTTCGTCGCGCTGGCGTAGGTCGTTGCGCAGGTGCTCGACCTCGGCCGAAAGCTCGACGATGCGATGTTCGCGCTCGCCGATCGTCGCGCGGGCGCGTTCGGCGATCGAGCTCGCTTCGCGGAGGGCGCGTTCGCGGTCTTCGATATCTTGCTTGGTGCGCGTCGCATCGGCTTGCGCCGCGGCCCGTTGATTGTGCGCTTCGGCGATGGCGTGCTCGAGGCCCGAGATTTGGCTGCGCAGCGTCTCCATCTCGGCCTGCGTCTCGAGCGGCGGCGCAGGTTGCGCGCGCAGCTCGTGCAGCTCGAGCCTGAGGTCGGCGAGCCATTCGTCGCGTTGCTCGAGCTGCCGGCGTAGCTCTGCCTCGGAGTCGGCGACTTCAGCGGCCGCCGCGGCAGGCTCGGCGCTGGCGCCGCTCGCACGCAAGTTCTCGATCGTCGCGTCGCGCTGGTCGAGCTCGCGGCGCGCGGCGGTCAAGCGCTCCTGGTATTCCTTGATCTGTGCGTCGATCTCTTCGGCTTTCTGGCGCCAGAAGTTGATCTCTTTCTTCGTCAATTTCTCGGGGCCGGATTCCGCGATCTCGAGCTTCTTCTTTAGCTGCGCAACCTTGGCGCGCTCGGCTTCGGCGATCTCTTCGAGGTGGCCGGCCTGCTGCTCCCAGCGCACGCGCTCTGCTTCGACGCTTTCGAGGCGGTGCGCCAAGACGTCGAGTTGCTCTTCGAGCCGGTTCTTTGGCGCACGCTTGCGCTTCAATTGCTCGTCGAGATCGGACGCACGAGCCTCCGATTCGGTGAGAGCATTCTGCAGAAGGGCGATAGCCTGCTCGGCTAATTCCCGCGAGTTCGCCATTGCGCGACCGACACTAAACAGAAGTACGGGGCAGGGTACGCTGCGAGCGGAACTACAGCGCGGTACTCAGTCACGTTTTGACATAAACAGCCGTGGCATACTGCGGCATCCTCTTGTGAGACCTCATTTTCGTGCAGCCTGCCGGCACTCTCGCGGACCGTTTGCTCGAGGGCGACCTCGGTGTCGCCGCGGATCTTGCCTTACGCGTGTTGAAACCGCGGAACGACAACCTCGTGGAGCGTCCGTGGGGCGGGTCGCGCTTGTGCGTATTCAAGGGCGTCACGACGGCGCCGTGCGACAAGGGCCGCAGGTTCGGTGAATCGTTCGAGCTCTCCGCGGACGACGGCGACGACGAGGCGCGTCTGCACCCGAGCGTGCTCGAGCTCGCGGACGGGTCGACCATCACGCTGCCGGCCTTGCTCGCCGTGCACGCCGACACGCTGCTCGGGCCGGCGTCCGGGCAGCGTTACGGCCGCCGCTGGCCACTGCTGCCGAAGCTGCTCGACGTTGCGGAGCTGCTCTCCGTGCAGGCGCATCCGCCCGGTAACACGGAGGTGTACGTCATCGTCGACGCCGAGCCCGGTGCGACGATTCGCTTGGGTTTCGCCGCTGACGTGGACGCCGCATCGTGGGCCGCGGAGCTGGCGGCCGCGCGTCGCGATCAGCAGGCGTTGCTGCAGTTGCTCGGCTCAGATTCAGCGGCGGTGTTGCAAGCCGCGCTCAAGCCTTGGCTCGCGCGCCGCGCCGCGCGGCCGGCGGAGCTCGAGGCCACCTTGCGACCGTTGATTCGGCACGGCGGCTGGGTCGAAGCGGCCGCGCTGCTCGACGCGCTGCATCGTGTTTATTGGCGCGCCCTCGATGTGCTGAACGCCGTGCCCGTGAAAGCCGGCGACGTCGTCTTGAACGCGAATCCGCCGCGAGTTGCCGCAGCGAGCGGCAGGCCGGTGTCGGCCGAGGTCCACGCGCTCGGCAACCCTGAAGGGCGCAGCGTGTTCGCGCTCGAGATCCGCCGGCCCGGCACGACGTATCGTGCGTGGGACAACGTGCGTTTCCCGCTGCGCGACATCGACATCGACGCCGCGCTCGGTGCGCTGAACCTTACGGCAACACGCGTCGCGGACTTCATCGTCGAGCCCAAGCTCGTGCGGCCCGGCGTGCGCCGCTCAGTCGATAGCGAGTACTTCCGGCTCGAGCATCTCGAGCCTCAACCGAATCTCATCGTGGAAGTTCCTGCGTCGGCGCCGCATAGCTTGCATGCGCTCGCAGGCCACGTGCGCGTCGTGCGCCGCGACGGCGTGGAGCTCGGCTCGCTCGCGCGCGGTGAGTCCGCGCTCGTGCCTCTGAACGTCGGCGCGTACACGCTCGTCGCCGACGCTGCAGGTGCGGCCCTCGTCAAAGTGGATCTACCGCCGTATGGGGGCTAGCTCGTCGCAAGCCGCTACGCTGCGCATCGATCTCGATGCGCTCGCGCGCAACTACGCGCTGTTGCGAGCGCGCGCGGCGCCCGCCGAGTGCGCGGCCGTCGTCAAAGCGGACGCCTATGGCCTCGGTGTCGAGCGCGTCGTGCTTCGCCTGCTGCGGGAAGGCTGCAAGCGGTTCTTCGTCGCGACGGCGACCGAGGCGCGCGAAGTGCGCGCGATTACGCGCGAAGCCGAGATCGCCGTCTTCGAGGGAGCGCTTCCGCACACGATCGCCGCGCTGGCGGAGATCAATGCGCGCCCCGTGCTGAACTCGCTGGAGCAGATCGAGCGCTGGCGCGGCCGCGGGCGCGCGCTGCTGCACCTCGATACCGGCATGAACCGGCTCGGCTTGAGCGTGGGCGACGTCGCGGCGCTCGCCATCCGCAAGGACGTGCTGGCCGATGTCGATTTCACGTTCGTCATGACACACCTCGCGTGCGCCGACGAGCCGGAGCATCCGCTGAACGCGGAGCAGATCGCGCGGTTCGATCGCATGCGCAAGCAGCTACCGGCCGCGCGCACCTCGATCGGCAATTCGGCGGGCGCACTGCTCGGCGTGCCGTACTGCGGGGATCTCGTGCGTCCCGGCATCGCGCTGTACGGCGGCAATCCGTTCAGCGATCGGCCGAACCCGATGGAGGCGGTCGTGACGGTGACTGCACGGATCCTGCAGGTCCGCGACATCGGCGAGCCGCAGACGGTCGGCTACGGTGCGACGTACGTGGCCAGCCCGCCGGCGCGAATCGCGGTAGCGGGCATCGGTTACGCGGACGGCTATAAGCGCAGCCTCGGGAACGGCGGCGTGGCGGCGGTCAATGGGCAGCGCGTACCCGTCGTGGGACGCGTCTCGATGGATTTGCTTGCCCTCGACGTCGGCGCCTTACCGAGGGGGCAGGTCCGCGTCGGCGACGCCGTCGAGCTCATCGGGCCGACGGTCGGCATCGACGAGGTAGCCGCGGCCGCCGGCACCATCAGCTACGAGATTCTGACCGGCTTCGGCCGCCGGCTCGTTCGCGAGTACGTCGAAAACGCGTAAGGGTTGAAGCGGAGGCGCCCGCTTCGGGTAGAATGTCGCCCGCGGAGCGCTCCTACGACGACAATAGCTCTGCCCATCACGCACCCGTAGCTCAGCTGGATAGAGCATCGGCCTACGAAGCCGGGGGTCGGGAGTTCGAATCTCTCCGGGTGCGCCAATTCAACGAATCGCAGAAGTAGTGGGCTAGTTCCCTTCTTTTCTGGCGACGCTCGCCCACAGCAGCTCGCCCGTGCCGGCCAGCGTGACCGACGCGGCGTTCGCGATGTTCTCCCCGTTCTTCGCGCCGAAACCGTCGACATTGATGACGTCGCCGGTCTTGACGCGGTCGCGGCCCCAGCCGAGCCGCAGCAAGTCGTTGATGCCGACGAGCTCGATGGCCCAGCTCTGCACGCTGCCGTCGTCGTTCTTCGAGTCGATGAACAGCCACGCGTGCGGATTCGTCCACTCGATCTTCGTGACGGCGCCCGTCAGTTTCACTGGCCGGTTAACGTCGAACTCCGCCGCGAACGAGTGATGGGATACCGCGGGTGCTGCCGCGAATAGCGACGCCGCGCCGGCAGCAATCAACAGCATGCTTCTCATGTAACGCTCCGCCGGGCAGCCTGCACCGGGCTTCGGTAGTGACCGTCTTTCGAGATCGGCTACGATGGGTCAATCGTAGCACTGGCTCGCCGGGGGGCAGCATGAGGCTAATTGCGACACTGCTCTTGTTGGCGGCGGCCGCGCCAGTGTCGGCGCAGTGGTTGACGCTCACGACTCCCGGTGTCCCGCGCACGGCCGACGGCAAGCCCGATCTCGCGGCGCCCGTGCCGCGCACGGCGGACGGCAAGCCCGAGCTGACCGGTTTGTGGCGCGGCGCCGGAGTGCGCGGCGACTTGCGCGACGAAAGCAAGCTGCAAGCGTGGGCGCGCACGGCGATGGCCGAGCACGAGAGTAACTACTACAAGAACGGCCCGCACATGCGCTGCCTGCCGCAGGGGCCGAGCTACATCGCGGGCGCGGGCGGCGGTGGCGGCAATATGCGGCGCATCGTGCAGAGCCCGAGCGTAATTGCGATCCTGAACCCGGACACGACGTATCGGCAGATTTTCCTCGACGGCCGAGCGCTCGAGGCGGATCCGCTGCCGATCTGGCAGGGCTACTCCGTCGGCCGCTGGGACGGCGACACGCTCGTCGTCGAAAGCAACGGCTTCAACGACCGAACGTGGCTGCATGCCGAAGGCTTGGTGCACACGGAGAAGCTGCGCATCACGGAGCGCTACCGGCGCACGGACTTCGGGCACATGCAGGTCGACGTCACTTTCGACGATCCCGGCGCGTTCGAGGCGCCGCTCAACGTCGTCGTCGATCTCGAGTACGCGGCCGACGACGAGATGCTGGAGCTCGTCTGCAACGAGGCATCCGAGGGCGGCGTGAAGCATTGGGTCGGCGACAAGACCGCGGACGGCCACACGACGGCCGTGGACGTGTCGCCCGACATCCTCGGCAAGTACGTCGGCCGCTACGAAGGCATTTGGCTCAGCAACCCGACGCGCGTCGAAGTCACGCTCGAGAACGGGGTGCTGCTCTTGAGCCGCAACGGCGGCGAGAAAAACCAGCTCGTGCCGCAGTCCGAGGTCACGTTCGTCTGCCCCGCGTGTCAATGGGGCCAGCCGTACGTGTTCACGCGCGCAGCGGGCGAGATGGCGAGCGAGGTGCGCGAGGTGCAGGTCTCCGGCGCCTGGATCTTCAAGCGAGTGCAGTAGTGCTCCGAGCTCCCGCACGATTCTCCGCCTGCGTATGATGCCCGGATCCTTGCGCGCTTTGGGAAAAGACCTCGGCTTCGTCGTGCCGACGGTCGTCATTCTTGCGCTAGCGTTGGCCGTGAACGTCACGGCCTTCCGCTTGCTGGATGCGACGCTGTTTCACGGCTATCCGTTCGTGCGCGACAACGAAACGCTCGTGTTCATCGACGAGCGTTACCCGTTCCCGGGCTGCTGCGTCACCTATGCCGACTTCGAAGCGTGGCGCGCGGAGGCGCAGTCGCTGCGGGGCATGACGTTCGGCGTCACGAGGCGGGCAACGCTCGGCGAAGGGGAGCGTACGCCGCGCGACGTCGACGTGAACGTCGTGTCGGCGAATGCGCTCGAGGGGCTCGGTGTCGCGCCGGCGCTCGGCAGAGACTTCCGCGCGTCCGACGAGACGCCGGGCACGGCGCCCGTCGTCATGGTCAGTCATCGCTACTGGACGACGCGCTGGGCCGCGAACCCAGACGCCCTCGGCAGCACCGTGCAGCTCGACGGCAGCCCCGCGACGATCGTCGGCGTGCTGCCGCCAGGGTTCGACTTTCCGCAGCGCGCCGACGTCTGGCTGCCCTTGCAGCCGTCCGGCGAGCTGCGCGGCGGCGTCGCGAACGGCGCGTTCGTGTTCGGCCGGCTCGCCGACGGCGCCACGCAAGCGCAGGCACGTACGGAGCTCGAGGCCATCAATGCGCGTCGCGCGGCCGAGCTTCCTGCGAGCAATCGCGACGTCCGGCCTGTCGTCACTAGCTTCATGCGCAGCTTCGCGGGGCCGAATGCACGGCTGATCTACGGGTCGCTCTGGGCGGCGGGGTGGCTTGTGCTCGCCATCGCGATCGCCAACGTCGCCAATCTCGCTTTGGGCCGTGCGCAGAGCCGCGCACGCGAAACCTGCACGCGCTTGGCGCTCGGTGCGGGCCGCGCGCGCGTCGTTCGGCAGTGGCTCTTCGAGAGTCTCGTGCTGACGGCCATCGCTGCGCTGCTCGCGTGGCTCGCCGTCATGTGGAGCACAAAGATGTGGAGCGTTGCGACGGACACCGCGTACCAGACACGCGACTACACGCCGAATCTGACCACGCTCATTTATCTAGGGGCGGTCGCGCTGCTCGCGGCAGTCGTCATCGGCTTCGTGCCGGCAAGCCGTCTGGCGCGTCTCGACGTCAGCGGCGCGCTGAAAGGCGCAGTGCAGGGCGCCACGATGGGCGTGCGCGCACGGCGTCTTTCCGCGGCGCTCGTCACGGGCCAGATGATGCTCGCCATCGTGCTCTTGTCCGGCGCCGGCGTGCTTGGCCACAGCTTGTGGAACGTGCTGCGTGCGGATTTAGGTCTGCAGCAGCCGGAGAACGTGCTAATCGGCAGGCTCGAGCTGCCGGCCTCGAAGTATCCGACGGCGGAGTCGCGCGTAGCGTTCTTCGCCGCGCTGCGCGAGCGGCTCGCGGCAGTGCCAGGCGTCGCGGCGGCGGCCGTTGCGAACGGGCGCCCGGTCGACGATCACGAGCCACGGCCTTTCGAAGCCGAGGCGCAAGCAGGCGGCGTGCAAGGCGTGCCGGTGTTCGCTGCGGGGCCGAGCTACTTCGCGACGATCGGCGCGCCGCTGCTCGCGGGCCGCGATTTCGCCGACATGGATACGGCCGCGAGCGTCCCCGTGGTCGTCGTCAACCGCAGCTTTGCGGAAACGTACTTCCCCGGCGGCAATGCCGTCGGCCAGCGAATTCGGCTGTACGAGAAGCGCGAGACGGCGCCGGGCGAGTGGCTCACGATCGTCGGAATCGTCGCGAACGTCATGCAGAACGACGCGTTTCGGCAGCGCTTTCGTCCGGCCGTTTACGTCCCGTTCGCACAGCAGCCCGCGAACTACGGGTGGTTCTTCGCGCGCGCACGGGTAATGTCGGACGGGATTGCCGCCGCAATCCGCGCGGAGGCGCAGCGCGCGGACCCGGAGCTCGACCTGTCGAGCTTCATGACGCTCGAAGCGAACGTGGGGTTCGCCCTGAGCGCGCAGGGCCGCGCAGGACCCGGCAGCTCCGAGTACGCCGCCTTGTCGCGGCATGCTGCCGTTGCGCCGATCTTCGCCGCGATTGCGCTCGTGTTGGCAGCGGCGGGGCTGTATGCCGTCGTCGCGCGCTCGGTCGGGCAGCGCACGAAGGAGCTCGGCGTGCGCATGGCGCTCGGCGCGGCCGCGCCCGCGATTCGGCGCCTCGTCCTGCGCGACGGCATGACGCCCGTAGCGGTAGGGTTGGTGCTCGGTTTGGGCGCGTCATTGGGCGTGAACCGTGTGCTGCAATCGCAATTGGTCGGCGTTTCGCCGTACGACGCGTTCACGCTAACCACGGCCCCCGTGATCCTGCTGGCCGTCGCGCTCGCCGGCTGCCTGCTGCCGCTGCGCCGCGCCGTGCGCGTGGACCCCGTCGTCGCGCTGCGCAACGATTAGAGGCCCCTGATTTGCCTCAGGCTCTCGCGCGCCTTCGTCGGCGAAAGCCGTTCACGACGAGTGCCACGATCACGCCGACGACGCCGACGATTATGAAATGAGCCGCTTCGACGTGCCCGTCGATCGTTTGGCCCAAGATGGCACCGAGAATCGCGCCGCCCCCGCCGCCTACGACCATTGCTGTCGGCACACCGCCGAGCTTCGCGCTGCCCTCGCTCGCGACTGAGGCCGCTTTGCCGCCGAGCCGGAGCAAGGCCTTTGTGCACATGATTCCGCCGGTAACCGCGATCCATGCGAGCAGACCGGCGAACAAGTTGAAGCCGCCCGTCAACGAGAACAGCACCGCAGCGCCAAAACCTAGCATGAGCGCGAACGGATGGTTCAGCGGGTGCCAGAACTCGCCGGCGCGTGAGGGGACAGGTGTGTCGTCCGTGATTACCTCGGGCGCGCCGGCAGCGATCTCGCGCTGCGTAGCCTTGCGAGGACCGGCAGCCCTGAAAACCTTGTCGAGCTGCTTTAGCAACCACCAACCTGCCGGCACTGCGACGATCAGTATGAACAACGCATTGGCCGGCGACAGCGTCGATCCGGCGCGTGTCACGGCCCAGTACGACACCACGCCCGCCAACGCGAGCCGTGTGACGTTACGAAACACTCGATAGCCGGCGCGCTGCGATGCGCGCTGCTCGAGCTTGAACGTGGCAAAGAGGGTCACGTAGACGGCGATTGGCACTAGGACGAACCCGACGGGCCCGATAAAATCGACGAGCAAACTCGAAACAACGAGCGCGAGCGACGCGAACGCACCTGCGATCGGATAAAGCGGGATTACGAGTGGCACGAAAATCCATGCCACGAGCGGCAAAATGTTGCCACCGCGTTGGACCACGCTGCCACACGTGCAATAGACCGCGGCGCCACTCACTGTAGCGCCGCAACTGCTGCAAACAATTTCAGCGTTCACGCCTGCCCCTTTTGGTTTTTGTCGGAGGGACGGTGCCCGAGTATGGACAGGCGGGTCGCCGGTTGAAAGCGCTCCAAGACGACGTTCGGCGGGGCTAACGTAGTGGATTCAGGGCCTTCCGTACCCGTGCGAGAAGTTGGGGATCA
>JACZCZ010113385.1_pt1 | contig 18206 bp, 16 predicted proteins | sample 8641811 | NCBI WGS metagenome assembly JACZCZ01 (sample SAMN15324610, study PRJNA640507) | soil metagenome | isolation source: intercropping peanut in the first line | place: China: Luxin town, Laibin City, Guangxi Province | collected 2019-07-25 | depth 10cm m | reverse complement strand
TCGATGTCGAACACGTCGACGTCGGCGAACTTCTTGAACAGGTTCGCCTTGCCTTCCATCACCGGCTTCGCCGCGGCGGGGCCCAAGTCGCCGAGGCCCAGGACGGCGGTGCCATTGGTGACGACCGCAACCAGGTTGCCGCGCGCGGTGTACTTGAAGACGGCGGCTTCATCGTGGGCGATCTCGCGGCACGCTTCCGCCACACCCGGCGTGTACGCGCGCGACAGGTCGCCTTGGGTTTCGAGCGGCTTGGTGGCCACGACCTCAATCTTCCCTGGTCGCCCATGTGCGTGATAATCCAGGGCTTTCTGGCGGTCCGGCATAAACAGCGGTGACTCCTACAAACGCGCTCGGTGTGTCGCGGGGTGGTCCAGCGGGCGGCAACAGTGGCGTAGGCCACGTCCGGGCGCAAGCGCGAGAAATCTGCCCGGCAGTCCGGTTGTGCCCTGCGTTACCATCGTTGAACCGTGTCCGTTCGGGCGGGCGCGACGGTGAGGCATGGACGGCGACGTCATCGCGACACGAACCGGGGAAACTCTGGAAGGTCGGTATCACCTCGACCGCCATTTGGCGGACGACGGACCGTCCGAGGTCTACGCCGCGACCGACACCCAGGCCGGCAGCGCCGTGGTGGTTCGCCTGCTGCGGCCGGAGCACGTGCTGCGCCCGCGCGCGGTGGAGAGCTTCGTCACCTTGCCGAACGCGTTGGTGAAGCTGTCGCCGCCGCACGTGGCGCGCGTATTCGCGGTGGCTTCCGACGACACCGGCATTCCCTACGTGGTGGAGGAAGCGCCGCAAGGCCAAACCCTTGCCGAGGTGTTGGCTGCTCATCCCGACGGGCTGCCAGCGCACGAAGCCAAGCAGATCCTCGGCCCGGTGATCGAAGCTTTCGCGCGTCTGCACATGGCGGGCGTCGTGCATGGCCAGCTTTCGCCTCGCCGCATCCTGTTGATGACCCACGCGGGTCAAGCGATGCCGCGTTTGATCCATCACTGCGTGACCACGGACGAGACTGGCGCGTTCGCGAGCTACACCGCGCCCGAACATCGTTCGCCCAAGCCACCCGCGGCCGACGCCACGATGGATGTCTGGTCGCTCGCCGTGCTGATCCATCACGTCTTCAGCGGTCGTCTGCCGCCGGCGGAGCCCACGACAAAGCAACTTCAACAGCGCATGCCGGAGCTTCCGACTGCGATGGCGGCCGCGATCAGCGAAGGGTTGTGCGTCGCGCCAGACGAGCGTGTCTCGGACGCTGCGGTGTTGTGGATGCGGCTCGAGTCGGCCTTTCAGCAGATCGCAGCGCCCGCGGCGACGAGCGTCGCGCACACGGCGGAACCCGACCCCGCCACCGCGCACGTCTCGAGTCCTGTGGCCGCAACCAACGTGGCAACGCCCGCGGCAGCGCCGTCCGCGTTGCCGATCGCCGAAACGTCGCCACCATACGCGGAGACACCTTCCGAGAAGGCAACGGTCGCGTCACCGCCGCCCGCCGGCAACGCCAAGCCGGCGCGCTCACCGATCGCACACCTGCCGGGGATCGATCCGACGCCCCGCCAAAACACGGCGCCCAAAGCGGCCCCTGCTGCTGCGACATCCGCCTCACCCACGATCGGGACCCAAGGGCGCACGCGCACACCCGGTGCGGTCAACGAAGCTCAGTTGCGCTACTTGCTCGCGCTCAACAACGAAGACGAGCACCGCGCTTGGCCGTGGATTCGTGTCGCGCTGCTGTTGTTGCTCCTGCTCTTGTTCTGGCGGGCGGTGCCCATGTTGATCGAGCCTGACTTCGCGGCTGCACGTCGCGTGTTCGGTCCCCAGCTCAAGATCGCTGCCATCGTGCTGGCTGTGGTCAGCGTCGGCGCTCTGTTTGCGACCCGCGCATTGCTCGCGCACGGCAGCGCCCTGGTGACGCGACCCGTGGCCTACGTGTCGCGGACGGTGGTGCTCTGTATCTGCGTGATCGTGGGTGGTGCGCTTTGGTGGGGAGGGTTTGCAGACCCGGCGCTCGGTGGCGGCGTGGCTGCGCGCGGTGGTGCGGGTTGGCGCATGGCGATGGGGACGGCGCGCACCGTGTTGCCCTACGCGATGACGCTGTTGCTGACGTCCGGCGCGCTGATGGGATTGATGCACGGCCTGCGCTCGCTGCGCGATTCGATGGCGTTGGCGATCGCGGCGCTTGTGCTTGCTGCTGGCGGCGGTGCGGTGTCGGTGGATCTGGCGGTGTCGACGATTCAGCCGAGCCTGGCGAAGCTACGCGACAAGACCAATGGCAAAGACGATGGCGCGCCCGACGACACGGTCGATATCGCGCGCGTGAAGCAAGCGTTCAAACCGCGGAAGATCGAAATCGGCGCCGACAGCACACCCGACGACTTGGGCAGCGATCCCAAGGTGCTTGAACGCACGAGCGTGGGCGACGAGGGCGACACCGACATGATGGGCGATGACATGAAGCGTCAGCGCGCGCGACAGATGGATCTGATCAGGTCAGCCGAGAAAGAGCTGCCGACGTCGATCCCGCGCTGAGCGCGTTGGATGGTCGCGGTGCGGACTAGGGCGCGACCACGGCCGGCTGGAATACCACCGGGAAGTTGAGCTCGGTTGCCTGCGAGGACGCGCGAAACGAGAACGCCCGGAGATGTCCGCGCATGCAGGTCAGCAGTGTATCTGGGGCAGCGCCTTCGATCCTCACGTCGCGCACCTCGCCACTCGCCAGCACGTTCAACGTCACGTTCAAGCTCAACGCCGATGGCGGCGGTCCTCCCGCGAGCAAGATCGCGGCGAGATGATCCTGATAGCAACGCTGCAACTTGGTTTGGCCAGCGGCCAAGGCCGACGAGAGATCGTTGGAGCTCAGCGGTGCAAGCGCGGGTACGTCGGTGATCGCGGGCGCGTCGGTCGCTGCCACGGCGGGTGCAATCGCCGCAGGGGTGATCGGATTCGCTTCCGGTGGCGCGGGTGTGGACGGCCCAGTCGCTGTGGCAGCGGTTGCGGTGGTTGCCGGTGCAACGCTCGCTGGAGTCGGTGTCACGTCTGGCGCCGCGCCCGCTGCAGGCCCCGGATCTGCTGATGTGCTCCGCGACGTCTTGGCCATCCACGCGCCACCGACCGCGAGAGCGATCACCAGGGTCGCGCCCCCGATCCACAGCACGACGTTCGGTGCCGACGCGGTTTCGTCGGCAGTCACTGTGGTGACACGGCGTGCGGGCCGTTGACCGACGCTGGGTCGTGCTGCCGGGCTCGGCGCTGCGGCCTTCTCATCGTCCACGCGCGGACGCGTCAGGTCGGGTGCTGCGACCGACTCGGCTTTGGGTGCGGCACGGCGCGCGACTGCGGTGGCGGCGACGGCGTCCGGTGGCGCATGCTTGGTCACGACGCCCGACAGCGCTTCCAGGTTCGGAATGCCGTTCAGCGCCGCGATCATCTCGGCCGCGCTCTGCCAGCGATGGGCGGGATCCTTTCGCAACGCAAGCTCGATGACTTCCAACAGGCGACGCGGAAGGTCGGGACGAATGCGCTCCAGCGGCATGTGCTCGCGGGTGACGATCGACACGATCACGGCGTTGTACGTGTCAGCGTCGTAGGGAGGTCGTCCCGCCAGCGCATCGTAGAGAATCGCGCCGACGGCCCACAGATCACTGCGCTGATCGACCCGGTCGCCTTTGGCCTGCTCTGGGCTCATGAACGTTGGCGTGCCGAGGATCGTTCCGGTCTGCGTCAGGTTGTTGTTCTCCATCCCGGCACGCAGGCCCGCGACGCCAAAGTCGAGCAGCTTCACCTTGCGCTTGCCGGTGGCGTCGTGGGTCAAGAAGACGTTGTCGGGCTTGATGTCGCGATGCACGAAGCCGGCCTTGTGCGCGGCGCCCAGCGCATCCAACAGCTGCACCGTGACGTCCACCAGGTCCGGAACCGACAGTGGGGTTTCTAGATCACCGAGCGTCTTGCCCTGGAGCATCTCGAGCACCAAGTACAGCGCGCCGCTCTCGTCGACACCGCCGTCCAACACATCGACGATGCCCGCGTGGCCGATCGCGCTCGGTGCTTGTGCTTCGCGAATGAAGCGCTCCGCGAACATCGCCGACTTCGCGAAGGCCTCGTGCATCAGCTTCACCGCGACGTTGCGCTTCGTGAACTCGTGCTTGGCCGCATACACCGCGCCCATCCCGCCCGCGCCAAGCAACCGCTCCAACCGATACTTGCCCGCGATCACCTGTCCAACGCGCGCCTGAGCCTGAGGGTCACCCACGGAGTCGAGGGTAACAGGATGCACGCGTAGCCTTCACCAGGAACGCCGTTCTCTGTGACACTCGGGGTCATGACGCGGGCTGCAATTGGATTGTGCGTGGGGCTCTTGGCGTGTGGTGGCGACGACGGGCGCGAGCCCTCGGATGTGTCGCCGTGCAACGGGCACGTGGAGCTTTGTGACCGGACGTTCGATGAGGTGGTGTTCGCGGCGACGCACAATGCGCATGCGTCGCAGGCCGACGGTTACACAGTGCTCAACGCCAATCAGGTCAGCGGCCTGGAACAACAGCTCGCCGATGGTGTACGCGCGTTCTTGCTCGACGTGTACGACTTGGATGGCGCGAGCGTGTTCTGTCACGGGCCGTGTCAGCTCGCGAGCACGCCGCACGTGGAGGGCCTTCAGCTGATCAAGACGTTCCTTGATGACCACCCGCGCGAGGTGATCACGATCATCTACGAGGATCATCTGCCTGCTGATCGGATCGCCGCCGACTTCGTCACCGTCGGCCTCGACGCGCTCGTGTACGCGCACACGCTGGGTGCCTCGTGGCCAACGCTCGGTACGCTGATCGACGACAACACGCGCTTGGTCGTGACGGCGGAGAATGCCGGTCCGCCACCCGCGTGGTTGCATCACGTATGGGACGAGGCGTGGGACACACCGTACGAGTTCGCGAGCGCAGACGAATTCTCGTGCGCGCTCAACCGCGGATCGCGCGACAACCCGTTGTTTCTGGTGAACCACTGGATTGGCACCGACTTGGGTTTGCCGAGCGAAGCCGATGCGATGACGGTCAACGCGTACGACGTCCTGCACGCGCGCGCTCAGGGCTGCTGGGACGAGACTGGCGACGTACCGAGCTTCATCGCGGTCGACTTCTACGAGCACGGTGATCTATTCGAAGTGGTCGAGGCGCTGAATGGTTTCTGACACGTTCTGACCCACGTTTGGCAGTCGCTGCGGTTGACGCGGTCGCGCCGGTTTGTCACAGCAGGCCCATGTCCGAGCACAGCGCGTTGGTGGTCTGGAGCCGAGGCGAGGAAGTCTTCGTCGACAACAAATACTCGCGAGCGCATCGCTGGCGCTTCGATGGCGGAGCTGAGGTTCGTGCCTCGTCGTCACCGAGCGTGGTTCGCCCGCCGTTCTCGGATCCAACCGGCGTCGACCCGGAGGAAGCTTTCGTCGCGTCGATCGCGAGCTGCCACATGCTCTGGTTTCTGTTCTTCGCCGCGCAACAGAAGCTCGTGGTCGACAGCTATGAAGACAACGCGCTCGGCATGTTGGCGAAGAATGCCGCCGGCAAGATGGCGTTTCAGCGCGTGACACTGCGCCCGCGGATCACATGGCGCGGCCAGTCACCCAGCGCCGAAGCGCTCGATGCGCTGCATCACAAGGCGCACGACAACTGTTTCATCGCGAGCTCCGTGACCTGCGATGTGGTGATCGAAGCGCCCTGAGCTTCAGCCCGCGCGAGTGGCGATCACCAGGGCCTGGCGTGCGCCGAAGCCGAGCTTGTAGAGCAGCGCATCGGTGGCGCGCAGGGCGGGGTAGGGAAGCGTCGCCAGCGACAACGTGCGGATCGCATCGGTCAGCGGGGCGACGAGCGGCCAACGTCGGCGGCTCGGGATCGTGAGCAGCTTCCAGATGTGGCCGTTGACGAACATGCTGCCTTCCACGTGGCGTACATCGAAGCCGGCTTGCAGCACGCGCTCGGCGATCGACTGCAGCGAGTACGTACGCAGGTGGAACGACACGTAGTCCGGCTCTTCGATCGGTACGAACAAGGCGAGGGTGCCGTGTGGCGCGAGCCGTGCGCGCAGCTCCGAGAGCACGCGTCGATCGTCGATCACGTGCTCCAGCGTGTGTGAGCTCACGATGATGTCGAATGGACCATGGGGGATGGTGGTCGGATCGCGCTCGTCGATCTGTGCAAAGCGCGCGCCGACAAAGCGCTGGAACGCGGGACTGCCCTCGGCGCGTCGAACCGCGCTCGCGCTGACGTCGACACCGGTCACGTCGCACGACGAAGGAAAGCTGGACAGGAGCTCGCCGCCGCCGAAGCCGAAGTCGAGCACACGCTGTTGCACGCGTCTGACGCCGAGCTCCCCCAAGGCTTCCTGCAGCCGTCGCACGCGGTAGTGAATGTCGAAGCGCAGCGGTCGAGTCAGGCCTTCGAGCGAGCCATAGAAGGCGTCGTAACGCTGCGACTGTTGAAGATCCAGGTGCGAGAAGGTCATGGCCGATGTCATCGCAAGCCGTGTGCCAGCAAGTGTCTGCTCGCGCTTTTTGCGGGCCGTCGATCACCGCTGCGACAAGCTGGTCGGCAGTGTGGCGCTGAAGTGTGGCCCGTGAGTCACACGGCGTGTCCGATCCGAAGGTGCACGGACACAGGCAATCCGTGCACGATGCGGACGTGACCTCACACCGTCCGATTCCTGCCGACAACGGATGGCCCATTCTCGGGCACGCGTGGGCGATGCATCAGGACGTGCTGGGCACGGTGCAACGCTTGGAGCAGAAGCACGGGCCGGTGTGGAGTAGCCGATCGGGCCCGCTCAACATCATCAACATCTTGGGACCGGACGCGCTCGAACAAGTGCTGAAGAACCGCGACGGGGTGTTCTCGAGCAAGCTCGGTTGGGAGTTCTTCATCGGTCGCGTGTTTCCCGGCGCGATCATGGCGATGGATGGCGATGAACATCGCTACCAGAGACGCATCATGCAGGTCGCGTTTCGCAAGTCCGCGCTGCAGGCGTACTTGCAAGAGATGGGGCCGGCGATCGCCCACGGTGTCGATCGGTGGTTGCCGGTTGGCACGTCGGGCACGCGGTTGATGTTCCCGTTGTTGAAGCAGCTCACGTTGGACTTGGCGGCGTCGGTGTTCATGGGCGTCGCGCTCGGCGCGGATTCACAGCGCTTGAACCATGCCTTCATCGACACCGTGGACGCGGCGTTGGCGTTTATTCGTGTGCCGTTGCCTCCGTTCAAGATGTGGCGTGGCGTGCGAGGGCGGACGCTCCTGGTCGAGCGGTTCCGCACGCTCTTGCCCGCCAAGCGCGCTGCTCACACCAGCGACTTCTTCAGCGAGCTCTGTCACGCCGAGAGCGAAGAAGGCGAGCGCTTCAGCGATCAGGAGATCATCGACCACATGATCTTCCTGATGATGGCGGCCCACGACACCACCACCAGCACGCTGACGACGATGATCTACCGCTTGGCCAAACACCCCGCGTGGCAAGATCGCTTGCGCGACGAAGCGCGCTCTCTCAACAAGACGCAACTTGAGCACGACGACCTGCCCAAGCTCGACGCGCTGACGTGGGTGATGCGAGAGGCGCTGCGCATGTACCCGCCGCTGTCGTCGATGCCGCGCGGCTGCACCAAGGACACCGAGGTGGGCGACTACTTGATCCCCGCAGGCACCATGGTCGGAGTGTTTCCGATTCACGTGCATTACATGCCCACCTTGTGGACAGATCCGTACACGTTCGACCCGGAGCGCTTTGCTCCTGGACGACAGGAGGACAAACGCCACGCCTTTGCGTGGACGCCGTTCGGTGGTGGGGCGCACACCTGCATCGGCCAGCATTTCGCGGGTCTACAGGTGAAGGCGATCTTGCATCAGCTGTTGTTGCGCTACCGCTTTCGGATCGAGCCTGGTTACGAGATGCCGTACCAGCTGGTGCCGATCGCCAAACCGCGTGACGGACTGCCGCTGACGTTGGAACGGCTTTGACCTGCCGCGCGGATCCGGCTTATTAAAGCCGTCCATGCGGGCCATCGGTGGCACGTGGTGATGATTCGACGAAGGAGACGAGACACGATGCGCACAACGATTCTTGCTTGCAGCCTGCTGGCGGCGACGGTTCTGAGCCTGGTGGGATGCGGCTCCAATGAGTACGTGGTCACGGGTACAGAGCGCGCGGCGGGCGCGGACGGAACGATCACGATCGAGGAGCTCGAAGGCGGCAACGTGCTCGTGAACGTGTCGTTCGAGAACCTTCCTCCGCCCGATCGTCTCGGCCAGGGCCTGACCACGTACGTGGTGTGGTTCAAGCCGGAAGGTGCCGGACCGGCGATGGCGGGTGCGTTGGCGTACGACGCCGACAACCGTACCGGCTCGATGCAGGCGACCTCGCCGCACTCCAAGCTGGAAGTGATCGTCAGCGCGGAGAAGGCGCTGAATGCCGCGTCTCCGAGCGAGTTCGTGGTGGCCAAGAAGGCCGTCGCCGTCGACTGAACGCACGCCTGGACGAAACCCGGAGCGCGGCCTGATGATTCGGGTCGCGCTTCGTCATTTAAGGCGGGTCGTTGGTGAACGGCCTGTTGAGGAACCGAGCTTCGCATGCTGCCGCTACTCAATCGTACCGCCGTGCGCGCTTTGGATCAGGATGCGGTGACGCGGCTGGGGCTGCCGTCGATCGTCTTGATGGAGAACGCAGGTCGCGGTGCGCTCGATGTCATTTCCGAACGCTTCGCCGATCGACTCGCTCACGTCGCGCTGATTGGAGGCGTGGGTCAGAACGGCGGCGATGCGTGGGTGATCGCGCGACACCTGGTGATGGGCGGAGCCTCACCGCGCTGCGTGTTGGTGGGGGCTCGTGCTGACGTGGCTGGTGATGCCAAGGTCAATCTGGACACCTTGATCGCGCTCGGTGTCGATGTGCGCGAGACAAGCCGCGACGGCCTCGGTGTCATCGACGAAGCGCTCGCGACCGCCACGTTGGTGATCGATGGCCTGTTCGGCACGGGCCTCACGCGTGCGATCGAGGGCGTACACGCAGAAGTGATCGAACGGATCAACGGTTGCGGCGTCCCGGTGGTCGCGTTGGACCTGCCGAGCGGCATCGACGCCGACACGGGCGCGATCCTTGGTAGTGCGGTGCATGCGACGCTGACTGTGACGTTCGCTGCACGTAAACCTGGGCTCTATCAGTATCCAGGTGCAGAGCTTGCTGGCGTGGTGATGTGCGTTCCGATCGGTGTGCCGGTACCGAGCGAAGCGCCGACGCGCCTGATCGAAGCGAGCGACGTGTCCGCGATCCTTCCGCCGCGGCGTCGTGACGCGCACAAGGGGACGGCGGGTCATGTGGTGATCGTCGCGGGCAGTCCTGGCACCACGGGTGCGGCAGTGCTGTCGGCGCTCGGTGCGCTACGGATCGGCGCGGGCTTGGTCACGGTGTTCACGCGCGGCAGCGCGCATGAGATCACCGAACGTCACCCCGAGATCATGGTGCGCTCGCTTGCGACCACGTTGCCGGACGCGCTGCAGGAAGTGTTGGCCTTTGCCGCGGACAAGCGCGCGGCCGTGGTGGGACCTGGGCTCGGCTTGGATCCGTTCGGTCGCGACCTTGCATTGGGTCTTGCTGCGCGCCTGACGATTCCGACGGTGCTCGATGCGGACGCGCTGACTGCGATCGGTGATCAACTGACATCTGCAGGTGCGGCCGTGGGTCCCCGGGTGTTGACGCCGCACCCGGGTGAAGCCAGTCGCTTGAGCGGAACGTCGACGGCGCAGATCCAAGCTGATCGTTACGCCGTTGCGCGCCGCTTGGCTGCACGGAGCGGCGCGGTGGTGGTGTTGAAGGGGGCTGCAACTATCGTGGCGCTGGCCGACGGGACCGCGTGGGTTTGCGATCGCGGCACGCCGGCGCTGGGTGTGGCCGGAACGGGCGATGTGCTGGCCGGTGTGATCGGTGCGCTTCTGGCGCAAGCGAGGACGGTCGATGCGGCCGTTGCCGGGGTGTACGTGCATGCCACCGCGGGAGAGCTCGCCACCGATCAGGATCGAGGTCTCTTGGCGAGTGAAGTGGCTGCAGCGTTGCCGCGCGCGCTTGCCGCTTGTCGCGACTGACAAAGTGTCCGAGGTACCGTCGCGCGTCACGACAACCTGACAGCGGCCGCCGCGTCGTTCAGGGTGTGCACGCGGCCAAATACGAGGAATTCGCGGCGGGTCGAGTTGGAACGCTCCGTGCAAAAGGCGAGCGCGGAGGTGACCCATGCAGTCCGCGACCCTCGACCCCTTGCGCGAAGAACGCCGCGCCTTGATGCGCTACGCCAAGCACCTGTGCCGCTCGCAGTCGGATGCCGACGACTTGGTTCAGGAGGCATTGCTGCGCATGTGGCGTCATCAGCCGGCGTTTCCGTCCGAAGGCCATCGGCGCGCGTGGTTGAAGCGTGTGGTGCTCAACGGGCACATCGATCGTCGTCGTCGCGACAAGCGCGCGCGCGAGTGGATGCAGCGCACCCCGGACGCGGCTGTGCCGGCACCGTTGACCGTCGCGTCTCCGAACGTGTCTCGGTCCATGCAGCGCAACCTGGACGCACTTTCGACCGACTACCGCGACGTGCTGCTTCTGGTCGACGTGTGCGAGCACAGCTATCAGGAAACCGCGGAGCAGTTGTCGTGTCCGATCGGAACGGTGATGTCTCGTTTGCACCGAGCGCGTCACCAGATGCGTGCACGGATCGCCCAAGAACAGCCAGTGACATCGGCGCTCGGCGCGGTGGAAACAGGGGCGAACGCGGTCGCCGCATGACTTGACGCCCGATCTGCCCCCCCCCATATTCCGCCGCATGTCGAAGACCTACGCAGACATGTTGATGGAAGCCAAGGCGCGAATTCGCATCGTGACCTTGGAGGAAATGAAGCGCCGCATCGATGCGCGCGAGGGCTACACGCTGGTCGACGTGCGCGAGAAGGACGAGACGCGCCTCGGTTACATCCCCGGCTCCGTGCTGATCCCGCGCGCGTTCTTGGAGTCCCAGGCCGAACAGAAGCTTCCCGATCGGTCTGCGAAGATCATGGTCTACTGCGCCAGCGGCAATCGATCGGTGTTCGCCGCCGATGCGTTGCGCGAGATGGGCTACGCGAACGTCGAGTCCGCCAACCCGGGCTTCAACCGTTGGAAGGATGTCGGCAACCCGGTGGAGCTACCGGCCGACTTGAGCCAATCGCAACGTGATCGCTACGCGCGCCACATCATGCTGCCGGAGATCGGCGAGCGCGGTCAGGAGAAGTTGCTCAAGAGCAAGGTGCTGTTGCTCGGTGCGGGTGGTCTCGGTTCGCCGGCGGCGCTCTATTTGGCGGCGGCTGGCGTGGGCACGCTCGGCTTGATCGATGCCGACGTCGTCGACATGTCGAACCTACAGCGTCAGGTGTTGCACGGCACGTCGACCGTTGGCTTGCCGAAGGTGGAGAGCGGCGAGAAGCGCATCAAGGACATCAATCCCGATGTAAAGGTGGTTCCGTTCAAGGAGCGCCTCACCAGCGAGAACATCGATCGCATCTTCGATCAGGGTTGGGACGTGATCGTCGACGGGCTCGACAACTTCCCCACGCGTTACCTCGTGAACGACGCGTCGATCTGGAAGAACATCCCGGTCGTTCATGGTTCGATCTTCCGTTTCGATGGCCAGGTCACCACGTTCAAGCCGAAGGTTGGCCCGTGCTACCGCTGCTTGTATCCAGAGCCGCCGCCCGCGCACTTGGCGCCGTCGTGCTCGGAAGCTGGTGTGCTCGGCGTGTTGCCCGGCATCGTCGGGGTGATTCAAGCCACCGAAGCGGTGAAGCTGATCCTCAATCAGGGCGAGCCGTTGGTGGGCCGTCTCTTGATGTACGAATCGCTGAAGATGCAGTTCCGCACGATGAAGCTGCGACGCGATCCGACCTGCCCGGTTTGCGGCGAGAAGCCGACGATCACCAGCTACATCGACTACGAAGGCTTCTGCTCCGCCTAGGGCGCTACGCATCGCGCTGGTTCAGAAACAGCGGTGCGGGATCAGGTGGCCATCTTGCGCAGGAGCGTGATCAGCGCGTCGCGTTCCTCGCGCGAGAGCTTGGTCAACAGCTCGTCCTCGAGCGAATGAAGGCGCTCCACCAGCTTGCTGACGAGCGTGGTGCCCTTGTCGGTGAGCTGCAGCGCGTAGGCACGTTGGTCGCGTTCTGCGCGCGTGCGCGTCACCAAACCGGTTTCTTCCAAACGATCAATCACCGCGACCATGGTCGAACGATCGACACCGACGCCGCGTGACAGCGCCGATTGCGTCAGGCCACCGTTGTTGGCGATCAGTGTGAGCACCCCGATCTGTCCTGGCGTCACGCCCATGTCCGCCAATACAGAGAAGAAGCGCTTGGTGGCGATGTCATTGGCGCGGCGCAATTGGTAGCCGACCATGTCCGTCAGCGGACCATAGTTCAACGCTGCGTTTTCCCTGGCTCCCATGTGCCCCCCTGGCAACGGCGCCGCGTGTTCGGAGGAGAGCATACGTGTGGAGCCGCGGGCTGCCTAGCGTGCGTTGTCGGGGATCGCTTCCAGGCAATAGAGGCGGACACGCCCGGTGGCGGCGAGCTCGCCGCTCTCGTTGGTCACCTTGGCCTCCCACACCTGCGTGTTGCGTCCGCGCGTGATCGGTGTGGCGACAGCGCGCAGCGTGCCCGAGCGCATCGCCCGAATGAACGACGTGTGGTTCTCCAGGCCCACCGCCTGACGCCCGAAGCGCTGCATGGCGTCCAGCGTGGCGCCGATTGAACATGTGGATTCGATGGCAGCGCAGTACACGCCACCGTGCACGATGCCGGCTGGCTGCAGGTGCTTGGAGCCAACCTCCCATTCGATCACGACCTCATCGCGGGTCGCGCTGACGAGGCGAAAGCCCAAGACGTCGTTGAGGCGAGGATCGGTGGCGGGGTCGTAGGTGTTGAACATGGCGTCCCTTACCACCGTGCACGTGGCTTTTCATCGCTGCGAGCGCTTGTGTAGGCTCCGAGCATGAAAGCTTGGTGGTTGGGATTGGGCCTGTGGCTCGCGCTCTCCGGATGCAAGGAGGACGGCTCGCTTCATGCGCGGAAGGTCGTGCGTGAGCAGCATTCACCGGAAGTGGCGAACATCTTGTTGAAAGACCTGCAGCAGCATCGTGTCGGTCTGCGCAAGGCAGCCGCGATCCTCGCGCCGGGCTTCGTGCGTGCAACCGGTGTTGAGCAAGAGGTCGGCATGCGCAAGGCGATGAAGATCATTCGCGGTGCAAAGAAGGGCGTGTCGGAGCTGGTGATCTCGTCGATGAGCTTTCTGGCCGTGGTCGACAAGAACGGTGTCGTGATCGCGCGCGACCTGGAGCCCGATGAGATGAAGGGCATGAACCTCGGAAAGCAGTTCCCCTCCGTGGCGCATGCGCTCGCGGGCAACGAAGATTTCGAGGTGGGCGAGTTTGCCAATCCGAAGGACAAGAAGAACCCGTCCGTGAGCATCGTGATGGCGGCACCTGCGCGCTACCAAGGCGAGGTGGTTGGTGCGGTGGTGCTTGGCATTCCGCTGTGGCGTATGGCGCAGCGCATGAGCCGGCAACTGCAGATGGAGTACCTGGGCGACAATGGCCCAGCCGTGCTCTGGGTGTACCTGTACCGCGGCGATAGGCTGCATCATCACGGCACCTCGCCCGATCTCGATCAGCTCGTGCCCAACGCTGCGCAACGTGCGGCGGGATTGTCAGCGAGTCCGGGTGGGTTTACGGGCGGCGTGCAACAGCACAGCGCGTGGTACGGCTATGGCGTGCGGCCGTTGCGCGTGCTGGGGCCAGACACCGGTGCCGTGATCTTCCGCATGGACCCAAAAAAATGATCGGGCGGGTTTGAAGCCTGCGCCTGCAGCCTGTCCCGATGCTGTGGTTCGGGGCGGATTTCGAACCGCGCAGCACTGCCCTACGCGGCCTGAGGACCTTGGCGCAGGCATTCAAGCGCCGCGGTCGGATCGAGATCGAACGTCCACGGCCCTTTGCGCGTGGGCTCGCCCAGCGCTCGGCGTAGCGATTGTAGGAAGGACGCGCGCGGGATCTGCGCGGCACCGAAGCGCGAAAGGTGATCGGTGTAGACCTGACAATCGACGAAGTGGAAGCCCCACGCGCGCAGGTTGCCGAACATGGTGACCGCCGCGATCTTCGAGGCATCGGGTCGGTGCGCGAACATCGACTCACCGAAGAACGCGCGTCCCAGGGACACCCCGTACAGCCCGCCAACCAACTCATCGCCGTCGTAGGCCTCGATGCTGTGGGCGAAGCCCTGTGCGTGCAGCGCGCTGTAGCCGGCGATCAGCTCGTCGGTGATCCACGTGCCGTCTTGACCGGGGCGCGGCGTGTGCTGACAACCCCGCATGACGTCGACGAAGCGCGTGTCGACTTCGATGCGATACGGTTGGGCGCGCACGGCTTTGCGCAGTGATGTGCTCACGTGCGTGTGCGCGAGGTCGATCACGAAGCGCGGGTTCGGCGAGAACCACAGAAGCGGCATGTCCGCATGTGGCCACGGGAAGATGCCCTGCGAGTAGGCGAGGATGAGTCGCTCGGGACGCAGATCACCGCCGACAGCGACCACGCCCTCTCGCGAGGCTCCTTCGGGTGGAGGAAAGATCAGCTCGTCGTTGAGCAGATAGATCGGCATGCAGCGACTTCATGATGCGCCCAATCGCCCGGGGCGTCGACGCCGATGTAGAGCAAGGAGCTCTGTCGCCAAGCGAGAGCAGCGGGCGCTCAATGCTAGGCGTGACGCAGTCCGTAGTAGATGGCGCCCGGCGGAAACAACAATGCCAGCACCACGAACAACGGCAGCGAGAATGCGCTGACGTCATCCAGGCTCACGCCGCTGCGCAAGCCTTGCACGATGCCGGCCTTCAGGCGGTCGAGCTCATGGCGTTCGACGGGGTACATGCAGCTCGGGCACTGGGGGATGCGCAGCAAATCCGCGATCACCCGCGCGTTGATCGGCTCGTTGCAGCGCGGGCAAAACTGAACGGTGATGGTGTGGTCAGACAGGCGGCGATCGTAGACGCGCTTGTTCTGTACATCGAACACAAGCTGTACGCGGCCCTCCGCGTTGAGTCGATCGATCGCTTTCTTCAGGCCGGCTTCGTCGACCGCGATCTGGCGCATCAATCCGGTGGCGTCCTCGGTGAGGGTCGAGTTGATGGCGGTCCATAAGGTCTGCGTCTGTTGCGCTCTCGTCCGTGCATAGAACCCCGCCGCGATCAGACCGGTCGGGAACAACAGCAGGGCCAGTGCGAGTAGGCCGATCGGCGTGCGCGAAGGGGTTTGGGCTTGGGGCATCGGGTCGCCGGGAACGAGGCGCTTCACCGACGACACCTCACCGAAGCGGCGCGAGGCTTCGTCGAGCACGCTCGCGGCGTCATCGGTCGGGGGTTCGATCACGTGCGTCTCACCGGTCCCGGTCACGATCTCGTAGCGGACGGTGTTGTCGTCAGGCACGTAGGCTTCACGCGTGCCGGTGCCCTTCGCCAACAGGGCCATGATCGCCACGACGTAGAGCAACAACAATCCAGCGCCGGCGCCGAACAGGGCACGCGAAACCAACATGTGTCTTGCCCCCTCCCTCGTCGTGTCGCCACGACCGTGGGTTGTCCGCACCAGGGTACTGCCTTCAGCGCTTCGTGTACTGCATTTGCAAGAGGTCGCCTTCGCTGGTGACGTGCGCGACGCCACCTTCGCTCAGGTCGCCAAACAGCAGTGCTTCCGCCAAGGGCTTCTTGATCTTGTCCTCGATCAGGCGGGCCATCGGCCGTGCACCGAACGCTGGCTCGTAGCCGTGCCCTGCGAGCCATGCGCGAGCCGCTTCGGTGACCTCCAAAGTCACATTCTTCTCGCTCAGCTGTGCACGCAACAGCCCAAGCTCCTTGTCGACGACCTTGAGGATCGTGTCCTGTGACAAACCCGAGAACAGGATCCAGGCATCCAAGCGGTTGCGGAACTCTGGGGAGAACGTGCGTTCGATGGCCGACTTGGCCTTGCTCGAGTCGATCTCGCGCTTGCCTTGATCGGTCCGCCCGCCATCGAAGCCCAACGTGCCCTTGCTGATCTCGTGGGCACCGGCATTGGTGGTCATGATCAAGACCACGTTACGGAAGTCGGCCTTGCGTCCGTTGTTGTCGGTCAGCGTGGCGTGGTCCATCACCTGCAGCAGCACGTTGAACAGCTCGGGGTGCGCCTTCTCGATCTCGTCGAGCACGACCACGGAGTAGGGGTGCTTGCGCACGGCGTCGGTGAGCAGGCCGCCTTGCTCGAAACCCACGTACCCGGGCGGAGCGCCGATCAAGCGCGAGACGGTGTGGCGCTCGGAATACTCACTCATGTCGTAGCGCAACAGCTCGACGCCCAACACCTTTGCCAGCTGCTTTGCCAGCTCCGTCTTGCCGACACCGGTGGGGCCGGCGAACAGGAACGAGCCGATCGGCTTGTCGACTGCGCGCAAGCCCGAACGCGACAAACGAATCGCGGTGGCGAGCTTCTCGATTGCGGCGTCTTGACCAAAGATGACCGCCTTAAGATCAGTGTCGAGCTGCTTCATCCGATCGCGATCCGACGACGACACGGTCTTCTCTGGGATCTTCGCCATGCGACTGACCACGCTCTCCACGTCGCGCGTGGTGATCTTGCGCTTGCGATCACTCTCAGGGCGCAGGCGGTCGAGCGAGCCGGCTTCGTCGATCACATCGATCGCCTTGTCGGGCAGGAAGCGATCGTTGATGTGCTTGGCGGCCAAGCGCGCCGAGGCTTCGATCGCGTCGTCGTCGTAGCGCACATCGTGGAACTCTTCGTACCGTGGCTGCAGCCCCTTCAGGATCTTGATCGCGTCTTCCACCGAAGGCTCACCCACGTCGATCTTTTGGAAGCGTCGCGCCAGCGCGCGGTCACGCTCGATGTGCGTGTACTCCTGGTACGTGGTGGAGCCGATGCAGCGCAGCTTTCCGGACGCCAGGGCGGGCTTGAGGATGTTGGAGGCATCCATCGAACCGCCGCTCGTCGCACCAGCGCCGACGATGGTGTGGATCTCATCGATGAAGAGCACGGCCCGATCGATCTCTTGCAGTCGTTTCACCACGCCCTTGAGCCGTTCTTCGAACTGTCCGCGGAACTTGGTGCCCGCCAGCAGCGCGCCCATGTCGAGCGAGAAGATGCGGGAGCCCTTGAGCACCTCGGGCACACGACCGTCATGGATCGCCAACGCCAAGCCCTCCGCGATTGCGGTCTTGCCCACGCCGGACTCGCCCACGTAGATCGGGTTGTTCTTTCGGCGACGACACAGCACCTGCATGGTGCGTTGCAGCTCGCTCTCGCGTCCGATCAACGGGTCGATATTGCCCGCCGCAGCTTCCTCGCTCAGATCGGTGGTGTACGCCTCCAGTGGATCGGCTTTGGGCTCGCCGTCCTCGTCTTCATCGCCACTGATCTCCGGATCGCTGTCACCGCCGGGCAGACCCTCGGGAACGATGCCGTGGGAGATGAAGCGCTTGAGCGCGAACTGCGTGACGTCCTCGCGCTCGATCACATAGACCGCGAATGACTCCTGCTCGTTAAACATCTGTACGAGCACGGTGGTGCCGCGGATCACGTCCTGGTCGGTGGAGACGGCGTGGATCGCCGCACGCTGCAGGACGCGACGAACCGCCAGCGTCTGCTGCACTTCCACTTCGACGCCGTTGGGCACCGACTGCATGGCGCCGTCGAGAAACGTGCTCAGCTCCTTGCGCATTCGCGTCAGTGACGCACCGCAGGCCTTGAGCGCCTTGCTCACGCCGTCATCGTCCAACAAGCCCCAGAGCACGTGCTCCAGCGTGACGTACTCGTGGCGGCGTGCTTCGGCTTCGGCGTACGCGCGGCGCAGCGCCTCTTGAAGCTCCTTCGCGATCACTGGTCCGGCCATGGTCGCTTACTCCTCTGGCTCGATCGTCAACATCAAGGGGAACTCGCGCTCATGGGCGAGCATCTCCACCGTGCGCACTTTCATCTCTGCCACTTCGTAGGTGTACACACCCGCGACGCCGACGCCGCTCTGATGCACATGCAGCATGATGCGTTGCGCTTCGGACTCAGGGTGATGGAACACGCTGCGCAGCACCTCGACCACGAACTCGCGCGTCGTGTAGTCGTCGTTGTGCATCAGCACTTTGTAGAGCGG
>JACZCZ010105540.1_pt1 | contig 18229 bp, 9 predicted proteins | sample 8641811 | NCBI WGS metagenome assembly JACZCZ01 (sample SAMN15324610, study PRJNA640507) | soil metagenome | isolation source: intercropping peanut in the first line | place: China: Luxin town, Laibin City, Guangxi Province | collected 2019-07-25 | depth 10cm m | reverse complement strand
TGTGGGCCCCACTTCCAGCGGTGACTCTGGCTGTGGGTCCGGCTTTGGCCGGACGTCATGCCCAAAGGCATGCTTCGCATTACGTCCGGCTAAAGCCGGACCCACAGCAAGACGAGATTCCGTCATTTCCGCGCACGCGGGAATCCTTACACGGTGACGTGGTGGGTATTGCTCATCTGATGTACGTGGAGCAGAAGACGCCGGGCGCGACGGCATCCGTAGCCATGGCCTGACGATCGCCAGTCGCAGCACGATCGGCCGATCCATACGACTGCAGACCTTCTCTCCGGGTAGACTGTTCCGATCCCCATGCGGACATTCACCATGCGAACGCTTCGGTTGGCCGGATCGATGCTCGTCCTGTTGGGCATGCAGTCGTGCACGTCGGGTGCTACACGCGAAGCGATGCGTGAGTGCGAGTACTGCCCGGAGATGGTCGTGGTGCCGCGCGGTGTGGCGATCGTAGGGGCGAATGCGGTCGATCGCTTCCGCAACCCGGATGAGCTGCCGGAGCGCCGATTTCAGATCAGCGAAAGCTTCGCAGTGAGTCGCTACGAAGTCACACGTGCGCAATACGAGGCGTTTGTCCGGGCGACGGGTCGGGAGATTCGCGGCGAGTGTCTCACCGACCGCGCCGAACGCGGCAAATGGGTGATCGATGCCACCACTACTTATCGCGACCCGGGCTTTTCGCAGACGGATGACCATCCCGCGGCATGCGTGAACTGGGATGAGGCCAAGGACTACATCGCGTGGCTGAACACACAGACCCGCGGCGGCTACCGGATGCTGACGGAGGTCGAGTGGGAATACCTCGCGCGAGCTGGTACGACGCGGAACGACATCTATCCATGGGGGAACGAAGAGTCCCAGGGCTGCGGCTCTGCGAACGGATTCGATCAGACCACGTTGACCAAGTACGCCGGCATCGACACTTCCGGCTACAAGACGTTCGATCCGCTCAGCTGCAGGGATGGATGGCTGAATACGGCGCCCGTCGGTTCGCTCGCAGCGAACGCCTTCGGCCTGCACGACGTGATCGGAAACGTGGCCGAGTGGGTGGAAGATTGCGCTACGGCATCTCATGCCACGCTGCCCGACTCAGGCGCACCGCCTTCGTTCGAAGGCACGTGCGCACGACGTGTCACCAAAGGAGGTTCATGGGGCACGCTGGCCCACAATCTGCGTATCGCCGAACGGATTCCCTATCCCCCAGTTCATCGGGACGACTCGATCGGGATTCGCGTTGCCAGGACGTTGTGAAGCAACCCCTAGCGTTGCATCAGACGCTCAGCGATCGCGCGATATGCGGGCAACGAAGTCGGGTCGAGATTGACGTTGCCCGCAAGCGGGTGCGAAGCAAACCGCGCGATCACCATCTCGGCCCTGGGGTCGACATAGATCGCCTGTCCGTGAATGCCGCGCGCCATGAATGTTCCGTGATCGTCGTGCGAGACCCACCACTGCTGGTGATAGCTCCAGCCCGGCAGCGTCGCATACCCCGCCTTTGCAAAGGCGGTGGTGCTGGCGCCGCGACGAATATCCTGTACGGCGGCTACGGGAACGATCTGCTGGCCGTTGAAGCGCCCATCGAGGCGCAGCATCTCGCCGAAGCGCGCGAAATCGCGTAGACGTGCATTCAGTGAGCTGCCTGCAAGCGGCGTGTGCTCCGCATCGATGGCCAGGAACGCGTCGTCCTCCGCCCCGATCCGGCTCCAGATCCGCTCGCTGAGCACGGTCGCCAATGGTTTACCCGTGACACGTGAGATCAGCCAGCCGACGACATCGGTGTTCGGCGTCCGATACGTGAATGCTTCGCCATGCGTTCCCTTCTTTGGAATCGTTGCCAGGAATGCGTAGATCGATCCCGGTGCCGCAGAGCCGGCGGGGCGGGGAAAGAAGCCGGTTGCATCGCGGTAGGCGAGCATGCTCGGCGACTCGCCGACGTAGTTCTCCGTGAAATCGATAGCTGTGGTCATGTCGAGCACCTGCGCCACGGTGGCATCGCCAAAACCACTATTCGCGAGTTCGGGAATGTAGCGCGCCACTTTGGCGCTCGGATCGAGTGCACGCTCCGCAATCAACGCCGCCGCGATCGTGCCGAAGAAGGATTTCGTCACCGAGAAGGCGATGTGCGGGCGCTCGGCCGTCAAGGCCCCGAAGTAACGTTCATAGACGATATGGCCCCGATGCAGCACTACGATGCCATCGGTGTAGTTCGCGGCGAGCGACTCCGCCCAGGTCATGGGCGCCTTGCCGCCGATCGGCATGAACGTCACTGCATCGAGGTCCGCTCGATGTTCGACATCGAGGGAATGAACCTGGGTGTTGCCGCGGGCGACGGCGAGCGTCGGGCGCAGTTCGCGCCAGTGAGAGAAACTCCAGCGCCACTGAGGAAACCTGTAGAAGCTCCCGTCCTCGAAGCGGATCAGCTTGTCCGGTGCTGGAGGCGATCCGACCATCCATCCGAGGACGTTCGGATCGCTGGCCTTCGCGTCCGGGGTCCCCGGGGGTACGGCAGCGTCGATGACCAATGGAGTGAGAGCGAGGCCAGCGAGCAGCGATACGATCGTTCTTTTGATCCTCATGACGCGTGACTCCCTTGGGACCGTGTCGCGTAGAGAACACCAACGCGACTGGTAAGGGAAGAGGTCAGTTCCCGGGTGTTATCTCTTTCAACTTCCGGATGATCGGTTGAATGAACGGCCTGAAGATCCATCGCAACAGCCAGCCGGGCAGAAACCGGCCGCGCTCCTCGAGGGCGACGCGGGCGCGAGGGTGATCCAGTAGTCGCGGCATCAGTGGCACATAGCCGCGATCGTCGACGCGCAACTCGAAGCCGGCGAGGTGCTTCGCACTCTTGTAGCCGTAGTGCGCCGGCGCGATGAGCCTGACCGGCGCGCCATGCTCGATGCTGAGCGGCTGATCGTTGAGTCGATCGGCGATGAGCACCTCGGCTGCCAGCAAATCTGAGAGGGGCAGCGCCGTCCGATAGCCGTCCTGGCAACGCAGAATCACGAATCCAATTTCTGGCGGGTCCGCCAGGCGCGGGACAACCAACTTCTCCCAGACATCCCTGAAGAGAAATCCCGTCCACCGCAGGTCCCGGTGACTCCATCCTGCCGCGCAATGAAAGTCGGAGGTGATGCTCACTCGCGGCAACGGGGCGAGGTCCGCCGCAGTCAGCACGATGCCTTCATCGATCGCACCGGTAATCGAGAGGCGAATCTCCCTGTGTTCGATCGGTCGCATCGCGAAAGCCGCGCCCCCGAAACGAGGGAACTCGTCGATCGCGCGCTGTCCGGGAGGCAGGGGCCGACTCGTCGACGCATCATGGATCGCTTGCATGGAGGCAGACTGCATGACGACGGCGGGTTCCTCAACTCGCGGAAATCAGCGAAGCAACAGAAAGAAGCGAAAACAGTGAATCGCCTGAAGCGGCGATGACCAGTCGAGAATGCGCCGTCACGATCGTTTCCGTGAGCCGGGCCCCGTTCTCCGAATATCAACCTTGCAGCATCAGCGTGTACAGGATTCCCGCCACATACAACGTTCCGAACACATGCTTGTTGTACCTCGCGAGCCATAGCGGCAGATAGATATCGAAGTTGTCGCGACGGTCGGTGGTGTAACGAGCCGCGATCGGCGTGAGCGGGCAGCGCATTGCGTTGAATGCAAGAACCAGAACCTCGATGAAGACAAAGCCGATCAGCGCCCACGCCGTGCGCGGCCGCTGCAGGTGCGCGAAGACAGGAATCGCAACGATTGACCCTGCGAACACTGCCCAGGCAGCCGTGTGAAGCAGCTTCACGCGGCGCAGCTTGCGTTGCGCGGCTGGGGAATCGGGCTCCATGAACGGTTCTTCGGTGTCCGGGGTGGCCATTTAATTGTCAGACATATAGAAACATGCGAACGTTGGCCGATCTGCTGGGTGACAGGGGGCGCGGGAATGAAAGCGTGGATCATGGGTGCGGCGTTCGCAATGTGCGCCGCCATTTCGCTCGCGCAGCCGCAGACCTGGACGCCTGACAACGGCGACGGCACGTTCACGAACCCGATCTTCTACGACGAGTTCTCCGACCCGGACATGATCCGCGTCGGGGAGTATTTCTATCTCACCGGCACGACGATGCATTCCATGCCGGGTCTTCCGGTGCTGCGTTCCAGGGATCTCGTGAACTGGGAATTCATGTCCTATGCGATGCAGGCGCTCGACCTCGGACCTGCCTTCCGTCTCGAAGATGGCAGGAACATCTACGGCCAGGGCCAGTGGGCCCCGTCTTTCCGCCATCACAAGGGGATGTTCTACATCTTCAGCAACGTGAACCGCGAGATGACGCAGTTCTACACGGCAGCGAATCCAGCGGGGCCGTGGCAGCACAAGTCGATGAAGCGATCGCTGCACGATCTGTCGGTGCTGTTCGATGACGACGGCAAGGCGTACGCCATCTGGGGCTATCGCGCGATCCAGTTCGCGCAGCTCACCGATGATCTGACCGACATCGTTCCGGGAACGCAGCGCGAGATCATTCCCGAGAATGCGGGCATGGGCGAGGGCGTGCACTTCTACAAGATCGACGGCAAGTACTTCATCATCAGCGCGTGGTATGACCAGCGCATGCGCATGCCTGCAGCACGCGCCGATCGGCCTGGAGGGCCGTACGAAGTGAACCAGGCCATCAGCATCGATGAGGATTTCGGTCTCGCGCAAGGCTATCGCCTTGCCGATATGAGGGGCACGAAGCCGCCGTACGACATTCGCCCAGGCGATCCCCACGCCACGGGCAAGCTCTCGCTGCATCAGGGCGGAATCATTCAGACACCGCTCGGGGAGTGGTGGGGCTACTCGATGATCGATTACAACTCGGTCGGGCGCCTCACCTCGCTCTCGCCGATCACGTGGAAAGACGGCTGGCCCTACTTCGGGTTGCCCGGAAATCTCACACGCACACCGCGCACGTGGGTGAAGCCGAAGACGAGAGAGCCCCAACCGATCAGCGTTCCCTACGTTCGCAACGACGATTTCTCCGGTACGTCGCTGCCGCCGATCTGGCAGTGGAATCACGTACCGATGAACGATGCTTGGTCGCTGACCGAGCGCAAAGGGCATCTGCGCCTGAAGGCACTGCCAGCAACGAGTCTGTGGGATGCGCGCAATACGCTCACGCAGCGTTCGATTGGTCCGATCTCTTCGCCGAGCACGATTCTCGACACGTCCTCGATGAAGGATGGCGACGTCGCCGGCCTCGCGCTGTTCAACCGGCCGTATGCCTGGATCGGCGTCGAGCGCACGAAAGGCAAGACCAGCCTCGTGCAGTTCGATGAGCAAAGCAATCGCAGCACGCGCGTCGATCTGCCGACGTCGCGCGTGTGGCTGCGCGCTGACTGTGACTTTCTCAGGGAGAAGGCAAGCTTCTTCTACTCAACGGACGGCAAGATGTTCAAGCCTCTCGGTGAACAGCTCACGCTCGTGTTCCAGCTCATGACGTTCCAGGGCGTGCGCTATGCCTTGTTCAACTACAACACTGCCGGTCGACTAGGCGGTGCCGCGGACTTCGATGCATTCACGGTTGATCAACCGTTCCCGCGCGGACTGATGCGACCGATCCCATACGCGAAGCGAGTCCGCTTCACAGCGCACGATCGCAAGTACGGGTTGAGTGCGACAGCCAGTGGCCTCGCCGCAGGCTCGCCCACCGCATTCGACGTGGTCGACATGAAGCTCGGCCGAGTCGCACTTAAGTCGGAGCATGGCTTCGTCGGTATCGGCAGCAACGCCGACGCGCTGATGACGAACAACACACCTGGCGACGCAGAGACGTTCCAGTGGATCGAAACGCCGACCGGCGAACTGGTGCTGATGTCCCTGCGAACGCATCGATTCCTGCGCATCGATCCGAAGACGCAACGACTGATGGCAGACAGCCGGACGCCGCTGCCGGATGGTAGTGATGGGGCGAGGTTTGAGTGGGTGGTGGCGGAGTGAGGCCAGATCTCAGAACGTCACAGCAAACCCCAGCGAAACCGTATCGAGATCCGCCTGATCCAGCTCCGCATAGTTCACATCGAACGCCCGCTGATACTCGAGCCGTAGCGCGTAGACGTCCGCGAACCTGTACGCGGCACCTGCACCGAGCATGTAAGTCGTATCCGATTGCCCCACGTTGAAGAGCTGATCGTCGTCGATCCACCGCCGAAGCTTGCTGCTCAAGTAAGCGAAGGACGCGCGGCCATAGAGCTCGAAGCGATGGCTCACGGGCAGAATCGCCAGCGCTGATACCTGCATGCCACGCGCCTCGGCCCCAACCTTGTATCGGAAGGTTCGAGGAGGCGTACCGGGCGGATCGTAAGAGAAGTTGCCCGTGCCCTGTTCCTGGTAGACGAACTCACCCATGTCGACGAATCCGCCTTCGATGGCCCAATGGTCCGTGAAGCGGTAGCCACCGAAGAATCCGTAGACGGCATCCTTCGTGTCCAGCGCCGAATCGGACTGCGTGCGAACAAAAAGATACTCGTCGTAGAACCCCTGTGCGTCCTCATCGAACACACCGATGTCCAGGGCGCTGCTTCCCTGTCCGTAGTAGCCGCCGATATAGAACCCAGGCTCAACGGCGGACGCCGGTGCTGACATTCCCAGCAACACTGCGCAGATGGCGCCGGCACGACCCCATCGCCCGATATTCCGGATCATGAGTACGTCTTCCCGATTGAGCTCGAGCCCCATGGTAGGCGCAACGGCCCGTCAATGCATGCCGTTGTCGTTTCAACCCTCGCAGGGTCATGCGCGGAAGGCAGCGGCGAAATGCCCGGCGTGAGTCCACTCCGACTTCGGCAACGTGCGCTCCAGGAACGCGCGGCCATGGGCGTCGATACCAGCGTCGTAGCCGAAAGATCTCATGATGAGCTCGCGAGGGCCACGACGGAACCCGGTTGCCCCGCCGATGGCGGGGTCGCGAAGAGAGAGTCGGAAGTGACTAAAAGAAGGAACCGGTCAGTGTCGAGAACGGCATGATTGGGGCAGACTGACTCGACCCGGCGCCGGTAGCATTGCGCAACCCCATACTGAGTCGTCGACATGGCATTCCGCATCCTGCTGATCCTGTTTCTCGTGGCACTGCATGGCGCATGTGCCACGTCTTCCAGCGGCAAGTCGAGTGCCACGTTGCAGCTGGAAGTTGTTGAAGCTACCCAGGCCTGGCAGGCCGCGTTCAACAGCCGCGACCCTGCGCGCATCACCGCGATGTATGCGCCGGATGCTGTCTTCTGGGGGACAACGATGAAGTCGATTGCGACACACCCTGCCGCTGTCGCCGAGTACTTCCAGGATGCCGGCAGCCGACCGAGCACGCGGGTGGTATTCGAGGAACAGCACATTCGTGTCTACGGGGATATGGCGATCAACAGCGGCACGTACACGTTCAAAGACGTTCGCGATGGACAGGCGACTTCGAATCTCTCTCGCTATACCCTGGTGTTTCGCAAGCAGCAGGGCAACTGGCTGATCGTCAACCATCATTCGTCGCGCATGCCGCCCAGCGATGACAAGACGCAACAGGTGGCACCTGATGCACGTCAGCCGTTCTGGGCCAGCATCTCTGAACTCTGTGGCAAAGCTTTCGCCGGTCGTATTGCCGTCAACGAAGGCGGCGGCGCTGGGCCGGATCCGTTCGAGGGCAAGTCGCTGACCATGCATGTTCGCGAGTGCTCGCAGAACGAGATTCATGTTCCATTTCACGTCGGCGACGATCGCTCGCGGACCTGGGTCTTTACGCGCACGAGCGGCCTGCGCCTGAAGCACGACCATCGTCACCAGGACGGTTCACCCGACGCAGTCACCCTGTACGGCGGCGATGCCAGCGAAGCAGGCAATGCAACCGAGCAGCGCTTCCCTGCGGATACCGAGTCGAAGGAGATGTTCATTCGCGAGGGACGGACGCAGTCCGTCGAGAACACCTGGGTCGTGAGTCTCGTGCCGGGCAAGCGCTTCAGCTATGCACTCGTGCGTCCGGGCCGGGAATTCCGCGTTGACTTCGACCTTACACAACCTGTCGAGGCACCGCCGGCGCCGTGGGGGAGATGAGCGCGGGCGATTGGCTACAACCTGATCGCAAGCTCCAGCGCTTCATCTGCGCTGACAGAGACGTCCGGCAGCACTCCGACACCTTCCAGGCGCGCACCCTTGATCGAGTAGTAGTCCGCAATGGGAACGCGCAGGTGGAAGCCGCCGGGTATGTCGAAGAGCTTCGACGACAGGCAGATGCCGGGTGTCTTCTCACCGACCACTTTCGCCCGTCCCGTCGACTTCAATGCATCGGCCGCGATCTCTGCGGCGCTGATCGATCGTTTGCTCGTGAGCACCATGACGGGACCAGAGAAGCGAGGTTGCATCGGCTCTATGCGATAGCTTGTCAACGGTCGCGTCATTACGTCCGCCTGGAACTTGCTCACGGAGTAGCCGAGCCATGGCTTGGCGGAAGGGAAGTCATCGCGGCCCGGAGGTTGTTTGTGATCGACGTACCACAAGGCAGTGACGAACACGCCTGAGTCGATTGGCTTGTCGATCAGGTGTCCGACGAGTGACACGACTGCGAAGGCTCCGCCCGTGTTGCGCCGCAAGTCGATGATCAGCTTCTCTGCTTTGCGCGAAACGATCTCATCGTAAGCGGTGTCGATGGCCTCGATCGTGTCGGCACCGTTCATCGTCGTGACGGACAGGATCGCTGTGGAATCCCGCCACGCAAGCGACACTGCGTCAGGGCCCGCTATAGACGTATCGAGTCGCGCAATCCGCTCGGCAGCGGGTTCTTCCGCCTTTCGCAGCGCGACATGGGAGAAAGGTGCGTTCCGCCAGATCGCGCTGAAGCCTGCAATGAACTCGTCGTCGGACGTCGCTCTCTCGCCCAGTGCGATCGTGTCTCGTTCGATCTGGCGATACGCGTCGCTGTCGAGCTCGGCGGGATGGAAGTGATGAGTGCGGATCGTGTCGTTGATTGCGACGGCGGTGTCGCGAAAGGTGGTAGTGGTGGTTCCGTGAGTAACGCCGGGAGCGAGCCAACAAAGGAGGGCGATCAGAGTGGCGCGATTCATGAGCAGCACCGTCACAGGGTGGAGTATGGATGCGAGGAGAGAGCAGAAGGTTTGATTCGCGCAGCGGCCGCCACGGAAGATTCCCTCACAGTGAGATGCAGAATCAGAGTTTCCCTGATCGAGCGTGTGCGCTCTCAGGAAGATTAGTTGATCGCGCAGTTGACGCTGCGCAGACATCGCAGTGAGAATCCGCGCGCAGGACGATCCGGATAGGAAGAACGACGACGGCCGGATCACTGCAAGTCAGATCGATGTTCAGCAGCACAGGGAATGTACCAGATGGATGGCGCGCGCAGTCTTGATCGCTCGATTGCAGAGCGTGGTTCTCAATCAGTTTCCATCCGGAAGAGATCGAGTGCAGCGGCACCTGGATTTGTGCGGGCGATCGCACGCAATATCTTCCTGCTCGGGGGAGTGTTCGCGCTGGCAATTGCCGCGCGCACTGCACATGCCGCGCCTCCCTACACGTTCTACGTGCTCGCGCCGGAGCATTTGTCGGCCGACCTGACAGTAACGAGTCTGGAGCCGGGGAATACGATCAGTGTCGGCTCGTTTCAGCGCACGCTGACCGCGTACGAGTCAGCGGTGGTTCCTGCAACCGCTCTCTTTCCCGGAAGGCTCATCAGCGGTACCGGCCGATACACCGTTGGCAGCGACGCCAATGCGGCTGATCTTCTCGCTCCGGACTTCCTCGCCGGCACTCAGTTCGTCATTCCGCACGTCGCCGGCAGTCACAAATACTACGTGCAAGCGACGACATCGGCGGCAAACCTGACGATCAACCTGGGAGCAACGTCCAGCAATCTGTCGATCGCTCCTGGCACCGCGTACGAAATCGATGCAGGTAGCGACAACACCATATCAGGCCGAATCACATCGGATCAGCCTATCGTCGTAGCGCATGTCGCCTACGCTTCCGGAACGGCGCAGGACGCTTACCCCGTGCCGCCTGCAAGCCTGGAGGTTCTGGGTATTCGGTCTCAGAACGCAGTGATCGGTGCGTTCGCGGATGGAACTTCAGTAGAAGTGTACGCGACTGACGGGTCGGCCACGGTCTATGCGCTCGATGCCGGCCAGAAGGTTGTCGTCAATATCGGGAGCAACGCAGCGCAAGGCGCGGGCTCAGCGGTTCGTGTGCTGGCAAATCAGCCTGTCGCTGCAGTCCAGTACGACGACAGCGACGGCGCCGATGCGACCGCGTTTTGGCCGGTGAGTGCTTTCACGCGGCGCTATGCATTCCCTGTCAATGCGCAGTACGTCGCAGTTGCGTGTCTGGCACCGGACGTGACGGTGACGCTCTTCAAGGGTTCGACAGGAACAGAAACGCAGACCTGCTCAGCCAGCGGCAGCAATCCGGGCAAATTGTTCTTCGGTGCAACGACGAGCGGCAACAACGTCGCTGCCGGTTGGCATCTCACCGCAAGCGCGCCTGTCTATGTGATGTACGAGGCAGCGACGCCACAGGATGAGCACAACCTCTCGGGCGTGCAATCTTCCAGCGGCCCTGCCGCGCCTGCGCTTGCAGCAGTAAGCACGCCTACAACCAGCAATCCCATTGCCGTCACAGGCACCGCGGATGCGGGGGCAGTCGTTCGTCTTTACGTCAACGGCAAGCTTCAGCAAGTGCAGGCCGCAACCGGCGGCGGTACTTTCTCCTTCAACACCGAGCTATTCGACGGCAACAACGTCATTCATGCAGTGACCGTTTCGGGTGGGAATGAAAGCACGCCCTCGAACGTCGTTGAGGTCGTCTACAGCAACACGCTGCCGCGCACTCAGAGCGGAAGCATCTCCGGCAATGTCGTGTGGACGCCCGGTAATCCAGCCACACCCTACGTTGTCAGCTCGACGTTGACGGTCGCGGCCGGCGCCACCCTCGTGCTGCAACCTGGTACGACGCTTCGGTTTGCGAACAGCACGTCGCTCACGATCAATGGTGCCCTGAAAATCGCGGGCACGGCGCAGTCGCCGGTCGTGCTGACGTCGAATGCGGCGTCGCCCACACGGGGCAACTGGGCAGGTGTGGTGTTGAACGCGAGTGCCACCGGATCGGAGATCGCGTACGCCACCATCGACTGGGCCGCAACCGGCGTGAAGGTCAACGGTGCCGCAGTCACGATTCGCGACTCGACGATCAGGAACTTCCCGACGGGTGCTGGTACCGGCGTCTGGATCACCGGCGCCGCTTCCGGAACGCAAGTGATCAATAACGCCATTCGCGGTGTCGGCGATACGGGTCGATGCATAGCGATCGAGGATGCGTCACCGGCGATCCTCAGGAATACGCTGTCCGATTGCGATCGCGGCATCGTGACCTACCGGGCGGCCTCGCCGACTGTGACCGGCAATACGATCACCAGCAACGACTACGGCATTTCTGTAGAGGGATTGGGCTTCACGCCCATGCCGATCGTCAATGGAAACAGCATCTACGGCAACGATAACGCCAGCATTGTCACCGCCACTTACGCGACGGGGGCGCAGGACCTCAAGCTGAATGCCAGGAACAACTGGTGGGGTACCACGAACTTTGCAACGATCAGCGCGTCCATCGGGGATTGGACGGACACCCCTGGCTCGACGACGTTGCCGTCGGTGGATTTCGGATCGCCCCTGAACGCTGCGGACGGCGCCCCGATTGCCGGCAACTATCTGATCGGGCCGCTACAGGCGACCTCGACGACGTTGAGCGCGGGAGAGACGCATCACGTCATCGGAACGCTGCAGATTCCATCGGGCCGCAGCCTGACCATTTCCGCGGGCGTCCGTGTCAATTTCTACGCGTTCGGATCCACGTTGCTGGTCGATGGATCTCTCACCGTGCAAGGAGTTGAGGGCAACATCGCCCAAATCGTTTCGGGACGTCCAGCACCCGGGCGAACGGATTGGGCCGGTATTCAGATTCGCGCTGGGGGTAGTGCATTGATTGAATACGCGCTGGTCGAGTCGGCCTCTACCGCGATCAGGAGCATGGGTGTCCCGATCACCGTTCGATACTCGACCATCCGCAGCTTCACGTCGGGCACCGGCTCGGGAATATGGATCACCGGCAGCGGCGCCTCGGGTAGCCAGATCATCGGCAATGTGATCCGGGGTGTCAGCGATGGGGGGCGGTGTATTTTCGCCGAGGACTCGTCGCCGACGATCACGAACAACGTAGTGAGTGACTGCGATAGCGGCATCTTGGTTTATCGCGCGAGTTCGCCGCTCATCACCGGCAACACGATCACGAGCAATGACAACGGCATCGTTGTGGATGGTGCGGGTGTCACCTCGTCGCCTGTTGCAACAGGCAATGAGATCTCCGGCAACGACAACTGGAACTACGCCGCCGCCAACTTCGCGGCCGGTGCTCAGAATCTGCGACTGAACGCGACGGGCAACTGGTGGGGGACCACGAATCTGACCACCATCGGCGATCTCATCTCTGACTGGACTGACGCGCCGACTTCGACGACGACGCCAGTAGTCGATATCGGGGGATTACTGGATGCGGCAGGGGGCACACCGATATCTGCGAACTACCTGAACGGACCGCTCGCCGCAGCGACCACCACGCTGACTGCCGGTGCGACGTATCAAGTGACGGGCGCACTGCAGGTCCCATCAGGTAAGAGCCTGACGATTCCTGCCGGTACGAGAGTCAATTTTCACACCAGCAATTCGACGCTACTGGTCGACGGCACGCTGGTTATGGAGGGATCCGCAGAAAATCCCGTAGTGATGACTTCCGGTCGTGTCTCGCCTGGCCGAAACGACTGGGCCGGCGTCCAGATTCGTGCTGGAAGCAGCTCACTGATCGAGTACGCGCTCATCGAATGGGCATCGTCGGGGGTCAGGATCACGGGTGTTCCTGCGACGATTCGCTACTCCACGATTCGCAATTTCGCCAACAACAGCAACGCAGGCATCCGGGTGACCGGAGCGGGCGCGTCTGCAACGCAGATCGTCGGCAACGTGATCCGCGGCGTCAACGATGAAGGCCATTGCGTCTTCGCGGAAGACTCATCGCCTACGATTACCAACAACACACTGAGCGATTGCGATCGGGGTGTGACGGTATATCGGGCCAGCTCACCCGTCATCACCGGCAATACGATCACGAGCAACGACAACGGCATCATTGCCGACGGCGCTGGCGCGACGCCGCAGCCTGTGGCTACCGGAAATCAGATCCTTGGCAACGATCTCCTGGAGTACGGTGCCACGACCACCTATGCCGCTGGCGCTCAGAGCGTCAGGCTGAACGCGACAGGCAACTGGTGGGGATCTACCGACCCCTCGGCAATCAGTCTCAAGATTTCCGACTTTACCGATTCACCGACGTCGACCACCGTGCCGCTGATCGATTTCTCCGGCTTCCTGGACAGCGCTGCTGGAGCACCCGTTCCGGGCAATCAGCTAATCGGACCACTCAGCGCATCGCTCACGCTCAGTTCGGGGACGCAGTATGAAGTTCTTGGAGCACTCACCGTGCCCAGTGGCAGGAGCCTGACGATTCCGAACGGCACTATTCTTCGATTCCACATGGCTGCGTCGCTGATCGTCGAAGGTGCGCTCCAGATCCAGGGTACCGAGGCAGCCCCTGTCCGCCTGACGTCGGGACGTGCAACGCCAGCGCGTGGAGACTGGTTTGGCGTGATCGTGCGTAGCACCGCCAATGCGGTGAACATCGACGGTGCAGAAATCGAATGGGCCGTTCGCGGCGTCGAGGTTCAGTCCGCGATCGTTACGGTGCAGAACTCCGCGATCAACTATTTCACGACCGCGGGTATCGCGATGACCTCATCGGGCAGTGCCAGCCAGATCCTCGACAACGAGATTTCGAATGGCAATCGCACGGGTGATGGAATCTGGCTGACCAGTTCGTCGCCGACGATCCAGGGCAACCGGATCACGGGGACCAATCGTGCGGTGTACATGACGGGTGCTTCAAAGCCGCTGGTTTCGTCCAATGTGCTCACGGACAACAACTGGGGCCTCTATCTGTTCGGCAACAACAGCGTCAGCGCGAACGACGTGCCGGTGCCGACGATCCAGGGCAATGACATCTTCGCAAACGCTACGGCACAGCTGGAGCTCAACGCATACCCCGCTTCCAACCCGGCGTTCATCAATGCAATCGGCAACTGGTGGGGGACGCCGGATCCTGTCACGGGACGGGAGATCAAGCTCTCGGCGGGTTCGGTGGCAGCTGCGATCGACTTCAGCGATGCAGCCTCTACTTCCATCAACTTCGATAGTCGACCGCCCGTTGCCCCTGCGCAGCTCAATGCGCGGGCAGTGTCGAACTCCGAAATTGTCCTGAGCTGGGTGAACGCGGGAGACGATTTCGGAGTAGCTCTGTACCTGGTCGAGCGGTGCGCGGGAACGTCGTGCAGCGACTTCGCGCAGGTGGGGACGTCGGCTTCGACGGGTTATGCCGATGGCGGCCTCACAACGGACACCGTCTACAGCTATCGCGTTCGCGCGCAGGATGCTGCAAGTCTGCTGAGCGCCTATTCCGCAGTCGCGAGTGCGGTCGCGAGATCCGATACGGAAGCACCGAGCCGGCCCACGGCGCCGATCGCACTCGTCATGTCGAGCACACAGATCGATCTCGAGTGGACCGCCTCGACCGACAACATCGGCGTGACGGGTTACATCATCGAGCGCTGCCAGGGCGCAGGCTGCTCGAACTTCAGCGAAGTCACGACCGTGGCGACGCGAACCCACAGGAACACGGGACTGTCAGCGGCCTCGACTTACCGGTATCGCATACGCGCCCGCGATGCCGCTGGCAACCCAAGCACCTATTCGGATGTGGTGACGGCGACGACTTCGATCAACGGAGCTGATTGTGATTGAGCACTCGATGAAGACGAACAAGGGATTCGCCGCCGTTGTTTCCGCGGCGGTGCTGGTCGGCGCTGCGTTGCTGGTGTCTTGCTTTCTTGCGCCTGCGGCGCAAGCAGCGAGTGGCCAATGCAAGTGGGAAGGCGGGGCCGGGAAGCCCACATACCCCTACTGCGAAGCTGAGGATTGCATAGGCCGTGGCGGCACGGCGCAGTGCTCGAAAGGTGTCGGCGCGGACTCAACCGGCGGGCCGGATGAAGAAGACCTTGGCCCCGACAAGTGGGTCTATATCGCCTGCGACGAACAAGCACCAAGCGCGTCGCGCGATCGTCGCTGGTGCGAAAGCGCGGGGGGCGACTGGGTCGTTACCGGACCCGCAACTACGAAGTGTGAAGGCCTTCCGCCGGGTGCCTTGGGTGTCGGGGGCGCCAACAACGAAGCACAGATCATCGCTATCGCCGACGAGTTTGCCCGCCGGACGTCGCCCAGCTGCGGTGCTCTCACGTCCGATACCGGATGGGATTCCAACTTCACATCGGGCATGTGTTTCGGCGGCCCTGCGGTGACTACTCTGGGCGTCAAGACGAAGAGCTTCCGTCGTCGACGTTATTCGATGAGCACTTCGTGTGGCGCGAACCTGATCATCTCGTTTCAGATGTACCGGGCCGCTAAATGCCCTGCAGGTTACAAGAGCCGCACCGCAGTCACCGGGACAGAATGCTACAAGCCCGGTGAGTGCTGTTTGAAAGTAGCCAATCCCGTCTCTCCTTACTCGGGCACGAAGTTCCACGAGGAAACGGACTATCGCGGCGCGGCGATCGGCGGGTTGGAGTTGAGGCGCTACTACTCGAGCACAAGCTACTACCGTCCCTCGAATATCACGACGGACGTACCCAATCCCGATGTGATGAAGGCATCGGAGTTCTGGCGCAACAACTACGACAGCCATCTGTATGCGGTCACGGGGAACACCGAGGTCGTTGCGGTCCAGCAGCGCGGCGATGGCTCAGTTCGATCGTTCTCGCTGACAGGGAACGAGGTCGGAAACATCGAGGGTGGCGCTGCCAGGCTGCAGCAGGTTTCAGGCGGATGGGAACTCACGCTCGCTAACCACGACGTGGAGCGCTACGACCCGACCGGTCGCCTCATGTCGATTACGACTCGGGCAGGGTTGGCTACTACGCTGAGCTACGACAGTTGCGGGATGCTCGAGACCGTTACGGATGCATTCGGCCGCGCGATCGCATTCACGAACGATTGCACGAACCGTCGTGCTACAGCCGTAACGCTGCCAGACAGCTCTCAGATTCTCTACGGCTATGACAGCTGGGGCCGCCCCACTACCGTCACCTATCCCGATGGGGCCAGCCGCACCTATTTATACGGAGACTTCCGCAACCAGTGGTTGCTGACCGGCATCCAGGATGAGAGCGGACAGCTGTTCGCAAAGTACGAGTACGACTCGAGTGGCCGCGTGACAGTGTCGGAGCACGCGGACTCCGCGGATCGCTATCAGTTCACATACGGAACGGCGACGACTGTGGTCGATCCGCTGGGTGCTACGACGCAGTACGGCTTCAGCACTTCGGGCGGCGCGTATCGCAAGGCGTCGCATTCTCAGGCGTGCAAGGACTGCGGCAATTTGAGTGTCGGCACGTACGATTCGAAGGGCAATCCTGCAAGCCAGACAGACTTCAACGGAGTGCGAACCGATTTCGTGTACGACCAGGTACGGAACCTCGAAACGTCGCGTACCGAAGCGGCAGGAACTCCCCGCGCTCGTGTGATTACCACCCAATGGCATCCGACATTCAGATTGCCTGCTCAGGTCGATCGGCCCGGACAGCGCACGAACTACACCTATGACTCCGCTGGCAACCTGGAGACGCGAACGATCACCGATCTCGTGACCAGCGGCACGCGCATCTGGACCTACGATTACGACGGTTACGGCAGGCTGCTGACGGTCAACGGCCCGCGCACCGATGTTTCAGACGTCACTACCTATACGTACTACGACTGCTCGTCTGGGAACGAGTGCGGCCAGATGCATACGATCTCGAACGCGCTCAGTCAGGTCACAACGTTCAACACCTACAACGCGCACGGACAACCGCTGACGGTGACCGATGCGAACGGTGTGGTGACGACCTTCACCTATGATCAGCGTCAGCGCCTGTTGACTCGAACCTCATCCGGGGAGCAAACCTCTTTCGAGTACTGGCCCACTGGATTGCTCAAGAAGACCACGCTTCCCGACGCGAGCTTCATTACTTACAGCTACGACGCCGCGCACCGGCTGAAGCGCATCGAGGATTCCACGGGCGCTTACGTCAACTACATGCTCGACCGCGCGGGCAATCGCACGACGGAGGATGTCTACGATCCAGCAGGCACGATCGTCGCCAAGCGCAAGCAACTGTTCAACAGTCTGAGCCGACTCTGGAAGCAGGTGGGCGCTGCCGGCTCGCCGGAAGTCACCACTGTGTTCACGTATGACGGCAACGGCAATCAGACCGCTGTCGATGCACCGCTCGGTCGCAGCACCGCGAACCAGTACGATGAGCTAAATCGCCTGAAGCAGATCACGGATCCGGGTGACGGCGTCACCCAGTTCGGATACGACGCGCTGGACAATCTCACGTCGGTGACCGATCCGCGCAACAACGTCACTGCGTATCAGTACAACGGCTTCGGAGATTTGAAGCAGCTGACGAGTCCGGATACGGGTGTCACCGTCAATACCTACGATTCGGGGGGCAACCTCGCCACTGCCACGGATGCACGCAGCAAGACGGCGACGTACTCATATGACTCTTTGAATCGCGTGACGTCAGTTGCATACCCGGACCAGACAACGACCTTCTCTTATGACACTGGCGCGAACGGCATCGGTCGCCTCACCGGGGCTTCAGACGCGAATCATTCACTGGCATTCGCGTACGACGCTTTGGGTCGACTGACGAATAAAGTGCAGACAACCGGGCCAGTCAGCCGAACCGTGAACTATGGCTATCAGAATGGGAACCTGACGACGCTCACGCTGCCGTCCGGTCGCGTCGTCTCTTACGGCTACAGCAACAACCGGGTTACGCGCGTAAGCGTCGATGGAATCGTTGTGCTCAGCGACGTCACCTACGAACCCTTCGGCCCTGTTGCCGGCTGGACCTGGGGCAACGGCACAGTCACGCAGCGCGACTACAACCTCGATGGAAACCCGACCTCGATCCAGAGCGCGGGCGCGAACAACTACAGCTACGACAACGCGAATCGCATCACCGGGATTTCGGATGCGCAGAACAGCGCG
>JACZCZ010112065.1_pt1 | contig 18256 bp, 16 predicted proteins | sample 8641811 | NCBI WGS metagenome assembly JACZCZ01 (sample SAMN15324610, study PRJNA640507) | soil metagenome | isolation source: intercropping peanut in the first line | place: China: Luxin town, Laibin City, Guangxi Province | collected 2019-07-25 | depth 10cm m | reverse complement strand
TACCCAAACAAGCACAGGCCGCGCACGTTCGTGTAGTTGTCGGGTTCGAAGAAGGTTTTGAGGCGGCGTTGGACGGCGACGAATTCTTTCTTGGGTTTCATCGTGGCGTTGTGGCGCAGCTCTTTGGGGACGAGCAGGAACAGGTAGTCGGCGTCGTTGCAGAGGTGGCACTTCCAGAAGTCGAGGAGGTCCATGTTGTTGGTCGTGGTCTTGCCGCGTTCGACTTCGAGCAGGATGCCGGTGCCGCCAACGCGCAGGTAGTAGTCCGGCCGCAAGCCGGTGATCGAAGTCAGGAACAGACCCTTGCGCTCGCTCTCGAACCCGAGCGCCTTCGCCGGCTCTTCGAACGCCGCTTGCACCAACGCGCTCGAACCTTCGGGGCGATTCGCGACCACCAGCTGTTCGAGAACCGCGGGTTCGTTCAACGCTTCGAGCAGCCGTTGCGCTACGGCTTCAACACTTCGCCACTCCTCGCTCTCGCGATACGGCTCTTGAACGAACGCCACGAACTCGACCACGCGCGATTGTAGGAACCCGTGCGTATCGCCTGTCGAGCTCCAACCTCACGCGCCCCCTACCCGCACGCACTTTCGTGATCCAATGTGCCCAGAGCTCTCACCGCGATCAGCGCCTGCTACGGTCGCGCGCCATGGATGACGCATCCTTCAAAGACGTGATCGCCGAAGCCCTTGCCGAGCTGACCGCTGCTTCTGGTGCGACGCCCGATCAACTGTTCGGCGATGGCACCGCGTTCACCCGCGAGTGGACCGGCGCCGCCGCCCGCGCCTGCGGACTGATCGAAGGCGCCGCCATGGCATTGGACATCACCGTGCTCGAGCTGCTGTGGTCTTTGGATCTCGGCTCGGACAACAATCGCTAGATGCGCGGGCTGCTGTACACCTTGTTTGTTGCGATCCTTGGTTGCGGATCTGCGAACCCTCCTCTGCGACCATTGCAAGCGGCCGCGGCCGATGGCCACGCCTCCGACGCAGCGACGCCCGCGGATGTGCAGCTGTGCCGAGATCTCCCTTTGGAGCGCGATGCCGTCGTTGACTTCACCAACGTCGCGATCGACGCAACGGATCCGCAGTCGATCCAGGTCAGGCCGGTGGACCGAAGTGACGTGAGCTCGGGCGCTGACAACCGTCGCCCAACTCCGTCCACTGCAGACGTTGCTGGAAGCGCGAAGCTGAGAATCCGAATCGAGACCACCGGACGCGTCACGCCGCAGTACATCATCGAAGCAACCGATCACGAGTTTGCTGAGGCGTGCTGCAGGTCACTCCGCGCATCCCAATGGACGCCCGCCCTCGACTCCCAAGGTCAACCCCTCGCCAAGTCGGTCGTCTTCACCTGCAACTTTGAGCTCGAGTGATCACGCCTGCGTTTTCGCCGCGAGTGAACGGAACCTAGGGCGCCATCAGCTCTTCGCTGCGGCAGTCCCATTGTCGTTGAGGGGAGCCGACCTGGCAGGGGAAGTTGCCGGGGCCTGGTGGTGCTGGGTCTACGTTGTAGTGGCCGCCGAAGGCGCGGCGTACGTGGCGGGAATGCCTAGGTCCCAGTCAACGCTGCGAAATCGTGTGTCGATGGCCACGCGGGTGGTTTGTCTCGGCACGTGACTGGGCGCTCTCACCACTGCCACGTGCTCCACCGCGAAGCCGATCATGAAACGAGCGCCGCGCGATCAGGCGGCCGACCGCGGGCAAGTCACCGACAGTGTTGAACGGTGACGTTGGTGCAGCTGGGTTTGATCGTGCCGGCGACGAAGGCGGCGTCATCACAGGTGCTGCCGGGGAGGGTTTGGCCGATGTCGTCGAGCTGAGCCAAGCCGATCAGCGCGCCGGTCTGTGCGTCGAAGTGATAGTGACGCGGCCAGCTGTCCGGTGGTGAGTCGTAGGCGACGGTGCCGCAGCCCTCGGTGCGCACCATGTTGTACTCGGCAGCGCTGCCGGCATCCGCGTCGGCCGTGATGGGCTCGCACTGATAGCGCGCATCGAAGGACGCGAGCGTTGGACACGCGCGGACGCAGAGCACCGCGAGCGGCAGACGTGTCGCACTAAAACCATCGGGGAATCCGCTCGGTGGCGTCTGCAGCTCGACCACCTCGGTCACACACTGCTCCGCCTCAGCATCGGGCTCGCCGGCATCAATCGCGCCTGAATCACGATCACCAGAATCGATCGTGACGGTCGCATCGCGACAACTCGCGGGCGACTCGCACGCTGCGCCATCGTCGTCACCACAACCTAGGAGGCTCAAAGCAAGGGCCAGCATGTGCCAAGTCTTGTTCATGCACGAAACACGTAGCATCGATCGTGCCAGCGGCTTGGGGGTGAGGCCCCAACCCTCAATCAAAGCTGCCGAGCAACTTGCCGAGGTAAAACGACGCGGGTTTGAAACCCGCCCTACGGGTACCGACCATGGATGATGCTTCCCTTAAGGACGTGATGGAGCTGGCGTGACCCTGGACATCAAAAGCAGTGGCGATGGCGTGACGTTCTCGGTGCGTATCTCGCCGCGGGCGTCGCGGTCGGCGATCAATGGAACGCATGCGGGGGCGCTCAAGGTCAGCATCGCCGCGCCACCCGTCGACGGTGAAGCCAACACTGCGCTGTGTTCGTTTCTGGCGGCTGCGCTCGGTGTGCCAAAGCGCAACGTCACCATCGTTCAAGGTGAGCACAGCAAGTCCAAAGTGATCGCAGTCGTCGGCGTCACCGAAGCCAGTGTGCGCGAGTTGATCGCGGTTTGATCTATCGCGTGGGGGACTGACCAAGACATGTGGACCGGATCGTCGAGTCAGGGAACCGGTGTTGTCGCTTGAGCACATGCGTTTGACGATCCGTTTTCGTCACCGTCGTGACAACTCTGCGGTGTACACGCTGCGGAGCGAGGTTGTGTTCATCGACTCCCGCGCGCTTCAACGACTGCAGCCATGACCGACTCACTACCTTGGATTCTCCCCGTCATCGTGGCTGGCGTGCTCGCTTGGCGTCACGCGTTGCCGCGCGCGCTCACGCTGTTCCTCGCCCATGCCACCGCGTGCGCCGCGCTCGTTGCGCTGCTCCTGTTCATCACGCGGTCGGGTGTCGGCCGCATTGCGCAGGCGATGCCCGAAGTGCTCCAAGGCGACGTGCTCGGCCCCCTCGCCTGCAGCGCCTTCATCTCGATCGCCTACCTACTCATCGTGCGCAACGGCAGCACGTCCGAACCCAGTCGCCACGACCCAGCCTAAGAACGGGCGAGATCGATCACGGAAGTGGCCTAAAAAAAGGCGCATTGTGACGATTGTTGGGCGCCCCGTCTTTTGAAAGTGCCCTGGCTGCTTCCTTTAACAAGGAGACGTGCGGGGGCGCAGTCCAGGCATCATTCCGACGAAGGTGGTGGGGAATGGCGCAGGTGATGACGTGTCCGGGGTGTCAGCAAGAGAAGCCGGCGGCGGAGGCTCGGTACAACCAGGCGGGAGACTTGGTGTGTCGGGCGTGCTTGGCGAAGTCGCAGATCGATCATCAGGACCAGGTGGTGGCTGAGATTCGCGGTGGCAAGGAGCACGGCGAAATCATCTACGGATCGATCGGCGCGTTCGTGCTCTCCCTGATCAGCTTGGTGGTCACGCATCGTTACGTGATCTTCCTGTTTCCGTTCGGCGCGATTGTTGGCGCCCTGCTCTCGATCGTGATCCCGGCGCGCTACAAAGAGGTGCGCCAGGCGCTCGGGTGGAAGCTGATTCCGCACTACATCATGGCGACGCTCGCGCTCCTGATCTCCGTGCTTGGTGTGATGGTCGCGTACCGCGCGTTCGACGACCGCCAACAGGAAGTCCACCGCGACATCACCTTCGACGAAGAAGACGAAGCCCCTGTCGACGAGTGATCGCGAACCGCGCGGCCGTGATCAGAAACGGATGGTCACGGATGCAGCGGAGCGCTTGGCTTCGCCGTGGTGGACGATTTCGATGTTGTTGCCGTCGGGGTCGAGGGCGAACGCCGCGTAGTAGCCGGGGTGATAGAGGCGCTCGCCGGGTTTGCCGTTGTCGTGGCCGCCGGCGTTGAGCGCGGCGCGATGACATGCGTCGACCATGTTGCGATCGCTGGCTTGGAAGGCGAGGTGCACGCGACCGGTCAGCTTGCCGGTGGCTGCGGGGCTGTCGGCGGTGGAGACGCAGAGCTCGTCGGCCCAGAAGAAGCCGGGACCTTCGCCGCCGAACGGAATGCCGAGCGCATCCCACAACGCGCGATAGAAGCGTTGGCTGCGGTCGAGGTCCTTCACGACGATTTGCACGTGATCGATCAAACGCCCCCGATGTAGCTCAGTGGTTTCCATGGTTCCCCCCTTGTCCGTGCTGCCCTTGGGATGCGACTCGGCCGGCTGGCGCGCAAGTCGGCAGGGTGTGGGGCCGGGTGGGGTCCACTTCGTGGTGTCGACGCTGATATGACGGAGCCATGCGCAATGCTTCGTCTGGGGTGGCGGTGTCGTTGTTGTCGTGTGTCTTTGTCGTGCTGATCGCTGGCTGCTTGGACAGCGGTGGTGGTGACAGCGGCAGCGGTGGATCGAGCGGCGCGGGCTCGGGCGGCTCAGGTGGCACGAGCGGCGTCAGCGGCAGCGGTGGCACGGGCGGCACTTCGGGTGTTGGCGGCCCACCGGTGGTCCCACCCGCGACGTACCAGGGATGCAGCATGCTCTCACCCACCTACGACGGCAGCGATTGCACCAGCGCATGCACGGCGGTGCGTTGCGAGTGCGACCCGTTTCCGAGCAGCTACACCGGCTGCCACCCCGAGCGTGGATGTCTGACCGCGGTCGACTGCGAGGTGGCGTGCGAGCTTGATCTCGGCGACGTGGTCAGCTGCATCGACGACTTCGACCCGTGCAACAACGACAGCGATTGCGGCACGGGCCACTGCATCGGCGGCGGCAGCACACCGGGCGACTGCACCACGGGCGTGTCCGGTGCGTCGTGCCTGCAAGACGACGACTGCAACGACGGCAGCTGCGTGACGATCGGCAGCGACGGCGACTCGCGCTGCCACAGCGGTGCGGTGAGCAGTCAATGCAACACGGACTCGCAATGCGACAGCGGCCTGCAGTGTGTGGTTTCGCCGACCGCGTTCGTGGGCACGTGCACCGACGGCAGCAACAGCACGCCGTGTCGCGACACCAGCGATTGCGACGGCGGCTTCTGCGTGCGCTCCAGCTTCGACGACCCGAACGTCACGCTCGGTCAGTGCAGCGACGGTGCGATGGGATCGACTTGCTCGCGCACGAGTGATTGTCAAAGCGGGTTCTGCGGAACCTACAGCATGGGCAGCACCGGTTCGTGCACCGACGGCAGCGCCAACAGCATTTGCTCCGCGGTCGACCAATGCGCGGCCGGCCTGAGCTGCGTGATGGGATCGAGCAGCGGCGGACGTTGCTCTTCGGGCGCGGTCGGCGAAGCGTGCATCACGATGAATGACTGCGACAGCGGTGTCTGCGTCGAGGGTCAGTTCAACGAGCGCTTCTGCACCGATGGCTCGCTCGGAGGGCCGTGCACGGAAAACAGCCAGTGCGACAGCGGCCATTGCCGCAACGGCGGCGGTGCGGGTCGCGGCACCTGTATCGATGGCGCGGTCGACACCCAGTGTGATCGCGAGGACGACGGCGACTGTGCGATGGGTCGCTGCGCCAAGGACTACGCGGGTGCGGGTTGGAGTTGCAGCGCCGGTGCGCTTGGAGATCGTTGCAGCAAGCAGAGCCACTGCGTGAGCGGCACCTGCACGCTGCGCGACAGTCTCGACTACAGCGGCACGTGCACCGACGGCGCCGACGGCTCCGCCTGCGATCTCGACGCACACTGCATGTCCAACCGCTGCGCGAACGACCCCAACAACGACGGAAGCTGCACCACTGGCGAAGTCGGCGCCTTGTGTCGCGACGATGGCGACTGCAGCTCCACGCTGTGCGCGTACAGCCAAGGCAGCGGCTATGGTGACTGCACCGATGGCTTGTTGGAGAGCGCGTGCGTGGATGCCAGCGATTGCGTCGAAGGCTTCTGCGCGTACTCCAATGGTCTCGGTCGCGGCGAGTGCACCGACGGCTCGCTCGGCGCCTGGTGTGTCAGTCCGCAACAGTGCATGTCGACCCACTGCCTCACCGGTGGCAACAGCGCGGGCCTCTGTGTTGCGGGCGCGCCTGGAGACGAGTGCTACCGACCCGAAGACTGCGCATCGAACAGCTGCCAGGACTATCTGTGTCAGTGAGCTCGGTGTTCAGGCGGCAGCGATGCTCGATCGATCTGGCGTGACCGCGGACAAAGCCTTTCTCCTATACTCGGCGGCGTGAAGCCCGGGGACGTGGTGGCCAATCGTTTCGAGCTGATGCAGCTCGCCGGTCGCGGCGGCATGGGCGAGGTGTATCGCGCCACCGATCGAAGCAACGGAGCGACGGTTGCGCTCAAGTTGCTGCACGCCGATGCCGCCGAGGTGCGCGCGCGCTTTCTACGTGAAGCGAAGTTGCTGTCGCAGCTGAGCCACCCTTCGATCGTGGCGCACGTGGACCACGGGCAGTTGCCTGACGGCGAGCTGTACCTGGCGATGCAGTGGCTGGAAGGCGAAGACCTGTATGCGCGGCTCAGTCGCGGACCGATCGCTGTCGACGATGCCTGTCGTGTGGCGATCACCATCGCCGACGGCTTGCATGCGGCCCACAGTCGCGGCGTCGTTCACCGGGACGTGAAGCCGAGCAATGTGTTCTTGGAAGGTGGAGATCTGGCGCGCGCGCGCCTGCTCGATTTCGGCGTGGCCCGCGTGCTGAACCAGACCCGCGCGATGACCGAGGCGGGCGCGACGATCGGCACGCCGAGCTACATGTCACCGGAGCAAGCGCGCGGCGAAGACAGCGTCGATGCGCGCACGGATGTGTTTGCGCTCGGCTGCGTGCTCTACGAGTGCATCGTCGGTGAGCCACCCTTCGTCGGAGCTCACGCGCTGGCGGTGCTGGCCAAGGTGCTGTTTCACGATCCGCCGGAGCTGCGCGCGCTGATGCCCAACGTGCCGCCGGCGATTTCGGACATGGTTGGCAGGATGTTGTCGAAGGATCCGTCGCAGCGACCCGATCACGGCGCGGCGGTGCGCGATGGCTTGCTCTCGGGCCTCGGGGCTTCGTTGCGACCGGCACCGAGCGCGACGGTTTCACCACGCTTGGGACGCAGTGAGCTGAAGCGACTGTTCGTGCTGATCGCCTCGCACGCGCCCCACGATGCGCCGTCGGTGGTGCCGGCATTGGCTGCCACCGAGCTGCCCGTGCTTGCACACGATGCCAAGGAGCAACAAGCGCTTGCCGACCTGACGCAGCAGTACGGCGCACAGATCGAGCGCCTGCGTGATGGCTCGTTGATCGCGGCGTGGTCTGCCACGTCCAGCGCCACCGATGCCGCGGCCCAAGCCTGTCGCTGTGCGTTGGCGTTGCGCGCGCTGCGGCCGCTCGATGCGATCGCGGTGGCCACCGGAAGTGGCCTCGTCTCTGGTGCGTTGCCTTCGGCGGAAGTGATCGACCGTGCGGCGACATTGGCGCGTGCCAGTCAAACGCGGGCGTCGGCCACACCGCAGATCCAAATCGACGAGGCGCTCGCCGGCTTGCTCGATGCGCGCTTCGATGTGCAAGCGGACGAGCACGGCTTCGTGTTGCGCGCTGCTCGCGACGATCGGGCGCCGCGGACGTTGCTCGGTTTGCCCACGCCGTGCGTAGGGCGCGACCGCGAGCTGCAGTTGTTGCTCGGCACCGTTCGCCAAAGCTGTGAAGAGCACGTGGCGCGCGCGGTGTTGGTGGTGGCGCACCCGGGTTCGGGCAAGTCACGCCTGCGCTACGAGCTGCAACGTGCCTTGCCGAACGAGAGCCCGACGGTCCAGCTGTGGTTGGCACACGCCGAAGCCTTGGCCGCCGGATCGCCGTTGGGCTTGATCGCAGAGCTGGTGCGGCGTGGCGCAGGCATTCAAGAAGGTGAAGACGCCACGGCTGCGCAACGCAAGCTGCGTGCGCGTCTGGGTCGTCATCTGGCCGGCGATGATCTGTCCCGTGTCGCCACGTTCCTCGGTGAGCTCGCTGGGATTCCGAATGATCGACCGGATGCGGTGCTGCTTGCGGCTCGGCGCGACGCGCGGTTGATGAGCGAGCAAATGATGATGTCGTTCGTGGCGTGGGTGCGCGCGGAGTGCACGGTGGGCCCGCTCTGCATCGTTCTGGAAGACGTGCACTGGGGCGATGCGTCGTCGATCCGCTTCATCGAGCAAGCGTTGATCGACTTGGCCGAAGCACCGCTGTCCTTGATCGCGCTGGCGCGTCCGGAGGTGAACACCAAGTTCCCCAAGCTGTGGGAGCGCTGCGATCTGGTGCAGATCAACTTGCCGCCGCTCGGTAAGCACGCCGCGCTGCGGTTGATCGAGCACACGTTGGGACGAGAGCGGGCAGAGCAGGTCGGCGAGCGGTTGATCACGCTGGCGGCGGGCAACGCGTTCTACCTGGAGGAGCTGATCCGCGCAGTCGCTACGGGTCACCAAGACTTGCCAGACTCGATCTTGGCGATGGCCCAGACGCGCTACGAAGCGCTCGACGAGACCTCGCGACACGTGCTGCGTGCGGCCTCGGTCTTCGGCGAAGTGTTCTGGCTTGGCGCCGTGGCGGAGCTGCTACCGGCTGACCTCTCGACGCGTATTGCCGAGCACGTGCAGCGCCTGGAGCAACAGGAGCTGATCACGGTCAATGCGCAGGCGCGCTTCATGGACGAACGTGAGCTGCGTTTTCGACACGCGCTCTTGCGTGAGGCGGCGTACGCGACGCTGCCAGAGGACGACAGGCGCCTGGGCCATCAGCTCGCGGTCGACTGGCTCACACGTGCTGGCGAGCGCGACGCGACGGTGCTGGCAGAACATTGCTTGCGCGCACAGCGCTTGGTGGAGGCGGCGCATCACTTTCGCGTGGCGGCGGAGCAGGCACTGGAGAGCGGTGACTTCGCGCAAGCCTTGGCCCGCGCACGACGCAGCCACGAGCTCGGCGGCGCGCAGGAAGACGTCGTGCTGGCGCACGCGGTCGCGATGGAGGCCGCCAAGTGGCAAGGCGATCACGCGTTGATGGCAGAGCACGCCCGGCAGGTGCTCGCGCACGTACCCGCGGGAAGCCCGACTTGGTTTCGCGCGGTAGCCGATGCCGGCGTGCTCGTGGTGGATGTGAACGAGCGTATTCGACAGCTGGAGGCCGTCGCTCTCACCGGCGAGACCGAAGCGGCGTACATCGTTGCTGCGGCCCGTGTGGCGACGCAGAGCTACATTCGACGGCTGCCGGAAGAGGCGGCGCAGATCTTCGAGCGCTTGCGTGAGCTGACCCAACGCGTGACGGATCCGTCATTGCGAGGCTGGTACGAGCAGGCCCGGGGCTTTCGTGCTGCGGCGCTCGGTGAGCTCGATGTGGCGCTCGATGCGTTGACGCGTGCCGCTGAGCACTTCGCCAGCGTGGACGATCATCGCAACGCCTGTGCGCAACGCGTCGATGTGGGCTTCGTGTTGTTCGAGCTGGCGCAGTACGACCGTTGTCTGCAGCTACTGAACGAGACCGAACAGCAGATCACACAGCACCGCATCCAGCGCCTGCACCCGCTGTTGCGCTTTCTCCGAGGGGCAGTGCTGCTGGAGGTCGACCGCTTGGATGCCGCCTTTGAAGACCTGGACGCGGCACGGCGCGCGTACGCGGCGGTGCAACACAGCTTCAACGAGGCCTCCGCGCTGGAGATCAGCGCGCGAGTGCGGTTGCGACAGGGACAGTTGAGCGAAGCCGAGGTGTTCGCGCGTCAAGCTGCCAGTGTCGCGTTGGCGGGCGCCACGTTGTCGATGGCGCCGGTGCCGACCTTGGCGGCGGTGTTGAGCGCGCAAGGTCGCCATCAGGAGGCGTTGGACGTGCTTGGCGACAGGAGCGACTCGCCCGGTGTGTTGATCGATTCGCACTTTGGTGTGGCGATGCACGCGTTGACCGCGGCCGAGGCGCACTGGGGCTTGGGCGATCGCAACGCTGCCACTCTAAAGCTACGCGACGCCGACGCGCACATCACCGGCTTATCCACGCGCATCGCTGACCCGCAGTTGCGTCAGTCGTTTCTCACCGGTGGCGCCAATCAACGCCGCATCGCCCGCCTGGCCAACGCGTGGGGCGTGACGCTCGGTTAGTGGTGGCGGTGTTTGAGCGCGCGCCATGCGAGCAAGAGCACCACGACGACCAGCGCGAGCACGCCGATCAACGTGATCCGGACGACCAACAGAAGGCCCTTGGTGAAGGTGTCGAGCGGGTCGACGTCGCGCGGTGCGGTTGTGAGTGACTGCGGTGGTGCATCGCTGGTGGTGGCGATGTTGGATGGGCGCGCCATCGGGCTTGCGTGATCGATGTTCGCGGGCGCGGCAACGTTGGGCCACGCCGGCAGCAGTGATTCCACGCCGTCGGAAGGTGGCGGGGGTGTTGTGACGGAGGCCGGCGGTGGAGTCTCGTCGTCAGATTCGTTGTCTTGAGCGGGCGCGGGCGGTGGCACGGTGGGGGCAGACGCCTGTGTATTCGGTGCAGCGGCTTCGTGCTGCGTGGTCTCGTCGTCGCGCGTCGCTTCGTTCTCGGTGTCGGTGTCGTTGTCGGCAGCGATCGGCTCTTCGACGTTCGGCAGGCTGTGAACGTCGGCGCCACGCTCGAAGATCTCTGCGCCCGGCTCGCCCGTGCGCGGCACGCTCGTCACATCGGCACCACGTCGAAAATAGTCAGCCCCAGGTTGTCCCGCGGGCGGCACGCTGGTCGCGTCTGCACCTTGACGGAAGTACCGCGTCGTCTGCGCACGGATCGCGCGCACCTGCTCGCGCATCAACTGCTCCCGCTGCGCCGACTGTTCACCTGGTTGCGACGCTTGCTCCTGCGTCGCCTGGGCACACACGTGATCCGGGATCGCAGCAGCGATCGCCACGATCACCCATCCGACAACCCGCAACGCGTTTCCCCGCCGCATCGCCGCCCCCTCGCCCAGTTCTCCACCCCACCCTCCCCCGACGCAAGCAGGCAGCGAGGGAGGGACTGATGCAAGGCGAGAGAGAGGCTCACTCCGTGGGGGCGAAGACGAAGGGGTAGGCGTAGGTGACGTTGCCGCCTTGGGGGCCGGGTTTGAAGCGGAGGGAGTTGATGGTGGTGGTGACGCACTGCGCGACGGTGTCGTCGCCGGTGGTGTTGGCTGCGATGCGCGCGCCGGTGATGGTACCCGCGGGAACGATGGTGAACTCGACGGTGACTTTGCCGGCGAGCGTCGGGTTGTTGCGCAGGCTGCGCTCGTAGCAGGCCTTGATCGCGCCCATCCGAATCTTGATCAGGTTGACCACCGTGGCGGCATCGAAGTCGCCGGTACCGCCGATGTCACCGCCGAGCGCGAGCTTGGTTTCACCACGTACGGGACGCTCGGTGATCGCACGTTGCTCGTTTCGTGCCTGGGTTGCGTCGCTGCTGCCGGCGCGAATCAGTGAGCCCAAGCCGTCACTGCGACCGCTACCGTTGTCGCCCACGTTGCGACTGCGCAGATCTCCGCCCGACGCCGACAGCGCCATGCCCACACCGGTCGCCACCGCGAGGATGTCTTCGGCTTTTCCGATCACCGTGCCGGCCGCGAGCACTTCTGCCAGCACACCGTCGGCGTCTGCGCTGAGCGCACCCACGATCAACGCTTCGGCTTGCTGAGCCGCTTGCTTGGTCAAGCGCGCGACAGCATCGGCGTCGACCGGTGCGTGCTGTGCGTCGTTGTTGGGCGTCGGACGCGCGCGATCGGACGGCTTGTGGTCGGGCTTTGCGTCGCTCGGATCGGGCGTGACCGGATCGTTCGCGGTCGCCAGCGGATCGGGCTTCACTTCTTCCGGTGGCGGCGGCTCGATGAACAGGATCTCGGCAATCGCATCTGGGATCGCCGCCAGCCCGCGATCGATCGGCGCGTCGTAGCTCTCCAGGTACACGATGAAGCCGAACGCGCTCATGAACGAGAACACCATGAACGCCGTGAACAGCCAGTCGACGCTGCGCACCCAACCCGCGCGTGCGGCCGCCGGTAGCTGCGGTCGTGCTTGTGGCGCGGGTGCTGGGACGAGCTGAAAGAGCAACGCGGTGCCACCGATCGCGACTTTGCCGCGCGCGTTGTCGTTGAGCTTGATCTGATGGTGCGTACCGACGTTGCGCGCACCGCCACTTTGGCGAAGCTGAGCCAGATCTCGCACGCTGCCCGGCTCACCGACGCGCCCGGTCATCTGCTCGGTGAAGTTGAGGACGTAGTCGTTGCCAACGCGTTGAAACAGCTCGAAGCGCGCCACATTGGCATCGGCGATCACGAAATGGCTCTTCTCCGAGCTGCCGATGGTGACCGACTCGCGCCGCCGCAAGATCCGCTCTTCGACGATCGCTTCGTTGCGCACCACGCCGATGCGCAACACCTTCGGTCCGCTCGGCTTCCATTGCACCGCGCGCATGGCCGTCGTCATCGCCCCGGGCCGCCCTGCGCGCACGTGCCCCGACTGCGTCTTAAGCGCATTCATAAAGAACCTCATCGGCCCGCAAAGGTTGCCGCGCGGGCCCTGGTTTTCAGGTGTGACCACAGCGGCGACGAAATGTTCCGTACGTTTTGCACGCGTCCCAGCGTTGGCGACACCAGACGCGGACCGATTGCTGTTCGAGCGCGATTGCGCAATGCGATACGCCGCGTGGCGCTTGGTGCGTTGCGTAGCTCACGCAGCATGTTGGGGCTTTGCGTGGTTTGCACCGAAAGGAGAGCACATGACCGACCTACACTCCGCATCGCAGCGACAAGTGGTGATCGACATCAGCGCTTCATTGCTGCCTTTGACCACAGACGCCAAGCAACCGTCACGGATGGGAACGCGTCGCGCGCCGGTGGTGATCGCGCATTCGACACGTGCGTTGGTGCACATCGCGTTCGTCCACGCGTCCACATTCTGCGGAGGTCTCACCTTCGTAGCCCGCGCACGCAACGACATCTCTCTGCGGGAGGGACGCGATGGGCGTACCGAGTGTTTTGCCCGGGTCCGTGTCGATGTGGCCTTGGGTGAAGCGATGGATATTCGGATCGCGCTCGGCAGCGACGGTCGCTACAACGATGCCACGCTGGTCGGCGAGCACAGCCAGCCGCTGCTCGTGACGCCGGGGACGTCGCGCCTACCGTTCGATGCCGACGCGCAACTGAGCTCCATGCGGGTCGCGCGCCGCACCAGCAATCAACGCCTGGCCACGCTCGACATCACGTCGTGGTCCACACGTCGACGCCTGATGGAACGCTACGGCGCCGACCTCCGCGTCACCGCGCAAGAACACGAACAGCGCTACCTGTTCGACACGACGCTCACGCCAGTCGGTCTTCGCAGCGCCGAGCGGTCAGCACCGCCGTCGACGTGAACAACTCGGATGCGCCATCGATCAGGTGGGGTTGCGAGCCGTGACGAACCAGGTGCTCGAGGGTGCCCACACCTTGCCGTCAGCGCGCACGAAGTCGACGAGGGTTTCGCGCAGCGCTTCGATCACCTGCGGCGTGAGGCGTTGGCCTTCTTCACCGGCGAGACGAATCACTTCACCGGCAGGACCGAGCGCCATCGCGAAGGCGATCGCTTCGTCCAGGTCGTGGCCGATGCAGATGTCGGTGTCGAAGCGCTCGAAGGTGATGCGGTCGTAACCCGCAGCGCGCAGCATGCTGCTGACCAGGTCTGGGCCTGACATCGAGAATGGTCCCGGGCCGCAGTGCACCTCGCTCGTCTCTTCGTGCGAAACCACCGGAACGATCGCCCGGACGCGCAGCTCGGCGGCGTGCAGCCACGGGTTGTCTTCGCGCTTGCGCCAGACGATCTGAGTGAACGTGCCGCCTGGGCAAAGGTGCTTGCGGATGTTTCGCATCGCAGCACCGGGCGACATGAAGAACATCGTGCCGAAGCGCGCGAAGGCGTGATCGTAGGGACCGCGCAGGTCGTCACGTTGGACGTCGGCCGCGAAGAACTCGGCGTTGTGGATCGCAGCGGCCTTGGCGTCGGCCCGCGCCGCGTCGATGAAGCGCTGGGCACAATCGACACCCACCGCGTGTCCCGTGGGTCCCACCGTCGCCGCGATCCGCAAGGTGGAGTCACCGAAGCCACAACCGACGTCCAACACGCGACGTCCCGGCGCATGCGGATGGCGCGCCAACGCCTCGTCGCTGTGCCCCGACAGGCCCGCCACGAGCAGGTGCTTGAAGCGCGAGAACTTGTCGAACAGCACGGTGTTCCAGGCTTCGACGATGATCTGATTGTCTTCGGTCATGCCCGAAGGTGGTCCCACAACGCAGGCGCGCGCGCCAGGGCTACGACAGGCGACGGCGGGTCTCGGCGACGATGTCGAACGGCTTACCCACCGTGCGATCGGAGTGCTGCGCCACGAAGTCCTGCGCGATCGGTGAGAACGCGCCGCCGGTCATGAACACCAGCTTGCGTGCGGTGTCCGGTGCCTTCTGCGCGAGCTCGGCAGCCAGCTCCATGCCGGTCATCCCCTTCATCATCAAGTCGCAGTAGACGAGATCCACATCGTCGGCCGCCAGCAACAGATCCAGGCCCGCCTGCGCATCGCCGATCAACGTCACCCGGAACGCCGCACGGCCGAGCTGAGATCCCAGCGCGCGCAGCACGAGCCCATCGTCGTCGATCAAGACGATGTGACGCCCCACGGTGGATGCCAGCGAGGGCTTCTTGGTCGGCGGGTTCGGTTGCGCGGCGGGCCCTGCCGGAAGCGTGACCCGGAACAGCGCACCGCCGCCGGGACGTTCGGTGACGATCACGTCGCCAGAGAGGCCGCGCACGATGTTGCGACACACGAACAAGCCGAGGCCGGTCCCCTTGCCGATGTCTTTCGTGGTGAAGAACGGATCGAAGACGCGCTCCCGATCGGCGACCCCGATGCCGGGACCGGAGTCGGCGACTTCGATCACTGCGTGGGAGTCGGTGGTGTAGGTACGCACGCTGATGTCGCGGCGACCGGGCTCGTCCGGCAGCGCCTGCATCGCGTTGACGATCAGGTTCAGCACCACTTGGACCAGCCGCGTCTCGTTGCCCATGACCGGCGGTGTGCTCTGCAGATCGAGCGCCAGGTTCGCGCGCGCCTCCACTTCCTTGCGCACGAGCTTGAGCACGGCGTCGATCACGGCGCGCAGATCGACCGGGGAAAGCGACGCGTCATCCGGACGGTTGAAGGTGCGCAGATCGCGCGTGATGGTGGCGATCTGTGACGTGCCGGAGCGAATCGGTGCCAGGTCTTCGCGCAAGCGCATCAGTGACGCATGAAGGGCCGCGCGCGTCGGACCGTGCACCGAAGAGAGCAGCCCTTCGAGCGTGTCGAGCTCGACTTGCATCGAGTCACCGTGCGCGAGCACGTAGGTGAGCGGGTTGTTGATCTCGTGCGCGACCGAGGACGCCAGCGTGCCCATGGCATTGACCCGATCGTTTTGGATCACGGTGTTCTGCAGCTTGCGGATCTCGGTCACGTCGTTGGAGAAACCAGCGAGACCGATCATCTTGCCGCGCTCGTCACGCAGCGGTGCGATCCAACTCTCGAAGGTCGCGGGGCCATCGGCGGCGGTGTACCAAAACGATTCGCCAGCAAGCGCGCGACGAATGTGACCAGGCACCGTAGGGTGACCTGCGTAGAGCTCGAACAGGTTTTGACCGACGAGCTGTCCCGGCTTCACACCGAGCGATGCCAACGCCGCACCCTCCGAGAGCGTGACCTTGCCGTCGATGTCGGTGGCCCACAGCGCGATCGGCGCGTGGTTGCAGACGAAGGCCAGGCGCTCCTGCGCCAAGTGACGCGCAAGCTGAGCGGTCACCTCCGCCGTGACATCGAAGAACGCGACGATCACGTGCGACATGTTTCCGTCTGCGCCGAACATCGGCGCGCCAAACGCGCGAATGTTGACGTCGATGCCGGGACGACGCAGCACCATGTCATCGACGACCACCGGCGTTCGCTGGGCCACCACGCGCGAGAACGGGAGCTTGTCGGCGGGATACGGCAGCGAGTCGCGGCCGAACACACCGTAGGTCCGCGGAACGTCGTCGATCCGACTGTCGGCGACCGACGGCATGAGCATCACCTGCTCGAACGCCTTGTTGACGTAGGCCACGCTGCCGTCAGGCACGTTGCCGACCCAGACCGCGATCGGCAGCTCGTCGAGGATCCACCGCTGGTCGCCGATCAAAGGAGTCACCGCCTCAGGGTAACCGGCCGCTGACCCCGTGTGCTGAACCCTGAGGCAATGGGGGCGCAGTGCTTTGGCCCCGAACGATGTGGAGAATGGTCATGCGCCTCACCGAAGACGCGGGCCTTCGTGGCGATGCGGAGGGTGCGACACGTCCACCCAAGCCTAAGGTTGCGCGTCGATCTGTTGCACATGCACCGTGCCGCCGGACTGTTGTAGTGCGCGTGCGCGATGTAGGACCTGTTCAGCATCGCGGCGGTGCTGAACCGTGACCGTGACGCGGTATTGGCCACCATCCGCATCAACGACGTCGACCGAGGTGATGCCGGGCGCAAGCAACGGGTCATTGGGGTGGTCGCTGACCTGCGCTGGCTGGACCGCGTGGCACGACAAGAGGCGCTCAAGATAGGCGCGACTGATGCCGCGTTCGGCGGGTAGATACATGCTGATTCCGGTCAACGCCGCGGAGTGATCCAAGATCAGCCGCGGGTCGGGTCGGTAGATCGGCGCCACGGCGGTGATCTTCGATATGTAGTCAGCCCCTTGTCGCCGCTCGTCCGCACTGAGCCCATGACAATGGCTCGCGACGATCGGTGGTCTCGGACGGTGCACGACAACGTCAGCGATGCCTGTGGGCCCGGCCGACGTCGTTGATCGAGCGCATGCCCCGCAAGCAAGGATCGTCATTCCTAAGATCAATCGACAGATCGGCACGCGTGTCCTCCGCCCACAGGTTGTCGCGACGTCGCGTCGGGGCCAAGCGCGCTTCGGTGGACAGAACGTTGACAGCACACGAAGTCACCCAGCCGAAACACCGGGGAAAGGTCGGCCTGACAACCGTAGCGTCATGTGGGTCGTGCAGGGCGCGCGCGGTGAACGACCAGGTTGGACTCGCTTCGCCACGAGCACAGCCCTTGCCGTGATCACCCACGCGGCAGTCGTGCTCGCGCTGCCAACACCCGATGGACCGCGGATCGAGGACACGTTCGAGTCCGCGACGATCGCGACGATCGATTTCGATCCGAACGAACCGATCGAAGCGACCGCGGGGGGAGCGCCGACCGGACCGACGAACACACCGATCACGGCAGCGCCTATGCCGATCCGATCGGCACGACGCCGCGAGCCCGCACCCGCAACAGCAGGCGACAAGGACGCTTCTCAAACATCGATCGACGCAACCACGCCAGCACCCGCCCTCGACGGCGCGGCTGCGGAGGTGATGGGCGCGGTCGATGGCGCGGCGGACGCGCTGGGCAACGGCACGGCGAGCGGCGTTGCGTCGGGCAGCCAGGCGGGTTTCGGAAGCGCACCCGCAAGCGGCGGGACGGGAGCACGTTTGCTCGGTCACGGAGACCCCTGTGCCGGATACTTCCCGGCGATGTCATCCGCATCGCGCGGGCAGGTGAGCATTACGGTCGAGATCGATGTCCGTGGCTTCGTGATTGGCAGTCAGGTGGTGGACGTGATTCCACCCGGAGCAGGCTTCTCGCAGGCCGCCCACGCGTGTGTCTCGCGCCTGCGCTTCACGCCCGCGACCACACCTCAAGGCGCCGCGATCGAGAGTCGCACCACCCTGCGCCTGTCCTTCCAACGCACGCTCAGCGCTCGCCAAGGTTTGTCGCTCGCGCGCGACTAGCGACTCAGCAGCGGTTGGCTCACCACTGCACGCGACTGCATCAGCGCGGGGATGCCGCTCTTTTCGTTGGCGCGCGCGGCCAGCTCCAGCTCTTCGCCCGTGGCGTAGTCGCGATCCCAGGCCATGACCTTCGGCGTCATCAACCGATGCCAGAGCGGCGGCACCATCGCGACCAGGATCGTGGTGAGGTAGCCGTTGATCATCATCGGCGCGTCCGGGTACGGCTTGAGCTCGTGGTACGGCACCTCGCCCTGCGCGTGGTGATGCGAGTGACGCGTGAGGTTGAACATGGTCCACGAGCTGATGCGGCGATTGGTGTTCCACGAGTGGCGCGGCTGCACCGGCGTCGCGGGGTTACGCACCAT
>JACZCZ010129782.1_pt1 | contig 18344 bp, 18 predicted proteins | sample 8641811 | NCBI WGS metagenome assembly JACZCZ01 (sample SAMN15324610, study PRJNA640507) | soil metagenome | isolation source: intercropping peanut in the first line | place: China: Luxin town, Laibin City, Guangxi Province | collected 2019-07-25 | depth 10cm m | reverse complement strand
GGCCGTGAAATTCGCATCTACGAAGGCGGAATGGAGAATTCGTTCACCTTCCGCTTCAAGCAAGATACCAAGCTGACCCGCCGTTTGGACGGCACCACTGCCGAAGTCGGGTTGTTCAAGGACCCCGAAACCGGCGAACCGCTGAAGGGCACCTACACGCTCACGGTTGACACGATCCACTTCGAGCCTGAATCCGAAGTGACAAACGTGGAGTTCGTGCTGCACGGCGAAGTACACGGCTTCTGGGGCACTGACCACCAGCGCCGTGACATCGGTATCGCCATCCTGTGGGGCACGCCGATCGCCCTGGCGTTCGGCCTGATCGCCTCGCTGGGCAGCTCGGTGTTCTCGATGGTGATCGCGGCCATCGGCGTTTGGTACGGCGGCTGGGTGGATGAGCTGATCCAGCGCATCACGGAAATCTCGATCAACTTACCGTTCCTGAGCATTCTTATCATGGTGGGTACTTTCTACTCTCGAAGTATCTGGACTATGTTATGGGTGACGGTGCTGCTATCGATCTTTAGCGGCGCGATCAAGGCGAACCGTGCCATCTTCCTGCAAACCAAGGAAGCCCCGTATATCGAGGCTGCCAAGGCTTACGGCGCCGGGAACATGCGCATCGTGTTCAACTACCTGATCCCCCGCCTGATCCCAACCCTGATCCCGACCCTGGTGCTTGGCATCCCGAGCTTCGTGTTCCTGGAAGCTACGCTGTCCTTGCTCAGCCTCGGCGACCCTGTGCTGCCAACCTGGGGCAAGGTGATCGAAGATGCCAACCGCAATGGCGCGGTGTACAACGGCTACCTGTACTGGATCCTGGAGCCTGCGGTCCTGTTACTGGTGACCGGCCTCGGTTTTGCGATGCTTGGCTTCGCACTGGACCGCGTATTCAATCCCCGCCTGCGGGAAATCTAAAGAAAACATAGCGATCAATGTCGTCAAATAACAACACTCTCCTCGCTGTTGAAGATCTTAAGCTGTACTTTCGCACCGGCAAGGGCGTCGTGCAGGCGGTCGATAAGGTTGGTTTTTCGATCAAGCCGAACGAAGCCGTCGTCGTGATCGGCGAGTCCGGCTGTGGAAAGAGCTCTTTTGCCAAAGCGCTGTTGCGCTTGTTGCCCCGCAATATCTATGAATACAGTGGGCACATCGTCATGGATGGCAAAGACACAATGCAATTGACGGACGAGGAATACCGCAAAGAAGTCCGTTGGGTGAAGATCTCGTTGGTACCGCAAGCAGCGATGAACTCCCTGAACCCTGTGCTCAAAGTGGGCGACCAGGTGGCAGAGCCCCTGATCGTGCATCTTGGGTTGACCAAGGAAGAAGCTGCAGAGCGCGCCACAGAAATGTTCAAGCGCGTCGGTGTGCCGGTTGATTTCCTCAATCGCTACGCCTTCGAGCTGAGCGGTGGCATGCGCCAGCGCGTAGCGATCGCCATGGCGCTGATCACCAATCCCGAGCTGGTCGTGCTCGACGAGCCGACCTCGGCGCTGGACCTGCTGACCCAGGCCAACATCATGAACCTGCTAAAGCGCGTCAAGAAGGAAACCGACGCCAGCTTTATCTTGATCACCCACGATATTGCCACCTCCAGCGAGTTGGCCGACCGTGTGGTGGTGATGTACGCCGGCCAGATCGTGGAAGACAGCGACTCGCGCCGCTTCTTTGAAGCACCGCTGCACCCCTACTCGCAGAAGCTGATGGCCAGCGTGCCGCGCTTGCGCGCCACGGTGGAACCTGAATTCATCACTGGGCAGCCCCCAAGCCTGGTGACCCCGCCCACGGGCTGCCGCTTTGCGGCGCGCTGCCCCAAGCGTTTCGAAAAATGCAGCGAAGAACCACCGCTGTTCGCCGTTGATGACCGCACTGTGAAGTGCTGGTTATACGAACCTGGCAAGGAGCACACCCACTAATGGCAACGAAGACAAAGGCCTCTAAGGCTACACAAGCGGCCATCGACAGCTCAAGTGAGGCGCTGCTCTCGATCAAGGACCTGCGCGTTTGGTTCGAACTGCGCCGCTTTGGTTTTGCGCATGCAGGCGATGTGCGCGCCGTGGACGGCGTGAACTTTGACCTGAACTACGGCGAAGCCATCGCCATCGTAGGCGAATCTGGCTGCGGCAAGTCCAGCTTGATGAAGACCATCCTCGGCTTGAACACGCCGACCGAGGGGTCGATCGTGTTCCAAGGCCGCGACATCAGCAAGTTCTCCGGCAGCGATCTGCAGTGGTATCGCTCACAGATCGGCTACGTGCAGCAGGACCCGTTCGGCGCTCTGGCTCCGTTCATGAACCTGCAGCGCATCCTGGAAGAGCCGCTGATCGTGCATGGCATTACCGACCGCGAAGAACGTCTGCGCCGCATCTACAAGGTGATGGAAGAGGTCAAGCTGACCCCGCAGGACGAGATCCTGCCGAAGTTCCCGCACCAGATCAGCGGTGGCCAGGCGCAGCGCGTGGTTATCGCGCGTGCGATGATCCTGGAACCCAAGATCATCGTGGCCGACGAACCGGTGTCGATGCTCGACGCTTCGGTGCGTGTAGAGATCCTCAAGCTGCTGCGCGGTCTGCAGGAAAGCCACAACCTGGCCGTGATCTACATCACCCACGACCTTTCGACCGTACGCTACTTCTCCGAGCGCATCTTCGTGATGTACGCCGGCCAGCTGATCGAGAAGGCGCCGATGGATGCGCTGCTCAAGCAGCCGCGCCACCCGTACACGCAAGCGTTGCTAGCAGCCACGTCCGACCCTGACGCAGACAATGCGCTGACCTACAAGGAAGTGCCGCCTGGTGAACCGCCGAGCCTGGTGAACCCGCCCAAGGCTTGCCGCTTCCACCCGCGCTGCCCGCAATTCATGGATGGCCTGTGCAACGTGATCGCCCCACCCGAGTTCATGCCCGAGCCGGACTATCACACGCTGTGCTGGCTGTACGACCCGAACTTACAGGAAACCCTTGCTAAATCTAATCGGTAAGCAGCTGATCTTCATCGGCATCTTGCTAGTCACGCAAGGCTGCTTAGTACCTTTCGCGATCGTGATGGGCTACTTTGAGACCAGCTTCCTGCTGGCGTTCCTGACCTACGGCGGCTCGGTGGTTGGTTTAGCACTCGGCATCATCGGTGCTGCCAAGCTGAACCTGCAACGTAAGCAGAACGAAGATAAGTGGAAGTAAGAACCCTCCCCTAGCCCCTCCCGTAAATGGGAGGGGAATAGACAAAGGTAGAAAAAAAACACCGCCAGATGGCGGTGTTTTTGTTTAATCTCGCTCGCCTTGGCGAAGCAGTTTGTAGGATTCGTAGCGCTTGGGATGAATAGTCCCAGCTTCGACAGCGGCGCGGATGGCACAGCCCGGCTCATCGAAGTGTTCGCAGTCACGGAATTGGCACTGTGACACCAGGTCGCGCATCTCGGGGAAATAAGCATCGAGCTCTTCCGGTTCGATGTCCCATAGCGCCAGGGCCTTTAGGCCTGGCGTGTCGGCAACATAGCCGCCCATATCCAATTTGAAGAGCTGGCGCTCAACGGTGGTGTGTTTGCCTTTGCCGCTGCTTGCCTGTACATCGCCCGTGCGTGCCCCTAGCCCAGGCTGCACCGCGTTCATGAGCGTGGATTTGCCCGCACCGGACGGGCCGGCAAGGACAGAAACCTTGCCCTTTAGCGTAGCTGCGAGTTCATCTACGCCCTCGCCGGCCTTGGCGGAAGCGTAAATGAGACCGTAGCCGAGGCTTCGATAGTGACCGAAGAACTCCTCGGCGCGGGCGGAACCAACGAGGTCGACCTTGTTCGCGACGACAACGGCGGGAATTTTCTGTGCTTCGGCGATGACGAGGAAGCGGTCGAGCATGCGCAGGCGCGGGTCTGGATCTGCGCATGCGAATACGAATAGAGCCTGATCTGGATTGGCGAGGATGACCTGCTCGTAGAGGCCTTGGGGACGCGGGTCTTGCCGAACGAGGGCGCGCCTGCGCGGCTGCACGAGTTCGATCATGGGCTCGTCGCCGGCTTCAACAGCAACGTCGACCCAGTCGCCGAGGCCAACGATATCACCTTCGGCGCGGCCTTTCTTCAGGCGGCCGCGCATGCGCGCGACGAGCGGGCCACTTTCCGTCTGGACCGTGTAGAAGCCAGACTGAGACTTGGTGACCAAGCCGCGTACTAACGGAGCCTTTTCTTCTTTAGGCATCCGTTGATTATAGGTGTGCGAGACAACTAGTGTTGCTTATGGGCTGGGGGTAACCACTTCGGCTTCGTCAGCTTCCGCAGTGGCGGTCGCTTCGGCTTGCAGGGTCTCGTCGAAGTAGATCGGGTCGAGGACGCCGAAGTCAGTTTCCCAAGGATAGAGCGGGCCGGGGCTGCCGAGGAAGTAGTAGCTAGCTACACGGCGGAAGATGGGGGCGGCGAACTCAGAGCCATCACCAACGTTCTCGACAAGGACTGCCATGGCGATATCAGGACGATTGGGCTGACCCGCATCGGAATAGCCAATGAACCAGGCGTGCGGCAGCAGACCTTCGCCTGCGGTGGCAGTGCCGGTCTTGCCGAAGAAGGGAATGCCGAAACCGGTGAAGCGGCGATAGGCGGTGCCACGCGGGTCAGCGACGACCATGCGCATGGCAGCCTGCAGATTGGTGAGTGTGCTCTCGCTGATAGGCAGCGTGCCTTTGACCTCAGGTTCGAAGTCGAGGACCACCGTGCCGTTGCTATCCAATACCTGCTCGACGAGCTGCGGTACGTAGAGCGTGCCACCATTGCCGATAGCGGCGGTGTATACAGCGGCCTGTAAGGGGGTAATTAGTGTGGATCCCTGGCCAAAGGCCTGCTGCACAGCGGTTTGGCGGCCAGTGTCACCATCGTCAGTGGAGGGAGCGGCGATGCTACCCGGCTCTTCGACGAGCTCTTGGATGCCAGTGGGTGTACCGAGGCCGAAGCCCGCGGCCATGGTGGTGATGTCCTCATGTCGGCCGGCATTGTAGAGGTCGAGACCAATCTGGTAATACCAGGGATTGCAGGAGCGCATGAGTCCCTGCAGATAATTCAATGTGCCATCGGCGGGCAGTTCGCGGGCCACGGTCCAGTTATCGAGGACAATGCCGGAAAGGCCGAACCACTGTTGTGCACAGTCGAGCGTGCTCTCAGGCTGGTAGAGACCAGCCTCAAGGCCAGCCGAGAAGGTGATGGGTTTGAAGATCGAGCCGGGCGGGTATTGGCCCTGGGTGGCGCGATTGAAGAAGCGCTGGCTATCGTCAGGGAAGTAGGCGTTCCACTCGCTATTTTGGTTGTTGACGTCTGCCCAGTTGGGATTGAAATCCGGCGACGAAACCATGGCGAGGATACGGCCTGTGTCTCGTTCCAGCATAACAATGGCGCCACGGAAATCCTTAATGGCTTCCTGCGCCTGGCGTTGCAGTTCGAGGTCAATGGTGGTGTAGACCGACGAAGCAGGCGTGGCGCCGACTTCGGCGAGCTTGGTGACGATCTCACCCGCAGGCGAGATGACGTAGAGGGCGCCGCCGCGATTGCCAGCCAGGTACTCCTCGCCCCAGGCTTCGACGCCCATACGCCCGATCATGTCATCGCTCTGGTAGCCGAGCGGCACGTAGGTGCCGACCTGCTCAGCAGGGATCGGGCCGTAGAAGCCGATGGCCTGCGGGGCTGGGCCGCCATCGTAATACAGGCGAGTGTTGTAGTTGAAGTAATAGATGCCGGTCAGTCCATCCCAATTGCCTGCCCGAGTTTGGAACTCTTCAGCTGAAACTTCTGCAATTGGAACGTAGTATGGAGGGTCACCCTCCTCCGGAAAAACGAGCTGGTTAATCTCATCAATGCTGCGCTGGCTAACCCGAGCCAATTCGGTAACGACTTGGCCGCCATCTCCTTCTTCAATCAGAGATGGGAACACACCCACGCCGATAGCATCCGTGTTCGATGCAATCGGTAGGCCGTTGCGGTCATAGATGAGGCCGCGGGCCGGGACGAAGCGCTCGAGGCTGAGGGTGTTGCCGCCAGCAAGCTCGGGCAGGATGATCGAGTCGGCCCAGACGATGTGCCACTGATCGCCCTCCAGCTCCAGGTTCATGCTGGTATCACGGGTGATAGGGCCAATGACGGCGGAGTTGAGCGTGACGCGATAACCGACCTGGGCATCGCGGGTATTGGTGAGGGATTGCAGGATCTCGTAATCGACACGGAAGAGATTGGTCTGCGTGGCGACGTTGGCATAGCGGGCGACGAAATCTTCGGCCGTGATAGCGCCCTTGCTGGCCGCGGTCAGCATCTCGTACATAGCGGTGTAGTTACCCGCGCTCCACGCTTCCAAATAGGCACGGACCGAGGATTCAACGTTGGGGGCGGTATTGACATTGACGACCGCGGTGGGGAGAGCAGCCGGGCCAGCAGCGCCACAGGCGCTGAGCAGCAAGCTTAGGATGACCAGGGAGGCAAAGAGCTTCATTGACGCCAAGCGAGAATATCCTCCGTTACCGGGGAGATGTAGTCCAGATGCGCCTGACAGGCGGCGGGAAGGTCGAGGTCGAAGGTGAGATCCCATTTTGCGAGTGTACGCACCAGGTGGCAGAGTGGCAAGCCGATGACGTTGGCCTTGCAGCCGGTCAGGCCGACCACGGGGTGGAAGCCGGAATGTTGTATCGCATACGACCCTGCTTTGTCTAGTGGGTTGCCGGTAGCGATATAGGCGTCGATCTCGGAATCTGTGTAATCGCGCATCGGGATCTGGGTGACGGCCAGGTCGGTGAGCATGGCGCCATCAGCAGTGCGCAGTACGGCGATGGCGGAGAGCACGGTGTGCTCTTGGCCACGCAGGGATTGCAACACGGCCTTGGCGTCAGCTGCGTCGGCTGGCTTGCCGAGAATGCGTCCATGGTGAACGACGGTGGTATCTGCGGCGACGAGGATGGCGTCGCCGCCCGTCCATGCCTGCGCGCCAGCTTGGGCTTTCTCACAGGCGAGGCGCAGCACGTAGGCGGCGGGGTCCTCGCCAGGCAGCTCATCTTCGTTGATGTCGACAGCTTGGATGGCGAACGGCTGACCAGCGAGAGCAAGCAGTTCTTTGCGGCGCGGAGATGTGGACGCGAGGACGAGATTAGGGATCATGCGGTTCAGTTTTACCATCGAAGTGCAGGTCGCATGGATCGCGGCGGAGACGCGTAGGTTGGCGATTACAATTCCGGCCAACATTCCAGCGGAGGCCGCATGCAAGCATTGAAGGAACGCATTCAACGAGATGGGAAAAACCTTGGCGGCGGCATCCTAAAGGTGGATGGTTTTATCAATCATCAGGTTGACCCAATGCTGATGGACCAGTGCGGGCGGGAATTTGCCAGCCGGTTCAAGGACGTGGGTGCGACCAAGGTGCTGACCGCCGAGATCTCCGGCATTGCGCCTGCGCTGACGACCGCCAACCATCTTGGTATTCCGGTCGTGTACGCTCGCAAGAACAAGCCGATCACGATGCCCGACCAGGTCTTCCTGACCCTGGCACCCTCACACACCAAAGGCCGGACAGTTGAGCTGATCGTCTCGCCTGAGTACCTGAGCAGCGGCGAGAAGGTGCTGATTATCGACGACTTCCTTGCCAGCGGCGCGACGATATTGGGGCTGGCGCGGCTGGCGCAGACGGCAGGCGCGCAAATTGTGGGCATCGGTGCGCTGGTGGAGAAGACCTTCGAGAAGGGGCGAAACGCTCTCGAGACGCTGGACGTGCCGGTGATCTCGCTGGTCGCCATCTCGCGCATGGAAGGCACTAGCATCGAGTTCGCATAAGCGAGCCGCGCCAGCAATGATCGTCATCCTAGATTTCGGATCGCAGACCACGCAGTTGATCGCCCGGCGCTTGCGCGAGGCGAACGTTTATTGCCAACTGCTACCCTGCGACGCATTGAAGGATGAGGTGCTAGCTCTGAAGCCAGAAGGCTTCGTGCTTTCTGGCGGGCCTTCGTCCGTGTACGAAGATGGCGCTCCACAACTCCCAGACTACGTGCTCGCGACAGGCAAGCCCGTGCTGGGGATTTGCTACGGCATGCAGGCACTGACGCACGCCATGGGTGGTAAGGTCGCCCCGGCCGGGCAGCGCGAATTTGGCGCAGCGGCCATTCACGGCCTGCGCCCTAACCCGCTGCTGGAGGGCGACCAACAAGTGTGGATGTCGCACGGCGACCGCATCGAGAAGGCGCCGGGCGGATTCGAGCCGATCGCCGCGACGGACAACGCGCCAGTGGCCGCGATGGCCGACTTGGACCGCAAGCTATTCGGCATTCAATTCCATCCTGAAGTGCATCACACGCCGGGCGGCGGCGAGATCCTGCGCCGCTTTGCGGTCGAGATCTGCGGCGTGCGGCCCGACTGGACGGCTGCCAATATTACGGAGCAGTCTGTGTCCGAGATTCGGGCGCGAGTCGGCAAGGAGACCGTGCTGGCAGCGATCAGCGGCGGGGTCGATTCCAGCGTGGCGGCCGCGCTGGTGCACAAAGCTATCGGCGATCAGTTGGTGGCCGTGTTCGTGGACACCGGTTTGCTACGCGACCGCGAACGACAGAGCGTGGCCGAAGCGCTGCGCGAGAACTTTGGCATCGAGCTGATCGTGGTCGATGCGTCAAAGCAATTCCTAGCTGACCTGCAGGGCGTAACCGACCCCGAACATAAGCGCAGCAAGATCGGCGAGCGCTTCATTCGCGTGTTCGAAGAGCAAGCCAAAGAGCTCGGCAGCCCGCGCTTCTTGCTGCAGGGCACGATCTACCCGGACGTCATCGAATCGCGTGCACCCGAGCGCGGGCACGCACAGCGGATCAAGACGCACCACAACGTAGGCGGCCTACCCGAGCGCATGGACTTCGAGCTCATCGAGCCGCTGCGTTATCTATTCAAAGACGAAGTGCGCAAGCTGGGTCTGAGCCTGGGTTTGCCGCCGGAGCTCGTGTGGCGGCAGCCGTTCCCCGGCCCAGGGTTGGCGGTACGCTGCCTGGGCGAAGTGACGCCAGCGCGGCTGGCCGCACTGCGCGCCGCCGACGCGATCTTCACCAACGAGCTGATCACTGAAGGCTTGCTCAATCGCGAAGGCTCGCCGCTGGCGCAGGCCTTTGCCGCCTTGTTGCCGGTGCGCAGCGTGGGGGTGATGGGCGACCAGCGCACCTACGAAGAGACGATCGCCCTGCGCGCCGTAACCAGCCAGGACTACATGACCGCAGACTGGGCGCGGCTGCCGCAGGATCTGCTGGCGCGTGTCTCGAGCCGGATCGTGAATGAGGTGAGCGGCGTGAACCGCGTGGTGTACGACATCAGCAGCAAGCCGCCTGCTACAATCGAATGGGAATAGATGAGGGGCGAAATCAAAATTGTGGAGATTATAGAAATCACGCAACGACAATAAAATGAATACGTATACGTTAACAGGTATATAAACGGAGGCATCATGGATTTTGGAAAAGTATTGAGGCAAGCCTGGGACCTGACATGGCGCTATAAGGTGCTGTGGTGGTTCGGCTTGCTGGCATCCTGCGGGGGTGGTTTCAACTTCGGCGGGGGTGGCGGTGGCGATTTCGATAGCCGCGGCCCCAGCAACTTTGGGCCAGAGACAGAGCGCGCCTTCCAGGAGATGAGCCAGCAATGGCAGCAGTTCGTCGACAACGGCGGCCTGTTCATCATCGGCGCCATCGTTTGCGCGGCAGTCATCCTTGGCTTGCTGTTCTGGGCTATCGGTGTGTTCGGCCGTGCCAGCTTGATCAAGGGCGCGTTGAACGCTCAGGCGGGTGCGCCGGTCGGGTTCCGTAGCGTAGCCGCTCAAGTGTGGCCGATGATGGGTCAGGCGCTAGGACTGAACTTCGTGCTCGGCCTGCTGCCGTTCGCGCTTGTTTTAGTGCTGATCGTGATCGGCTTTGCGGTTGGGTTGGCGACCTTGGGCCTCGGCCTGCTCTGCTTAGTCCCGCTGCTGTGCTTGTTGGTGCCGGCCTTCATCTTATATGGCAGTTACGTCGAGATGGCGAACACCTCGCTAATCGCCACGGGTCGTGGTGTTGGCGACGCGCTCTCCGAAGCCTGGGAACTGCTGCGCAATAACCTGGGCAGCCTAATCGGCATGATCTTGATCCTTGGCCTCGGCGGCGCGCTGGTGAGCATCATCCTGGCTGCACCTTTGCTGGCCGCGATCGCTCCGATCATCTTCACGGTCTCGCAGCAAGGCGAACAAGCCATTGGCACTATTGTGCCCTGGATCATCGCCCTGGTGGTGATCGCGGTGCCGCTGTACATCCTGGCGGGCAGCATTATCCGTACTTACGCCCAGAACGCCTGGACGCTGACTTACCTCGAGCTGAAGCCCGGTGCAACTGTCACTGTGACCGCTCCGAAGGCGCCGCGTGCTCCTGCGAAGGCAAAGACCAAGACGACGCGCACGACCCGAGCCAAGTAGTGGGTCTGAGCTCCCTGTACAAGAGTGTGATCGAAAGCCCGTGGTTGCAGCGAGTTCGCCGCAACCACGGGCTTGAACACGCCAGCATCCATGTGCTGACGGAAAAGAATGCGCGGCGCAGTATTGCCGGGCATTCGGACGCGAACGGCTTCTGGCTGTTCGGCAACATCACCACCGAAGAAGTAGAGCAAGCTGTCAAGGAAGCACTATCACGCCTGCGGGCAGGCGAGCGCCATTTGGCCATCCACCCGGGCTGCGGTACAAACCTGGTGACTGCAGGCACTATGGCGGGCTTCGCCGGTGCAGTAGCGATGCGCGGTGCCGGCCGCCGCGGCTGGGCTGACCGTGTGCCCGTCGCGATCTTGCTGAGCACGGCGGCGCTGGTGCTAGCGCGTCCGCTCGGGACGCGAATTCAACAGAAGATCACAACCACCGGCGATCCCGGTGGATTGGTTGTGCTGAGCATCCGACCAGGGCAGCGAGCCGGCATTCCTGGCCACCGCGTGGAGACGCGCAGCTAATGGCGGCGACACCGATCGTGTACTTACTGCATGGCGAGGACGAAGCCGCCATGCGCGAGATGGTAGCCAGCATGCAAAGCAAGCTTGGCGACCCTACGACAGCGGAGATGAACACCACTCGCTTTGATACTGCGTCGAGCATTGATGCGCTGCGGAATGCCAGCATGGCCGCTCCGTTCCTTAGCGAGCGCCGGCTGGTGATCCTACGCGGCGCGGCGAAGGCTTTTGCAGCCGCCGATAACAAAGAACGTTTCTCACAGCTATTGGACGAATTGCCTCCGACGACTGGCTTCATCATTCTTGAGAACCCGGCCTTAGAGTCGAAGCATTGGCTGTACAAGTGGGCCAAGGTGGCCGGCGAACGAGCGATGATGCGCCAGTTCGACCTGCCGAAGGGTGCACAGATGGCTAATTGGCTGCGCGAGCGCGCCAAGGCGCTGGGCGGCGAACTGGAGCCGGCAGCCGCCGCGGCGCTGGCCACGCAATTGGGCAGCGACAAGCACGCGGCCGAGAACGAGATCGAGAAGCTGCTGGCCCACGCTGGCTACACGCGGCCGGTGACGGCTGCGGATGTGGCCGAGCTGGCGCTACCTGTCAGCGAGCAAGGCGACTTCTTCGCGCTGATCGACGCCTTGAGCGCGGGTAACGGCGCCAAAGCAATGCAAATGCTGCAGGCGCTGATGCCGGAGCGCGACCTGATCATGCTGTACTTCAGCTTGGTGAGCCATTTCCGCCTGCTGCTACAGACGCGGGAACTGGTGGCCGCGGGCCGCAGCGACGCCGAGGTCTCGAAGACGCTGGGCATTCATCCCTACCGCGCCGAAAAGATGGCAGCGCAATCCAAGCGCTTCTCGATCGAAGCGCTGGAAGCGATCTATCAACGATTGCTAGTGCTGGACGAACAGATCAAAACGGGGGAAATTCAAGCGGAACTTGCGATGGAAATTTTCGTCGCTAGCCTTAGCGCGCAAACGGCGTGAGCTCAGCCTGCGCCACACCCACCCAAACATAATTCGGTAGCACGCTCTTGCGAGCCTCGACGCGCAGCGAACCAAGGCGGTTGCGCGCACCCTTCACGACACTAGGATGCGCCATGGCTAGGTTGGGCTGCTGGCCGTACTTGCGCTGATAGCGCTTGGCAGCCCAGAGCACACGCTGCTCTAGATTGAGGCGGGGGTCTTCGATACGAAAGAGTTCTCCGAGTTCCATGCTACCTCCGGTACGTTCTGCATTAACAGACGCTGTGCAGTGAGGGAATGCTACCGATGGAAGATTGGAGAATTCTAAGAACTGGAGCTAGTTGGCTAACGCCCAGAGAAGGTCAAACTGCTCCAAGAAGACCAATGCGATCTGAGGGTCGTGGATGACAAGGGTGTTTTCATCGTTGCGGAATTCAGCGTTGGCGCTGAAGTTGTAGGAGCCTGTAACAACAATCTCGGAGTCAATGATGATGACCTTATGGTGCAGGTTGCCGCGCTCGGATTCCAAGGCGACCGGGATGGCTCCCATCAGCCGCCGATACTCGCCACCTTCATTGTTGAGGGCCTGGTCTTCGTCCATGATGATGGTTACAGTGACACCGCGGGCGGCGGCGGCCAGCAGGGCATCAGCAAGCTCGTCGGATGTGAGCGAGAAGGCGAGTACGTTGACGCTGGACTCGGCTGCATTCACGAGACTGAGAATGCGCGCGAGTGTGCCGTCGTCGGGCGAGAAAAACGTCTCGATCTGCATGCCCGAATACTCTAGTTCAGAGTATGGAGTGTTGGCGGGCGAGCCCTCGCCAAAGAGCCCGTTAGTGAACATTTCTTCGAACTCGGTGGTGTAGTTCTGGGCTAAGTCAGCAGATCGGAACTCAAGCAGGTTGTTGCGGTTGTAGTACATATCGGACACGGTCATGTTGACCGAACCGGTCCAGACCTGAAAGCCATCGATCACGGCGAATTTGTTGTGCATGAAATTGCGGCTCGTGTCTCCCACGACGGGAATGCCCGCGGCGATCAGCTGTTGTAGCTCAGCGCGCTCGGAGAGATTCTCGCTCTCGACAACGAGCCGGACGGCGACGCCGCGCTGATGAGCGGCCAGGAGCGCATCGCGCACGCTCCACAGATTGAGATCGAACATGGCCATATCGACACTCAGGCGGGCTTGGTCAATGGCGGCCGCTAACTGCGCGTCTGGCCCGCCGCGCAGGGTTTGGCTGGCCTCGCTCAGCGGATCAGTGAAAAAGACCTGGACATCGATGGTGGAAACTGCGGCTGGCGATGCCGCGGGAGGCGGCGCGCAGGCTGCGAGGAGAAAAACCAGGACAATAAAGGCGCGCATCGCGGCCATTATAATGAGCGCATGAGTAAGACCTACTCGGTGGAGATCGCGGGAATCAAGCGCGACCTCCCCTTGGTGGAAGTAGCACCCGGCGTGACGATCGCGCTGCTAAACATCCTGGGGGACACGGCGCTGGTACGAGCCAGCGCGCACGCGCTGGCTAAAAAGCTAGAGGGCGTGGGATACGACACCCTGGTGACCGCCGAAGCCAAGAGCATTCCGTTGGTGCATGTGCTCGCTGAAGAGACCAGCAAGCCTTACGTGGTGCTGCGCAAAAGCTATAAGCCTTACATGGGTGAGGCCATCCAGGCTGAGACGGTTTCGATCACGACCGGAAAGCCGCAAACCCTGTACCTGGACGCCAAGGACCGCGAGCTGATCGTCGGGAGCCGGGTGGTGCTGGTGGACGATGTGGTGAGCACGGGCTCGACACAGCAAGGCATGCGAGCAGTGATGGAAAAAGCCGGTGCAGAGATCGTGGCGGAAGCGGCGATCCTTACCGAAGGCGATGAAGCCAAGTGGCAGCATATTCTGGCACTTGGGCACCTCCCCGTTTTTCTTGAACGTTAGCCTCCGTTAGCCAAACGGGGGCCAACACAAATTCATCGCGTTTACTTTGTTTTTCTAGCCATAAAGTTATCGGAAAGGATCAGATGCAAAAGTTACTATCTATGTTTAATCGAGACAAACGCCCGGGCCCGCTGCTGAGCAGCCTGCAACAATTCATTCGCGATCAGGGAGGTAGTGGTGTAGTGCTTTTGTTGGCCACCCTGATCGCCCTGATTTGGGCCAATTCTGCGTGGGGTGATAGCTATCATCATTTGTGGGAAACGCCGGTCTCATTAGCCATTGGTCCTTGGGAGCTAAGCGAGTCGTTGCACTATTGGATCAACGATGGTCTCATGGTCATCTTTTTCTTCGTCGTTGGGCTCGAGATCAAGCGCGAGTTTCAAGTGGGAGAGCTTTCTAAGCCGCGCCAGGCTTTGTTTCCCGCCGTAGCAGCTCTTGGCGGCATGGTGGCCCCCGCTCTGGTGTACTTAAGCTTCAACGCTGCTGGCAGCGCTCACCATGGCTGGGCAATTCCTATGGCTACTGATATTGCCTTTGCGCTCGGTGTGCTTTCATTACTTGGCAAAAGCGTGCCGTTCGCGCTGAAGGTGTTTTTGACTGCGGTTGCGATCGTTGACGACATTGGCGCGGTACTTGTGATCGCCTTGTTCTATAGTAGCGAATTGAACTGGATTGCCCTGGGAATGGCTGGGCTCATCCTTTTGGTCCTCTTTGTTATGAATAGAGTCACTGTTCGCAGCCCCATACCCTACCTAGTGATGGGAATTTTTTTGTGGCTAGCTTTCTTGCAATCAGGTGTACACGCGACCATTGCGGGCATCTTGTTGGCGGTGAGTATCCCGACCAACCCGCGTATCGACGGAGAAAGTTTTCTTCGACGCAGCCAAGGCTTCCTAGAAAAGTTCCAGAGAGCGGGTGAGCATGGAACCAACATCATGACGAACCGAGATCAACGTTCTGCGGTTCGGGAGCTGGAACGCACTGCAGAATCAGTTACCTCCCCTTTGCAACGCCTTGAACATACACTACGCCCCTGGGTTGCCTATGCGATCATGCCCGTGTTTGCGCTGGCGAATGCTGGTGTGACTCTAAACGCAAACGCCTTCAGCAGCATGGGAAGCCCGATTGGGCTTGGCGTGCTATTAGGGCTGGTGTTGGGCAAACAGATAGGTATTACTTTGTTTGCATGGGCTTTCACCAAGCTGGGCATTGCTTCAAAGCCGCGCGGGCTCACTTGGAGGCACATTTACGGCGCGGCATGGCTTGGCGGCATTGGTTTCACAATGGCATTGTTCATCACTGGACTCGCGTTTAATGATGTGATCCGTATTGAAACAGCCAAGTTGGCCATCCTTTCCGCTTCGGCGATCTCGGCAGTAGGGGCCGCGATCGTACTTGTGAGGCCGAACTCAGATTAGGACAACGCCGCAAGTACAATCTAACTGTATGAAGCGCTGGCAATTCTGGCTAGGGATCGCGATCAGCCTGTTCTTTTTGTGGCTGGTGCTGCGAGATCTGGATTTCAGTCAATTTTGGGAGCAAGTGCAAGCTGCCAACTACTGGTGGCTGGTGCCGGGTGTGGGCGTGTACTTCCTGGCGGTATGGGCGCGTGCCTGGCGATGGCACTACCTGATACGACCGCTGAAGGCCGTGCCGACGCGCACGATGTTCCCGATCGTAGCCATCGGCTATATGGGCAACAATGTGTACCCGGCGCGCGCGGGCGAGATCCTGCGCGCTATCGTGCTGAAGCGCAAGGAAGGCGTGCCTGTTTCTGCATCGCTGGCGACGATCATTGTGGAACGCATCTTTGACGGCGTGGTGATGCTGGGTTTTATCTTTGTGAATCTTTCAGAGCTGGCGCGGCTAACCGGCGGGTCTGGGGTGGCAGGCGGTCTGAGCATCCAGCAGATCGCGTTCTACGGAAGCCTGGTGTTCTTCGGTGCGCTGGTGGTTTTCCTGCTGGCGGCGATGTTCCCAGCCGCAAGCGAGCGGCTGCTGGCCTGGGTAAGCAACCGCCTTGTGCCGGCCAAGTTTCGAGGGAGGGTGCAGGAACTGGGCAGCCGCTTCCTGGGCGGCTTGGCAGCCCTGCGCTCGCCGCTGGAGATCTTTATGGTTTTCCTGAGCTCGCTGGTGATCTGGCTGCTGGAAACCGGTAAGTATTGGTTCGTGATGCACGCGTTCAATTTTGAGGTGAGCTTTTTTGCGCTGATGCTGATGAACGGCGTGGTCAATTTGGCGACAACCATTCCCTCTGCGCCAGGCTACGTGGGCACGTTCGATGCGCCCGGTATCGCAGTGTTGGAGGCGTACGGCGTGCCACATGCGGTGGCGAGCAGCTATACCTTCGTTCTGCACATCGCGCTGTGGCTGCCGATCACGCTATTAGGCGCGTACTACCTGGCGCGCGAGGGAATCCGCTGGGGCGAAGTACCGGCTGATTCCAACACGGAGGCAGCATGAAGATCGCGATCATAGGTGCCGGTTTTGGAGGCATGGCCGCCGCATACGATCTAGTGCGGGCCGGCCATGAGGTAACGATCTACGAAGCAGGCACGCAAGTGGGCGGGCTGGCTGCCGGTTTCAAGCAGCCGAATTGGGACTGGTGGGTGGAGAAGTTCTACCATCACTGGTTTGCTTCGGACAACCATATGCTCGAGCTGATCGAGGAGCTGGGTTGGAGCGACGAGGTATTGTTCCCCCGCCCCTACACTGTCGTGTTCCACGAAGGGCGTTTCTACCCATTCGATTCGATCCTTTCGGCGCTGCTGTACCCCGGACTTGGCTGGGGATTGGACAAGATCCGTTTTGGACTTGTTGGGCTCTATCTGCGCATCAGCAACAACTGGAAAGCGCTAGAGAAGACCACAGTGGATGCATGGATGCGCAAGTGGGCAGGCAAACGCGTGTACGAAAGCATGTGGCTGCCGTTGGTGGAGGGCAAGTTTGGCCCGTATGCCAAGGATGTAAATATGGCCTGGCTGTGGGCGCGCCTGCACGCGCGCACAACGCGGCTGGGCACATTCCGCGGCGGCTTTCAGGCGTTCGCAGACAAGTTCGCCGAACGACTGCGAGAACTGGGCGTGACATTCGAGATGCAAGCGCGAGTGGATGGCATTCAGCCGGCAGTTGGCGGGCTACGGCTGGCCGTTGGCGCGCAGCCTGAGGTGTACGACCAGGTTCTGGTAACGACGGCCCCCAGCCTGCTGGCAAAACTGGCGCCGACCCTGCCGCAAGACTATTTGCGCGGCCTGCTTGACCTAAAAAGCATGGGTGCAGTGGTGATGACGTTGGTGCTAGACAGGAAGCTTTCCAACGAGGGCTACTACTGGTTCAACATTCCCAAGAGCGCTGGTTTTCCATTCCTGGCACTGGTGGAACACACCAACTTTCTGCCGAGTGAGCATTTTGGCGGAGACCACATTATTTACTGCGGCGATTATTTAGAACCGAGCCACGAGTACTTCCGGCTAAGCGAAGAAGAACTGTTGGAGCGTTTCATTCCCGGTATTCAGCGGGTGAACCCGAACTTTCAACGCAACTGGGTGCGCGAGATGTGGGTACACAAGACCGCCTACGCGCAGCCCGTGCCATTGGTCAACCACTCCAAGAACATCCCGGATATTGTCACCCCTGTTGCGGGGCTTTTCTTTGCGAGCATGAGCCAGGTGTACCCGTGGGACCGCGGGACCAATTTTGCGGTCGAGATCGGGCGGCGAGCCGCACGACTAATGATGGACTGACATGAAAGAGCCGCACGAGCGGCTCTTTTTACACCAATGGCCAGGGCATGTAGCGTTCGTCTTCGGGCGGAGCGGGAAAGCGGGCAGCTGCGAGCAGTTGGGCGATCCGGGCGGCCATGGCATCGAGCTCTTCAGCGCTGAGGTACTGCGCCAGATCAGCGCGGAGCGCACCATCGGCAAGCTCGGCTCGCACGCGGGCGGCATCTGCGACGAGGTCGGGAGGCAGCGGCTCACCAACGAAATCCCAGATAACCGTGCGTAACTTTGGCTCTGCGTGGAAGCAGATGCCGTGGTCGATGAGCCAAAGTTTGCCACCGTCGCCCAGAAGCACATGACCGCCCTTGCGGTCGGCATTGTTGGCGATGAGGTCGAACATTGCGGCAGGTCGCAGGCGCTGGCGCGTGGCGTCGTCAAAAGTGAAGTAATGCAGCTCCGGATCGTGGGTGACACGCTGCTGCTGCGAGCCGGGGCCGAGCGGCCCCTCGGTGCGGAAGACAGTAGGCGGCACTAGACCCCAACCCAAGGCCTCACTTAGGATGTAGGCGGCGACCTCACGGCCGGCAAGGCTCTCTACGGGAAAGTCCCACAGCGGGCGCTCGCCCTGCTGCGGCTTGTAGACGGCCTCAATCATCTCGCCGTCATGAGTGACGTTGACGAGGAAGGTGTAGTTCGAGCCCCAGTTGAACTGGCCGATGATCTCCATCTCGCCATGCTGAAGATGGGTGAATATTCGATTGCTCATGGATTGGAGTTAGCTG
>JACZCZ010045794.1_pt1 | contig 18416 bp, 13 predicted proteins | sample 8641811 | NCBI WGS metagenome assembly JACZCZ01 (sample SAMN15324610, study PRJNA640507) | soil metagenome | isolation source: intercropping peanut in the first line | place: China: Luxin town, Laibin City, Guangxi Province | collected 2019-07-25 | depth 10cm m | reverse complement strand
TTGATGGCAGAAAGAGAAACTGGTCAGAGTCTAAATTGGTAGAGGAATTAGAAAAAAGAGTAAGTGAGGGTGGTGAAATGCCACAAGTCACTAAGGCTCAATTTAAGATTCCATTATACATGATGCCAAACTCTAATAAGTTTGAATCAGTATTAAACTCTATGATTAACAAAAGTAATATCAACTTAGAGTTACCTGGGTTCTCCTCTCCAGTAGCATCCCAAGAAGGATTTGACTTTAAAGGATATACAGGTCAGGGACAATTAGCTAATCTTAAGAAGAATGGTCTTATTACTACTAAGAACTTTGATCCTTCTAAAGGATTACAGGCAACTAGAAATGAAGATGGTAAGCTTAAATATGCCCAGGTTTTCATTGCTAATAAGTTTAAAGTATATGATGAGAATACAGGACAATACAACTACATTGACTTACAACAGTTTGTCGATGAGAATGGTCAGATTGATACACAGAAATTACCTGAAGAGTTACTATCAATGTTCTCTTTCAGAATTCCTACATCATCTCACCAGTCTGGGGTTATCATTGAGATAGCTGGTTTCTTACCACACAGCTCTGGTGACCTTATGATTGTACCTAAAGACCACACTGTTCAGATTGGAGAAGATTATGATATTGATACGAGATATGTGTACCAATATAACTACTTCCAAGATAAGAATGGGAATCTTAAGAGAATGTCTACTGAGGACTTAAGCATAGATAATGCAGAAGCTAACAGATTAACTGAAGCCTATAATAGTTTCAAACAAACTCTGATTGATACTTACTTCCAATCTAATGATGGTCAGGCTCAGATTAAGAATCCAGTATTCTCTCACAACAGAGAAGTTATGCTTAATATTGCCAGTCTTAATTCTCTACTTGAGAATTGGAATGACAGTACTGCTATTAAACAAGCTTTATCTGATGAGTGGGAACTAGAAGATCCAATTACTAAAGCTGATGTAATGAGAAGAATTCAAGATTATGAGCTTGAAATTATTCCTCCATTCATTGCACAGGATGTAAAAGATAGATTAAGAAAACAATATAAAAGTTTAAATAAACAATTAACACAAGAGTATAATAAGAGAAGACAGACAACACTAGATTATTACAGAGCTAAGAATCAGAAAATGGACCAACACAAGGTTATTGAAAACAACCTAGTAGGTCTTTATAAAGCTGTATTCTCATCTGATGATAGTAGAGTTCAGCATTTGATTAACAAAACATTATCTACTGATAATGCTGAGAATACTGCAAGTGAAATGGATAGAGTATTAAACTCTGCTCAGCAAAGTCCTTACTACTCATTCCACTCTCCAAACTTACAGAGAGATGTTCTTAAATTAGGAGCATCAGGTAAGATAGGTATTGGTGAGCACTCTAATGCAGTAACTATGAACTCTATCTTCCAACAGTCAGATTACTCTCACCAAATCTTTAAAAGATATGATGAAGAAGGTGAGATAGTACCATACAAAATTATCTTAGGTAACTTACAGTTCTCTGGGGTTATGGGTAATATTGAAGTGAATGGAGTTAGAATTTCTGAAATGGCTATGGAAGATCAGAACTCTGCAACTGATAACCAGAAGTTACAGATCATGGGTAGAAGAAATGAGGATAAGAATACAATGTCTGTTCTTAAAATTCTTCACTCAGCAGGTTTTGATAATGACTTAGTTAAAGTAAATGGACAGCAACTATCATATGCTTCACTATTTATTAACCAGCCAATTCTTAGAAAATACTCTAAGTTGGTTAACAGTTTATCTTCTGCAAGTAATGATAACAAAGGAAATCCTAAAGAGATGGCTAAGAGACAACTCTTGAAAGAATTCTATGAGACGTTACCTAGAGATATCTGGATGGTTAATGAAGAAGGTGAACCTAACTATGGTGTAATGGATAACAATGCTTATGTCTTCACAGCTGAACAGTTAACTTCACAGGAGTTATACAATCAACTACTAGATAGTAAGGCTAGTGCATTATCACAATATGTAGTATTCAAAAACTTCTTAGATCTACAGTCAGCAGCTAACACTTATAATGAAATGCAAAGGTTAGTTAACATTGAGAGAAATGGTATGGGGGTATCTTACTTTGATACTATTAATGCGATGAGTACATTACTTAATGTAGTATCAGGAGCTATTAACATTACTAACTCTGACAAAATGGTTGGTAACTATGGTGTAGCTAGGCTTGGAACTGGAGGTGAAGAAGAAATGAGAAGCAGAGGTTATATACCTGTAATTACTAAAGATTCATCTAAAGTGATAGATTCTGAACTATATGATAGAATTGAAGATGGAGAGACTATTTGGATTAAACCAGAGAATCACTACTCACATAAGTTAGTGAATGCTATTGCTCTAGGTTACAATACTTATAACTCATTGTTCCCTTACAACCACCAGAATATTGGTTCTGCTATTAGTTCTATTATGAGAAACTTAAATATCTCTGAGAACTCTGAGCAAGGTAAGAAACAAAAATATAGAATTGTATCTGACTTGAAAGACTACATCTACACAAACAACTCATCTCTGTTTGATGGAAACATAGAACAGGCCAGAAGAGATTTGTTCTTTGATAATAAAGCTTTGGGTAAAGAGTCATTGGCTACTTACTTACTTAAATTATCTGAGACTAGAGAGTTTGCTGATCTATTCAGAAAGCCATTCTTTAGAGATTTACAGTTTGAGATCAATGATATTAGTTATCCTTCTATCATTAAGTTCAACAACTCTGATATCTCTAAAGTGAATACATTATCTATCTACAACAATTTTGAGAAGATGATGAATAGTAATAAGAGCTTACCAGACTTTAATGGTCAGACTTATAACTACAAGACTTTGATGAGAGATCTAATGAAGTACTCACTATTGGCTGACCAAGGTAATGGTGCTATTGGATTTAGACAACACTTACCAATAGAGTTATTTGAAAGACATGGAGTTATTAAAGGTATTAGTAATACTACTAACATTAACAGTAACTACCAGTCTATAGCTTATCATGGTATTATTAAGTCATTAGAAACTACTCTAGGTAGCACTTTGAGTGAAGATGGAACTATGGTTAATAACAATCCTAACCTTAGACATAAGTCTACTATTAAAGCTTTGGTTAATACAGCTAATACTGTATTAGAACAGACTTTTGGAGTACAAGATGCAGTAAGCTATGACTATACTAACAATATACTAACCTATTCTCTATATGATGGTAGCATTGTTAAGAGTAACTTTGTTAAACAATATATTCAACACAATGTAGGAGCTGTGGCCAATATCTCTGGTACTAAACTTGAGAAGTTGTTTAAAGCTAACTCATTTACTATTGAAGATGTTGCTAGTGGTGCAGTTAAAGATTTCTACTTTAGTACTAACCTTGACTTCATTACCATTAAAGATACCAATAATAAGTTGCACTTATATGAGCAGGTAGCTGATAATTACTTCAAAGAAATTCCTACTTTAGGAGTGTTTGGTATGAAAGAGTATAATATTAAGTCTGAACAGAATGCATCCCAGGTAGCAAAGAATAATCCAATTGAGAATCAGACCAAGAAACTTACAGTAGATAAGAGTCTTGTACCTCGATTATTAACTAATGAAGAGGATAATCAGGTTGTAGGTTCTAATATGGAATTATTCCTTGAAGTTCTTTCAAGAGAAGATTATCAAGGAGACTTTGCACCTTTATTTAGATTATTCAGAACATTTGTAAACTTTAGTAATGTTAAGATACAGGTTGGTAAGCCAGGTAACTATTCTGCAAGATACTATCCTACAGGAGTGATTACAGTTAATCCTAGCTTATTAGAAGCTGATAACTTTGACCAAAGTGTTATTGCTAAGAAAGTTGCAGAAGAAATGATGCACCATATTACAGTGAATACAATTGGTAGATATGTAGAGTTTACAGGTTTCAATCCTCAGACTAACAGTATTACATACAATGTAGTACAAGGAGAAGATGGTAACCCTGTTACTGTACCAGCTGAAGTGTTATCTTTAATTGCAGTATACAATGCAGCTCTTAAGCATATTGCTAACAAATATGGTACTGATTCTATCATTAAAAAGATTCAAGGTGCTGATAACTACTTGAATAGTGAGAATGGTATGGAGAATGATCTATATAGAGTTTCTAATATTCATGAGTTTATTGCAGGTATCTTTATGAAAGATGAAGACTTTGCAAGAGAAATGGCTAATACACCATACAGAAATACTGGAGAGTCTATTGCTTCTAAGTTTATTAAACTATTAACTCAATTGTTTAATAGAGTAATTCCAGGATTTAAGAAGGAAACTATTTCTGGTGAGGTAGCAGCTTCTTTAACTCAGTTGTTACAAGATATGACTCAGGATAAGAAAGGTAAACCAGTTAGTTCTGCATTTAAGTTAATCTATGATACTCAAGAGAAGAGACAAGCTTTCTCTCAAAGTTTAAGATTAATTAATATGGAAAATGAGAGACAAATGAGTAGAGATGAATTACTATCAAATGAAGAAGATATGTTTAATTCTCCAACAAATATACCTACCTTTGCAGATGAAGCTTTAAAATGTAAATAAAAATGACTAATTGTTCAATATCTAATAATATCTATAATACTCTCTTAAATGAGGGTATTATAGATTCTAAACATAATATGATTGGGCCAGCTGGTAAGTCCTATTTAATGATTCAACAGATTAATGACCAGATAAATAAAGAGTATGGTTACTTGAATCAGGATGGTAAGGTCTCACCACCTGAGTATATTACAACTGCACAGGTAAGAGGTTACCTGGGTAAGGGAACTTTGGTTAAGATTAATTTTAATCCAGAGTATGAAGCTTATGTAGAAGCTGTAAGAGAATCAAGAGAATCTAAACAGGCTTCACAATACCTTTATCATGATCCTGAAATCACAATGCAAGATGCACAAGATCAGGAAATCTGGGATAATATCTCAAGTAAGTATAATGACAGGTTAGTTGATGAATCTGACTTTAATGAGGATTGGAAAAATAATGAAGTTAGTGATGATTATGAGTCATTTAACTCACCTACACCACCTGTTAATAATGATCCTATTACTAGCTATCCTTCTTCTTTTGGAGAATGGGTTGATTCTAGAAAGAGAGCTCTTGATAATTTAAAGAGATTACATGACCAATATTTTAAATTAGATAGAAGAGATCCTGTATTAAAAGAGATTAATGCAGCCATTGAAGAGATTGAGTCTCAGTTAGATATTGCTGATTCTGAGAACCCATACAATATTTATTCAAGTGCAGTAGAAGAAGCTGAAATACTTGATATCCTAATTGATAAAGCACAACAGAATCCTGATGATGCTTTAGCTATTATGGAAAACAATGACCTTGAAAGAAGGGTTGAAGATCTTAATTTCTTTTTCTTAGGTAGGGATAAAAGAATTGGGGGCACATCTTATGGTGATAACAATCTATCTAAGTCTGAGTTCTATAGGGATTACATGGAACACTTTGGACAATATTCTAAAGCTGACATGGAAAAACTACAAGAATCTATTAGAAAAATTAAAGATAAGTATGACGATGCCAAGAAGAACCTTGTTATCTCTGCATTTAAAAATAACTCTTATGTTAAACAACACATTAACACTGGTAAGCTAACTGCTGACCAGATTACCTCTGTTATTCAAAGAATAGAGAATGGAGAGTTTGAAGTTAATGGTTGGGGTAGTAGAGTATTAGGACTTGCATCTAATGGTGGAATTCTGGGCCAGTTACTTTATACTAAGAAAGAGGAGACTACCTTTAAAGAGAATGCCTTTGTAGGTAAGAAGATATCAGCTCTTAACACAGTATGGGAGAAGATTAAAGATAAAAAGGACTCTAATGGTGAATTCCTTACAAATAGTTTATTCCAGACAGATCAGTTTGGTGTAAGAATAAACAGACTAATCAGTAAGTATAATGACTCTTTCTATAGTATAACTAAAGAAATCTATAGAGAGAAAAACATGTTTACAGTAGACAAAAGTGCTGCTAACTATGCTACATGGATGAAAGCTGAGAAAGATAACTTCCATAGAATTGATGCTAGGAAGTTGATGAGTGTATTCAACAAATACTCTGGAGACTCCAGGTTCAGTAAATATTTTAGTGGAATAGATAATCAGGTTAGTCAGGACTATGAGAATGAATTAAGAAATGTATTGGGGCCAATCATGTTTGAGATTGAGAGAAAGAAAGCAGAAGAAATGATTGAAGACTATGTCTTTAATATTGAAACATTCTCTCTTACACCAAGACAAAAGGTTGTGAAGAATCCATTTGCATTTTTACAAAATTTTGACTCAGCTGAGTATGACAAAATGAGTTCCAGTGAAGGTGCTTTTTTAGAACCTTCCTATACTAGATTTATTCCTAAACTAGATGCTAAAGCATATTATAATGACCAGTTTGATAAGATTGAAAATAATCCAGACTTAGCTGAATACTATGTTGGTGCTCATGATATAATGACTAATTATGCTAACCCTACTTTCCAAGGTGAAGGTATCAGTGTAGGTGGACTTGACTTACAATCCTTTGAAGATATGCTTGATAGAAATGCTTACAAAGATCTTACACTATTTGGTAAGATTGGAGCTAATCTAAAAGCACTAAGAAGAGATAGAGTTCAGAGATATTCAGATGGTTTCTTAGCCAACATGGATGAAAGACTTGAGAATGAAGCTCATAACAGACAAAAACTAGTTGTAGGTTATAGTGGTGAAATTAGAAACAGAATTGCTAAACTAAAAGAAGTATATGGTAAGTTAACCTTTGAACAATTAAGAGAAAAGGCACAACAAAAAGGTATTACTGGTGTTAGTAGACAGGATGCAGATAGATTTGTTAAGAGAACTCCAAGTGGAAGAGAGATTAAAATGCCTATCTTCTATGAACTTGCTGAGAGTGTTGCAAGAGCTGAATTAAGTTCTGTAACCTCAACTAATATCCAAGAGTCTTTACATAACTCTGCTTATCTTGCAGCTGATATAAGAGCTAGAAGAAGTGTTGTAGGAATGTTAGAAGCTTTTAAAGATATTTCTCAAGCTGTAACCATTAGAAAAGGAAATGCTGTAGAGACTAAATTAGGTGATACCAATATTCATAAGATGTTAAGAATGTGGGGCCAGGCTAATATCTATGGTGAAAAGTTTGCTGGAGATATGGAGAATAAAGGTAGTGAGATTTTATCCAGAATTGCAAGACAAAAACTCTTTAATTGGAAGACACTAACTGGTACAGATAAAATTACACTTAAAGAAATTGAAGAAACTCTTAAACTCAATAGTGATGCTGTTGCTGACAACTTTACATTAGGTGAAGATACTTTCAAAGTAGTTAAATCAAAGACAGACACAAAGTTCTATAAAGGAACAGAAGAAATTAACCTGGAGCAGTATAAGAATGCTTACATGAAGATGGTTAAATCTAAGATTGGAACTGATATTACTATTGGTTCATTGATGTTAGGTTATATGGATAACTTAAGAGCTATTCAATTAGGACTATCACCTAGAGCTGGTATTAAGAACAGAGCTGCTGGTATGTCTCAGACAATGTCTGTAGCTGCATCAGGTAGATTTGATTTCAATCTTAACCAGTACCATGCAGCCAGAAGATTCTTAAGAGGTGTAAATACAAGACAATATATATCTAAACTTGGTTGGACTAGGAATGAAAGAAACCCTAAATACATCCAGGTAAGAATGTTAGAGGAATTAGTATCTAATCTGGAATTACAACAGAATAGAGCTGACGAGTTGGCTTTAGAAGCTCAATTCAATACTAACACAACAACTAACAGAATTGAGAATCTTAAGAATTTCTTCATGGACTTTTCCATGAATAACCCTGAGAGACACAACCAGTTGGAAATTGCAGTAGCTGTAATGATGAATACTAAAGTTAAAGATGCTCAAGGTAATGAACATCAGTTATTTGATGAGAAAGGTTCAAGATTTAATATATATAAGCCAGGCACACTAGAGTTAAAGGATGAATTCAGAACACCTGAGAATGAAGTAATGTGGGAGAAGTTCCAAACATATAAGGATGAAACTTCAGGTCAACAGACTTCAGACTCAATTGCAATGACAACTAAAATCAGAGGTGCTATTGAACAGACACAAGGTAACTATAATAACAATGATATCATCATGTTACAGAACTCTGTAGCTGGTAAGATAGCTACTATGTATACTAGATACTTCTATGAGAATACCAATCTGCAATTTGGTCAGCATTTTATTGACCTTAGAACAGGTGAAATGAATATTAAAGGTAGAAAGATTAATATGTTGGAACATGCTCCAACTACTATGACATACCTTATGAGTTCATGGGCTTTACCTATCATAGCTGGTGCTACTGTATTCACTGCACTTAATCCTTGGATTGCAGGTGTACTTGGAATTAGTGGAGCTATAGGATTAGGGTATGCTATCAAAGCTAAACAATTTAAGCTTGATAGTTTTGCATCATGGAAGGAATACAAATTAGCTAAGGACTTTGCTCTTGAAACTTTACTTCTAATGGGTAAGACTCCTTTAAATGTATTCTCTTATGGTTCTATTAACCCACAATTCTTTGATAATCAAAGAGAGAAACTTAGAGGTAAACACTATGATGGTCTATTGACTGACAAGGAAAGAGACTTATTATCAGAGTGTGCACAAGAGGTAGCTACTAAGTTTAATAACTATACAGCTTATACTCTTATGGCATTACTTGCTAAGTTTGTATTCATGGCAATGGCTGGTGGTGATGACAATGATGATGAAACTTACTTCCAAAAGAAGTTAAAAGAGTTGGTTAATATAGAGAACGTAGTTAATGCACTTCTTAATGACAGAAATCAGACTATGAGTGATATTAACAGATATATTAACCCTAGTCAGTTCTATGATGATGCAACAGCATTCTCATTCTTTAGAAGTATGGCTAGAGAAGGTAACACTATTCATAAAGTTATCACAGGTAGTTATGAAGATAAAGACACCTCAGAACTTCTAAATGATGTATCTAAAATATCATTTATACCTGGACTGAATATGATACCAAATAATGCTAAGAAGGCTGTTATTGGTATGGGTAGTAAAGATATGGGTGTATTCTCTGATAATAGAGTATACCAAGGTAAGGATGCAATAGATAAGCTGATGGCTAAGGAGATGAAGAAAGGTGAAGACTATTACAAAGCTGACTCTAATGACAAGAGAAAATCACTCAAGAAACAAGCTGAGGAATTCTTTAAGAAACAGGTTGAGAAAGAGAGTGAAGAAGTTAAGATGACAGTCAAAGAAAGAGAAGATGAAATTAAAGATAGAGTAAGAGGATTTATGGGTGATACCTATAAACCTAAGAATGGTACCTATGAAGAATTAGTTAACTCTAATGTCTTTGAAGATAAACAAAAGCAGCTAGATGAAATGAAAGCTACTGAGTAAAAAAAAGAAAGTGAGTGAGGAAAAACCCCACTCACTTTTTTATTAGCTACTCTATCTTTCTTACTGAACTTAGTAGATTTACTACACATCCAGCAACTACAACTAGCAGCCTGAGTTCTTACATTTTGTTGATATTCACCACTCTTTACTTCACTTAGAGTCTTAGCAAAAGACTTATCTATATGCCAATCTCTATATCTAGTTCTCACTCTGTTCTCAAGAATTCTTTCCTGATGATGTCTTCTAAATGCTCTTATTCTCATTATATAAATTTTGGTGTGAAACCTCCCTGATGTGTACCTGGGATAGGTATCATTATATCTCCACTTTGGTCTAAGAAAGAATCAAACTCTTTACTAATCTCTTGATACCATTTCTTATTAGAAGGTGTATCTGGTTTAATCATAAGATGATAACCTCCTCTTGTTTCTAATAGTTGGTATTCTCCACCTTCTCCTAAGATGTTTTCAACTTGAGATTTAATCCTACTTGGCATTAAGTATTTACTATCCAGGTCAAAGATAACCCAGTCAGTTCTTCCTTTACTTCTTTGTATCTCACTCATAGCAAAATTACTAGGATGAAAATCATGTGAAGGATTTGATACCATCATGTCTACAAATTTCTTAAGACTACTTCTTGTAGCCTTACTTAAACTTCTAGGATTGATTGTCATATATACAGCTAGAGTTTCTTGTAATACCACTCTATCAGGTACATCTTGTTTGTACTGCATATAACTTCCCTCAGGACATTCTAGTTGTCTTAGTTTAGTTAGTAGAGATCTTTTAGTTGCTGTAAATCTTTTGAGTTGAGCTTTATCAGAAGTGATATGAGTCATAGCTCCTTTGTTTTCTTCCTTGAGATATTTACTTCTTGCAAATAAGCAACAGTAAAATACAAGGTCTTTGTCTAACTCTGGAAGGCTGTCTATGAATTCTTGTAGAGCCTTCTCATCTGTGATAATTTGATAATTCATAAAAAAGTACTTTTGAGTTCATGCTGGGATTCGAACCCAAACCAATAGTTTTGCAGACTACTGTACTACCATTATACTACAAGAACTTGTGGAGGGAACAGGACTTGAACCTGTGACTTTGGGGGCTTCACTCCCACACTCTACCAACTGAGTTACCCCTCCTGGCACACCCCTCAGGACTCGAACCTAAAACCCTTGGTTTTGGAGACCAATGCTCTACCAATTGAGCTAGAGGTGTATATTGGGTGTAGCAGGGACTCGAACCCTATCACCTGAGTCACAATCAGGCTGCTTAACCATTAGCATAACTACACAGTAGACTTACTAGGATTCGAACCTAAACAATCAGAGTCAAAGTCTGATATGCTAACCAGTTACATCATAAGTCTGGGTTGTTGTGCAGGTAGGATTTGAACCTACGAACCCCTAAGGGGACTGTTTTACAGACAGTCAGCTTTGGCCACTTGCATACTACACAATGTTGTTGGGATAGTAGGATTCGAACCTACACCTTCCTGCTTCCAATGCAGGGCTTCTACCATTAAAATACATCCCAATAAAAAACCTCTCAAATATAATCTGAGAGGGTAAATTCATTAATGCCTAGAAAATTAGAAAAATCTATCACATAACAATAATGTCTCCTCTCAGGTCAGAAACCTGATAACAGAAGGGATTGTTATGCCATTGTTGATTTTTCATGAGACAAATATACAACTTATTTTCAAGTAGACAAAGCTTTCTTTAAAAGTTTTTCATCATGGGAGCCAGTAATCATTTTGAAATAGTATTCAAAATACTCTGTAAAATAATCCATAACCCAGGTCTTATATTCACCATCCTTTTTGTAAAGATCAGCTTCTTTAAGAACTGCACTATCTCCATGTTCACTAACTAACTCTGCAACTAATTTTTCATGAGCTAAATTTGAAGCCACATGAACTGGGTCTACTACTACATAATTCATATTAATCTGGTATAAATTTATAAGCTTTGAGTGTATATGGGTTGTCTGGTGGCCCATACTTAAGATTAACATTCTCAAAGGCTTTTAAAGTTTCAATTTCACTACACTTAATAGTCATTGTATCTCCTGGGAAAGTATCACAAGTGACAATAATGTCTCTATTCATGCTTTGAGCTCTTTTGGCATCTGTGCTCCTAACATCTACATATACTCCTTTGTAGGCTCTTTTACAATGAACTTTAAGTGGCTGTTCTTGTAATGATTGTGCAATTTGTTCAGGTGTTGTCATAGTACCATTTATTTAGTACCTGTGCTACCATAACCTCCTTCTCCTCTATCAGTCTGTCCAAGTTCTTCAACTTGTTCAAACTCTATTCGATAAACAGGCTGTAACACTAGTTGTGCTATTCTATCTCCTTTCTTGATTTCAAAAGATTCAACACCTTCATTTACTAAGATAACACCTAGTTCACCTCTATAATCAGAGTCAATGGTACCTGGGCTATTTAGAACAGAAACCCCATTCTTAATTGCCAAACCACTTCTTGATCTAACTTGAATCTCATATCCTTCTGGAATCTCAAAATAAAGACCTGTACCTACAGCTTGTCTCCAACCTGCTGGTAGGATAAGATCCTCATTAGAACATACATCCATACCTGCACTACCTTTAGTTTGGTAGGCAGGTAATGGATTATCTGATTTATTAATCACCTTAACTTTAGTTATTATGCTAGATGATTTGATATTTGTTATGAATTTTGTTTCCATTACGCTTCACAATGTTTGCATGTTACAATATTAGATAATAACTCTTTAGATACTGATGAACTTCTTTGATAGTAAAGAGTTTTTACTCCTTCTTTCCATGCAGTTATTAATAAGTTATTAACTTCTTTAACTGGTACCTCAGCTGGTATATTAATGTTAAGACTCTGAGATTGGTCTATAAACTCTTGTCTTGCAGCAGCCTGCATAATAATATCCATCTGATTAATCTCTTTAAAGGTTTTGAAAACCTCTTTCTCTTCTTCAGATAAACCTTCAATGTTCTGAACAGAACCTTTTTCCAGCATAATCTGTCTCCACACTTCTTCAGTATTCAAACCTTTAGCTTCCAATACTTTCTCCAGGTACTTGTTTTTCCTGATAAAATTACCCTTAGCAAGTCCAGCCTTGAAGAAGTTAGATGCATAAGGTTCAATACCAGGACTAGCTTGTCCTAATATAGAGCTTGAAGATGTTGTAGGTGCTATAGCTAGTAAGGTAGTATTCCTTCTAGGTTTCTCTGTAAGATCATCTGTCTCATCAAAGATAGGTGCTGGCCCATAAATTTCAGCTAGTTCTTCTGAAGCTTTATAAGCTTGATCCTTTAGTTGTGAGAAGATTTGTTTAGTCTTACCTATATTAAACATATCTCCAAAAGGAATCATATGTCTTTGTAGGTAACTATGCCAGCCCATCACTCCTAAACCTAGAGCTCTATGTCTCTTAGCAAAGTTATGAGCAGCTTTTAAATAGTGACTATCTCTTGTTTTCTCAATGAATTCTGACATAACTGCATCTAAGAAGAAGATAGCAGTTCTAACTGCATCTGTATCTTTCCACTCATCATACAGCTCCAGGTTCATACTTGCCAGACAACATACAAAGCTTTCCTCTTCATTAGAAGGTAATGCAATCTCACTACAAAGATTACTTGCATTAATAGTAAGACCTAATTTCTTATAGATTTCAGGTTTATTTCTATTAACATTATCTGTAAAGAATATATAAGGTAAACCTTTCTGTTGTCTACTCTCTAGGATTCTAGCCCAAAGAGCTCTTTTTTGAAACTGCCCTTTCTCATCAGGCTGTTCATCTATCATTTCCTGCATCCAGTAGTCAGGAACACATACTCCTGTAAATAGATTCTGAATAGGTGAGCCAATATCTTTAATAGATAAGAACTCCTCTATATCAGGATGGTCAATGTCAAGATAGGATGCAAAAGCACCTCTTCTTACACCACCCTGTGAAACTACATCCATAGTTGTGTCAAATAATTTCATAAAGGATACTGCACCTGATGACTTACCATTATTGGTAATAGCTGAACCTCTCCCTCTGAGTTCTCCAAAGTAACCTGATGTACCACCTCCTAACTTAGTTTGTTGAATAACTTCACCAAGCTTATCAGTAATACCTTCTACATTGTCTGGTACATGTACATTGAAACAAGATATTGGTAAACCTCTTTGTGTTCCCATGTTAGCCCATACTGGACTAGACCATGACATCCATCCTCTCTCAAGTATTTCTTTGAATTTAGCTTTCATCTCAGGTCTATATAATCTCTTTGCAGCTGCATCTGAGACTCTTTCAATAGCACCTTCTATAGTTTCACCAGTTAACAGGTATCCTCTATTGAGTACCTGTTCTGATTCTTCATTAAACCACCACAATCCTTTTGTCATTAAAATAAATCATTTGCTGTTATACTTTTATCATGTTTGGTATAGTCAGTAGGTCTCTTAGCAAAGAAATCATCCTGAGCATTTGCAAACACTTCTTCCTCAAACCAAGCCATAGGCTTATATTCCTCATTGGTAATATTAAAGACTTTTTCTATTCCCATTTTAACCAGAGATTCATCTATTCTATACTTCATGAAGTTAATCATATCTGTTTTAGTAAAGAAATCTAGTTCACCTTTCTCATATATCCAATCAAGAAGTTCTGATTCTTGATTAACATAAGCAGTAAGTACAGCTTTAAGCATTGGAACATCCAGGTTAAGTTTTCCTTCTCTCTTAATTTCATTAAGAAGGTAAATACCTGCATTAGCATGAGTCTGTTCATCTATACTTGTCCATCCAATAATATTGGATACATTCTTCATGTAACCTTTGAATCTGGTAAATGAAAGTATGTTAGCAAACTGACTGAATAAAGATGCATTCTCAATGACAATTGTGAAGAATAATAGTTTAGCCTGTATATCTACACTTGATTTAAGATGTTTATCAATAAATTCAAGTCTGTTTTTAAATACAGGATTTTCAATAAGTCTCTCAAATTCAGTATTATAGCCCAAAACCTCTAATAGTCTTGAATAAGCTTCACTATGTCTGAATTCACATTCAGCAAAGGTAGCCCCAAGTCCATTCAGTTCAGGCTTTGGAAAGTGATTATACAAGTCTCCCCAGAATGTTTTCACTCCTACCTCTACCTGGGCTATAGATAATAGACTTCTCTTAACTATCTCCTGTTCTACTTCAGTTAGATGAGATTTAAAATCCTGCACATCAGCTGTGAAGTCTACTTCACTATGAACCCAGAAACTTTTGTTAATAGCTTCAATAAACTGCATGACTTCAGGATATTCAAAAGGTTTGTAATTGATTCGTTTCTCAAAAATGTCTCGTGTCATAAATTAAAAAGTGTAAATTGTTTTCTTATGGTAACTCCAAATCTCTTGATACTAATGTAAAGCAGACACTTAGTCCTAGTAAATACTATTCTAGGACTTAAGTGATGTTCTAAGGCAAGAGCCCCTATAGTTAGAATAAAAAGACTAATTAAGAGGTTCATACATATCTGCTTTTATAGGTGGATAACTTTCATAGTTCTCAAATATAAAGTCAGTAGGTATAAGATCTTTTAACACATGATCTAATGTTATGACTCCTTCTCTATATTGTTTGAATAACAGTAAAGCTGTTTCACTAAATTTGAAAGTAGGTGAGTTGTATTTGAAAGGATCATTTTGTAATTGAGCCCTTACATCTTCGATATGACCTTCATAGAAATGTACATTACTAAGATCTCCTGTAAGTAGTTCACATTTATACCCAGTTAATTCCTCAATTATTCTAGCTAGAACAGCATAAGAGGTAATATTAAATGGTAAGCCTAAGAAAGTGTCAACACTTCTTTGATGCCACTTCAAAGTAAATACATAGTCCAAACCAGGAAAGAACTCTTTCTCAAAGTCATAGGTAGGTCTAGGTATAATCTCAAATGCCCAATGACATGGTGGCAAAGCTGTCATATCTAGTTCAGCTGGATTCCATGCAGTGACAATATGTCTTCTACCCATTGGTTTATTTTTAAGTGACCAAATCAAATTAGCAATCTGATCAGTTTTTATTGTTAATAAACCTTTTTCATCAGCAGTAACTCCATGCCAGTTTCTCCATTGAACTCCATAGTTTCTACCTACATCCCCTAGTTCTCCCATGAAACCAAAATCTCGACCATACTCATGAGTACCAGTTAATTGTTTGTACCAGTTATCAGGATTAAAATAACCTCCTTGGACTTTAACATGGTAGTTATAAGCATCTTTATCCCAAATGTGAACATTATTATTTACAAGATACTTGATATTATTACTACCTCTCAAGAACCATAACAATTCAGTTACTATACCTTTAAGATACATCTTCTTGGTAGTCATAACTGGAAAGTCACTAAACATATCAAAATTCAGTGTGGTAGTACTTATCTGTTTACATCTTTGACCTCGACTCTCATCCAGGTACCAATAACCATTGTCTAATATAGACATTGCTAGTTGATGATAAGTTACATCTACTATACTCATACTATTTGTTCTTCATTATTAGTATCAAAATTCAGGAAAAATAATTCTTTTTTGGCTCTAGTTCTGGCAACATACTTAAGATTCTGTTCCTGAATAAGTTGCTGCTCTGATCTGGCAAATCTGGAAGGTATTAGACTTTCATTCAATATGAATACTGAATCAGCTTCTAAGCCTTTGGATTTGTGTATAGTACAGAGAATAATAGAATTTGGTGAACCCTTGAATAAGTCCTTAAATTTCTCAATTAGGTCAGCTACTGTATCACCAGTTGTAAAACCAAGTTTAGTGTACAAAGTTATGAAATTTTTATAATTTTCATCCAGAACTGAGTACATTATTTTTTTCTGAAAACTATCAATCTTAAAAATTAAGTCAGCAAGCTCTTTCTCCATATCTGTTTTGGCCCTGCCAATAGACATTTTCTTATAAGAACCTAAAAATCTGATTACTGAGGTAAGAATATCATCACCATATAACTTACATGGTGCATTCTTACCAACCAGTTCAAAGTATAACTTAATTAGTGGATTCCTGTTTCTACATATAACCATGGCACCTGGAGTCTTAATAAGTCTGTCTACATCATTAGTGAAAGTCATTACTGTTCCAGGTTCCTTCTTACTGGCTATTAAGACAGGATATACTTCATTGGCTGCTTTTATTACATCTGTAGGACATCTGTAACAAATATCAAGTGGCATTTCTTTTACTTTCTCCTTAGTCTTAAATAAGTCAAATGAGGAAGCATAAGCTCCACTAAAGCCATATATGGATTGGTTTCTGTCACCTACTGCAATCCATTTCTTTATGTCACCTTGGGCTACAAGGTTATCAATTAATCTATGCTGTGCTAGATTTAGATCCTGTGCTTCATCTATCAGAAGATAATATGGATCAACAGGTATATAATAATCACCTCTGGCTGGTAAGTAAATCATGTCTGCAAAGTCTATAATAAGAGGACTCCTATTATAAAACTCTTCTCTGACATCCATTACTACCTGCCACAAGTCCCCTAAATTTACATTATCATTAAGGTAGATATTTTTATCCATCTCAATCATAATATCTATCAATGTATCTGCATCATTCTCCAGATACACCCTGGACACATCATTCATATCCATAAGTGTGAGTCTAAGTCTCATCACTTCTTCATAGGTCTTATAGAACCCTGACTTCATATCGAAGTATAAGGGTCTTCTCTTCTCTACTTCAGTAAGAATTTTCCAATTCTTCTTATCATCGACTTCTACTTTCTTCTTGTGGACATACTTAATTGCCATAAGTCCTAAAGAATGTATAGTCATTGCCTTACCTTGTACTAAACCTCTATCAATAAGTTTTTGTTCTGTGTCCTTTTGTATGGACTTGTTGAAGGCTATGTAAAGTGTTTTGTATTTACATAAACTTAAAAGATGTAACAGAGTAGTGGTTTTCCCACTACCTGCTACAGCTTGTATTAAGATATTATTATCTGTATGTTCCCATTCGTGATAGATAGCAGCTTGCTTATCACTTGGTACCATTACTTAAGATCTTCTTCCTCAAGAATTGCTTCAATGTCAGCATATTCTACAATAACATTGTAGATAGACTCATCACTAGTCTTCTTAATTTCCTTGGCCAGGTTAGGTTGAGTGTGTGTACCTAAGATTACTTGGTCACCTTTTTGAAGTTTACCTTCTTCTACCTCATCACCTAAAGCAAGTACTGTGAATGTCATGTCATAGACATCAGAGTTCTTGTCATTACCTAGTGTATGTAACACTTTACTTTTCTTCTGTGCTTTATGTTCTATTAGAACTCTATTTCCTAAAATTTTCATTGTTAGCTGGGTTTGTTATATATTGTACCATTTGATTCTACAACTGGAAGGGGTGGGAATAATTGACTAATATGTACTTCCAATGCCTGTGCTAAATTCTCTATAATCTCTAATGAGGTATTATAGGGAATATCTTCTCCATCTCTTTTAATAGTACCTGATTGAATAGTACTGATTGTTGATTGAGATACATATCTTTCATTATTAGGTGCTAATGCTCTAGTTCTGAGAGATAACTCAGTATCAGTCCATCTTTTAGCATCCTTAAACTGTCTGATTTTATGTCCAATGTATTCAATTAAAGTAAAATCTTGTTCAACTATTTGAACAACTTTCTTCTCTGTTTTTACTTTGTAAATTGGCTTCCCCATGATTAGATTATTTACAGTTTAAACATTTAGGAAATTTCTCATTGAATACACTCCAAGCCATCTTTCTATCTTCTTTACTAAGACCTGATACAGCTTTTTTGAATGATTCTCTTCTTGCTAACTTTCTGTTAGGCACATCTTTGTAGTACTGCTTAACAGTACCAAAGACTACTTCATTTCC
>JACZCZ010047676.1_pt1 | contig 18462 bp, 15 predicted proteins | sample 8641811 | NCBI WGS metagenome assembly JACZCZ01 (sample SAMN15324610, study PRJNA640507) | soil metagenome | isolation source: intercropping peanut in the first line | place: China: Luxin town, Laibin City, Guangxi Province | collected 2019-07-25 | depth 10cm m | reverse complement strand
GGCTACCGTGCTCAGTCGTCGCTACCTGATCGAACGAGCGATCGGCAGCGGCGGCACATCGACCATCTTCAGCGCACTCGATCGCCACCGCCTGCATGGCAACAGCGCCGATGCCATGGTCGCAGTGAAAGTCCTGCTTCCGGCGTATCGCACCGATGACACGCGCATCCAGCGGCTCATCCGCGAGTTCCGCTACATGCAGCGATTGACGCACCCCGGCATCGCGAGAGTATTCGATCTCGATTGCGACGACGGCGTGTGGTTCATGACCATGGAGCTGTTGCACGGCGAATCGCTGAGCCGGCATCTGCATCATCGCGTGGAGAAGCGACTGGAGACGCAGGAAGCACTACGCATCCTGATCGAATGCAGCGAAGCGCTCCTTTGCGCTCATGAACACGGTGTCGTGCACGGTGACCTGAAGCCCGGCAATGTGTTCATCGATTCGCGTGGCGCCGCGCACTTGCTGGACTTCGGCTCGGTTCCCGAGCAATCGGGGCTGATCGTTCCTCTCCACGAAAGATTCGCGACACCTGCCTACGCCAGCCCACAGATCCTCGAGGGCCAGATAGCGGAAGTGCGCGACGATCTGTTCAGCCTCGGGTGTCTCGCCTATCAGATTTTCAGCGGCCAGCATCCATTCGCTCTCAAGTCTTCCCTCGATGCACGCGACGAGGGTGCGCGACTGACGTGGCTTCCGAGCATCCCCGCGCGTCATTTCGGCGTCATCGCACGAATGCTTTCGTGGGAGCGTGACGAACGTCCCGCGAGCGCAAGGGAGTTCGTCGACTCCCTCAACGCCGCGCACGTACGCGCCACGGCTGCGTATGCCCGCCAGCCACGACCGTCGGAGCCGGAGCGCTCGGAAACATCTGCCGCGAGTGATGAATCGTCACTCGCTGATCCGCCGCCGTCAGCGCACCACGAACCTGAGTCAGAGTCGAAGCCGCGCGAGAAGCGCCCACCCACTACCGAGGACATCGCGCGAGCTTTCGCGCAGTTCGCTGGCGTCGTGCCCGATACGTGGATCAGCCCGGACGAAAATCTGCCGCGGGCCGCAGCGACAACAACTTCGGAGGAAGAGCTGCCGCGAGTGCGCTGGGGCAAGACGATTCCGCACGAGCTGATCGAACCCAAGCCTCGAATCGATGCCTTCCAGCCCGCGCCAGCGTCGCCGCCCATCGCCGAACCAGAAACGATGGAAGCTGAGCCGACCGAAGAGGTTGCCGAGCAGCCCATCGCGAAACAGACCTGGCGCGATCGACTCTCCTGGTTGTCGCAGCGCCCCCGAACGCACGAACGGGTCGAGCCCGTCGTCGCCGCTGTAGCCGAACCGATCAGCGAACCGCCGTCTATCGAGTCAGGCAACGAATTGCAGGAGGAGGAGCCCCGGTCCGCGCCAACGCCGCAGCTGCAATGGCGAGGAGCGTGGCCTTCGAGTTGGGCGGCAATCGCGACGCGGCTTCGGCAGTTGCGGCCGGCAACGAACTTCCGCGTGCGCAATGCGGCGCTCGCATCAGCGACGCGGTCTGCCGCTCAACCGCGAAGCTCCGGAACTGCGCTCGTTGCTCCTTCGTCCTGGATGCCGCAGGTCCGGATGGAACAGCACTTGTCCGCCCACTGGCCCGACCTTCGTCTGATTCCTTCAGCCGCGCCGGAGCCGATTGTTCGATTCGATTCGCGGCTGCTGCCACCACCTTCTGTCGTCGCCGCGGCGGTGAGTCGGCAGGAGCCGGCGCCAGCGTCAAAACTGGCGATACCCGTCGACGAACCGTTGTCGACGCCCGGGCCGGTCGCTGCTGTTGAGCCCTTCGTCGGACCGCTTCGCCCGAGTCGCGGTCGCAGAATCCTGTCTGCCGCAGCGATCCAGGCACGGCGGTCGGGCGCTCGCGTCCGCAACGGTTGGCGTGCCGCCAGCGCGAGCACAGCGAGTATTGCCAGCTCGATTTCTCTGCCTCGCATTCCCTGGCGCCGCACGGCCGAGGCGTGGCCGCACTGGCGTGAACTGCGCAAGAGCATCGGCTCACTCTCCATCCGGCCGCGGCCGCAGTGGCGCGAAGCGATGCCGGTGTTGACGATCGCCGGCATCGCATTCTTCGCCGTGTTGTTGCTGCAGCTGTCCAGCGAAGTGCGATCGGATTTCAACTTGCTTGCCGAACGCGACCGTCAAAGCGAAGCGCGTCTGGCAGCGCTCGCGGACATGGAGATATCCATCATCGAACCGGAGATCGTCGCATCGGCGGCACCTGTCCTGCCGACGGCGGCCGTCGAACCGTCACTGCCGGCCGCATCCGGCGTTGTTTCGTTTCAATCGCGACGGGTGATCGTCGTTCATGGCCAGCAGATGGCAGCAATCAATCTGTTGCGGGAGCGCTCGACCGCTGGCGCAGCGCCAGTGAGATGGAGCATCGCACCCGGCACGGCGAAACCAGGCGTCGACTACGAGTTGCCTACACTTCAGACGGCGCGCTTCAACGACGGCCAGGACGTCCGCACGTTGTTCATTCCGATCAAGCCGTCGACTTCGACGCGGGAACGACGCTTCACGATCCGATTGAGGAAGACGCCGGGAGCGCCGGCGTTTGGGGAGATTACGGAGACCGAGGTGGTGCTGAGGGGGAGCGCGGTAGTGTCGGTGGCAGCGAGATGACAGGACGCCACCAGCCATTGGCCGGCTAGCCATCGGTCAGAGGGAGATCAGGATCGGTGCATGGCGTTCTGCTCTGGCTCGCGGCTGATGGCTTCTCTACGATCGCTGTATGGCCACCGACGATCGGATCCTCATTGGTACCGCGTCCTGGACCGACGCAACCCTGCTCAAGAGCGGCAAGTTCTACCCCCGCGAAGTGAAGACGGCCGAGGCAAGGCTTCGCTACTACTCGGCGGAGTTTCCGATCGTCGAGGTCGACAGCACCTACTACGCGATGCCGTCTGTTACGAACGCAGCGTTGTGGGCGGAGCGCACGCCCGACGACTTCGTATTCAACATCAAAGTGTTTCGCCTGTTCACGCAGCACCAGACCGATCCGAAGGTGCTGCCACCGAACGTGCGTGTCATGCTCGCCGGATCGGACGCCCGTCAGCTCTACTACAAGGACCTCACCGCAGAACTGCAGGATGAGCTGTGGCGGCAGTTTCGACTCTCGCTCGAGCCTCTGCGCAGTGCAGGCAAGCTGGGCGCATTGCTATTCCAGTTTCCGAAGTGGTTCCTGCCGAACCGAGGCAGCCGTCATTACCTGGAGCAGATTCGCCAGCGTCTCCCGGACCACACGATCGCGCTCGAATTTCGCCACGAGTCCTGGTTCGAGGGCAGGCAACGCGACTCGATCCTGGCGTTCGAACGCGAACTCGGCTTCTGCAACGTCATCGTCGACGAACCGCAACTCCCCGGCTCGATCCCGACAGTCTGGGAAGTCACGCTTCCCGGACTCGCCATGATCCGCATGCACGGCCGCAACGCCGATACCTGGAATCTGAAGGGCCTCAAAGCCGCATCCGACCGATTCAACTACGACTATCGCGACGAGGAGCTGCGCGACTTCATTACTCCTGTCCGTCACCTCGGCGAGCAGGCCGAGAACGTCCACATGATCTTCAACAACAACATGGAAGACCAGGGCATCCGCAACGCCCGAACCATGCTCCGCCTGCTTTCGGAGTCTCCCTAACCGCCAGCCGCTCTCTCTGCTGTCTTTATATACAGTCCCGGCTATTATCCCCGGGATGAATGCCCAGCTCGAGAAACCCGCCCCCTCCTTCGGCCAGCGCCTGAACGCGGAGCAACTGCGCGCCGCAACTTATGGCGCGGCGAATGGCCGCGGAGTCACGGCCGGGCCATTGCTCATCATCGCCGGCGCCGGCACGGGCAAGACCAATACCCTCGCGCATCGCGTGGCGCACCTGCTGCTCAATCGGGTTTCGCCCGAGCGGATACTGTTGCTCACGTTCACGCGACGCGCAGCGCAGGAAATGTTGCGACGCGCCGAGCTGATCGCCAACGAGGCACTGCGGTCGCGGTCCGCGGTTTCCTTTCCACCGAACGCCGCCCGCCAACTCTGGTCCGGGACTTTTCACGCCATTGGCAATCGACTGCTGCGTGAGCATGCCCACTGCCTGGGACTGGATCCCGGGTTTTCCGTGATCGATCGCGGCGATGCGGCAGATCTCATGGATTTTCTGCGCCAGGAACTTGGCCTCACGAAGAAGGAGAAGCGCTTTCCGCGCAAGGACACCTGTCTTGCGATCTATTCGCACCGCGTGAATACACGCAACCCGCTGCAGAAGACGCTCGACGATATGTTTCCCTGGTGCAGCGAGTGGGCGCAGGACCTGACGCGCCTCTATCGCAAGTACGTCGAGACGAAGCAGGCTCAACAGCTTCTGGACTACGACGACCTGCTCCTCTACTGGCATGTGCTCGTGCAGGAGCCGCAGCTTGCACGCGCAGTCGGCGACCGGTTCGATCACGTTCTGGTGGATGAATACCAGGATACGAACACGCTGCAGTCCGAGATCCTGCTCGCCATGAAACCCGAAGGCGCCGGTGTGTGTGTCGTCGGCGACGACGCCCAGGCGATTTATTCGTTTCGCGCGGCGACGGTGGACAACATCCTGGAGTTTCCGCAGCGGTTCTCGCCGAACGCCGAGATCGTCACGCTCGAGCAGAACTATCGGTCCGTTCAGCCCGTGCTCGATGCGGCGAATGCGCTGATGCGCGATGCGGATCGGCAGTATCAGAAGGAGCTGCGTTCAGAGCATCGCTCGCAACGCAAACCGCACTACGTCACCGTCGAAGACGATCAGGCGCAGGCGTCCTATATCGTCGAGCAGATCCTGGCCGCCCGCGAGCAGGGAACGTTGCTGCGCAGGCAGGCTGTGCTCATGCGCAACTCGCATCACAGCGACGTCCTCGAACTCGAGCTCGTCCGGCGCAATATTCCCTACGCAAAGTACGGCGGACTCAAATTCCTCGAAGCCGCGCATGTGAAGGATGTGCTCGCCCTGCTGCGCTGGCTGGACAATCCGCGCAACCGGTTGGCCGCATTCCGTGTGCTGCAGCTCTTGCCGGGCTTCGGTCCTGCTCACGCCGATCGCTGCTTCAAGGTGTTCGAAGCGAGCGGCTATGCACTCGACACCCTCGCGAAGTATCAGGTGCCCTCAGCCGCGACCGAATGCTGGCCGAGCCTGATGTCGCTGTTCGAGAAACTCAGCGGAGCCACCGAATGGGCTGGCCAGATGCAGCAGGTGCGGCAGTGGTACGAACCACACCTGATGCGCCTCTACGACGCTGCGCCGGTTCGTGCGGGTGACGTCGATCAGCTCGAGAAGATTGCCGCACAGTATGAAAGTCGCGAACGGTTCCTCACCGAACTGACGCTCGATCCGCCGCAGGTCAGCAGCGATCTCTCCCGCGACCCGCTGCTCGACGAGGACTATCTCATCCTCTCCACGGTTCATTCGGCCAAGGGCCAGGAATGGGACAATGTGTTCGTGCTGAATGTCGCCGACGGCAACTTCCCGAATGAACACGCAACGGGCAAGCCGGAAGCCATCGAGGAGGAGCGCCGACTGCTCTACGTTGCGATGACGCGCGCCAAGTTCGACCTGCATCTCATCGCACCGCTGCGCTACTACGTCACGCAACAGAGCCGCACTGGCGATAGACACGTTTACGGCGCACGCAGCCGCTTCATGACCGAGGATCTGCTGCGGAACTTCGAAATGAAATCGTGGCCGCTCGCGACCGGGCGCGACACGGGGCAGGCGCAGTCGAAAGCGAAGATCGATGCGGGGCAGAAGCTGCGGGCGATGTGGGATTGAGGAGGCCGTCGTTCCGGATGCGCACAGACGGCCTGCTACTTGGCGAGGACGGCCTCGATCTGCTGCTCAAACTCCTTCGCTCTCTCGTGACCGACATGCATTTCGCCGATCGCGTCGGCTGCAATGCGGCCGTCGGGGCCGATGAGATAGAACGCCGGCCAGTAGAGATTCTTCATCGCGTTCCAGTACGAGTAGTCGGTGTCGAGCATCACGGGATGCGTGATGCCGAACTTCTCTACGGCCGCACGCACGTTCTCAGCAGAGCGTTCCTGCGGCAATTCGGGCGTGTGCACGCTGATGACGACCAGTCCTTGGTCGGCATACCGCTCCTGCACACTCTTCACCCACGGAATCGAGCGCAGACAATTGACGCATTCGAACGCCCAGAACTCGACCAGTACGGGCTTTCCCTTCAGGTTTCTCAGGCGCAGCGGCTGCGAATTGATCCAGTCCGCCGATCCGATATGCGTGAACTCCGGCGCGAGCGGTGCTCGTGCTTCCGCATTCGGCAGCGAAAGCGTGAGAAGAGCCATGAGCAATAACAGACGCATGTGCAAGCCCTGCGATGGTTGGATTCAATGAGGAAGACCGGCACAACTGAGGATTTGTGACGGTCACCCTGACATTGTGGGCGTGGGATTGCGAACACAAGCGGCGAGGCTGGGCACGATCGGCGGGTTTTATGAAGGCATGGATTCCCTCTTTCGCGGGGATGACGTCGGCTTCGTTCGTCGCGGCGTCAGCTGCGCGCGGCGAAGCCGTCGATGATTCTTCCCAGCACGACCATTGGCACGCCGCCGCTCTTGACGACCGTGTCGTTGAACTGGCGCAAGTCGAACTTTGCGCCCAGCGACTTCTGCGCGCCCGTGCGCAAACGATTGATCTCGCTGTGGCCGACCTTGTAGCCGCAGGCCTGGCCCGGCCATGCGCAATAGCGATCCACTTCGCTCGTGACTTCTTCGACGCTCGAGCCATTCGTGGTGGCGAACCACTGGATCGCCTGGTCTCGCGTCCAGCGCTTCGCGTGCAGGCCGGTATCGACGACGAGACGGCATGCGCGGAAAGCGATTGACTGCAGATAGCCGAGCCGGCCGAACGGATCGTTGTCGTACACACCGAGCTCGTTCGCGAGCTGTTCGGCGTAGAGCGCCCAGCCTTCCGAGTACGCGTTGAACGCCAGGAGCGAACGGAAGAGCGGCATCTTGAACGTGTACTCGCCCTGCCACACGTGACCCGGAATCGATTCGTGATACGTGAGCGTCGGCAGGTTGTACTTCGTCCAGATGGCGAGCGTGTGCAGGTTGATCCAGAACTTGCCCGGCACCTTGCCGTCGATCGTGCCCGCGCCGCCGTACGCACCGGGAGCACCGGGCTCGACTTCCGGGGGCATGCGCTTGATCTCGAGATTGCCCGGAACGAGCGTCGCGAATGCTCGCGGCAATCGCTTGCGCATGTCGGCAACGCGCTCATTCAGGAACTTCATCAGCTGCGCGCGACCTTCGTCGTTCTCGGGGAAGCGGAACCGTTCCTGCTTGCCGAGCGCGGTCATCCGCTCGCCGACGGTGCCTTGCGTGAGGCCCTGCGCTTTCAGGATCGAGTCCATCTCGGATTGCAGCGCGCGGAGTTCCTCCTGGCCGCGATCGTGAATCTGCTCCGGCGTCATCTGCGTCGTCGTCGCCGCTTTCAGCGTCCAGGCGTAATACGCCTCGCCCTGCGGCAGCTTCCAGACGCCTGCGTCGCTCGTGGCGCGCTTGCGATGCGCTTCGAGCTCGACGAACTGACGATTGAGGGCCGGCGAAATCTTGTCCGCGGCGATCTTCGACGCCTTTGCTGCATAGTCGCCCGGCATCGCCTTCGTGCCCTTCGCCAGTGCAGCGATCATCGACCAGTCCGACGGCTTGCCGTCGCGGGCGATCTTGAGTTGTCGCAGTGTCTTGTCGAGCAGGAAATCCGGCGCGATCACGCCCTGCGCAGCAGCAGAGTGCAGACGTGCAGTCTCGCCGTCGAGCTGACCCGCATAGGCCTCCAGACGAGCCAGGTACGCGTCGGCGTCTTCACGCGTGGCGATCGTGTGCTGCTCTTCGAGCATCCCGGGGATTTCGAGAAATGCACCCGTGTTCTGCGCGACGACGTAAGGCGCATTGCGCCACGACCAGCTCAGATTGAGCAGCGCAACGTCACCGTAGGGAAACTTGAATCCCTCCGCGGCGAACTCGTGGGCTGTGCGCATCACATCGACGTTGATGCGGGTGGCTTCGCTGAGACTCTTCGTGTCGATCGCCTTCAGGCGAGCGAGCCTATTCGCGACGCGTTGCGCGACCGCTTGCTGACCCGCGGCGGACCGATCCGCCAGTTTCGCCTTCAGGGGCGCCCGCGGTCCGTTGTCGATACCGAGTCCGGTCGCGCTCTCGGGATAGTCGACCAGGAGCTCCTCGGCGAAATCCGCCAGCAACTTTTCCACCGACGCATTGCTGTCCGCGGCAAGTGCGGGCACTGGCAGATTGGCAGCGGCAATGGCAGCGCCCGTGCCCACGATGAATTCGCGGCGGCTGGTGGTCATCGAGAGGACTCCTTCGATTCGGGAGCGCAATCATAGCCCTCGGCTCCGCCAAAGTGCGCCGGGACGACCGCCAACGAAAAGAATTGCAATAGCCGACCCGCTGCGATTGCCCGGAGAGCTCGCGCTGCGCACGATCTGACCGGTCAACAGAAGAATGGCACTCTTTCTACCAGGGGGATCCATGCGCAAGACAGCAGGATGGTCGCGTCGCGATGTTCTGGTGGGCGGCTCGGCGGCGATCGCGGGGTCGACGATGAGCCTGTTCGTGCCGCGTGCGGCCCGGGCGATCACCGAAGCGGAGATGTTCCCGACGGTTGAAACGCAATACGGCAAAGTCCGCGGCGTCGAATGGAACGGCATCAAGACGTTCAAGGGCGTCCGCTACGGCGCGTCGACCGCCGGCGCGAATCGATACATGCGGCCGCGCGAACCGGCCCCGTGGACCGGCGTCTTCGATGCCTTCGACTATGGGCAGATCGCACCGCAGATCCCAACCGATCGCCGCAGCCATTATTCCGGCCTGATCCTCTGGGATCGGCAGCCGGGCGGGATCGGCGAGGACTGTCTCGTATTGAATCTCTGGACGCCGAGTATCAACGACAACGCGAAGCGTGCCGTGCTCGTGGTGTTTCACGGCGGTGGTTTCGCCAGCGGTTCCGGCAACACGATCGGCTTCGATGGCGACCAGGCGGCGCGCTATGACGATGTCGTCGTCGTGAGCGTGAACCATCGGCTGTCTTCATTCGGCTTTCTCGGACTGGGCGAGCTCGGCGCGCCGCCCGAGTTCAAGTACGCGGGCGTTGCCGGCGCCCTCGATATGGTCGCCTCACTGCGCTGGGTGAAGCAGAACATCGGCCGCTTCGGCGGCGATCCGGATCGCGTCATGATCTTCGGTCAATCGGGCGGTGGCGCGAAGACGAGCACGCTGCTCGCGATGCCTGGTGCGAAAGGACTCTTTCATCGCGCAGGCGTGCAGAGCGGCTCGGCGCTGCGACTCATGACACAGGAAGCGGCGGCAACGTCGGCGGAGAAGCTGCTCAACGTGCTCGGCATCGGCAAGGGCAACATCCGCGACCTGCAGAAGCTGTCCTTCACGCAGTTGCTTGCGGCACAAGCCACAGCGCAAGCGGGATTTTCGCCTGTCGTCGGCACCGATGCGTTGCCCCATCATCCGTTCGATCCGGTCGCGCCGCCGGAATCTGCCGACGTGCCGATCATCGTCGGCTACACGCTCGACGACGCCGCGCTCAGCATGACCAACTTCGATCTGACCGAAGAAGCACTGAAGGAACAGATCGGCAAGCAGCTCGGTCCGCAGGCGGATCGCGTCTACCGGATGTATCGCGATGCTTTCCCGTCTGTGACGCCGTATCTGATCCAGGCACGCATCGCGACCGACCGGCGCTTTCGTCGCAGCGCGATCAAGCAGGCCGAGCTGAAGGCGGCGCAGGGAGCGGCACCCGTCTACTTCTATACGTGGGAATGGCCGGTCCCCGCATTCGACGGCAAGTTCGGCGCAGTGCATGGCGTCGACGTGGGCGCGGCCATTCATGATTTCCGGGGCGCAATCAACGGCAGCGGCAGCAAGGATGGCAAGCAGCTCGTGGAGAGGTTCGCGGCCGTGTGGACGGGCTTCGCGAAAGACGGCGTCCCGAGGTCCACGCTTACCCCCGCGTGGCCCGCTTACGACACCGACAAGCGTGCCACGATGATCTTCGACGTCGACACTCGTGTCGCAAACGATCATCGACGCGAGTTCCGTCTGCTGTGGGACGAACTCGGCACGACGGCGGGCGCTTAGTACGCAGGGCTCTATCGCTACAGCAGTGACGACGGCAGCGTCAGCCCAGCGCGCTCGTTGTCCCAGACGATGCTCATGATCTTCCACTGTCCGCCATCGTGGATGACGGTGAAGAAGTTCACGCCGCGGCCGTGACGCGTTTCCGTGGGCGATGTCCAGGTGAACTCATAGACGCTGGTGAGGCGAGCGACATTGCCGAAGATCAGCGCCTCGTGCGTCAGCTCTGCTTCCGAGAAGCGGACCTCCTGCAACAGCGCTTCGACATTCGCGACGTACTCGTCGAACGACATGATCTTCGCGAAGGGAGCGCCCGCCGCATCGAGCCCGGTGCGAACCACTCGTGCGTCCGGATGGTAGTAGTGCCGGATGCCCTGCCAGTCGCGTTTGCCCGGCGCGGCGGAGACGACGGCATACAAGGCTCGCGTCATGTCGCGGAAATCGCTAGGTGCTGTCACGGTGATCAGGCTCCGCCGTAGTTTCAGTTCGGGTGAAGTATGGACGTTCGGTCGATGGGACCGGCCTGCGCATGCCGGGGAAGCGCGAACAGGAATCGCAGTCGGTTCTACACTATGCCGTGCGTCCTCGGGTGAAAGGTTAGAACAGCATGAGACGAGCCGGCATCGTATTCGCGATCAGCACCGTGTTCTGCGCGACGATCTGCGTCGCAGCGGAGAACGCGCCTGCCGCCCCGCCCATTCAGACCGAGGATGTCGAGCGCTTCTTTCGCATCTACGAAGCCGCCGATGGTCGACCCACAGCCGAGGTGCTCCAGCGCGACTATCTGGATGCAGGGTCGGAAGGATTGCATCAGCTCGCAAAGCTGCGGAATGTCACCGGCGTCCGCATCGCCGACATGATTGCGAAGAATCCGGCGATGTACGACAAGGCCCGCGATTGCATGAGTGTGCTGCCACGCGTTCGCGAACGGCTCACGGTCGCTTTGGGCTCGCTGGTGCGCCTGTATCCGCGGGCGCGGACGCCACCGGTGACTATCGTCGTCGGTCGCGGCAAGCCCGTCGGCGTGGCCGGCCCCGCTACGGGCATACAGATCGGCCTCGAAGCGCTGTGCGCGACGGAATGGCTCAATCCCGACGTGGAAGATCGGTTCGTGTTCGTGATCGCACACGAATACATTCACGTGCAGCAGTCCGCCGAGCTGGCAGATAAAGAGAAGCCGACGGTTCTCGAGATGTCGTTGCTGGAAGGAGCGGCGGAATTTGCGGCCGAGCTGATCGCGGGTCGCGTTGCGTACGCGCAGATCATGGCGTCGACAAGGGGGCGCGAGAAGGAGATCGAGACCGCATTCGTGGGCGAGATGGACAGCACGGATCTTTCCAACTGGCTGTACAACGGCACCGCCGAGAAGCCCGGCGATCTCGGCTACTGGGCCGGCTATCGAATCGCACGAAGCTACTACCAGCACGCGACGGACAAGCAACGGGCGTTTCGCGAAATACTGGAGATGAACGACGCGAAGGCGTTGCTGGCGAAGAGTGGGTGGCGGCCGGGGATTGAATTGTAGGCTCGGGCGACCTGCATGCCATGCCCGCGCACGCGGGAGTGACGGAGGCCTAATCCTCCGGCCTGCGCCACAACCACGCCGCAACGATGACCATCACCGCCGGTGCGCCGAATCGCAGCGAGGGCGATGTCACCGTGAACTGCAAAAGGACGGCACTCGCCGTCATCGCAAGGGTTGCGAAGATCTTCGCCCTGCGCGGCACGACTCCACGCTCGCGCCACGCGCGGATGTGAGGGCCGTGATTCGGATGGGCCAGCAGTCGCTGTTCGAGCGCAGGCCAGCCGCGCCCCGCAGCCCATGCCGCGAGTATGACGAACGGAACGGTCGGCAACACCGGCACAGCGATACCGATGACGCCGAGTGCCAGCGCGAGCACTGCACCAAGTCGCCAGAGAACGATCTGCGTCTGACGGAGCATCCTGGGTAGCGAATCTTCTGTATGTTCGAACACCATACCAGCACTGAGCGCGGATTCCTTCGCCGCACGAAACGCTTCGTTTCGTTGACTCGGGATGGAGCCGCTCCCTACATTCATGACGCCGGCGGTGCCTGCTTTCGGAAGGAGATCTCTACAGTTCCATCTCGACCTTTCCCGGCGAGCGCTCGACGATGACCTTTGCGTCCACAGGCGACAGCTTGTAGGTGAGATAGCAGACCGTGCGCGGATCAGTGAGAACGGACGGCGTGAACACTGCGACGACCTCTGATTTCTCGTGGCGAGCCGAGTACGTGAGCACACCAGGCATGCCGGCGTCGCGCAGCTCCGCGCCTACCGACTGACAGTAAGAATAGTTGTCGGAATGAAGAAGGTCGGGCTCAGTGCGGACTCGCGCGCGCAGATCGACCAGCAGCGCGTTGCATCGGATCAGGTGCACGCGCCGCTCCTGGATGATCGGGTCTTTGCTTTGCGCAGCGACCTGCGATGCCAGCGTGTTCCTGCGGAAGTGATGCACCGTTTCGCGAATCGATGTTTCGACGGATGCGGCGCCGTACCACACACCGTAACGACCGGCCGAGTAGCGCGAACGCGAAGGATGCTCGAAGGGCCACTGGATGGCCGCGGCGATCGAGTCGATGATCGCAGCATCCTCGAACGGCCGATGAATGATCGCCGGCTCCTGGTAGGGCTGCTTCGTCGTGAGCTCGTGACGCACGAGCACTTCCGCATCGCGCGGATCGTCGACGAGGTCGGCGAACAGATCGATGCTCTTGCGCAGACTGACGATGTTGCGATGCCAGTCGCGTTGCGAATCCCGGGTGACTCGCAGTTCAGCGTCCTTGCCCCCGGCCATTCAGCCGCCGCGCATCCGGTCGAGCGTGCCGCGAACCATGAGGAGACCGGCGAAACCGAAACGGCGCACGACTTCCGTCGGCGTCGCGCCATCGAAGCTGGCATTCGGCGAACCCATCCAGCCGCTCACGATGTCCGGATTGTGCGGGTAGAGCAGCTTGAGCGACTTGTGAACACCGAGCAGGTGACCGACTCGTTCGAGCAGATCGCGGTTCGCCGCGAGCGCCTCGCCTCGTGCATAACGTTGCAGCGCAATTCGATTGCTTTCATTCAGACCCAGCAGCATGAGCTGGTCCGCGGCGGAGAGTCGCCACAGCTCGAAGAGCTTGGTGACGGCCCGGGCCAGGATGACCCTTTCATCGCGTGTCCGCGGCGGGTTACGAAGATCGGCGTGCTGAGCATGCATGGAAGCAGCTCCCGTGTTAATTCACACGAGTAGGAATATAAATCACACAGCGGTGGACTTTCAAGCCGGCAATCCGCAGGGATCCTGTCCCGAATGATCCGCTTATGTGAAATGACTCATTCCGGCCAGGCCCCTGTGGCCCTTAATGCATCCCGGCGCTCCCTGGATCCTGGTGGCGTCCATTGATACATCCAGGTTTCGCTCAGCGGTTGGCCGCTCTTCCGGAGGAACACCCGCAAGTCGATCGGATCGGTGCTCTCGTCCGTAAGACGGATGTCGAACATGGCCCGGAAACCGTTGATGGACTGCAGCGGTCTGGCCGACGTTATCTCGACCTGCCCGCGCGACGCGCTGATCACAGGCTCTACGGTCGCACCGGGAAGAATGGTTGCAAGTTCGCCGCCGTGGAAATCAATGGCAAAGCGACCCGAGTAGTAGCGACGCGGCTGACCGATGACGCCACCGATCCCCGTGCGCGTCGCCACGACGCGAGCGAGTGCCGACGAGAACGGCGGCTCGGTCGCCCAGTACATTCGATACGCAAACAGCAGTTCGCTGCCAGGCTGCAGCTTCGCGGCCGGATTCCAGAACGCGACGATGTTGTCGTGCGTCTCATCGGGCGTTGGCAACTCGACGAGTTGCACCGCGCCCTTACCCCACGCACCTTTCGGCTCGATCCAGAGACTCGGACGACGATCGTAGAGCGCGCCATCGTCCTGGTAGTGCTCGAACACACGATCTCGCTGCATGAGGCCGAAGCCGCGAGGATTCTCGTCCATGTACGAACTCACACGCACGCCCTGCGGGTTCACGACGGGGCGCCAGATCCATTCGCCGTTGCCGGTGAGAATCGACAGGCCATCGGAATCATGAATCTCGGGACGCCAGTCGTTGCTCATGCGTCGATCGTTCTCGCCGCACTGGAACATGCTGGTGAGCGGTGCGATGCCGATGCGCTCGACGGACTTGCGCGGATAGATGGCGGCGTCGACTTCCATGACCTGCGGCGATCCGGGTGTCACTTCGAAACGATATGCACCTGTCGCGCTCGGTGAATCGAGCATGGCGTAGATCACGACGGTCCGCGCGTCCGGGGGCGGGCGCTCGAACCAGAATGAGGTGAAGCGCGGGAACTCCTCCGGACCATTGATCGCAGTGTCGAACGCCAGGCCGCGCGCTGAGATTCCATACTGCCGCGTGTCATTGCTGATCGCGCGAAAATAGCTCGCCCCCAGGAACGACATGACATCGGAGGCCCAGTTCGTCTGCGCCTGGATGTGAAAGCCTGCGTAGCTGAGATCGGCAGGAAGATCACGTGCCGTGATTCCACTGCGTCCGAAGTCGTAGTCGGCCGCGCGGTAGAGGAGTTCGCGAGCCTGGCCGTTGGCGACTTCATACATGCGCACCGGTTCCTTGAAGCCACGACCAAGGTGATAGAACTGCACGCGGAAGCCGCGATCGGTATCGGCCCAAAGCGCGCGCTCGGGGCGGAAACGAAGCGATTGATACTGATCGTAGTCCAGCCGCTGCAGTTTCTCCGGCGCGAGCCTTAGAGGCGGTTGGTACGTGCTCGCGGCCAATGCACGAGCCTGACCTTTCAGCACGGCGTAGCTGAAAGTCGCCGGGCGCGATTGCGCGGCGAGTAGTTGGGCGGTGGGAGAAACGGCGCAAAGCAGGAGAGCGGACTTGAGCAGGTCGCGACGGTGAATCATCAGCAAGTATCTTCGTGCGGCGAATTGGGGCGCGGATGGTAGCCATCTGGCGCCGACGTGAACGCGACCAGGGACATCCGCGAAGGGCAATACCCGCCACAGCGGTGAAAGGTTCCACCGCTTCCGTCGATCGACGGCGTTGTCGTCCTTCTTGTCGACGCCATGACGCGACAGTGATGTTGCGAACCTTCACTTCTCGCCGAACTCCTTTAACTGCGACAGCAGGGCGAGCACGTCCTGTCGGTGAGCACCCTTCGTGGACAGCTTCGCGTAGTCGTTCAGCAGACGAGATGCCTCATACAAGTGCAGCATGGCCAGGTTGTATTTCGCCTGCTCGTTCCGCGGATCCAGCCTCGTCGCCATTTCGAACCGTTCTCTTGCAGCGAAGATGTCGCCTTTGCGGTAGGCCAGAGCGCCGAGTCGCAGATGACCCGGAACGAACTTCGGGTTCGCGGTGACCAGTCGCTCGTACTGCTGGCGGGCGAGATCGAACTTGCCTGATTGAAAATTGAGATCCGCCTGTCGCGCGAGTTGCATCAGCTGCGTACGCTCGCGATTCGGCGAGCTGCCGCAACCGGCGAGCAGTGCAAGCACGGACAGCAGAATCATTCGTGCGAAAGTCGCCGTTCGGTCCCGACACCTCACGACGCGCCCCGTACGTTGAGTCGCAGCATGTCGCCCGCGTGAAGATCGAATGCGCCCGCTCTTCCGGCCGCAAGCTCGAGCACGGCCTGAGTGCCGCCCGGGGCGAGCGCGAGACAGTTCGGCCGAAGCGTGTGAGCAATCTTCAGAATGCGACCCTGACCATCGAGAAAGAGCGCGTCGATGGGAAAGCGCATGCCCAGGGTGTGGACGCTCCCGCACGGCTGCAGCAACAGCCCGTGATCGAGTGGCAGATCGCAATGGCCCAGCAATCCGACGAGCCGCCGGAAGAAAGTGCTCGCGATGCGCACATGATGCGCAATGGTGACGCCTCGATTTGATTCGATCGTTCCGAATTTCATACGCACCCTCAGAAGACCCTCAGAAGATGTCGAAGGCGCCGGCCTCGATCAGCTGAATCACGATCGGAAAGCCGATGATGATGAACGTGATCGGAAACAGCAGCGCGATCAGCGGGAACAGCATCTTGACCGGCGCCTGATTTGCCAGCTTCTCGGCACGAAGGAAACGCTCCTGTCGTCGCTGGCGGGCCTGATCGGCGAGCACGTCGCCCAGCGCACCACCCGTCTCTTCGGCCTGCGTAACCGACGCTACGAAGTTCGTCACCGCCGGAATCACGACGCGCGACGCGAGATGATCCAATGCGACGCGGCGCGTCATACCAGTGCGTGTCTCGCGCAGGTACCGCGAGAACTCCTGTCGCACGGGACCTTCGCGAAGCTGATCGATGGCTTGCTCGACAGCCGCTGTGAACGTGAGACCCGCCTTCATCGTCAGGACGAGTACGTCGAGAAAGAAGGGAAACTCCTTTTCGAAGCGGCCCTGTCGTCGTCGGGTGGCATCCCGCAGCCACAGATGCGGATACATATGAGCAAAGGGGGCGACGCTGGCAGTTACGGCGACAAAGAAGGGGTCGCGCACATCGAGTACGAATAGCACATAGAGCGCGCCAGCAAGCCCTGCCACGAAAGCAAGCCGTCGGACCACCAGAAACTCGGCGGGGGTGATGACATAGGCGAAACCCGCTGCATTGAGCTGCGCCTGCAGGACGTCGCGCTTGAGGCCAGGCAACGACTGATCCACTTCCGCGCCATACCAGCGGAAGGCCGGGCGAATCAGCCGCAGCAACAGAGGTAGCTTGTCGCGCCAGGCTGCATCACGATCCTCGGACTCCTTTGCATGACGTCGCAATGCGAGCGGCAGGAGCAGCAGCAGGCTGCATGCGAGGGCGGTGAAGGCGGGTGCGAGATAGGAGGACATGGTCGGACGGGATGGCACTCAGACATCGATGTTCACAATCTTGCGGATCATCCACGCAGCGACGGCCATCATCACTGCGATCACGGCGAGCACGATCCAGCCGTACCACTGTGTGAACAGGAGGCTCATCCGCTCTGGCTGCTGCTGATACAGCACGACGCCGATGAAGATCGGCAACATGCCGACAACCCAGCCCTGCGCGCGCCCCATCGATGTCAGGGCATCGATCTTCCCCTCCATGTGCGCTTTCTCCTGCAGCGTGCGGGCGAGTGCCTCGAGCGTATCCGCGAGATTGCCGCCGACTCGCCGCGACACATTGATCGCCGTGCTCATGAGATCGAGCTCCGGCGTATCGATGCGGCCCCGCATCTCCGCCAGTGATTGCGCGAGCGGTCGCCCGATCCGATACTCGGCCAGTACGATCGTGAACTCCTGAGCGAGCGGAGCGGGCTGACGCGTGGAGAGCAGCTCGAGGCCCTTGGTCAGATTCGAGCCCGCACGAAGCGCCGACGACAGCGCGAGGAGGGCATCCGGCAGCTGATACACGAAGGTTCGCGTGCGACGTCGCGCGAAGTAAGCCACGGCAAGTCGGGGTGTCACGACCGCAACCAACGCTCCCAGCAGGGCGCCCATGGGCCCCATCAATCCATAGCCCGTCGATCCGAGGAGGGCCGTGAGGAGAACACTGCTGAGGAACAATCTCCCGGCATCGGCGACAACGAAGTGCTGCCGGAGGCTGGCTGTAGCACGAAGGACGAAGGCGTTCTGGTAACTGATTGCCGCGCGCCGCAACGCGAGCGATATCAGCAGCACGCTGAGGCAGGCGCAGATCGCTGCAACGAGCCGCATGTCCAGACCATCTGCTGACACCAGGGCGTTCATGAGAATTCTCGTTGCGAAGCAGTTGCAAATATCGATCGGTCGAGCGGGACACCCGCCTCGGCCAGTGCTTCATAGAACCGAGGCGCCTGGCCGCAGCCGCGAAACGCTCCGGTGATCTCGCCATTCTGTCCGACGCCTTGCTGTTTGAAAGCGAACAAGGGCTGCGTCAGGATGACGTCGCCTTCCATGCCATCGACCTCGACGATCGACGTGACGCGCCGACGCCCGTCGCTGAAGCGCGTCTGCTGGACGATGATGTCGACGGCTGATGCGATCTGCTCGCGGATCGCACGCACCGGCAGGTCCATCCCCGCCATCAGCACCATCACTTCGAGACGGGAAAGCAGATCGCGGGGCGAGTTCGCATGCCCGGTCGTCATCGAACCGTCGTGCCCCGTGTTCATCGCCTGCAGCATGTCGAGCGCTTCGCCACCTCGGCATTCGCCGACGATGATGCGATCCGGACGCATGCGCAGCGCGTTCCGCACCAGATCGCGAATCGTGATCTCGCCTCGACCCTCAACGTTGGGCGGCCGTGCTTCGAG
>JACZCZ010141348.1_pt1 | contig 18502 bp, 23 predicted proteins | sample 8641811 | NCBI WGS metagenome assembly JACZCZ01 (sample SAMN15324610, study PRJNA640507) | soil metagenome | isolation source: intercropping peanut in the first line | place: China: Luxin town, Laibin City, Guangxi Province | collected 2019-07-25 | depth 10cm m | reverse complement strand
TGATCGACCCACGCTTCCGCATTGCAGGTTTGGGTTGTCGAATCGAAGTCGAGACAGGTCAGCACCTTGGACATACGGGGTTACCTCACGCGCCCGCGACTGAGCAGGCCCACGATGACGAAGCAGGCAATCACGCCGAGGCAGAAGCCGAACGCGATCAGGTGGGCCGGGTGCGCAGTGGCGAGCGCGATGGGCATTGGTTACGCCTTGGCCGGCGCGGGAACCGGCACGAGCGCGATGCGGCGGGAGACCTTCAACGAATCGAAGTCACCCACTTCCAAGCTGGAAACGTCCAGCAGGTAGCGGCCCGGCGGGTACGGCGGCTGACCATCACCGAGGCTGATGGTGAACGGGACCGGGAAGTCTTCGCCCTTCTCGATGGCCGCTTTCTGTTCGTTGAAGATCACCTGCGTGCCGTCCTTGCGCTTGATGGCGCGCGGCGTTGCGGTACCGGTTTTGATGAGAATGCAGTTCATGTGACAGCCTCCAATTTCCAAGCGATGGTGTGGCCCTTGTGAAAGAAAACGCCCCACGGCGAGGGCCAGTAATCGCCGGTGAGTTTGTCCACGTAGCCGCCCAGGGCTTTGCGGATGTCGGCCAATGGGCCGAGTGCTTCGCGCGCGTCGGTGGGCGCTTTCCACCACCGAAGCTCTCGCTTTGATTCGTCGTTGAGTCCGCCCACGCCGTGCGTGCGGAAACCCTTTGGGAAGGCATCGGCCATGTCGCCGGTCCACTTGCTCGCGTACTTTGCGAGATAGCCCACGGCGTTGCGTGCCTTCTGTATCTGCGTCATCCCGTGCGGCCACCACCCGCGCTTGTCAGCTTTCGGGATGAAGATGCCGCGCGGAATCCAGATCAGAACGTGGTAATGGGGGACACCGGCGCGAGTGAGTTCGCCGACCCATAGGTAACGGAAACGCGGACGGTTGCCCCGGTAGCGTATTCGTGTAGCTCGATGGAAGAAGCCCCGGATGCGCTTAAGAAGCTCGCTAACGTCACGAGGGCTTCTGTCGCTTCCCTTTGCGTAGGTCGTCGTGAGCATGTACCACGCTCCGCGAGTGGAGCCTTTCGTCGCTTCTGCGTCATGGAGCCTCGCTCCGGTGATGATGGATTTTTTGAGCCGCATCGCCCGGATGCGATTCGTGTCGAGCGTGAATGACACGCGCCGCGTGTCACTTGTTGAAGAAGGGACAAGCCCAAGGCGACGGCCTCCGGCCGCCGCCGAAATTCCGTGCTGCGCGAGGGATTGGCCAGCAATCTCGGAGCGACGCGCTGCGGCCGTGAGGACGGCTGCGCGCTCGAAGGGGCAGCCACCGTCAGCCATAGATCACGACCGCGATGTCCTGATCGCGCAAGACGACTTGAAATGTGCGCCGGCCGCGCGTGAGGCGGTTGTACCAACGGCAGTTGGCGACGGCCGATGGTTCGTCCATGCCGTAGGCGGCACGCATCTGCATGCCGCCCACTTCTTCGATGAAGTAGCCGTCAGGGGCCACGGTTGAAGTCCTCGACGCGCTCCCACGCACTTTTGTCGAGCGCGATGCATCGCTCAGACGTGGGGTTGAAGGTGCAGTCGACGGTGCTGTACGCCATGCACACCAGCAGCACTGCGCCGCCGAACAGCACCAGCGCCAGAGCGGAGAGACACATCACGCCCAACACAGCTGCCGCTTTGTCGTCCCAATCCTGTTTAGCGCTCATGCACGCACCTGGGCTTCTTCGCCCTCGCGGTAGCAGCGGTCGCACAGGTGGTCGAGGTACCGACCATTGAAGCGGACGCCGGCATCGGCAGCGCCGCAGTAGTCGCACTTCAAAACTTCGCCCGGAGTAACGAGCGTGATGGGCTGGCGTTGGTCGCGCAGCAGATACAGCGAGAAGGCCAGCGCCAGCAGCGCGGCGACGAACAGGAAGGCGGTCATATGGTTGTCCCCTGCCCTAGCGCCCTAGGACCCGGACACCCCAGCTAGGGCGCTAGGGGCCGGGAGTATCCTCCACGGGATACGTGGGCGCAGTATGCTCGCCGGGAGACTGGTGTCAACCCCCGGGGATACTCATGGAAACAATCGCTGACCTCATCGAAGCCGCCAAGCTGCGAACCGGCGCGTCTTACACGGAGATCGGGGACCGGCTGGACCGGTCGAAGCAACTCGTCACCAACTGGAAGTCAGGCAACAAGGTGCCGACCGATGGTGACGTAATGGCGCTGGCGAGAATGGCCGGCGAAGATTTGGATAAATGGCTTGCCATTGCTCAGGCAGCACGCAGCGAAGGCGACGCCAAGGCGCGATGGCAGCAGATTGCGAAGCGACTGGCGACGACCGCCACCCTCCTAGCGGTGGTGGTATTCCCTGCCCTCTCAGAGCGCGCTCACGCGGCGCAGCCTGCATCTGAGCAGCCCACAGTAGGCATTATGCGAAATGTCCTATGGAGCGAACTGGACTGATGAGCCCGGCTTCTAGGGGTTCCTGAAAGGCCCTCCCCGCGGATATCCACCTTCACCTGATAGGAGGTCTCGTCCTCGTGAACGTCCAGCCGCATTTCGAGCGTAGTCTCGAACTGTCGCGCCAATGAACCACGCGGCGCGAGATTGCGCACCAAGTCCTCGAACTCCGGGAAGAGATCGAAACGATTGTTAGAACGGAACGGGTTCCAGCGTGTTGGCATGGCCATCTTTCTTCTCCCTTACCGGTCCACTGCAGACCGTGGGGAAGATCCTGCTAGCACTGGGGAGCCGGGGTTTTGACCTCGGTCAACAAATGGTCCTGGCGCATCCCGGCTGCGCGGCATGATCGCGATCTCGGTCAAGACCGCACCCTGATCAGGTAATGCGCCTTGGATGCTGAAAGCTCAGTACTCGGAGATCTTGACGTAGCCTTCCTGCACGAGCCGGGTCGTTCGCGCCATGGCGTCGGTATTGATCTTGATGCCCGGCAAGATGTCACCATAGCCCCAGCCATGGGCCTGGGCGGTTGCCCCACACAGCTCGACGCCGCAATGGGCGGTGCACTCATGGAGTGCCTTCAGCCGGTTCACGGATGCACTTCCATCGCCCTGATCCAAGGCGCCAGTGAACGCAGCCAGTGTGGTCGCCAGCTCAGAGTGAACGCAACCGCGAGCGAAGCGCCTGCCAGTGCCATGAACCACACAAGCACGGCCATCGTGGCGTGATCGGCGCCCAGGCACAGCGCGAATGCGGCGAGCAGCGCGACACTCCCGAGCCACCGCAACACCTTGAGCTGGGTGGACGATGGCAGGTGGTTCCAGGCCTGCTGAGCATGGACCTGCATCGACAGCGCAAGCCAGCCCATGCCGGCGACACTGGCGAGGATGGCCAACGACAACAGGCCGCCGTGGGACGCCGGATCAGGCACGTGCCACCCCCTGCGAAGCCGCGTGGCCCTGCCCGGCCTGCAGCGCACGCCGACGCAGTTTCACCGCAGCGAGGACGGCGACCACGGCACCCCCGAGGATGCAAAGATCGACGCCGGCCACTGGCCAGTAGCCCTGCGCAAGCGTTCGCAGGAGATGGTCTCCCGTGGTCACCCCGTTGAGGATCACCACGGACACCGCGAGCACCGCGATGGCCCAGCATTGTTCACGCCATGCTGGATTCGCCAGGCCGCGCGCCACCGGTGCGCTGCGCAAGCCCGCGTGGATGAAAGCCAAGGCCCATGTGCCCCAGAACGCATAACGTTCCCAATCGCCACGCGCCGGCAGGTCCTCGGGAAGCAGTCGGTTGGCGGCCAGGATGCCCAGCGTCGCCAGCACCATGCCCGTCACCGTCGTCACCGCGAGCGCATCGACGATCCGCGCGCCCTGGCTTCCCAGTTGGGCATGCTGGCGCTTGCGCTTCTCGACGAAGAACACAAAGCCGGTCGCTATGCACACCGCACCCGCCAGACCACCCAGCACATACAGCCAACGCAGCAACCAGTGGCGGAAATGCTGCAGATGAAGGCCGGTCAGGAATTCCGCCATGCGGCCCACCGGCGTGGCGGCAGGATCTTCGCGGATCAACTCGCCGGTGGCGGCTTTGAAGTGGATGCCGTCGCCGACCAGCGCGATGCGGTCGGTGCCCGCGCGGTACACGCTGACGTAACCGTTGGCGTCGCCGACATGCTGGAGCACCAGGAAGCCCACCTCGCCTGCCTTGTCCTTGGCCTGCCAGCGACGCTGGGCCTCGGCGACCATCGCGTCGACATTCGCCAAGCCTGCGGGCACGCCGGCGCGCTGGTGCGGCAGGCCGGTCTCGCGCGCTTCCACTTCGGCATGCAGGTCGTGCAGCTCGTGCAACTGCGTATGGCCAAGCGGGAAGTAATAGGTCGCTGCGAAGATGAGCAAACCGGTCAGAGCAAAGAAGAAGTGGAACGGCAACGCCACCACGCCGGTGAGGTTGTGCAGGTCCAGCACGCTGCGCAGGCGTGCCTTGCCCGGCCGGAAGGTGAAGAACTCGCGGAAGATCTTGCGATGCATGACCACGCCGCTGACCAGCGCGGCGAGCATCACCAGCGCGGACAGGCCCACGATGAAGATGCCCAGGTTCTTCCAGTCCAACGTCAGGCTGTAGTGCATCGGATAGAAGAATCCGCTGCCGATCTTCAACCGGTCATTCGGCAGCGGCGTACCGTCGCGCGGATCGATGGTGGTGTCGGCCCAGATCGCCTCTTCAGGGTCCTTCGCGTTGGGCACCTGGTAGCCGGCGAACAGCGCCAGCACCGGATCGCGATGCGTGGTGTAGGCGCTCCAGTTCACCACCGTGTCGAACCGTTCCGGCATGACGCCGTTGACGCGCGGCGCCATCGCATTGATGGCCTGCTGCGTAGGCTGCATGCGCTCGAACGCTGGCCGCAGCACTTTCTCGAAGGACGGCATGGGTTGCGGTTCGATGCGCGTGCTGGGGATCGCCCAGCGGTCGATCTCGCGGTCGAAGACCGACAGCGCACCGAAGAAGAACGCCGCCATCAGCACGAACCCCAGCACCAGGCCGAACCAGGTGTGGAGCCAGGCCATCGCCTGTCGGAAACTCTGGAACATGATGCCCTCCCCTACCTCAGACCAACAGGGACTGTACGAAGGAGCCCGTGGCCGCGAGTACGCCGCCACCGACCACCGTCACCAGCCACACCCAGCGCAACCGGCGCGCTGCGATCGCCCACAGGAACACGCCGAGGAACGCCAGCACGCCGATCATGCTGCCGAGGAACTCGGCGTCATGGAAATCCATGCCCGCCGCGACCATCAGGCTGGCGCCCGTGGCGACGATGCCCCAGGCGAATGCGTAGCCGCCCAGGATGGCGGCCGCCACGCGGGCGATGACCTGCGCATGTGGCGAACGGGAGGGAAGCGCAGTGGTGGACATGGTGGCGTCGGCTACCTTCTTGCGGTGGATCAGAAGCGGTATTCCAGGCTCAGCGACCAGTGGCGCGGGGCGCCGTAGTAGCCGATCTGGTACAGCGTGTTGATGTACTTCTCGTCGGTCAGGTTACCGACGTTGGCGCGCAGGGTCGCATTCTCCAGGAAATCCCACGCCGCGAACGCGTTCACCACCGCGTAGCTGCCCTGGCGTACGGTCCGCTGCGTGTAGCTCTCGACGTTGGAGATGTCGCTCTGCCAGCGGCCGCCGACGCCGAACGAGAAGGCCTCGTAGCTCGGCAGGCGTGCGCTCAGCATCAGGTTGGCGGTGCGGCGCGGCACCCAGTTGTAGGTCAGCGTACCTTCTTCACCGTCCATCTTCAGGTGCGTGTAACCGAACACCAGGTCGAGATGGTCGGTCAGCTTGCCGGTGGCTTCGAATTCCCAACCCTTCGATTCCACGTCCTTGGCGACGTAGTAGTTCATCAGGGTATCGGGGTTGTAGCCCTGGTACGTCGCCAGGCCCTCCTGCTCCGCGGAGAAGTACGCGAGCGTGGTCAGCAGGCGGCTGTCGAGCCACTCGGCCTTGACGCCGGCTTCGTAGTTGACGCCCTTCGACGGCGCCAGGTAGAAGCCGTCGAAATCGCGCTGGTCCTGCGGCTGGTAGATGTCCGAGTAGCTGACGTACCCCAGGATGTTCTCGTTGAAGTCGTAGGTCAGGCCTGCGTACGGGCTGGTGTTGCTCTCGGTTTCGGAAAACGGCACGCCATCATTGTTGCCATCGCGGTGATACTCGGCGAAGTTGACGCCGACGATGGCCTTGAAATCCTCGGTCAGCGCGATGCGGGTGGCGCCGAAGGCGCGCTTCAGGCGCTGGTTGAACTCGCTCGACGGCACCTGCGCGCCCCACACGGGCTCGGGCACGGAGCTACCCGCGTACGGGAAAACGGGAAGCAGGCCGAACGCCGGCGAATCGGATGGCGCCGGATTGAACCAGTAGCCCTGTTCGCTCTCCGCCTGGCTGATGCCGAACATCGCTTCGTGCTCGCGGCCGAACAGCTGGAAGCGGCCGTTGAGGGTCAGGTCGACCAGGTCCGAGGTCAGTTCATCCTGGCCCTTGTAAGCCCAGCCCAGCAGACCGGTGCCGGTGACCGGATCCAGGCCGGTGATCGAGTAGGCGAAGAACAGCTCGTCGTCGTTGTCGCCCTTGCGATGGTTGTAGGTCGCCTTCAGCTGCCAGTTGTCGCCCAGCTGGTGGGTGTACTCGACGAAGGCGGTCTGGGTGTTGGTGTTCCAGTAGGTCCAGTCCAGCGTGGTGGATGCGCCGACATCCCACGAAGGCTGCGTGCCATCGGCATTCACGAACGGTAGCGCGCCCCACATGTTGCCGGTGGTGTCGGCCTGCTGCCAGGAATAGCCGAAAGCGAGCGTGCCGTTCTCGCCGATCTGGCCGTCGATGACCGCATAGCCGAAGGTGCGCTCGGTTTCGAAGTCGCGCAGGTAGGAATCGCCTTCCTCGCGCGCCACGACCACGCGGCCGGCCCAGGTACCGGCATCATTGAACGGCATGGAGTAATCGAACTCCACGCGGCGCTCGCCCCAGGAACCGATCTTCACGCCTACCTTGCCGTCGGCGTCGTTCTTCGGACGCTTGCGCACGTAGTTGATCGTACCGGCCGAGTTGCCGACGCCGGTGAGCAGGCCGTTCGCGCCGCGGATGACTTCCAGCTTCTCGTAGCCGAATGCGTCCATCGCGCCGGTGGCGATGCCCCAGTCGTTGGGCATGCCGACGCCATCGATCTGCGTGCTCTTGATCTCGAAACCACGCGCCAGGTAGTTGGTGCGGTTGGTTTCCCACTCTTCCACCTGGATGCCGGTAGCCAGGCGCAGGGCGTCATTCAAGCTGTCGGCACCGAACTGGATCATCTGTTCGTTGCTGACCACGCTGATGGACTGCGGCGTTTCCTTGATGGCGAGGTCGAGGTTGGTGGCACCGTTGCTGACACGGTTGGCGCGCTGGCCACGGACCAGCACGGTGTCCAGGTCGGTCGCCGTCACCTCGCCGCTCGGCTGCGCCCCCGCGGCATCCTGCGGGGCAGCGAGGGCCACCAAAGGTCCGCTGGCCAACGCGAAGCAGATGGCGGCGCGCAGTGCATTCGGCATGAAGGTCTTGCGGGTGTCGGAAACGGCGTGCGGACGATTCGGCATGGACATGGGGATATGGGGAGCCTGTGGGAGATGGCGGCGCACGCTCACGCGCGCCGTAGCCGCATCGCCCGGAGCGACGCGTCTTCAGCGCAAGTGGCGAGGCACTTGATGGCTGTATTAAATGCGAATGATTGTCATTTTGCAAGCAGCCTGAACAGGGCAACCGACGTGCGGAGGGCGCTGACGGACTAGGACTGGCCTGTTGCCGCTTCCTGAAGCCGGTGCGGATGGCTGTAGACCACATGCCGCCCTACCCGCGTAAAGCCCACCAATGTCATCCCGCATCCCCGGGCCAGATCGACGGCCAGCGCGGTGGGCGCAGAAATCCCGGCGAGCAACGTAACGCCCGCCACGGCCGCCTTGGCCACCATCTCGTAGCTGGCGCGGCTGGTGATGAGGATGAATCCATCCGCAGCGTCGATCCCCTCGCGCCCCATCGCACCAATCAGCTTGTCCAGTGCGTTATGGCGGCCGACATCCTCGCGAACCCGTCGCACGCGTCCATGCCGGTCGGCAAAGGCGGCCGCATGGATGGCGCCCGTCGCAACATTCAGCGGCTGCGCTGCTTCAAGGCAGCCCAGTGCCGCCTCCAGCGCGCTCGCGTCGACAGCGCTGCCCTGCTCCACGGCTTCCGGTTGCCTGATGACGTCTTCCAACCGTCGGTGGCCGCAGATCCCGCAGCCGCTGCGCCCCGGAAGCCAGCGAGCATCGTCGTCCGGCGAGCGACGGGGCAGCGGCTCCAAGGTGTGGAGGTCCAACTGGATCCCTTCCAGCAGGGTCTGCACATCGACAGAAGCCAGTCCGCCGATTGGAATACCCAACTCGGTCAGCGCGAAACCATGGGCGAAATCCTCCAGATCAAGGGGGCTCGCCATCATCACGGCCAGCGGCTCGCCGTTGACCTGGATGGCGATCGGGACCTCCTCGGCAAGCAGGTCTTGCCGATTGACAGCCACCCCGTTGCGGACATCCACGACATTACGGCGCGCGAGTCCCGGCGCGTGATCGTCGCCGTCAGTAGACATCGGCGCTGGCACCACGCGATTTCATGATCTGTACGGGAATGGACTTGTACGCCGGGGTTCCTGACTGAGGATCGTGGCTGTCCAGCGGCACAAGCCGGTTGCCTTCCGGGTAATACATCGCCGCCGATCCCCGAGGCAGGTCGTACCTAACCGCGGTGAAGCCGGACACCCGTCGCGGTGCTCCCTCGTTGCCGGCCATGTGCGACACGATATCGATGCGGTCGCCATGCTGCAGGCCACGCGCGTCCAGATCATCAGCGTTCATGAACACCACGTCCCGCCGGCCGCTCACGCCACGATAGCGGTCGTCGAAACCGTAGATCGTGGTGTTGTACTGATCGTGGGAGCGGACCGTGGTCATCGTCAGCAGATCAGGTGCGTGGATCGAAGGGTCTTCGTTGAGGCCCGGCGCCACCAGGAAACGCGCTTTGCCGACGCTTCCCCAATCCCGCTCCGACGCACCGATATACAGGCGGAAGCCGCCGGGCTGGCGCACGCGCACGTTGTAATCCTTGAACATCGGGAACACGGCTTCGATGGCATCGCGGATGCGGTCGTAGTCCTCGACGAGCCAGTCCCAGTCGACTTTCGTCTGCGGAAGCGTGGCGCGGGCGATCCCAGCGACGATCGCCGGTTCCGACAGCAAGTGCTCGGAAGCAGGCGCGAGCCCGCCTTGCGAGGCATGCACCATCGACATCGAATCTTCCACCGTCACCGACTGCAGGCCGCTTGCCTGCACATCGCGTTCGGTGCGGCCCAGGCACGGCAGCAGGAACATCTGTTTTGCCGTGATGAGGTGCGAGCGATTCAACTTGGTGGCGATATGCACCACGAGGTCGAGGTTCTGCATGGCCGGAAGGGTCGTGTCCGGATCGGGCATCGCCACCGCCAGGTTGCCGCCCATGCAGACCAGTGCGCGCGAACGGCCGTCGCGGATCGCACGCACGGCCTCTACCGCGTCGTGACCGTGCGTCAGCGGGAATTCGAAGCCGAATCGCTGCCTGATCGCATCGACCAGCGCCTGCGTGGGTTTCTCGGTAATCCCCACGGTGCGGTCGCCCTGCACGTTGGAATGCCCGCGGATGGGCGCGATGCCGGCGCCCTGGCGACCGATGTTCCCGCGCAGCAGCAACAGGTTGGCCATCTGTTGCACGTTCTGGGTGCCGCGACGATGCTGGGTCATCCCCATGCCGTAGCAGATGATCACGCGCTCCGCGTCCGCGTACAGCCGCGCGGCTGCGGCGACGTCCTCCCGCGACAGGCCGGATTGCTCGACGATATCGTCCCACGCCGTGTTTGCGAGGTCTTCGCGCAAGGCGTCGAGGCCCTGCGTATGCTCGGCGATGAAGGCGTGATCGAGCACGCCGGGCCCGCCCGCCGCCAGGTCTTCGGCATCCGCATCGAGCAGCCACTTCATCATGCCCTTGAGCAGCGCAAGGTCGCCGCCGATCTTGACCTGGTAGTACGTCTGCGCGATCGGCGTGGCGCGGTTGGTGAGCATCTCGGCCGGATCCTGTGGCGAGGTGAATCGCTCCAGTCCGCGCTCACGCAAGGGATTCACCGCAATGATCGGAACGCCACGTCGCGACACCTCGCGCAGCGTGCCGAGCATGCGCGGATGGTTCGTGCCCGGGTTGTGGCCGAAGCTGAAAAGCGCATCGCAATGCTCGAAGTCCTCCAGCGTCACCGTGCCCTTGCCGACGCCGATGGATGCCGGAAGGCCGACGCTCGTGGCTTCGTGGCACATGTTCGAGCAATCGGGGAAATTGTTGGTGCCGTATTCGCGCACCATCAACTGGTAGAGGAAGGCGGCTTCGTTCGAGGTGCGGCCGGAGGTATAGAACTCCGCCATGTCGGGGTTGGGCAAAGCGCGCAACGCCTCACCGATGCGCGCGAATGCGTCTTCCCAGCTGATCGGGACGTAACGGTCCGATGCTTGGTCATACGCCATCGGATGCGTCAGGCGTCCCTCGTCCTCCAGTGCATGGTCGCTCCACTCCCAGAGTTCTGACACCGTGTTCGCGGCGAAGAAAGCAGGCGTCGCGCCCTTGCCCGTCGCCTCCCACGACACCGCTTTCGCACCGTTCTCGCAGAACTCGAACGACGATGTGTGTCGCGGATCGGGCCACGCGCAGCCGGGGCAATCGAAGCCGCTCGGCTGGTTGACGCGGCGGAGCGCGGAGGTTTCTCGCCCGACGGCCATCTGGCTTTTCACTGCGCGCGCAACGGCGGCCAACGCGCCCCAGCCACCCGCTGCGCCGTCGTATTCGTCGATGCCGGGCACCTTGCGCTCACTCATGGGACTCTCCTCCGGCACGTCGACGAAGCATCGACGAAGGATACTCCAACGCCTCGACGCTTCGCCTGAGCGAGCGTTCAAGCGGGTGTGAACTGCCCGCTCAGGATCGCATTGCTAGCATGGGGTGATTCCCACGTTAGAACGCCGCGCCTTCGTGCTTCGCCTGTTGCTGCCCCTTACCGCACTGCTGGCCAGTGTCGCCTTGTTGCTAGGCGGCAATGGTCTGCTGGGCACGCTGCTCGCGGTCCGCAGCCAGACGGAAGGCTGGGGCGAACAGACGACGGGCCTGGTGATGTCGGGCTATTTCATCGGTTTCTTCCTGGGCACCTTCACCGCGCCTCCGCTGATCCGGCGTGTTGGCCATATCCGTGCGTTCGCCTTCCATGCGGCACTGGCGGCCGCGGCCGTGCTGGTGTTCCCGCTGTGGGCGAATCCGGTAGCCTGGATGGCTTTGCGCGTCGTCACCGGCATGGCACTCGTAGGCCTCTGTACGGTGATCGAGAGCTGGTTGAACGCGCAGTCGGCGCCGGAACACCGGAGCCGGGTGTTCGGGGTGTACATGGTGGTGTCGTTGCTGGCGCTCGCGGCGGGGCAGCTGCTGCTCGATCTGCAGCCGCCGCGCAGCCCCGTGCTCTTCAGCGTGGTGGCCATCCTGTTCGCGCTGGCCATCCTGCCGGTCAGCATCACCCGACTGTCACCGCCCCCCGTCGCAACTGTGCCCCGTGCCCGCATCCTGCAGATCTGCCGCACGGCCCCCAGTGCCGGCGCTGGCGCACTCTTGGCGGGCATGGCCCTCGGTGCGTTCTGGGGGATGGGCGCCGTCTATGCCAATTCGCTGGGATTGGACCGGGCCGGCATCGGCACGTTCATGGCCGCCACGATCCTTGGCGGCGCCGCCTTGCAGCTGCCCATCGGCCGCCTGTCCGATCGTGGTGACCGCCGCAGCATGCTGGCCGGCGTGTCGGCGTTGGGTGCCGTGGTCGCCGCGTGTGCGCTCCAACTCGACCCGACGGAGCGCGCCGGTGTCCTGGCGTTGTTCTTCCTGTTCGGCGGGCTGGCGTTCGCGCTGTATCCCCTGGCGGTCGCCCATCTGCTGGATCGCCTACCGGCCGAGCAGTTGCTGGCTGGCTGCAGCGCCCTCCTGCTGCTGAATGGTATCGGCGCCGCCATCGGCCCTGCGGCCGCCGGCTTGGTGATGGAGCGCTGGGGCGCTGCGGCCCTGCCCGTCTTCTTCGCCATCACCCTGGCCCTGCTCGCGCTGGTGGCCGGCGGACGCCGTTTGTTGAAGGCGCGCCACTTGCTCCATCCGGCGCGCTTCCACCCCATGGTGAGGACGACCCCAGTCGCCCTGGAACTGCTGCCGGAGATTCCGGACCGCCCGTCGCGGCCGGTCCACGATCCGCGTTCGAATTGATCCCGATCAATGCGCCGGCACGGGCCCCACCCTAGCCTGTGCGCCATGGGCACCGTCTCTCCTTCCCCGATGTTCGACGCGGACCTGCTGCGGCGGTATGACACGCCGGGCCCGCGCTACACCTCCTATCCGACCGCGCCGCAGTTCAATCCGGCGTTCGGCGCGCAGCAGCTGCGCGAACATGCGAGCGCCAGCAACCAGTCCGAGCATGCGCGACCGCTATCCCTGTACGTCCACATCCCGTTCTGCACCAGCCCCTGCTTCTACTGCGGCTGCAACCGGGTGATCACCCGCGACAAGGCACGTGGCGAAGTCTACCTGGACTATCTGTACCGCGAGATCGCGCGGATGGCACCGCTGTTCGAGAGCGGGCGTCCGGTCACCCAGTTGCACTTCGGTGGCGGTACGCCGAACTTCCTGACACCCGCGCAGATCGCCGATTGCGTGGCCGAACTCCGCAGCCAGTTCAGTTTTTCCGCGCCGGACAGGATGGATTTCTCGATCGAACTCGATCCGAGATCGGTCACGCCGGAGGATATCGGCGAACTGGCACGCATCGGCTTCAACCGCGCGAGCTTGGGCGTGCAGGATTTCGATCCGGCCGTGCAGAAAGCGGTGAATCGGGTCCAGAGCGTCGAGGATACGCTGGCCATCCTCGATGCCTGCCGGGCCCATGGCATGCGCTCGGTGAACATCGATCTGATCTATGGATTGCCGAAGCAGACCCGCGAGGGTTTTGAGCGCACGCTGGACATCGTGCTGCAAGCGCGTCCCGACCGCATCGCCGTTTACAGCTATGCGCACCTGCCGCAGATCTTCAAGCCGCAACAGCGCATCGCCCTGGAGGACCTGCCCAACCCGGAAGCGAAACTCGGGCTGCTGGAGTGCGCGATCGAACGCCTCGTAGCCGCCGGTTACGTCTATATCGGCATGGACCACTTCGCCTTGCCCGACGACGAACTGGCGCGTGCGCAGGCGCGGGGCGGCCTGCACCGGAACTTCATGGGTTACACGACCCATGCGGAGAGCGACCTGATCGGCTTCGGCGTCAGTGCGATCAGCCATATCGGCGACAGCTTCAGCCAGAATCCGCGCGACATCGCCAGCTGGGAGCGCGCCATTGACGACGGTCGCTTGCCGGTCTGGCGCGGCATGCCGCTGGACCAAGACGATGTGCTGCGGGCCGACGTCATCCAGGAGCTGATGTGCCATGGCCGGTTGGATTTTTCCCGACTCGGGCGTCGCCATGGCATCGACTTCGGCGAGTACTTCGCCGATGCCCTGCTGCGCTTGAAGGCATTGGCGGACGACGGACTGCTGGAGTTCACCCGGGCGGGCATCCGGGCAACGCCTCGTGGTCGCCTGCTGTTGCGTGTGATAGCGATGTGTTTCGACCGCTACCTGCAGGCATCGCCTGCGCCCAATGCGCCGCGCTTCTCGCGCACGATCTGAGCGGCGCCTTCAGCGACACGCTTCGTTGACCCGATCATCGAAGCGGCGGCTGGTGGCGAAATCGCGCTTCAGGCCCCGACGCGCATAGGCGCGCTCTCGCGCTTTCTTTGCCCGCTCGCAAGCATCCGGATCACGATGCATCGAGATCACGGCTCCTTGCGCCGGGCCGCTCCGACGGGTCGGCCGGGTGCGTGGGGGTGTGGGTGAGGCATCGGTCGAGGGCGCCTCGCTCGAGCGTGCGACCACGACGATTGAAGGGGGATCAGGCGGATAATCGCGCACCCACTCCGTGCGGTCGCTTGCGGCGCACGGCGTCGCCTGATAGATCGCCCGCCCATCGGTAGCGCGACACTTGTGGATGGGCTCCCCGCCCCAGGTCGAGCTGCCTGCCACGATGAGCAGGCCGGCCAGCGCGATGCGCAACGGGTATGGGAATGAACGCGACATGAGGGGCTCCAGGGACAGGAGCACGCAGCATCGGAGGGTGGCGTGTCGCGAGGGGATCGGCGCAGGCCGCATCGTGCCGTCAGTGTTTCCCTGGCCATTCACTGCATCGTCACCGCTCTCCGTGCGAGATGGCGGCGTCCTGACCGCGAGACATCTTCATGGCGACGGCCTACCTGTACCTCAACGCAGTGGTCTACTTGCTTTTCGCGGTCTGGTGCACGTTCGCACCCGCGCGCACGGCGACCGCCGTCGGCTACGCCACGCTGACCCGCTCGGGCCAGACGGAATACCTGACGATCTACGGTGGACTGCAGCTCGGCCTGGCGGTGCTGTTCGCGTGGTTCGCCTGGACGCAGCAGATGCGGACGGGCCTCGTGCTCGCGATGGCGTTGTACGTGCCCATCGTGCTGTATCGCAGTGTGGGCTTGGCGCGCTGGTGGCCGGTTGAAACCCCCACGTTGCTGCTGGCTGCGACTGAGTGGCTGATGCTGGCGGCGGCCCTCTGGCTGTGGTGGCAGGGCCGCGCCGGATGAACCTTCCGCATCTCAGAAACTGATCGGCAGCCGCGCCGTCAGCGTCAGATCCGGTGTGTCACGGGTCACACCGACGCCCAGGGCGATGTTGAGCGAGGTGCGATCGCTGAAACGATAGGTCCCGCCCAGCAGCAGCGTGCCCAGGGTCGTCCGTACCGCGCCGGCGACTTCCTGCCCATCCTGCTTGGTCTTGCCGACGATGCTCTGGTCGTAGCCGATGCTGATGGCGGCCTTCTCGTTGAGCGCCAGGCCCATGCCCACGTTGAAGCCGAGGATGTCGCCGGCCTTGATATCGCCCAGGAACTCCGTCTGCCCGCCCAGCACGCGCCGCGACACGTCGCTGCGCTTGAAGTTGTGCAGATAGCTCAGGCTGCCGAAGAACACCACGGGGTCGGATGGGTACAGCCAGGTGATGCCCGGCTGCACCGCGTTGAAGCCGCTACCGGTGGGCAGGTCGAGCGGCAGGCCCGTGCCGGTCGTGTTGGCGACGCAGCGGGTCACGCAGTCCGTCGTCACTTCGAACAGGTCCTTGCCCGTGCGGCTCTTGTAGCGCAGCCAGGCGATGTAGAACGGTTTGTCCGCACCGCCGCGATTGAGTTGGTAGCGCCCGGTGATCTCGACATCGCCGATGCCGTTGCCGCGGGCGTTGAACACGCGATCCTGTGCCGAACCGGTGAAGATCTCGCGGCTCACCGTGTCGCTGTGGATGTAGACGTAAGGCAGTTTGGCTTCTACCTCCATCCGCCGGCTGACACCGTAGCGACCGGTGAGCGTCGCGACCGCCGTGGTCGTCTTCACCTGGCGCACATCGATCAGGCCGATCAGGATGGCCGGAATGATGGTGTAGCCCACCAGCGCCACGCGATCGTTGGCCGAATAGCCGTACTGCAGCGACGGTTCCAGCACCAGTTTTCCCTGGGGTGTCAGCACACCGGGCTGATCGAAGATCTGCGCTACTTCCGGTGGTCGCGAATCGCTTTCCGGCGCTTGGCCGACACGTTCGGGGGACTGCGCCTGCGCGGTCTGTGCGCCCTGCGCTTGCGGTGCCGGGCGTGCCTGTGGGGCTGCGGACTGTGCATAGGCCTGTATCGGCTGGGCGTCTTGCGATTGAGCGGCGGACTGCGGGGCTGGGCCTACGACGATGTAGGGCTGCGAGGGCGGCACGTCACGGAAGGTGGGCGCCTGGTTGAGCGAAGGCACGATCACCGGCGTTGGCGCACCGCGCGCGCGCGCGTTGGCGAGCACTTCCTCGTTCAGCGCGTTCTGCAAAGTGAATATCTGCTGTTCCTGCGCCTGCATCAGTGCGCGCATCTGGTCCAGGCGCTGCGTTTGCTCGTTGAGCTGACGTTGCAGGGCGTCCAGGCGGGCATCCGCCGTGATCTCGTACGGTTGCAGAGGAACCGGCGGCGACTCCGCCACCGCCGGGATCGGCACGACGCCCAGCGGCTCCTGCGCCCTCGCCTGCCCCGCCACGCCCAGTCCCACGGCCAATGCGAGCGGTGCCATCTCGATCAACGACGTCCCTTTCATGATGTTCCCCTTGGGTAGGTAGATATCGCGTGCCGGGCATGCCGGTGGGCGTCACGGGCCGCCGGGTGCACGGATCAGGGCGTCCGTCAGCGCGCCGTTGGCATTGAGGTTCTGGTATGCACCGAGCGTGTCGGTGCCGACTTCGACCCGGGTCAGGGTGCGGATGTCCTGGTCGTCGAGCGTGTTCTGGATGACGATGCCACCGGCGATCTGGGCTGGATCGAAGCGATTGCCTCCGCCGATCTGCACCACCAACCCGCGGTTGAAATCGGCCAGTGCCTGGGCCTGCTCGGGCGTGATCCGCGCCACGTCCGGCACCTGCACGGCGATGCGCGCGGTGACTTCGCCATTGAGATAGACGACCCGCTCGATGCCGAATGACAACATCATGCCGGAGGGCATCTGGAAGCCTCCGCGCATCTGCGCAAGACGAGCCGGATCCACCGGACGCCATTCCGTGCCGAGTTCTCCACCCTGCCCGCGCGCCCCCGAGGGGGCGAGCAGGACGGCCAGCAACACTGCGATACGCCAAGCGGAATGCCGGATCCTGTCCATGTCAGATGTCTCCTGGGCCGCGCCGGGGCACGGTGATGTTGCGCAGGCCATCGCGCTGGATTCCCATGTCGAGCGGCGCCGGAGGTGCGGTCTGCCAGTCGCGGGCCTGGTTGAAGCGGGCTTCCGCCCGCCGGTTGTGGACGACGAACATCACCCGGTTGTCCCACAGCGCCTCGAAGCGCGAACGTGGCATCGCCCGCGTGCCCCGAGCGGGATCTCCCAGCAGTACGCGACCGTTGCGCAGCCCCTTTACGACGACGAAGTGCCGGTAGCCCCGATCATTGAGCAACACGATCGCCGGGACGTTCTCTTCCTGCAGTTTGTCCAGCGGAAGCTCGAAGCCATCCGCCTCGTATCCTTTCGATCGCAGGTAGCGCCGCATGTCGAGCAAGGAAAAGCCTTCCTTGCGGATCCTTGCCTGGTCGCCGTTGTTGTACATCTGCACGAACACATCCACTTCGTTGACGGGATGGCCGTACTGGTGCGTCAGCAACGTCGCGGTCGCCGCCGAGCCGCAGCTGAAGTCGTATTGCTGCGGCAAGGTGGTCTTGAACCGCGCTTCCTTCAGGCTTGTCAGGCGTACCTGATAGCCGCCGTGGGGGATCCGCAAGTCGGACGTGGCGGCCGAGGCGCCGCCCAACACGGCGAACGCACAGGCCAGCGCCGTGCAACGCAACCAGTGCCGCGGCCGGCGGGTCATGGCGGTCCGCCACCGGTGAAGTCGACGGTCACGATCATCGCGTTCTGGATCAACACGTTGTTGCCGGTGTTCTGGATGACGGTATTGATGCCGCTGGCGTTGTTGAACGCACCGTCGGCGACGCTGTTCGTGCCGGTGGTGACATGGTGCGCGGTGTTGCCGTCCACCGAACCATCGACGTCGACGAGGTTGTCCACCTGCGTGCCGTCGCCGCCGCGCAAGCCCGCCAATCGGCCAGGATCGATCGTGCGTCCCAGCTCACTGACGGGCTTGAACGGCACCTGCATCGGTGCGGGTTCAATGGCGGGTTCGTGCAGGCGCGCCGGCGGCACCACGACGTCCACGGCTGATGCCGTGGCTGCGATGACACAGGCGCCCAGGACTGCCAGGCGCAGTCCGATCCGTTGATGCGTAAGCATGGTCAGTCTCCCTTGCCATGCGTTCCCCGTGCAGCCAGGCAACGTCCCGCCGCAAGCGGGACGCTGGCGTCCGCGCGGGATGCCCCGGCCGATCAAGGCCAGGGCATCTGCGGAGCGCTTATGGGCCTACGGTCAGGTTGGCTTGCACGGTAATGCCCTGCTGGATCAGCGAGGCCATGCCGCTGTTCTGCGCGGCCACCATGATGCCCGCAGCGGACTGGCCGACGCTCGTCATGTTGTTGGACATGTCGAACGTGCCCGCGTCGACGGTGAGTGCACCGCCTGCGCCGCCCGCACCACCGGTTGCGCCATTGCCGACGCCACCATTGCCGTCGCCGCCCATGCCGTCGCCGCCGTTGCCGACGCCGCCTGCCCCACCGGTCGCACCGACCGCGCCACTCGCACCATCACCGGCCGTGGCATCGCCATTGGTCGCGCTGGAGGATGCACCGCCATTGGTGGCATCGCCGTTGCTGGCATCGCCACCGTCGCCGCCGTTGCCGGCGGTGGCGGTCAGCGTGCCGCCCGCGCCACCGGTGCCGCTGCCCGCGCCGCCCGTGGACGTGGC
>JACZCZ010181522.1_pt1 | contig 18508 bp, 9 predicted proteins | sample 8641811 | NCBI WGS metagenome assembly JACZCZ01 (sample SAMN15324610, study PRJNA640507) | soil metagenome | isolation source: intercropping peanut in the first line | place: China: Luxin town, Laibin City, Guangxi Province | collected 2019-07-25 | depth 10cm m | reverse complement strand
GAGGCTTCCGAGCACCCCAACATCATCCTGCAAGGGCTCGGTACGTCGGAGAAGGTGCAGGTCGACCTCACCTTCGTCGAGCTGCGGCAGAGCGACCGCTTGATGATGTGTTCCGACGGTCTGTCCGGCCTTGTGCATGCGGAGACCATCGCGGAGACGCTGCGCACGGTGGGTGACCCGATCGCGTGCTGCACGCGGCTCACGGAGCTAGCGAACGAGGGTGGCGGTCACGACAACATCACGGTCATCGTCGCGGACTTTTCTGGCGGCGCATTGCCACCGCCGCAGTCCGGTGATGCCGCGGCATACAACCAGTACCCGCTGTTGCCCGAAGGGGCGTCTGCGTCGAGCACCACCGCCAGTGGCGGCGAATCGGCCGCGTCTTCAACCGGCGTGTCGAGTCCGGGTCGCGGCGGCGTGTGGCAGTGGTGGGTGATGGGACTCATGGCGATCCTTGTCGGCGTCGCCATCTCTTGGTGGTGGGAGAGCAAGCAGCAGCAACCGCTGCCTGATGAGCCGGCACCCGTGGTGCCCAAGGCGCTGCCTGCGGAAGGTACGACGCCTGCTGCTGGCGAAGACATTCCGGAGCCGGAGCTTGTGCCGGCCCACATTTCGACCGATGCCGAAACGGGATTGTTGCTCGTGGATGGGGAGCCCCGCGGTCCACTCGCCGCGAGCGCGCCGCGCGACTTAGATCTCGCTCCCGGTTCCTACAGACTCGACCTGCAGATCGAAGGCAGCGTGGCAGTCAGCCAAGTGGTCACGGTGGAATCGGGCAAGCCGCTCGATCTCGTGTTGAGCTTGCCCAAGGGCGCGACCGAAGCACCCGAGCCGGAGACCGCGCCGGAAGCACCCGTCGAAGCGGTACCGGTGCGGCGTGCGCGACCCGCGAGCGAGGAAACCGACGCGCCAAGACCAGTGCCGGCGACGCAGCCAGCGAAGACTGCCCCGAGCGACACGCGACCCGTGCCCGCAGCCGCCGCGACGACGACGCCAACCACCAAGGCGCCGGCGAAGCGCGATTTGCCCTCGAATCCGTTCTGAATCGAGCAGGCTCCGCATCTGTCCTCAGATCGGGACGCCGCGACGGCCGTCCAAATCGACAATACGCCCAGTTTTAGGTCGTAGGGCGAAGTGTGCATAACTGGGACAATTGGGTGGCGAGAGCATTTCGTCTCGCCTAAGCTTTCACCCGCGACCGCCCTCCGCGGCCGCGATTTCGGAGCCTGCGATGTCGACAACGCTGCGTGGAAACTGGCGTGCCTTGATCTCTGTGGTGGTGTTGTTGGGCGGTCTTGCCCCAAGTGCCGGTGTGCACGCCGACGACGTCGTCGACCACCTGGTGCGCCACGGGCACATGCGCCGCCGGAACGCGACCAACGCAGTCAAGAAGGTGTCGCGCAAGATGACTTCCAACGCCGAGCGCGGCGGCAACGATTACGACCGCGTTCGTCAGGCGGTGGGCATGGCCTTGTTCGGCGCGAGCGGCGCGGGCGGCACGCTCGAGGAATACAACGCGCGTCTGGGCCAGGTGTTGTCCAAGCTTCAGGGCGGCTTGGATCTCTGGACGCTGACCGCGTTGTTTGGCGGCGAGAGCATTGCCAACTGCCGTCAGGACTTCGGTCTGAGTAAGGCTGACTGCCGTGCCTTCGCCAGCGCCGCGAACGTTGCACCGGTCATCGACGTGGATGGCCTGTTGGCGGAAGCGCGCAATGCGTTCCAAGCCGGCAACTACTCGCGCGCAGCGGAGGCCTACGAACAAGTGACCCTGTCGCGTCCATCGGAGGCCGCGGCATTTGCAGGGCTCGGTCAAAGCCGGATTCGGATTGGCGACGGACGTGGCGCGGTGCAAGCCTTGCGCAAGGCGATCGAGCTGGCACCAAATGTCGCCAACCTGCGCGCGTACTTGGGTCGCGCGTACATGGCGACGGGTGATCGGGCAGCGGCCGGCACCGCGTTCCAAGAGGCCTTGTCGCTCAACGCCAATCACGCCGATGCGCGTGCGGGCATGCGCGAGCTTGAGAGCGCGCCGGTTCGTACCAATCAGGTCGCCGCCGCGTCCCCTTCACCGACCGCACCGCGCTTTGGAACCCCGCGATTTGCAGCGTCCAATGCATCGGCGTCGCAGCCAACCCACAGCGCCTCGTCTGCGGGCGGGTTTGGCGGCGGACGTTTCGGTGGTGGCTCCGCGAACGGCCGCAACGCGCCGAACCCAGTGGCGATGCAGTGGGTGCAGAAGGGTGATGCGCACTTGCAAGCACGTCAGTTCACGCAGGCGCTGTCGGCGTACCAAATGGGTGCGTCGTTCGATCCCAGCCATGCGCCGGCATTCGCCGGCATCGGTGCGGCGAGCATGGGTGCGGGTGATCGTGCCGGTGCCGCGCGCGCGCTGCAGACCGCGGTGCGCTTGGCGCCGGAGTCAGCGGACTATCACGCGGCGCTGGGCAACGCATTGGCAGCCAACGGCGACAACGAGACTGCGACTGCGGCGTATCGACGTGCTTTGAGCATCGTGCCTGGGCAACGCGCCGCGACCGCCGGCCCCCCTCAGCTCGAAGGTGGCGGTGCACCGGCCCCGACGATGGTTGCCAGCGTTGCGCCAGCACCGACTGCGCAACCGCGTTTTGGCGCGCCACGTACCAGTGCGACGGCCGTCAGCACCGTGGCGGTCGCGCCTCAAGCGCCGGCTCCGCGTCCAGCTCCGGCGCCGATGCCCGTGGCCGAACCTGAGCCCGAGCCGGTCGCTGCAGCTGAGCCCGAGCCCACCGCAGAGCCGGAACCGGTCGCCGAGCCCGAGCCCGCGGCGCCCGAGCCAACCGTGGAGGAAGACGACTTGATCGCCGGACTCCTTGCCGATCCTCTTGGCCCGTCCAACGCGCGTGGCCGTGGCGGCTCGCGCAATGCTCCGGCAGCGTCGGGCGGTGGTAGCTCCGGCGGCACCCGTGCACCGGCGCCTGCGTCGGGCGCACCCGCGAGCGGCGGTGGCACGGGCCTACCGCAGACTCCGTCGCGCGATCAGGTGGCCGAAGTGATGCGCGGCTTGTTGTCGACCGTGAAGGCGTGCGTCCCGGATCAAACCGGCACCATTGCCGTGCAGATCACGATCACCGGCGCCAGCGGCGAGGTGGCCGATGCCAGCGTGGTCGGTCGCGAAGCAGACGATCCGGAAGCCATCTGCGTGAGCGAAGTGGTGCGAGGTGCAACGTTCCCGCGCTTCGCCAAAGACAAGCTCTCGATCAAGTTTCCGTTCCAGCTCTGATCGATCCCGCGCCACTCGCGCGTGACGCTGCGTCGTGATGTGTCCGAAAAGTTGCCCGATCTGCGCACCTATCGGACAACGAGCGCGGAGGTCGGCTCGATGATTACCGGAGCGCGCGTCACCGATGAGGTGAATCACTTTCGGCGGCAAGGACAGCCACGCAACACCGTGCGTGTGGTTCGCGTGCGGGAGCCCGAGCGTCTGCGTTGGCGCACTGCGGTAGCTAGCGTGACTCAGATGGCTGGTCAGATGCGCGGCAAGGAACGTTTGGTCGTGGAGGAGCCGCTGCGCGAGATCGTGCTGGACCTAGATGACCGGATTCTGCGCCGCGAGACGGTGCTGGATGCACGACGCAACGGTGTCGACCTCGATCGTGGCGAAGTGCTGCCGGCCCACTCCATGTGGGATCTCAAGCGCACGGCGTTCTTGACCGGCGTCGAAGTCGACACCTTGGCGCGCTATCTCAAGCTGCCCACCGACTATGCGAAGCCCATCGACACCGCTGGCGTGGTGCTGATCGGGCGCGCGCTGTCGAACGTTCACCGCAGCCGCGCCCAGAAGCTGCTCGTGCGCGTGCCGGATCATGAGTCCGGTCGCGACCTGATGCGCCACGAGCAGTACATGATCGATCGCGCCAAGCACGAAGCCGATGTCGGTCGGCGCTGGGCCGCGCTGTCGAAAGCGTTGGTGGACGGATCGCTGTAAGCGCGTCGTTGGTCGCGCTACGCGAGCAGGGTGGCGAGCGCCCATGCGAGCTTGTCGAGCGCAGCGTCTGCGGTGGCGCGTGCGTCGGAGAAAGACTGCGTCTCAGGAAACGGCATCCGTAGATCAAGGTAGCACTTGAGCTTCGGCTCGGTGCCGCTCGGACGGATGCACACGCGCCGATCGTGCTCCAGCTCCAAGATCACACCTGGTGTTGCGGGCAACGTCGTGCCCAGTGAGAGATCAACTGTCTTCAGCACCCGCGCGTCGCCGATCTTGTCCGGTGGGGCCGTGACGATGCTTCGCAGCAAACGAGTCACGCGGGACACTGCGTCGTCGCCGCTCAGCGACAGCGAAACTTGACGGCTCGCAGCGAAGCCGTGGCGCCGATACAAGCGTTCCAAAGCGCCGTGCAGCGTCAGCCCGGCAGCCTTCTCTTCGGCCGCCATCAACGCGATGTGCACCGCTGCGCCGATCCCGTCCTTCTCTCGCACCACGTTTCCAATGCAGTACCCGATCGCTTCTTCGAAACCGATCGCGCAGGTCAGTCCGCGTGTCTTCTCGAGCTCCAGCGCGCGCGTGCAGATCCACTTGGTGCCCGTCAGCGTCGGCTCCCAATGGGCGCCGTAGGCCTGTGCCACGTGTTGCACCGCCGAGGTGGTGACGATCGACGAGAGCACGCACATGTGCTGCGGATCGTTGGCATGGCGCAGCACGAAGTCCGTGAGCAACAGACCGACCTCATTGCCGGTGAGCAAGCGCATCGTGGCCTGCTCGTCGCGCGCGCCGACTGCCACGCGGTCGGCATCGGGGTCGTTGGCCAACACAAGATCGGCGGACGTGGTGTCTGCAAGCGCCATCACCCGCATCATCGCGCTGGGTTCTTCAGGGTTCGGGAATTCAACGGTGGGGAAGCGCGGGTCTGGCTCGGCCTGCTCGATCACACTGTGCACATGATCGAAACCGGCGAGCGAGAGCGCGCGACGTGCGTACCACTCGCCCACGCCGTGCAGGGCGGTGTACGCGATCGTGATCGGCACGCGGCATGTCGGTAGGCCCGCGATCTGCGCGCGCAGGCGCGCCTCGTAGTGTGCAATCACGTGCGCGTCACAGAGCCTTGCATCACCCTCCTGCAGCGCGCGATGGAGCTCTCCTCGCGGAAGCGCTGACGCCGAGGGAATCGCGTTGGCGAGCTGGGTGACCGCGGCGTCGTGGGGCGCAATCAGTTGGGCACCACTTGCGGCGTAGACCTTGTAGCCGTTGTACGCAGGTGGATTGTGGCTCGCCGTGATCATGATGCCGGCGTCTGCACCCAAAAGCGGTACGGCATGGGCGAGCAGCGGCGTGGCGATCACTCGCTCGAATGTGTGGACGACGAAACCTGCACCGAGCGCGATCTCACTCGCTTCCTGCGCGAGCTCCCGACTCTTGTGGCGCCCGTCGAAGCCAATGCAAAGCCCGTGCTGCTCCCGATCAGGGGCGATCGTCTTGAGGTGCGCGCACAACGCGGCCGTCACACGGGCCACCACGCAGCGATTCATGCGGTTGGGTCCGGCGCCGACCAGACCGCGCAGGCCAGCGGTGCCGAAGGTCAGCAGGCCGGAGAAACGCCGCTGCAGGTCGATCGTGTCGTTGTCCGCGAGCAACGCCTCTAACTCGGCGCGCGTGTCGGGGTCGGTGTCGTCGTCGATCCAGGCGCGCACCTGCGCGAGCAACGCGTCACTCACGCCTCTTCCTCCTGGATATGTCGCTGCTCCTTGAAGCGCATCGCATAGAAGATGAAGAGCGTGGCGGTTGCTAGCATCGCGGCGGCGAAGAACAGATAGTAGTCGGCGCCTTGCAGCTTGCTCGTGCCGTCCACGTTCCGAATGAACGCATTGACGCGCGCGGTGAACCAGTTGCCGATTGCGACTGACGAGAAGTACAGACCCATCACGAGGGACTTCATCCGATTCGGGGCCTGGGTGTACGAGAATTCCAAGCATGTGATCGAGATCATCACTTCGGCCGCAGTGAGGATCACGTACGCCAGGAGCTGCCACACGATGTTCATCGTGTGACCGGCTGCAAGCTGGGTCTCGATGTGCGCCGGGATCAGGAACGCGATCACGGCGATGAAGAAGCCAATGCTGATCTTGCGCAGCGGCGTGAGTGGAAACACCCGACTGATCGCGGGGTAGACGCCGTAGCTGAAGGCGGGGATGAAGAGCATCACCAAGATCGGGTTCATCACCTGGATCTGCTCGGACAGCCAGTCGACGCCCGCGAACGACCGGTCGAGATGATCGGCCTGCAGCACCCACGTGGAGCCCGTCTGATCGAACAACGCCCAGAACATCGCGACGAAGATGTAGATGCCCATCAGCCGCGCCATCGAACGGATGCCTTCGGTGCCAAATGCCTCGCGGATGAACGAGATGCCGCCTGGCGGGATGTGGACGAAGCGATGGCGGCCCGCCCAAAACGTGAGCGTTGCGATCGCCATGAGCACACCAGGCAAACCGAACGCCCAAGTGGCCCCGTACTTGTTCAGAAGCCACGGCGTGAGCAGCGTGGAGAAGGTCGAGCCGAAGTTGATTGCGAAGTAGAACCAACCGAACACGCGGTCGAGCAGGTGTTGGTTCCCTTCGCCGAACTGATCTCCGACATGGGCGGAGACGCAGGGCTTGATGCCGCCAGCGCCGATCGCGATCAGCGACAAGCCCACCGCGAGACCGAGCCGCGTCTCGTCCAGCGCGAGCGCCAAGTGGCCCAAGCAGTATGCGAGCGAGAGAAACAAGATCGTGCGGTACTTGCCGAGCCACCCATCGGCGAGAAAGGCCCCCGCGAGCGGGAAGATGTACGCAGCAGAGACAAAGTCATGGAAGTGCTCGGTCGCTTCAGAGCCGCTCATCACTTGCAGCTGCCCGTCACTACCCATCAAGTGCCTGGTCATGAACACGACCAGGATCGTCTTCATGCCGTAGAAGCTGAAGCGTTCGGCCGCCTCGTTGCCGATGATGTACGGCACGCCGGGTGGCATGGTCGTCAGGTGTGCTGGCGCGGTGCGATGGCCGGTCATGGAGCGCGATCACACCACGTCGACCCCATCGCGTCGACTACGTGCCGGCCAACGGCCACGACAACGACCGCAACCCGCCACGCAGCTCACGCAGGCCTTCACGCATCTCTTCGATGCTGATCCGCTCGCGCGGATTCTGGCGAAGGCCGTTGCTGATCAGGTCGCATAGCGCGCGCAGCTTGGCGTGGTTGGCGAGCGCCTGAAGCTTGGGCGGCTGACCGTCATGACTGAGGTGCGCGTTGATCGTGGCGATCTCGGTCGACGCATCGAACAGCACGTCCCCGGTCAGCGTCTCGTAGACGAGGCACGCATAGGCGTAAGCATCGGCAGCCATGGGCTCTGGCGTGTGATTGGCGGGTACAAGGCCCCAGATTTCGGGCGCGCCGTAGGGGCCGGTGGCGCAACCCGGGCGGATGTGGCGACCGGCGAGGCCGAAGTCCACCAAGACCGGCGTGATGTCACCGATCTCGCCGCTGGGTGGCGTCTTCAAGATCACGTTCGACGGCTTCACGTCCAAGTGTCCGATGCCGAGGGCGTGCATACGTTCGAGGCCCGCGCCGATACCGTCCAAGAGCTCGAAGGCCTGTGCCGTGCTCAGGTCGCCGCTGTCGATCGCGCGCTCCAATGTGCTGCCGGCGACGAGCTCCATCACCAAGATTGGTTTCGGCTTCGCGCGTGCGTCGAACGTCACGAAGCTCGCAAGGTTGGGGTGATCGGGTAACGCCAAGAGCGCGCCGGCCTCTTGCCGGAACAGATCCAAAAACTGTTCTTCGGACAGCGTGCGCGCGGCGGCAGCGTCGTAGTCCGGGACCTTCAACGCGAAGGTGTCGCTGACAGGGTTGTGGCGATCCTCGGCGCGCTTCACCACGAACACGGTGCCGACACCGCCAGCGCCGAGCGGACGCAGCACGTAGAAGCCGCCCAACGTGCGTCGCGGTGGCAACCATGCCGGCAAGGGGGCTTCCTTGGGTGGCGGCGGAAGGAAGCTCTCGGCGCCGAACGCGGTCTCAAACACCGACAGCGTCGGCAAGCGCTGCAGCACGATCAGCACAACTTCTGCCACGGCGTCCGGCAGCTCGCCGTGCATCGTGTGCGCCACCGCGTCGAGCGCGTCCTCCAGTGTCTGCGTGCTGTCACGCACCTTGCGCTCGATCGCCAAATCCAGGAGTCGAATCGCGCTGCCGCTGGCTGGTGCGTCGCGATTGTCGTTGAGCAGTCGACGTCGCGCGCCCGCTGTCAACTGAGCCAGCGCGAACACCGTGGGATCCAGGCGCACGATCAAGTTGCCGTCTTGGCCGCGACCAAGCTCTGGGAACGAGCGTGCGGCGGCGATCGTCTCCAGGTCACGTGCCAGCTGCAGCAAGCCGGACCGCAAAGCGCTGACGCGCAGCGTGCTCGCCCAGGGCAACGCTTGGGCCAACCCCTTCAACGCCTCAAGCGCGGCGCGCGTACGTTGCCCGGTCTGCGAACCGCCCTGCGTGCGAATGAACAGCTGTGCATACGCGCTGATCGCTTGGCTGACGTCCGGCACCATCGAGGCTTCGGCGAGGGTCGTCATGTCGTGCGGAGAGCGCACGTGATCGGCGATCGCGACCAACACGTCTGACAGCTCGCAGACCTCATCGCGCACCAATGCGTCACACGTTCGCGCGAGCGAGGCACAGACCACGCGTCGCAGCGGTGTGGTTGCATCCCCTTGCACACGTCGCAACAGGACGCGCACCGTGCGCAGGCGTCGATCGCGACGTTGTCCGGTGGTGTCGTCGCCATAGCTGCCATCGGCATCGACCAGATGCAGCAGCGTGCGCTGGCGACGCAGGCGGAATGTGAGGTGATCGATCGAGCTCGCGCTCGGCACCACGCGCTCCTCGTGCCTCAAGAGCCAGTTGGTCATGCGCTCGAAGACGTCGCCTACAGGAGCTGCCGCGCTGGCCGAGCCCTTGCCGATTGATCCGATGATCAACAGGTCGCACAGCGCCGCGCTTTCCAGGAGCGCCATGTCCAGCTCGCGTAGCGCACGGAACGCGCGTCGTCGCCCTTCGTTGTCAGTGTCCAGTGATTGTTCGAGCTCGGCCACCAACGTCAGCGCTTGTTGAAAGACCTGCTGCGCCTCGGCGTAGGCGAGGCGCGCGTTGCTTTCGGCGAACGCCAACAGCGCCGCGTCCAGCCGATCACGCAGGGAGATGTGGCGTTCTCCCTCGTCGGGCGCCAGCTCCAAGAGCAGGGATTCACACAACGCGCGCCGACCATCGTCGGAGTCGGGCACCATCATCATCTTCTGCAGCCGACTGCAGGTGTACTTGCTGGCCGATGCAGCGAAGCCGGCACCGATGCGTTCGCGGCGCAGGTCGACCAATGCTTCTGCGGCGTCTACGCCACCCGCGCGCACGATCAGGTTCAACAGCTCTTCTGCGGCTTCGGGCTCCGATTCCGCTGCGCGCGCCAAGCCGAAGATCATGGTTGCTGCCAAGCCTGCGTCACGCCGCAGCGCTTCGTCGCTGAGCAACTGACGACAACGCTTCAGCGACACGTCTGGAGACGTGGCGATCCTTGCCGCAAGCGACACCGCTGCGCGTCGCCACTCGGTCGGCGTGAGATTGGGCTCCAGATGTTGCTCGATCTGCTCGCTCAGCTCGGGCACGCAATCAGCAAGCAAGCCGCGCGCGGTCGCCACGTGCCGCCACACCAACGACTCGCGATCGAGCAGCAGGCGATCCCACGCGCTGCGGATCACCGGCTCGGCAAACACGCGCAGGCTACCTTCGTCGCCGTGGCTTGCGCGCCGTGCAGACTCGCGTGCCGCACGCTCCAACAGACGGGCGGCCAAGCGCCGTGACGGCATCGATCCGGTCGATGGCTCCAACAGCCACTCACGCCGCAGATCCGGACGCGAGATCAACGCCAGGGCGAGCGCATCAGCAGTCGCGCCTGCACCGATCGGAAGCTCCAACGCCAATGCCACCCGCGCGCGAATTGCCGTGCCGGTCAACGTGCGGCGCGACTCGGCCGCGAGCGAGGTCGCCAGGGTGACGAACGTCTCCGCATCCCCTTCGTACAAGCGGGTGAGCACGCGTCGACCGAGTTCGCGCCGCTCCTGACCCATCGGGATCGCCGCCGCAAGCTCGTAGACCGCTGCCGCTGCCGCCGGTGGAGCGAGCCAGTCCAAGTCGTCGACCAGGCCCGCTTTCAACGCCACGCGCACGGCCGCAAGCAACGTGTCCGGATCGATCCCTTCCAGCGGCACCGGTTCCTGGACGATCGCCGCGCGTGACAAAGTCGCCATCGCTTGGCGCCAGGTGGAGCGGCGTTCCTCGTCCGACGCGATGTGCGGCAGCTGCCCGAAGCTTCGTAGGTAATCGCGCGGCCCGCTCATGTCGGGAGCTCGCGTGTGCGCTGGAGCTCCAGCGGCGCGTCCACGGCATTGTCGTTTTGAAGCGCTTCCGGCACGTCGATGCCGGCCAGTGCGAGCAGGCGCAGCGCATTGCTGGTGCGCACGACGCCAGGGTGGAGCACGTAGTCGAACGTCATCTCGCCATCGAGGATCACGTCGGTGAAGTGGAAGTTCTGAACCTGACCCGGCAGCTCGGTTTCGAGTTGGCCGAGCATCGCGTCGTGGGTCGCGACCAGCCCGCTGCCGCGCCGCGCGATCAGGTGCAACAGCACCGCCTTCGCACCCAGGTGACGCGCGCGGGCATTGGTGCCGCGCAAGAGCTCGTCGAGCAAGAAGAAGATCGGTGGCTCAAGCGCGGCGTCTTCCACGACGCGACGCAGCTTGGTGAGCTCTGCGTGGAAGTAGCTCGCGCCGCTTTGCAGTGAATCGTCGGCCCGCATGCTGGCGCGCAGGCGCACCTTCGGCACTCGCGCACGTCGCGCGCACACCGGACCGCCCGCCTGCGCCAAGGCCACGCTCAGGCCCACCGCGCGCAGCAGCGTGCTCTTGCCGGCCATGTTCGATCCGGTGATCACGAGCGCGCTGCTCGGACCGCGCGTGGTGACATCGTTGGCGATGCGTGTGCTTGCGGGCAACAGCGGATGGGCAAGGCCTTCGATCGAGAGCGGCTGATCGCTGTCGAGCAGCTCGGGGAACGTGGCGTCCGGTTCGGCCGCCGCAAGCGTGGCCAGGCTGCACACCGCTTCCAGCTCGGCGATGGCATCGAACCAGCCGTCGGTGTGCCGACCGACGTCGCGGATCCAACCCTCCAGACCCGACAAGACATGCAGGTCCCAGAGCGTCAGCGGGTTGACCACGATGTAGAGCAGGAACTGCCGTCGCAGCTCGGCGAAGCCAGTCCATCTTCGCAGGCGCGCCACGTGTTGCGAGGGCGGGATCGAGCCGACCGCGAGTCTCTGTTGAAGCGCTTGCAGACGTGGGGCTTCAAAACGCGCGCGCTCCACGACGATCAACATCTGCTCGAACGCTTCCACCACGCCCTGGCGCGCTGCGGCCAAGTCCAGCGTATGTCGCACGTGCTCCGAAAACGCGCGCAGAACCAGGAGCTGCACCGCGACCATCACGTACCAGAGCTTGCTCGGCACGATCGCCAGATCACCCAGCACGTACAGCGTCAGCGTGATCGCCGGCAGCGCCACGATGACCGGCTTCAACCACGGCACGCGATCGAACAGCAGCGGCCGCTGCGCGAGCTCGTGAAAACGTCCGGCTTCCAGCTTGCGCCCGTCCGTCGCCAACAACGCGCTCGCTTCCAGCTCCTGGCGCAGCTCCACCGCACGCGCCAGCTCGGCCACGGCGGTCTGGCGTGCTTTGGCCTCCGCGGTATCTGCTGCGCTCGAGAGCCAATCGACCAGCGTGCGTTCGCCGCGTTCGGTGTGCGTGACGTCGATGCGCTGAAACAGCGAGCCGGGACCCAGCAAATCGATATCCCACGCATACGCGTGCGTCGGCATCAACAGTCCGGCGCCGTGGTTGGCAAAGTCCTGCCAGCCGCCAGCGATGCGCGCGATCTGCCGCACATGGATGTCGCGTCGAACCTTGGCGCCTTCCGCCTTGTTGAGAACCTTGGCGTGCACGAACACCGCGAGCGCAAACGCCAGCATCAACCCCGCTGCCACGCCGAGCCACAGCGGTGCGCGCTCCACGATCCCGGTGGCGAGCGCCGTGGCTCCCGCGAAGAACAAGACCAGGCGCGCCAGCGACAGTCGATTGGCCTGTTGTTCCAGCGTTTGGGCTTCCGCCTCGAAGCGCTGGCGGCGTTGGTCATGGTCCTGTTGCGGGGCCGAGCGGGGCGCCGGGCTGTCGTGGTGGCGAACGTCCATGACTCTAAGGTGTGAGCTCCAAGGCAGCGGCAGGCGGCGACTATATAAGGTGGGCGGGGTGGCGAGCGAGCGGAACCCGGCCGAGATTGACCAGTGTTTTCGTGACATTGGCGCCACTGACACCGCTCGTTGCTCAAAACGGCAGTCGGTCGCCTGGCCTGGGGGGGTTGGCTATCCTGCCCGGCACCGTCCCGGCCGTTACCCGTCGAGGGTACCCAACAGTGAGTTCTACGAGGTGGAGCCTATGGAAGCCCAAAGCATCAAGTCATCGCCGCAAGCGGCGAGCGTGGAGAGCCTGGATGTGCGTCGTATCCCGCAGATCGTGAAGGATCTGCGCGCGGCCTTCGACAGCGGCAAGACACGGTCGTTCGAATGGCGCGATCACCAACTCAAGTCACTGGCGCGCCTGATCAAGGACAACGAGCAAGCAATCGCCGATGCGCTGCGCGAGGACCTGGGTCGCGCGGGGCAGGAAGCGTTCATGACCGAGGTGTCGCATCCGATCGGCGAGATCGCGTTCACCCGCAAGAACCTCAAGAAGTGGATGAAGCCTGAGCGTGTGCCGACGCCGGTTCACCTGCAGCCCGGTGTCAGCTACCGCTACAAAGACCCGCTCGGCGTGATCTTGAACATTGCGCCCTGGAACTACCCGTTCGATCTGGCGGTCGGTCCGCTGATCGGCGCGATCGCTGCCGGCAACTGCGCTCTGATCAAGCCGTCGGAAGTGTCGCCGGCGACCTCGGCGCTCTTGGCGCGCTTGATCCCGAAGTACATGGACAACGAGTGCGTGCGCGTCGTGGAAGGCGGCGTGAAGGAAACCACCGCGCTGCTCGAGGAGCGCTACGACCACATCTTCTACACCGGCAACGGCGCCGTGGGTCGCATCGTGATGGCCGCGGCAGCCAAGCACCTGACGCCGGTGACGTTGGAGCTCGGCGGCAAGAGCCCCTGCATCGTCGATCGCGACTGCAACCTCGAGCTGGCTGCGCGCCGCATCTGTTGGGGCAAGTGGACCAACGCCGGACAAACCTGCGTCGCTCCCGACTACATCCTGGTGCACGAAGAGGTGCACGACCGCCTGATCGACGCGATCAAGGCGCGGCTCTTGGCGTCGTACGGCAGCGATCCGCAGAAGAACCCGGACTACGGTCGCATCATCAATGGCCGTCACCACCAGCGCGTCGCCAAGTTGATCGGCAGCGGCAAGGTCGCGATCGGCGGTCAGACTGACGCCGACGACAAGTACATCGCGCCCACGGTGCTGACCGACGTCAGTCCGGACTCCGCGGTGATGGCCGAAGAGATCTTCGGGCCGGTGCTGCCGATCCTGAAGATCAAGAGCGCGCGTGACGCGATCAACTTCGTCAACGCTCGTCCCAAGCCCCTGGCGCTGTACGTGTTCTCCAACAACAGCGAGTTCGAGGAGCAAATTCTGACGCAGACCAGCTCGGGTGGCGCGGTGATCAATCACGCGTGGCTGCACCTCGGCAACCCGTACCTGCCGTTCGGTGGCGTCGGCGAAAGTGGCATGGGCGGCTATCACGGGCGCTTCACATTCGACATCTTCACGCACTTCAAGTCGGTGCTGAAAAAGAAGACCAGCATCGAGCCCGACCTGATGTACCCGCCTTACACGGCGGAAAAACAGAAGTGGCTCAAGCGCCTGGTCTAACCGACGCAACCATCACCATGTGAAGCAGACGGGCAGCCATCTCATGATGCGCTGCTCGTTTTTCATTCGGCGCGCGCCCGCACACGTGCATATGCACGCGGGGGTTTGGCATCATCGGCACGTATGCTTGTCACCGTTGCGCGGCTGCTCGTGGTTGCCCTGCCGCTCGTGAGCACGGCGTCAACGGCCTTCGCGTATTGCCGAAGCACCACCGTCAAGCCCGCGAGGGGTGAGGTGTGCACGGACGCCGGGGTGCCGCTGCAGTGGTACGACCGCTGTGCCGACGTGAAGTTGTTTCCGCGCGCCAAGGCGGGGCTCACCACCAACCAAATCCGCGACGTCCTTCAGAGGTCGTTCGACACATGGAAGGCCGTGACGTGTGAAGGTGAGCCGGTCGGGCTTGAGGCCGACGTGAGCATCGCGGAAACGCCGACCAATGCGGCATGGGAGAGCGTGGCGTACTTCGTCGACGACGCCGACGACTGGCGCGATCGCATGAACGAAGACGACGCGGTGGCGGTGACCCTTGTCTCGTTCGGGGTGCGCTCCGGCCGGCTGCATGCAGCAGACATCGAGATCAATGACTGGAACTTCAACCTCGGCATCTGTGGCGCAACGTGTCCGCCCGGCCTCACCGATCTGGAGAACGCGCTCACGCACGAGGCGGGTCATTTCTACGGTCTCGGTTACATGCCGGTCGGCAGCCCCCCGACGATGGAAGAGTGGGCAGTGGCGGGCGAGAGCCGGAAGCGCACCCTGGGCCCCGATGAGATCGCCGGAATCTGCGCGGTGTATCCGCCTGGCACGTTTCCCGAGGCGTGCACCGGCAGCACCTTCTACCCGGACGAAGGCGGGTGTGGTTGCACGACAATCGGTGCGCGCGGCGCACAAGGCCGAGCGCGCGGGTGCATCGCGGGCGTGCTCTCCGTGGTGCTTGCGCTGTGTTTTCGCAAGCGCACGCGGGCGTGACCGTCAGGCAGTCGTGTCGCCCGTGACTATTGGCACACCGCACCCACACAACTGCCGCCGCACGTCAGGTTGCCCGCGTTGACGTAGACACCGGCCCAGCCGTTCGGTTGCTGGTCGCGCAGCGCATCGCCGACGCACTCTGACAGCCCACCGTTGTCTTGGATCGTCAGGTTGCCGCCGATGTCCGTGAGCGCGCTGAGGTTGATCGTCGACAGCTGCGGGTTCGCATAGACGTGGACATCACCGCTGCACGTGGCGAGATCCGACAAGGAACCTGCGCTCTGCAGGTCGGGGTTCTCGCTCACCACGAGCCCACCGACGTGGGTGAGTGACGCGAAGCCGTTGTTTCCGCTGCCGAGACTGGCGAGCGGGCTGTTGTTGCGCAGCGTCAATGTGCCATCGACGCGCGTCAGGTTGGCGAGCTGGTTGATATTGCTCAAGGCGCCGTTGTCGGTGATCTCTAGATCGCCGCCGACGCGGGTGAGGTTGGCGAGCGATCCAAGGTTCGTGCGATCGGTGCCGAACACGCGCAGGTCGCCAGTGATCTCGGTGACGTTGATCAGCAGATCCAGCGGCGCATTCCAGTAGACGGTGAAGTCGTTCTCCGAGGAGGGCGCAGAGCCGGCGAAGACCGTGGCTTGACCTGCTGTTCCGCCTGCGGTGCCTGTGCAGGAGACGCCGGTGCATGCGGTGCAGCCTCGATTGCCTGCGCTGAGATCATCGGTGGTCCAGTCGTGCCCGCTCAGCGTCGCACGTAGGGCGCTGACCTCGCAGGCCGACAGCTGCGGGTTGATCCGGATCATCAAGCGGTTCGCCACGTCTTGCAGGGTGCCGCTACGTAGGCCGAGCAAGCTGTTGAGCACGCGGTTGCCTTCGACGCGTAGGTCGACGCCGATCGACTCCAAGTGATTGATGCCGTTGAAGTGAGTGAGCGCGGGGTTGTACGAGACGTTCAGCGAAGCACCGATCGTCGTCAGCGCACCGAAGCCGGTGATCTGGGTGAGCCCACCGTTGTCGTTGATCGCCATGTGCGAACCGACTGTCGTGAGCGCGCCGAAGCCGGTGATGTTGGCGAGCACGTCGTTGTTGTCGATCTCCAAGTGCCCACCCACGCTGGTGAGCTGGCCAAAGCCGCTGATGCCGCCGAGCCGCGGGTTGTGACGGAAGTCCAGGTCGGAACCGACGTGGGTAAGCGTGGCGAAGCCCGATGCGCTGGCCAAGCGCGGATTGTGATGAACATAGAGCCACCCGCCGATGGTGCCGACGTTGATGTTGGTCAGGTTCGGCAGGATCTCGTTGCTTTCAATCTCGAGGTGGCCGTCGATCTGTGGCACCTGAAACGAGTTGAGGTTGATCAGCACCGGGTTGCCGCGGATCAGCGCATCGCCGCTGATGCGTTCCAGCGACGACAAGGTGCCCAGGGTTGCGAGGGAGAAATTGTTGCCGACGTAGAAGGCGCCAGCCTCGCGCAGCGCGGGGAACGACACGTTCGTGACCGCTGGATTGGCGTCGACGCTCAGGCCCGGATCACCCACGTATTCCAGCGACGTCATGCCAGCGGTCGAGGTCAGCGCGCTGTTGTCGTAGATGGAAACCCCTTCGGACACCCGCACCAGCGCGGACAGGCCGTTCAGGTTGGGAAGCTTGTCGTTGCTCTGGATGTTCAGCGCGCCATCCACGGTGCGGAGCGAAGTCAGCGCCACGTCGAGCAGCTCGTCGTCGCTTGTGAGGTACACGGTGCCTTCGACGGCGAGCAGGCCGCTCAGCCCGGCAACGCTTGTGATGCTCGGCATGTTGTAGATCGCGAGGCTGCCTTCGATCACGCGAATGGTTTCCAAGCCGGTGAGCGAGGTGATGTCGGTGACGTTGTCGAAGGACAAGTAGCCGGCAATGTGTGTGCACTGGCGTGCGATCAAGATGTCGAGATCCTCTTGCGACGTGATCTCCCAGTTGCCCAGGCAGCGCACTTCGTCGATGCACTGGCGCGTGGCGCCGGGCAGGTTGATGCAGGTGTCGTTGCCGCAGCCGCCGTTGTTGCCGTCGGCGCACTCGTTGATGTCGCTGCACGTGCGTGTGGCGCCCGGGACGCTGTCGTCACACGCGTTGTAGAGCGGGTCGCCGCAGCCGCCGTTGTCGGTGGCGCACTCGTCCAGGTCGATGCACGTGGGTTGGTCGTTGCCATTGTTCACGCACATGCTGACGCTGGGCAGCCCGCAGCCACCGTTGTTGATCGTGCACGCGTCACCGGTACCACCGCTTCCGCCTGTACCACCGCTTCCGCCAGTACCACTGCTTCCGCCAGTACCACCGCTTCCGCCCGTACCACCGCTGCCACCGCAACCGGGCACGTCCTCATCGGTGTCGTTGTCGCAGTCCTCATCCACGCCGTCGCAGGTCTCGACCGCCACGCGACTGATGCTGGCCTCGTTGTCGTCGCAGTCGGTGGCGAGGACCGAATGGTTGAGCACCACGTCGCACGACAACATGGGCTGACCGTTCGGATCACCGAAGCCGTCGCCGTCCGTGTCGGGATACCAGGGGACGTCACGCGTGTTGTTGTCGATGTCGTCGTCGCAGTTGTTGTCGACGCCATCGCAATACTCGACCTGTCCAGCGCGCCGTGCCGCGCTCGCGTCATCGCAATCGCTACCGCAGGCGTCGCCATTGCAGCACAGCTCGGACACTTCGCCGTCGCCGTCGTCGTCGGTGGTGCCGATGGTGTTCGGATCGCAGTCTTGATCGCGCGCGTCGCAGACCTCGGTGTTGCCCGGGTAGCGATCGTCATCCGCATCGTCGCAATCGTCGCCGCTCGGCTCCTGTTGGTCGTTCAGGCACGTGATGTCGCGGTGTCCGTCTTGATCCGCGTCGGGCCCGAGGTGGGCGCAGGCATCCGTGTCCTGATCGCAGAGATCCGTCGTGCATTCGCTGTTGTCCGCGCAGCTCGGGGCGCTGCCCGCCACGCATCCGTGATCGTCCGCGGCGCTACTTTCGGGGTCACAGCTCTCCTCGCCATTGCAGAAACGACCGTCATCGCATTCGCTGTGTCGTTCGCAGATCTCGCAGGTGACACAGGCGTCGCCGCCGCTTCCGGCGCCACCGCTTCCGGCGCCACCGCTGCCCGCGTTCCCGTTGTCGTCCCCGCAGGCCACCATGGCCAAGGTCGCGATCACACACAGCAATCCAAGCTCAACACGCATCCGCATTCAGGGCCTCCAACGTCGGCTTCGGCGTTCTAGATCAACCCACGGTGACATCGATAGTGCTGCGCTGGCCGTTGACGCCAGCATCGCGGCGTCCTGGGCTACAGTGTCGATGCGGATGTGTGTGTCGACGGATTCCACTGCGGGCGCGGCTTCCACTGTGTGGAGTCGCTATCCGCCTGTCGTGACAGCATCGGCTGCGACTTCTGATGCGCCAAGGGCGTCGTGGGCTTGACGTGGAGGTGTGACATGCGTGCGTTGCTTGTCGGGATTGTGATCGCGGTGGTGCTGATGTCAGGCGGGTGCGCCAAGACCCATGACAAATCTCCAGATCCCGATGGCGGCCTTGCCGGCAGTGGCGGCAACGGCGG
>JACZCZ010152416.1_pt1 | contig 18579 bp, 17 predicted proteins | sample 8641811 | NCBI WGS metagenome assembly JACZCZ01 (sample SAMN15324610, study PRJNA640507) | soil metagenome | isolation source: intercropping peanut in the first line | place: China: Luxin town, Laibin City, Guangxi Province | collected 2019-07-25 | depth 10cm m | reverse complement strand
CGATGGTGTTCCAGAGCTATGCGCTCTATCCGCACATGACGGTGGCGGAGAACCTCGGCTTCGGATTGAAGCTGCGTGGACACGGCGCGGATGACATCGCCAAGCGGGTGACGAAGTCAGCCGCGATGCTCGAACTGGAAGCGCTGCTGGATCGGCTGCCCAAGCAACTCTCCGGCGGCCAGCGACAACGCGTTGCGCTGGGAAGGGCGCTCGTGCGCCAGCCGCAGGTCTTCCTGCTCGATGAGCCGCTGTCGAATCTCGATGCGCGCTTGCGTACGACGACGCGAACGGAGATCGCACGACTCCATCGTTCGCTGGGCACGACGATGATCTATGTGACTCATGATCAGGTAGAGGCGATGACGCTCGGCCAGCGCATCGTGGTCATGAATCAAGGCGTGGTCCAGCAGATCGATACGCCCATGAGGATCTACGCACATCCTGCCAATCTGTTCGTAGCTGGATTCCTGGGGAATCCGGCGATGAATCTATGGCGGGGACAATTGAAGGCGGAAGGGAGCCTGCTGCATCTGACTAAGCAGGGCCACGCACTGTCGCTCGGGAGCGGTGCGGCGCGTGTCAACGGAAGAACCGATGTGGTCATCGGTGTGCGGCCCGAGAACGTGCATCGCACCTCGGCGCACGACCTGTCGCATGAAATCCGCTTCGAAGCGGTCGTCGACCTCGTCGAATCCGTCGGCAGCGAAGCATTCATCCATGCGCGGCATGGCGATTGGACGGTGGTGGTCAGGGTGTCGCCGCACGATTTGCCGGCGGCGGGCGCGACAGTGACGCTGGGGATCGCGCCAGAGAGCATGCATTTCTTCGATGCGGAGACGGGCGAAAGGATCGACTGAGCCGGCTCTGGCTGTGGGTCCGGCTTCAGCCGGACGTCAGCGAAGCACGCGCGTACGCGCGTAACGTCCGCCTGAAGTCGGACCCACAGGGAGAGAAGACCCGCTACCACATGTTACTGGAGCCCCGGCACCGGAAACCGCGCACACAGCTTGCGCACTTCATCGTGGATGCCTTCTAGCGTGTCCTGATCTTCATGCGCCCGCATCGCACGCGTCATGAAGTCAGCCACCAGAGCCATCTCGGCCTCTCCGAGCCCACGCGTCGTCATTGCTGGTGTGCCCAGCCGGATGCCGCTCGGCCGCAGCGGCGGACGAGGATCATCGGGAATGACCTGCTTGTTGACCGTGAGCCCCGCAACGTCGAGCGCCGTTTCAGCGACGCGGCCGTCCAGACCGAAGGACTGAACGGTATCGATCACCAGCAAGTGGTTCTCGGTACCCCCGGTGATGAGTTTGCAACCTCGCTGCAGCAACTCTGCGGCGAGACGTTGCGCGTTGCGGATCACCTGCCGCGCGTAGGCTTTGAAAGCAGGCTCGGCTGCAAGCTTCAGTGTCACCGCGATACCTGCTACTGCGTTCATGTGCGGACCGCCCTGCATCCCGGGAAACACCGCCTGATCGATGCGCTGCGCGAGCGATGACTTGCACAGGATCAGACCTCCGCGCGGACCGCGCAGTGACTTGTGTGTCGTCGTCGTCACGATGTCGAAGCCTGCGTCGATCGGATTTGCGAGCGCGCCACCGGCGATGAGGCCGCCGATGTGTGAAACATCGGCCATCGTCAATGCGCCGACTTCGTCCGCGATCGCGCGAAAGCGCGCATAGTCGAGCTCTCGTGGATACGAAGAGTGGCCGCAGAGCACGATCTTCGGCCGGACCTCGAGTGCGAGCGAACGGACACGGTCGTAATCGATATGGCCGTCAGGCGGCGATGTCTTGTAGCGAACGAAGTTGAAGATCTTCCCCATCGCAGACACCGGTGCGCCGTGCGTCAGATGACCGCCGTGAGAAAGGTCCATCGCCAGCACTGTATCCCCGGGCTGAAGGCATGCCATGTAGACCGCCTGATTCATCGGCGATCCGCTCAGCGGCTGCACGTTCGCATGCTCGGCACGGAAGAGTTGTTTTGCCCGCTCAACAGCCAGCGTCTCGATCCGATCGGTATAGGTCTGGCCGCCGTAGTAGCGGCGTCCCGGATAACCTTCGGCGTACTTGTTCGCGAACACGCTGCCGTTGGTCGCGTAGACCTCGGGGAACGCGTAGTTTTCCGAGGGAATCAGTTCCAGTCCTTCGCGCTGACGGCGTTCCTCGCCGATCATCGCCGCGTGGACATCCGGATCCGAAGCCTTGAGAAGCTCGAGTGTGGATTGCATGCCGGCTCGCTCCTGAAGATAGGGACATTGAGTGCCCAGGCGAGCGGCGGTCGGCAGGAGAGGATCCTGCGGGCGTGCTTCCCGATGGTTATCCATCTACGCCAGTCACACGCTTGACCCGATCGTACGTGAAGCCTTCCGGCTGGCGCAATCGTGCGTCGCGACGGGCGTGAAGATTCGTGGCGCAGTAGCCAGTCCCGGCGACCTTCGGTGACAATCCGGCGACTGTCGATCCAAGAGCACGCCAATGCCACTGAACTACGAAAACCTGATGAACATGCAGTTCGAGCCGGTCATCGCGGACTACTCGAAGAAGGACACCATCCTCTATGCATTGGGCCTCGGCGTGGGCGCCGCGGATCCATTCGATCCGGCCGAGCTCAAATACGTCTACGAGCGCAAGCTCGTCGCGCTCCCCATGATGGCGGTGACGCTGGGCGCCGGTGCGATGCGGCTGGCGGACCCGAAGTTCGGCGTCAACTACACGATGCTGCTGCACGGCGAACAGACGCTGCAGGTTCACAAGCCGCTGCCCGTCGAAGGAACGTTCATCAGCGAATCGAAGATCGACGAGATCTACGACAAGGGCGCAGCCAAAGGCGCCGTCATGTACCTCACCCGCAAGCTCTACGAGAAGACGAGCGGTGATCTGCTCGTCACGATGTGCAACGTCGTGTTCCTGCGCGCCGATGGCGGCTTCGGCGGCAAGAGCGATGGCGCACCGAAGCTGCGTGCAGTGCCATCTGATCGACCGGCTGATCTGCAGGTGCCGATTCATGCGTCACTGAACCAGGCGCTGATCTACCGGCTGTCGGGCGACTACAACCCGCTGCACATCGATCCGGAGGTGGCGAAGCAGGCAGGCTTCGATCGGCCGATCCTCCATGGTCTCGGCGCCTACGGAATGGTGGGGCGCGCGCTGATCAAGGCGTTGTGCGCCGATGACCCGGCGCGGATGAAGCGTCTCGACGTGCGATTCAGCAGCCCGGTCTATCCGGGTGAGCCGCTGCACGCAGAGGTGTGGCACATGGGCACCGGCGATGCCGCATTCAGGCTGATCGCCACGAATCGCAAAGTCGTCGTCGAGGACTTCGGGCGTTTCGAATACACATGAAGAATTAGATAGTCGCGGGATTCCCTTTGGTCACGGATTGGCGGATGGTGAATGGTCAGACCGGATTCCCGGCGGGAACCTCCGGCTATTCACCATCCGCTATCCGCTTCTCGAGGTGTGACCATGGCTTTCTCCGCCTGTGGCGTCGTCACGATCACCACTGACTTCGGGCACCAGGGTCCCTTCGTCGCGACGATGAAAGGCCAGATGCTGGGCCGATTCCCCGGCGCCAGGATCATCGATGTCACCCACGAGGTGCCGGTTTACTGGCCGGCGGAGGCGGGGTTCTGGCTTTCCCGGGCCTATCCCTATTTCCCGGCGGGCAGTGTGCATGTGGCCGTCGTCGACCCCGGGGTTGGCACGAAGCGGGACATCATTGCGGTCGAAGCCGACGGACATGGCTTTCTGGCCCCGGACAATGGCCTGCTGGCGCCCGTTATAGGCCGAGCGAGGTCAGCCCAGGTCTATCGACTGGACCTGCAGGCCGCCCGGAACCGTTTTCACCTGCCTGCGCCGAGCGCCACCTTCCACGGTCGGGACATATTTGCGCCGATCGCCGCCGAACTGGCCGCCGGACGAGCCTCATTGGCCGATCTGGGGCCCGTTCTCGAGGACATCGTGCCGGCCTGGGTGGACGAGCCCGCGGTCACGGGTGACCAGGTCAGCGGGGTCATCATCACGATGGATCACTTCGGAAATCTCATCACCAACATCGATGCCCGCCTGATCGAGCGGTTCGCTCACCCGGTCGTCCGGACCGCCGGTCACAGTTTTCCCCTGAGACGCACCTACGGGGACGTACGGCCGGGCCAGTACCTCGCCCTGATCAATTCCTTCGGTGTGGTCGAGATCGCCAGGGCCGAGCAGAGCGCGTCCGACGGGCTCGGACTGGGCCGCGGCGCCCCCGTGGTGGTCGCCAATCAGGGACATCCCCTGATCACCTGAAGGGTCGGCTGAAAGCCATTGAATTGGCGGGCGGACGAACCATTTACGAGGCATCGGTCCAAGCTTCGGGAATTGCCGCGAAACGGCCATTGAAAACGGCCGCGCATCGTATATAGTCCGCAGGCCGCGGCACCCCGCGAGTGCCGATGTAATTGATTTATCAGGATTTTTCGAGGAATCACCCCAGGAATCATCATGGTGGAGAGAGACGACGAACACTTCGATATCGATGATGACTTCGTCGCTGAGAGCGACGAGGAACAGAACTTCGATCGATTCATCGACAAAGTGGACCGCCGCGCGCGCCCCAGCGCCGCCAAAGATGCGAAAAAGGGCAAGGCCGCATGGAGCAAACTCGAAGACGTTCTGGCCGAACGCCGGCTGAAGAAAGAACTCCTCGATTTCGAGGACGAAGAATAGTCTCAACGCGGTGACCTGACGCTGGAGCGTGGGGTCGCCTTGCGCTGCCTGTGCCGGCCACACAGGCGCTGATGGATTGCGCCACGCAGTCCCGCCGGATTCGAAGCAAATGGGGATTCCAATGACGATCGCTGATTCCGCTCCGGGGGCTTCTCCCGGCAATTCGCCGTGGGTGGTGCTCAAGTTCGGTGGCACGAGCGTGTCCTCCGCGGCCAACTGGAAGAACGTCGCCGCCGTCCTGCGCGATCGTCTTGCCGAGGGACTGCGTCCCGTCGTGGTGCATTCGGCGCTCTCGGGCATCACTGACAGGCTCGAACAATTGCTGTCGCTCGCGCTGACCGGAGCCTGGCAGCCTGTAATGGCGCAGATCGAGCAGCGTCACCGCGATCTCGCCCGTGACCTCGGCATCGTTCCTTCTCCCGATCTCGAAGATCAGTTCAAGCGACTGCACCAGATCGCCGCCGGTATTTCCCTCGTCGGCGAAGTGAGCGAGCGGTTGCATGCACGCGTCATGGCTCAGGGCGAGCTCATGGCGACGCGTCTCGGTGCGGCATTCCTCACCGCGCAGGGGCTCGATGTTCAGTGGGTCGACGTGCGCACCGTCCTGAAGGCCGAACAGCGTCGCAATGCGAACGTGCGTTCGAGCTATCTCTCGGCCACCTGTGCGTACGAACCCGATGTGGAACTGCAGCGCCGCTGGTCGTCTCCCGGCACCGTCTGGATCACGCAAGGTTTCATTGCGAGCGACGACAAGGGTGACACGGTCCTTCTTGGCCGTGGCGGTTCCGATACGTCGGGCAGCTATCTCGCTGCGAAACTGCAGGCGCGCCGGCTGGAGATCTGGACCGACGTTCCGGGCATGTTCAGCGCGAACCCCCGTTCAGTCACGACCGCCCGGCTGCTGCGGGCGCTCGAATACGACGAAGCGCAGGAAATCGCCAGCAGCGGAGCCAAGGTGCTGCACCCGCGCTGCATCATGCCGGTGAAGCAGTACGCCATCCCGCTGTACGTCTTCGCGACACAGACGCCGAAACTCGAAGGCACGGTCATCACGGCGCAGGGCGGCAACATCGCCGCGCAGGTGAAGGCAGTCACGATCAAGAAGAACATCACGCTCGTCTCGATGGAAACGGTCGGGATGTGGCATTCGGTCGGCTTCCTCGCCGATGCGTTCCAGGTGTTCAAGGATCACGGCATCTCCATCGACCTCGTGTCGACCTCGGAGACGAGCGTCACCGTGTCGCTCGACCCCGCTGCGAATACGCTGACCAAGGCAGCCATGGACGCGCTCACGCTCGACCTCGGCAAGATCTGCCGCGTGCAGGTTATCGGACCTTGCGCCGCGGTGAGCCTGGTGGGTCGCAACATCCGCGCGATCCTTCACCGGCTCGGCGATGCGCTCGAGCTCTTCGAAGAGCAGAAGATCTACCTCGTCACCCAGGCAGCGAACGATCTCAACATCACGTTCGTGATCGACGAAGAGCAGGGCGACCGGCTCGTGTCGCGACTGCACGAGATTGCAATTCGCAAGATGACTGCGGATCGCGTCCTGGGACCGACGTGGGAAGAGCTGTACGGCGGCGCGAGCAAGGTCACTGACACGTCGACGCAGTGGTGGCACGTGCGTCGTAACGAACTCGTTGAGCTGGGCCGCAGGAACGGCGCCGCGTTCGTCTACGATCGCAATACGCTCAAAGGCAAGGCTCAGGCGCTGAGGGCGCTCCCGGGCATCGACGGCGTGTTCTACGCGCTCAAGGCGAACTGGCATCCCGAGATCCTCAAGGTATTCCACGACGAGGGACTCGGCTTCGAATGCGTATCGCGCAACGAAGTCGAGCACGTCATGCGGACGCTGCCGGGACTCGATCGCAAGCGAATCCTCTTCACGCCGAACTTCGCGCCGCGCGATGAATACGCCTGGGGGCTCGAGCAGGGAATCTGGGTCACGCTCGACAATCTGCATCCGCTCAAGGCGTGGCCGGAGCTCTTCAAGGGCAAGGACGTATTCGTTCGCATCGATACGGGCTACGGCCGCGGCCACCACGACAAGGTCCGCACAGCAGGCGTGCATTCGAAGTTCGGCGTTCCGCTCTTCGAAATGGACGAACTGACGCGGCTCATCACCGCATCAGGCGCGCGCGTGGTCGGACTGCATGCTCACACCGGTAGCGGCGTGTTCAATGTCGACAACTGGCAGTCGGTCGGCGAGACGCTGACGGGGCTCACACAGCGCTTCCCGGATGTCCACACCGTGGATCTCGGTGGTGGCCTGGGCGTGCCGGAACGCCTCGGCCAGCAGGGCGTCGTGCTGACGGAGTTCGCCTCCGCGCTGAGCGCGCTGAAAGCGGCTCATCCGAAGCTCACCCTCTGGATCGAGCCAGGCCGCTATCTCGTCGCTGAGGCTGGTGTGCTGCTCGCACAGGTCACGCAGCTGAAGGGCAAGGGCGAAGTGCAGTACGTCGGCGTAGCGACCGGCATGAACTCGCTCATCCGTCCGGCGCTCTACGGTTCGCACCATGAGATCCTGAATCTCAGCCGCCTCGATGCGCTGGCGACAGAAGTCGTCAACATCGTCGGTCCGATCTGCGAATCCGGCGATCAGCTGGGTCTCGATCGCTTGTTGCCGCCGACCCAGGAAGGCGATGTCCTGCTGATCGCAACGGCCGGCGCGTACGGTCGTGCGATGTCCTCGACGTACAACCTGCGCGAACCGGCGAAAGAGTTCCTCATCTAGCCGCGCGCAAGCGGTGACGGACAGCGAAGGGCGGTGCACAATGAACGCACCGCCCTCAACGCCGTCACCTTCATGCAATTCGAAGTTCTCGCAGAAGGACTGCAGTTCCCCGAAGGCCCTGTCGCGATGGATGACGGATCAGTCATCCTCGTCGAGATCGCGCGCGGTACCTTGACGCGCGTGTGGAATGGCCGCACCGAAGTCATCGCGAACCTCGGCGGCGGACCGAACGGCGCTGCGATCGGTCCCGACGGCGCTGTTTACGTGTGCAACAACGGCGGCTTTCAGTGGCACAACATCAATGGCCTGCTGTATCCGGGCCAGGCGGCGAAGGACTACACCACGGGGCGCGTCGAACGGGTAAATCTGGCCACCGGTACGTTCGAGCGTGTTTACGATTCCTTCGACGGCGAAAGGCTCGGCGGGCCGAACGATCTCGTATTCGATCGCGAGGGCGGTTTGTGGTTCACCGATCTGGGAAAACGTTTCGCCCGTAGCCGCGATCACAGCGGCCTCTTCTACGCGAAACCGGACGGGTCGCATCTGCATCGCGCCGTCTACTACGCCGTGTCATTCAACGGAGTGGGGTTGTCGCCGGATGAGAGCGTCTTGTACTGCAACGACACCGACACGGGAAAACTGTGGGCCTTCGACATCGCCTCGCCCGGGGAACTCGTGCCGTTCGTTCCCGGCGGTCCGCGCGGACGCGTCGTCTGCACGCTGCCAAATCACCAGTTGCTCGACAGCCTCGCCGTGGAAGAGAACGGGAACGTCTGTGCAGCCACGCTGCTCAACGGCGGCATCACCGTTTTTCGTCCGGACGGCTCCTTCGAACACGAAGCATTTCCCGACCCGTTGACGACGAACATCTGTTTCGGCGGGGCTGACATGCGCGACGCATACATCACGTTGTCGGCGACGGGGAAGCTCGTCAAAGCCCGCTGGCCGCGACCCGGGCTGAAATTGAACTACAACGCGTGACGATTCAGGGCTTGGCGCGATGGCGCTGTTCGAGCTCGGCAACGACGGTGGCCAGCGACAGTCCCCGATTCTTGAGCAGCAGCGCGAGATGAAAGATCAGATCGGCTGACTCGCTGACGAGCCGCTCGTCTGCTTGCGTGACGGCTGCCAGCGCCACTTCGACACCTTCTTCGCCCACCTTCTGTGCGATGCGCGTGGTGCCTTCGGACCAGAGCCGCGCCGTATAGCTGCCCTCGGGCCGATCGGCGATACGCTGGGCGAGCACTGACTCGAGGCTCGCGAGAAACGAGAGGCTCGCGGCTTCGGAGCGAATGTCATCGCCGAAGCAACTGTCGGTGCCGTTGTGGCACGTCGGTCCCTCGGGTCGCGCCGTGATGAGCAGCGAATCCTTGTCGCAATCCTCAGCGACGGCCACGACGTTGAGGAAGTGACCCGAGGTCTCGCCTTTGGTCCACAGACGACTCTTGCTGCGACTGAAGAACGTCACGCGACCGCTTTCGAGCGTCGCCTGCAGCGCTTCAGCATTCATGAAGCCCAGCATCAGCACCTGCCCGGTCGCGGCATCCTGAACGATCGCCGGCAGGAGGCCGTCGCCTTTCTTCCAGTCGAGCGTTCTGATCTGCGCAAGGTTCATGGCCGGATCTCGATTGCGCGCCCGCGCAGGTATTGCTTGAGGTCGGGGATGGCGATGGCGCCCGTGTGAAAGACGCTTGCCGCCAGAGCGCCGTCGACACGAGCCTCGGCGAACACAGCTTCGAAATGCTCTGGCGCACCGGCACCGCCCGATGCAATGAGCGGCACCCGGCAGAGATTCCGCACGGCGCGCAATTGCTCGATGTCGTAGCCCTTGCGTACGCCGTCGCTGGCCATGCAGTTGAGCACGATCTCGCCGGCCCCGCGTTCCTGGACTTCACGAACCCAGTCGAGGGTAAGACGCGCCGTGTTGCGGGTCCGCGATGGATCGCCCGTGAACTGATAGACGTGATACGCGCCTTCCACCGTCTGGCTGTCGATGCCCACGACGACGCACTGTGCACCGAAGCGCGCATTCAGCCGCGAAATGAGATCGGGGTCCGCGAGGGCAGGTGAGTTGATCGAGACCTTCTCGGCGCCCTCGCCAAGCACTTCTTCGGCGTCCTCCACGGAGCGAATGCCGCCGGCGACGCAGAAGGGGATGTCGAGAATGCGGGCGACGCGACTCACCCAGCTGCGATCGACGGATCGACCGTCGGGACTCGCGGTGATGTCGTAGAACACGAGCTCGTCTGCGCCTTCGTCGCGATAGCGGGTCGCAAGCTCGAGAATGTCGCCCACGACTACATGGTCGCGGAAGCGAACGCCCTTGACGACCTGGCCGTCCCTTACGTCGAGGCAGGGGATGATGCGTTTGGCAAGAATGGCCGCAGCTCCTCGGAAGAAATGCGCTTCTCCAGCATCGCCTTGCCGCTGATCACGGCAGCCACACCGCAGTCGCGCAAGGCGTGCAGATCTCGCGCGCTGCTCACGCCGCCGGAGGCCTGCCACTGCAGTTCGGGAAAGCGGCGCACCGCTTCCGCGTACAACTCACAGTTGGGACCCGTCAGCGCGCCGTCGCGCGAGATGTCGGTGCAGAGCACATGAGCCAGACCGACTTTCATGAACTGTTCGACCGCCTGCCAGAGAACGGTGTCGCTCGTTTTCTGCCAGCCGTGCGTCGTCAGCAACGGCATGCCGGCCGAGTCGATACGCACGTCGAAGGCCAGCACGATGCGTTTCGGATCGACCTGCGTCATCCAGCGCATGACATCGTCCGGCGATGTGACCGCGACGCTGCCGACGACAGCGCGCTCGACGCCGGTGGCGAGAATGTCCTTCACTCGATCGAGCGTCCGCAAGCCGCCGCCAACCTGAAGAAGCGCGCGCCCTCTGGCGACGAGGTCCGCGACGATGGTTCGGTTCTGCTGGTTGCCGTCGCGGGCACCGTCGAGGTCGACGACGTGCACCCGTCGTGCACCGAGCGACAGATAGTGATCCAGCACCTGGGCAGGTTCGCTCGAGTAAACGGTTTCCGCGGCGAAGTCGCCCTGGAAGAGCCGCACGCAGCGTCCGTCCTTCAGATCGATAGCAGGAATCAGTTCCATGGATCGAGTCCTTTCGTTCCTACAATTGCACGAAGTTGCGCAGCATCTGCGCACCGATGCGCGCCGACCGCTCCGGGTGGAACTGCGCACCATAAACGTTGCCGCGTCGGACGACAGCCGAGAACGGATCGCCGTACTGGGTCGTCGCAAGCGTCAGCTCGCTGACGGGAGCTGCATAGCTATGCACAAAGTAGACGTAGTCCCCGGGCCGGATGTCATTCAGCAATGGGGTCTTGTCCTTGAACTCGAGCTGGTTCCAGCCCATGTGGGGTACCGGCAGATTGTCGCGGTCAGGCAGACGTCGTACGCGGCCCGGCAACAGTCCGAGGCACTGCACATCGCCCTCCTCAGACGAGTCGAACAGAAGCTGCATGCCAACGCAGATGCCGAGAAGCGGTTGCTCGAGCCCGCGAATCGTTTCGACGAGCCCCGCCTTTTGCAGGCGGCCCATGCAGTCGGCTGCGGCGCCGACGCCGGGCAGGATCACGTGACTGGCCGCGCGCAGCTTCTCGGGATCGGTGGTCAGCTCCGCGGGAACGCCGAGACGTTCCATCGCGAGCTCGAGAGACGCGATATTCGCGCCGCCGCTGTCGATGATGGCAACTCCGCTCTTCACAGCGCTCCCTTCGTGCTCGGCAGCTCGGAGCCTTCGATGCGGATCGCCTGACGCAATGCGCGCCCAACCCCTTTGAAACAGGCTTCGATCATGTGATGCGTGTTCTCGCCCGTTACCTTGATGTTGATGGCCGCACCGAGCGTGTCGGCAAGAGAGCGGAAGAAATGCGGCACGAGTTCGGTGGGCAACTGCCCTACGCAGTCGCGACCGAACTGTCCCTCGAAGACGAAGTAGGCCCGGCCCGACAGGTCGATTGCGACCTGCGCGAGCGCTTCGTCCATTGCGAGCAGGAATCCGTAGCGCTGAATGCCGCGCTTGTCACCGAGCGCGGTGCGCAGCGCCTGTCCGAGCGCGAGCGCGCAATCCTCGACAGTATGATGTTCGTCGATGTGCAGGTCGCCCTTGCAGGTGAGCTGCAGCGAGAATCCACCGTGCTTCGCGATCTGCTCCAGCATGTGATCGAAGAAGCCCAGTCCGGTGGTCACATGGATCGGCGACTCCGCATCGAGATTCACTGTCACGCGGATATCGGTCTCTTTGGTCTTGCGGTCGATCGTAGCCGTGCGCTGCGAGCGAGTCAGTTTCGCGACGATCTCGGGCCATCCTTCATCCTGACCAACACGAAGGCCCGTCACGCCGATGTTGCGGGCGAGCTCGAGATCCGTGTCACGGTCGCCGATCACGTAGCTGCGAGCCAGATCGAGCGAGTTGGTCTCGAGATACGCATCGAGAAGCCCTGTCTTGGGCTTGCGGCAGGCACAGTCATCCTTGGCAAAGTGCGGACAGATGAACTCCGCCTCGAACGAGATTCCCTGCGATGCAAGCAATCGCCGCAGGAACTCGTGCGGCTCGCGGAACGAGGGTTCCGGAAAGCTTTCAGTACCCAGTCCGTCCTGGTTGCTGACCAGGACGAACGTGTAGCCCGCATCGCGAAGCGTGAGGAGGGCGGGAACAACGCCCGCCACCAGCCGGAACTTCTGCAGGCTGTCTATCTGATAGTCGGCAGGCTCTTCGATGATCGTGCCGTCGCGATCGATGAACAGGACCCGTTTCGCGCTCATGCGGCGTCTCCGGACACAGCGGCGGGCAGTCGTTCCAGCGCACGCACCAGACGAGCGTTCTGCTCCGGCGTACCGACGGACACGCGGACGCAATCGGCCAGCAACGGGTTCGATCGCAAGTCGCGAATGATGAGTCCGCCGGACATCGCAGCATCCAGCACGCTCTTCACGTCGACACACTGCAGCAGCAGGAAATTCGCATCGCTGCGCCAGACCCGACGAACGGCCGGCACGGCGACCAATGCATTCAGAAGAACTTCACGCTCGCGCAAAATGGTCTGGATGCGCGCCTGAGCCTCCGCACGGTGTGAAGCGTCGGTGCAGAGCAGGACGGACTCAATGGTGTGAGTCGGCAACGCATACGGTGTGATGACGCCTGAAAGCAGCGCGACGATATCCTTATGAGCCAGCAGAGCGCCGCAGCGCGCTCCTGCCAGCGCATAAGCCTTCGACAGAGTGCGCAACACGACCAGGTTCTCGAATCGGGCCAGTGCCGGGACGATGCTCTCGACACCCGCGAACTCGATATAGGCTTCGTCGACGACGACGACCGCCTTGTCAGTCAGCTTGGTGCAAAGTGCTTCGATGGCAGCGCGATCGAGCAGATTCCCCGTGGGGTTGTTCGGCGAGCAGAGAAAGATCAGCTTGATCTTTTCATTCCATGCCGCAAGGACTCGTTCCGCATCGAGTGCAAAGCCGCGCTCCTTCAGCAGCGGCACCTCGACGACGCCCGCGCCCTGAATCCGCGCAGATACCTTGTACATGCCGAACGTCGGCGGGCAGATCATGATGCTGTCTTCGCCAGCTCGGCAGAACGCGCGCACGAGAAGGTCGATGCCTTCATCGCTGCCGCGACCCGCCAGGACGTTCTCAGGGGAAGTTCCGTACAGCTGGGCGAGGTGTTCGATCAGCTCTTCCGGCTGCGGCTCCGGATATCGATTCAGCCCCGCGGCACTGTCTTCCTGCGAAGCGCGCCAGGGCATTTCGTTGGCGTGCATTCGCTCGAACGCCGGCTCCCAGGCTGCATGTTCATAGGGCCGAAGCGTCAGGATCTCCGGTCGGGCGAGCTGAAGGATGCTGATCATGGCCGGGCCACCGTTTCGAGATGACGCAGCCTGACCTGGACCGCATTGGCATGCGCATCGAGACCTTCCAGCTGGGCGATAGTTACCGCCGTCGGGCCCAGGTCGCGCAAGCCTTCGTCGCTCAGTTCCTGGACGGTGATCCGTTTCATGAAGTCAGTCATCGAGAGGCCGCTGTATGCGCGCGCGAAACCGTAAGTCGGCAGCACGTGGTTCGTCCCGCTGCAATAGTCACCCATCGTCTCCGGAGTCCAGGTGCCGAGGAATACAGAGCCGGCATTGCGGATCCTCGGCAGCCAGGTGCGGGCGTTGCGGGTTTGAACGATCAGATGCTCCGGTGCGTAGCTGTTGCTGACGTCGAAGGCGACGTCGAGCGAATCCACGACGAAGATCCTTGCGTGCGCGATGGACTTGCGCAACGTGCTCTCGCGATCCAGTCGCTGCATCTGCTGCTCGAGCTGCGACAGTGTTTCCTGGGCCAGCATCTTCGAGGTCGTCACGAGAATCGCTTGTGCATCGATGCTGTGCTCCGCCTGGGCCAGCAGGTCGGCGGCGACGAATTCAGCCCGGGCTGACTCATCTGCAATCACCAGCACTTCGGACGGCCCGGCCGGCAAATCCAGCGCGGCGCCCTCCGCATCGTTGGCGACGAGCAGCTTTGCTGCCGTAACCCAAGCGCTGCCCGGACCGAAGACCTTATCGACCTTGGGAATGCTTTGCGTTCCGTACGCCATTGCGGCGATGGCCTGTGCGCCGCCGACTTTGAAGACTCGTTCGACGCCGCAAAGACGGGCGGCAACGAGCACGGCGGGATCGGCTGTCCCGTCCTTGCGCGGTGGAGTGCACACAATGCGTGTCGGACAACCTGCGATTCTCGCGGGTACCGCCAGCATGATCGCTGCCGAGGGCAGGGGAGCTACGCCGGCGGGAACGTAGAGTCCCACTGAATCGATGGGACGGTAGTGGCGTTCGCACACGACGCCCGGCGATGTCTCGATCCTGATCGGGTCAGAGAGCTGTGCAACATGGAAGCGGCTGACGTTCGCTATCGCGCGATGCAGCGCTGCCAGCTGATCTTCGTTGAGAGATGCGGCCGCGTTCGTGAACTCGGCGTCGCTCACCTGCAATGCCCCGAGGTCGGCGCCATCGTAACGGCTGGTGTACTCGCGAAGTGCTGCGTCGCCGCGCGCACGTACTTCCCCGATGATCTGGCGAACCGAAGCGTTCAGTGCGTCTACATTCTCCTGCGCGGGGCGCTGCAGAGCCTTGAGACGATCGCTCGCGGACAGCTGCGACCAGTCCAGGAGAGCTGGCAGCGTCATGCGAGCATCTTCTCTACAGGCAACACGAGAATCGCACTGGCGCCGGCGCCCTTCAGGCCTTCGAGCGTTTCCCAGAACACGTTCTCACGGCAGACGGCATGTACTGCAACTTTGTCGCCGGCGCCGTCGAGCGGCATGATCGTCGGTGATTCGCTGCCGGGGAGAAGCTTGCGAATCTCGGCGAGCTTCTCGCGAGGCGCATGCAGCATGATGTACTTGCTTTCCTTGACCTGCTGCACGCCGTCGATGCGCATCGTCAGGCGATGGATCCATTCCTGCTTGTCCACCGTGACCGGCACAGGCGTACTGATGATCGCAGCCTGACTTTCCATCACCGTTTCGGCTTCGGACAGGTGGTTGGCGATGAGTGTCGAGCCCGTGGAGACGAGATCGCAGATGAAATCCGCGCGGCCGAGGCGGGGAGCGATTTCCACCGCGCCCGACATGGTCACGACTTCGGCCTGAACATCGCGTTCACGAAGGAAGCGGGCGAGGATGTTCGGATACGTCGTCGCGATGCGCTTGCCGCGGAGCGAGCTGGCGTCCTTGTACTCCGTGCCATCGGGCACGGCGATGGACAGACGGCACTTGCCGTAGTCCAGGACCATCACCTGTTCGAACAGGGGAGAAACGCCGCGCGTCTGGAAAGACAGGCGCTTCTCTTCGATGACGTTGAGTCCGACGATGCCGAGATCGCAGACGTCCTGCTGCACGAGATCCGGGATGTCATCGTCGCGCACGAACAGCACGTCGAGCGGCATGTTCTCGCCATAGCACATCAGCTGATCTTTGCCGCGGCTGTACTTGAGGCCGCAGCGCACGAGCAGGTCGAGCGAGTTTTCGGTGAGCCGCCCGGATTTCTGCAAGGCCACTTTGAGGCGCGATGATTTGTCCATGATGTGATCCGCCTCAGCCCACCCGGTTTTCTTTCAGTCGTCCGGCGGCCAGTGAATAGCCACCATTGCCGTTCGTGAGGTAGCGAGCGACGCGTCCGATGGTCGTGACACTCACTCCTGTCTGCTTGTGAATCTCACGATAGGGAACGCCTTCCTGCAGAAGGCCCACCACTGCCCAGCGATCCGCGAGCGCCTGGAGTTCGGCTGGCGTGCACAGGTCCCTGAAGAAGGACCGGCATTCATCGACGCTCTTCAGCGTCAGGACGGCAGCGAATAGGGATCGCTCCGCCAGCGCTTCCTGGCGCGGCGTTACCAGTCGGTGTTCTTTCATGGCCCGGGGATCGGTAGGGAGGGATGTATCAATGTACTAGCGTGCTAGTACATTAATACCCGGCCCTCCGCGCCGTCAACCTCGGCTTGCGCACCGCGATGAGGCATTCCCGCAAAACACCCCGGTTTCGTGATGTCCATGCAGTTGATTTCCTTGACGCTTCGCAGTCGCGGCCCATAGACTTCCCGTCGCTCATCGAGACCGGCGGAGGGTAAGGCCCTTGGAAGCCGGGGCAACCGTCGAGGCTAACCACCTCGAAAAGGTGCCAACTCCTGCGGAGACCGTCGGGTCCCGACAGATGAGTTGCTGGGGAAGCTGCGTCGCCCGTGGAGTCATCCTGGGCAGTGCGCAGATGGTCCACAGCGACCTGCCACTACGGGTACTCCGTGGGGTTTCTGCGATGCGCGAAACCTTGATTCCGCCCCCACCACGGGCGCGGGATGAATTGGAGTACCTGCTGCATGAACGCTTTGACTCAGCCGGCCGCACTGGACGTTGTGCCTGCTGCATCCCTTGCCGACGTATCGGAATCCGTGCGCGAAGGCGTGCTCGAGATCCCTGGCGCGTTCAGACTGCACCTCGGCGGCCAGATCGATCAGGTGAAGGTCGCATGGCGTCTCGTCGGCGATGAGACAGCTCCCGTCGTTGCCGCCTTGGGCGGCATCTCCGCAGGTCGTTTCGTCACCGGAAACACGCCACGAGGATGGTGGAGTGAAATCGTCGGGCCGGGCAGTGCGCTGGACACGCGACGCTGTCGGGTGCTCGGCTTCGATTTCCTCGGCGGCAGCGGACAGACCACGGGGCCGCGACGCGATCAGGCGAACTTTCCTTCCATCAGCGCCTACGATCAGGCGGCTGTTCTCGCTCATCTCATCGAACACCTGAAGCTCGGATCGGTTCAGGCGGTTGTCGGCGCCTCGTATGGCGGAATGGTCGCGCTGGCCTTCGCGGAGCGCTTTCCCCAGCTCACCCGGCGCATCGTCGTGATCAGTGCCGCAGACCGTTCTCATCCGATGGCGACAGCGTGGCGCAGCGTCCAGCGCGCGACCGTTCGCTATGCGTTGAAGAAGAACGACGGCCCCGAAGGACTGAGACTCGCGCGTGCACTGGCGATGGCGACATATCGCAGCCCGGCTGAATTCGCTGTTCGTTTCGACGCCGAGCCTGAAAGAATCGACGGGCGTTTCCAGTTTCCTGTCGAAACCTATCTCCTGGCTCGCGGCGATGCATACGCAGCGTCTTACCTCCCCGAGGCATTCCTGTGCTTGTCGGAGTCAATCGACCTGCATCGCGTCGACCCGGCTCGCATCACTGTACCCACGACGCTCGTAGCGGTCCGCGAGGACCAGCTGGTGCCCCTCGGCGACATCCAGCGGCTGCAGTCGTCGCTCGCCGGTCCGGCAGAGATCGTGGAGATCTCCTCACTTTATGGTCACGACGCTTTCCTCAAGGAAGGCGCAGCGTTGCAACCTGTTTTCGAACGCGTCCTGGGAAACTCCGAGCAAGCACGATGAGCGACCGTTTCAGTTCCGCTACCCGCGCGGTGAGAGCCGCGCTCGAGTCCGACACTCAGCACAACGCGGTCGTGCCGCCCATTCACCTGACGTCGACCTACGCATTCAAGGCGTTCGGCGAGAAGGGCGCATACGACTACACTCGATCAGGCAACCCGACGCGCGACGCGCTGGGCGAAGCGATCGCCGAGCTCGAAGGCGCAGCAGGTGCGGTCATCACCGCGTCCGGCATGGCTGCAGTCACGCTCGCGACTCACCTGCTCGAGAGCAACGATCTTCTCATCGCGCCTCACGACTGCTACGGCGGCACGTATCGGCTCTTCGACGCGCTTGCGAAGCGCGGCTCGATCCGGGTCGAATTCGTGGATCAGACCGATGCACGCGCCCTGGATGCTGCGCTGGCGAAGAAGCCGCGTCTCGTCTGGATCGAAACGCCCAGCAATCCATTGCTGCGCATCGTCGACATCCGGAGCATCGCAACGAAGGCGCATGCCGCGGGCGCGCTTCTGCTAGTGGACAACACCTTCCTGTCGCCGGGCTGGCAGCTGCCGATCGCCCTAGGCGCGGATCTGGTGCTGCATTCGACGACGAAATACCTCAACGGCCACAGCGACGTCGTTGGCGGCGCCGTCGCGTCAGCGACGCGCGAACTGCACGAGAAGCTAGTGTGGTGGGCGAACTGTATCGGCGTGACTGGCGCTCCATTCGACAGCTACCTGACGTTGCGTGGACTGCGTACGCTTCATGCGCGGTTATCAGTGCACGGCGACAATGCGCAGCGCATTGCGCAGCTTCTCGATACCCATCCGGCTGTGCAGAAGGTGTTCTTCCCGGGACTTGCGCATCATCCGCAGCACGAGCTCGCGAAGCGCCAGCAATCCGGCTTCGGCGCCATGGTCAGCTTTGAACTCAAGGGCGGCGTTGTGCAGGTGCGCGCGTTCCTCGATGGCCTGCGATGCTTCTCGCTGGCGGAGTCGCTGGGTGGCGTCGAGAGCCTGGTGGCGCATCCGGCAAGCATGACTCATGCAGGGATGGCAGCAGAAGCAAGATTCCGCGCCGGCATCTCCGATTCCTTGCTGCGACTCTCTGTCGGCATCGAAAGTGCGGACGACTTGCTGCACGATCTGCAGAGTGGGCTTGATCGCGCTCAACGTATCTGAAGAAGCGCGAACGCAGTGACTGCCTCCCGGCAGTCTGTGTACTCTGTGCAGCT